>JAEEGL015117108.1_pt1 | contig 15391 bp, 14 predicted proteins | sample 9134231 | NCBI WGS metagenome assembly JAEEGL01 (sample SAMN16246548, study PRJNA631951) | gut metagenome | biome: gut microbiome; feature: rumen; material: fiber-attached | host: Bos | place: Iran: Karaj | collected 2018-10 | reverse complement strand
TGCAAAAGTTAACAAGATTGACTATTCTCAACTTAAAGAATACAAATACATACTGTTTTCAACAAGAGGCGATGATAATTGTTACATACACACCAATGACGAAAGATTTGCAAGTATCAGTTATCCAGCGGTTGTTTTAGTCGAAGCTGAGTTTGACAGAAGATTTAGGCACGAAGCCCAAGATTTGTTACAAGGATTGTTGGGAAGTTTTTTTGATGTATTTGATAACACCATCAAATATGTTTTCACAGATGCTAAATTGATAATAACCGATGGAGAATCAAATTCTTACGAGTATAACGAAGATATACCTTATGATTGGGGAATGGGTGATTAATAGATTAAACACCATTAAATAAGCATAGTAATAAACAAAACAATAACAGTTGCACCCGGCACGAATTCAGGGATTGAAAAATGAACAGAATCACAAAAACTATGGCATTAGTTGCAATCGGCTTACTAGGATTGTTTGGTTGCGATGACAAAACCTCAAACGATTATCTCGTATATGATTTTAGGGGCAAATATGGCTATGTGGACAGAAAAGGGAATGTGGCCATTGAGCCGCAATTTGATGATGCAAAATCGTTTTCTGATGGATTAGCTTGGGCTGAGAAAAATGGTAAAACTGGCTATATTGATAAAACTGGAGAGTTTGTATTTGATTTGGATGGCAAGGAGGGAGAAGGCTTTTCGGAAGGATTGGCGGCAGTTAAAAATATGGATAATAAGTATGGCTTCTTCGACAAAAACGGCCATCAAGTAATAGAATTCAAGTATGATGAAGCATGTTCTTTTTCAGATGGCATTGCAAGGGTTAAAAAAGGTGAAAAATGGGGGTGTATTGACAAAGAAGGAAATACGGTAATTGAGTTTAATTATGCCTGTATTAATGAATTTCATGATGGTTTGGCATTTGCGTGGATAGATGATGATCACCCTAGATGCATTGATAAAAAAGGTAATATTGCTATTGAAGAATTGCCCGAAGGATTAAGATGGAGTAGAGATTTGAGGTTTTCCGAGGGGCTAGCTTGCGTGGATGTTGACGGTAAATATGGCTATATAGATAAGACGGGAAGATTTGTCATAGAACCACAATTTTCACGTGCAGAGAACTTTTCTGATGGCCTTGCTTTGTTTTCGGACGGAAAAGGTGGATTAGGTTATATTGACAAAAAAGGAAAGGTTGTAATAAAACCCCAATATCGATGGGCAAATAGTTTCTCAGAGGGTTTGGCGGCTGTTTGTTTGAATAATGACGATGGATCACTTGAAACTAGAAAGTATTACTACATCGATAAAAACGAAAAAATGGTATCCGATTCGTTGTTCTGCCGTGCATTCGATTTTCATGACGGCGTTGCTTTAGTGGAGGTTTACGATGAAGGCTATAATTACGTTGACAAAAAGGGTAAATTGCTGATTAATAGAAATGAAAGCCATTTAGAAAAACTGTTTAATAAAGGGCGTATATACCAATATAGCATCCGTGACTACTTGGTAGATGATGAGTTAAAAAAGGCTTTGACCGAAACGTATGGCGAAAAATGGTTTGATATGTTAACAAACATGAATTGGGGCAACTACGTAGAATATAAATACACAAGATACGACAGAGAAGAGGGCTGTTATAAGTGTATTAATTATACAGGTGACGAAATTGTAGTTGGGCTTCTAAGCTATTATCCAGAAAAGAATGAAGTTGTTTCTGATGTGTATATTCTTGACGAACCGTTTGATTCAGATTTGGACAAAGCAATCAAAGTAATGCCAGACGGTAAAGTTTGGTGTGGCAATTGGAAGGAAGACTATTTAGTAAATGAGTTCAACGAGAAGGATCACAATTATCCATACGTCTATATTTCACTTCCAGGCGTTTACTCTCCAAAGAATTGGGATGTTAATATAAGAATCATGTATAGCTACGAAGGTTTTAGAATAGTACAAGAAGAGGATATTACTTGGGACACGGATATTGTTATCAGAAAAGACTCTAACGGTCAAACGGTTAAAGTGCCATATAGAGCATGTGGATCAGGAGGTATTGTCTCTGATTATGATTACTGTGATTGGATTAGTAATGTGCTGAATGAAGGAAATTTTACTATTAAAGTTGGAAGCACAATAAGTAGGGTAACTGATGAAACGAGAGGTTTCAAAGGAGCTGTGATAAATATGAATGGCGGACTATTCTAATATTATATGTGAAAAAAACGAAGGGCAGCAGGGCTTTATTCCCTACTGTCCTTTTTTTATGGGTTGGTTTTCTTGGATGATAGAGCTTTCGCCAACTCTACAGTAAACTCAATCCTGTCAAGAAAAGACTGCTGTTCAAGATGTTTGATTCTCGTACAGCGGTTTCCCTTCACTTTCTCCTTGTAGTCATAAAAGAAATCCTCCTGATCGTGATAGATGGCGTATCTTCCATTGTGAGTGTCAAAGTCGGCTTCAGTTCCCGTTTGATAGCCTTCACCCAACAGAATAATCTCATCCCAACTGAATACATCATCATTGGGCTGGAACATTTGCGGGTCAATGTACCAATCGCCATATTTCCGATATAATGTGAATTTCATAGTGTGGTCGTTCAATTCCTCCACCTTGATTTGGGTCTTGTCTTTTCCCAACCAAGCATCTAACCTCTGCTGTAATAGTGTTTGCATTCCGTTTGGCGAGAGGTTTTTAGTGTCCAAAGCGGTGTTGATTAAAAAGTATTTCATAGCTCTTCTTTTTTTAATTGTTTGTTTTTCTTTCGTGATGTGATTATGAGCTTTACCCCATATTCACTTTGTAATTTCTTGACGAGGGAATCATAAGCGTCGGTTCTGGCTCGTTGTCTTGGAACGGCGACGAGTAGTTCTTGAAGGGTGGTCTGGATTACTTTTCCTTCAGACAATTCGCCGTACCGTTTTTCGAGCCTGTCTATATCGCTTAAATCCTTGTCATTATCTTTCATCATACCGTCTTTTGTCTTTGTGTCAGGTGCGGTAGTGTCATTAACCTGGCATTCGAGGGCTACTATACTTCGCTCCCCGAATAACATATTTATTAGTGACCTTAACATTATAAAATCTTTTTTTTACATGTATGGGGCGAATGACGGACGAAAATCGCAAAATCGCTATTTCAGAGAAATCCTAAAGGGCAGGATGAAATTGAACAAATACGTAAAAGGAATGTTGAATTGAATCCGGGAAAAAGGTTCCCAGATTTCATGCTATAAAAATGAAAAAAAAAGGTAGGCGAAAATAGTAGCCTGCCTGATTTTTTCCTCCAAAAAAAACACAAAGGAGTGGCTGCGCACTTCCACTCCCCCCACCAAGAATATCACCCTCCTGTCAAGTGGCGTAAGGGGGATGATATTTTTTAAGGTGGAACATCCTTACTTGACAAAAGGATGCCTTAACTCTAATAGTAAGGAATTGACCGCTTCTCATCCGCGTTTTCTTCATTTCAAAATTTTATGTTTTTCTGTCGAACCTACTTTTTCGTATTTTTGAAGTCTCAAATAACCCTTGTTGTCATGCAAATCTTCCAACGCAACATACTCAACAAATACATCGAAAGCCTTGATGCCGAATTGATTGCAGAACGCTACCATCAGTTCGCTGACTACTTCCTCAACGCTGAAAGGCAGGAGAACATCCACAATAGCAAAGAGGAACAGTTTCAGGAAGGCTTTCTCAGGGAATTGTTTGTCAAGATTCTCGGCTATACGCTCAATCCCGATCCAGGCTTCAACCTCACCACCGAGAAGAAGAACGAAACCAACAGCAAGAAAGCCGATGGTGCCATATTGGTCAACGGGAAAGTGGTGGGTGTCGTCGAGTTGAAAGACCACAAGACCACCGATTTAAGCAAGGTGGAGGCTCAGGCGTTCAACTACAAGAGCCAACACAAGGAAGCCGTCTATGTGGTAATTTCCAATTTCGAGAAGCTGCGTTTCTACATCGATAATGCCGTTGACTTCGAGGAGTTTGACCTATTCCATCTGACCAAGGAGGATTTCGCGCGACTGTGGGTTTGTTTGGCATACGACAATATTACCAAGAACCTTCCCAAGCAAATCAAGGCGGCGAGTTTGACCAACGAGGATCAAATCACCAATGCACTCTATAAGGACTATTCCAACTTCAAGCGAGATTTGTTCGACGACATCCTTCAGCACAATCCCACAGACGATACCGACCATAAAATCCTGCTTTTCAAGAAAACGCAAAAGCTCTTGGACAGGCTGCTCTTCATCTTCTTCGCCGAGGATCGAGGACTTTTGCCGCCCAATTACATCATGCTGATTATCGAGCAATGGGAGAAGCTGAAAGAGTTTGATGCCTACCAGCCGTTCTATGACATCCTGAAGAAGTTTTTCGGCTACATGAACACAAGCTACCAAGGCAAGAACTACGAGGTGTATGCCTATAATGGTGGTCTCTTCAAACCAGATGAAATCCTCGATGGCCTCACAATTTCCGACGATGTGCTGTGGAACTATTGCAAGAAGATTTCGGATTATGACTTTGCCTCTGATGTGGATGTCAATATCCTTGGCCATATCTTCGAGAACTCGTTGACCGAAATCGAGGAAATTACCAACAAGCTCCAACAAGGCGAGGCTCCGACGGTAAGCAAGCGCAAGAAGGACGGAGTTTTCTACACGCCTCAATACATCACCAAATACATTGTGGCAAACACCGTTGGGAAACTCTGCAACGAGAAGAAAACAGAGTTGGACATTGATGAGAGTGAGTACTTTGCCGACAAGAAGCGACAGGTGGCCACAAAGAAAACACTCATCGGGAAACTGGATGCCTACCGCGATTGGCTGTTGCAAATCTCCATCTGCGACCCGGCCTGTGGCAGTGGTGCTTTCCTGAACGCTGCCTTAGACTTCCTCATCGCCGAACACAAACTGATAGATGAAATGCAAGCAAAGGTGGAGAGTGCAGCCATCGTGTTCCCCAATATCGAGAACTCCATCCTCGAAAACAACCTCTATGGTGTGGACATCAATGAGGAAAGCGTTGAGATTGCAAAACTCTCCCTTTGGTTGCGGACAGCCAAGCCTCACCGCAAGCTAAACTCGCTGAACAACAACATCAAATGCGGCAACTCGCTCATCGATGACCCTGAAATTGCTGGAGAAAAGGCTTTCTGCTGGGAAAAGGAGTTTCCACAAGTGTTTGAGAAAGGCGGTTTTGATGTGGTAATTGGAAACCCGCCGTATGTGCAGCTGCAAACGATGGGGACTATGAGCGATGCATACGCAAAATGCGGTTATGAGAGCTACAACAAGAGTGCCGACCTATACTGTCTGTTTACCGAGCGTGGATATAAGCTGTTGAAATCAGGTGGTTTGCAGTCCTTCATCATGCCCAACAAATGGATGCTGGTCTCCTACGGAAAGGAATTGCGACGCTTTATTGCAAAGACCGACTTGCAGCAGATTATCAACTTTGGCGATGTGCAGTTCTTCGACGATGCTACCATCTATGTCTGCATCTTCGTGACAAGAAAATCCAGCGAGCGAGGAAACGAGGTGCTTGCATTTTCCGTGAACCAAAAGACATATCAAGGCGACTTCCTCAACGAGATTCCGAACGGGCTGGCAGCTTATCCCGCTGACACCTTCGGGGAAAACGAATGGAGCATCCAACCCAAGGCGCATTTCGACATCATGAAGAAAATGCAGGCAGGAACCGCTTTGAAAGACTTACCCATTTCTATCAACTATGGTATTAAAACTGGCTTCAACGATGCTTTTTTCATCGATGGAGCAACCAGAGAAAGGCTCATTGCCGAAGACCCAAAGAGTGCAGAAATCATCAAGCCTTTGTTGAGAGGAAGGGATATTCAAGCTTGGATGCCGGAATGGGAAGATCTTTACCTAATCAACACTCATAACGGCTACAACAATGGAAGCGTTAAGCCTGTTGACATCGAAGAGTACCCTATTATCAAAAAGCATCTGGAAAACTATTTCGACAAACTATCAAAAAGAGCCGACAAGGGCGTAACTCCATTTAATTTAAGGAACTGCGATTATTTGTTGGAGTTCTTTAAGCCGAAAATCATGTACCCCAACATGACTTCTCTTTTCTCGTTTATCTACGATGAAAAAGGATTCTTCGGCAACGACAAGACCTTTATGATTACGGCAAATGATGATTCTGTCAATTTGAAATACATCACAGCCATCTTCAACTCGAAGCTGTGCAAGTTGTGGATATGGTATAACTGTCCAGAACTGCAAGGTGGCACTCGTGAAATCCGAAAGGTCTATTTCGAGAATTTCCGCATCCCCTGTTGTACCAACCAACAGGCCTTTGCAGAAAAGACCGACTTACAGATGAAACAAGTGGCCGACCTCCAACAAAAGCGTCAGCGTTTCATCCATCGTTTACAGGAAAGCCTTGGGGTACAGAAAATCACAGCTACTTTGGAGCATTTCGATGAGAATGACTTCAAGACCTTCGTCGCCGAACTGAAGAAACAGAAAATCAACCTTTCGCTCACCCAAAAGGACGAATGGGAAGACTACTTCAACCAATACAAGACCGACTGCAACGCCTTATCCGCTCAAATCGCAGCCACAGACAAGGAGATTGACCGCATGGTGTATGAGCTTTATGGCTTGACGGAGGATGAAATTAAGGTGGTTGAAGGGTAAACAAAGCATTACAATGGAAACACGGAAACACATAGCATCCGAGAAACTACAATGCGGCACCCATAACTGCGCCCAAGCCATCGTCAGCACCTACGCCGACATCATTGGACTTGATGAAACGACTGCAAAAAACGTGGCCAATGCCTTTGGTGGAGGGATGGGGAACATGGAAGGAACCTGTGGCGCACTGGTCGGAGCTGGCATCGTATTGGGTTTAGCCACCAAGGAAAAAGCAACATCGAGAAAGTGTATGCGGCAAATTATGATGAAGTTTCAGGAGAGGAATGGTGCGACCCAATGTAAGCTCCTGAAAGGCGTTGGCACAGGAGTCGTGCTGCGTGAGTGTACCGGATGTGTGGTCGATGCTGCGGAGTTTTTGGAAGAGCAATTGAACAACCTTGAATAATCATGCCGCCAACAATCATCAAGCAACCCACCAACAAGATTTGCTACATGATTCTACCCCAAGGAATCAAGGAGGATTTGACGGCGGGGTTGGAGGTACTGTCGGAGAAGTATGGCGTTTCAATTGTGGTGATTGGTGATGTCGATTGGAATAACGACCTAACACCTTGGCCAGCGGAAGGAGTATTCAAGAAAGCCAAGCCATTCGGAGGTCAGGCGGCTGGATTCCTCGACAAGCTTACCCATGAGATTATACCCGCCACAGAAAAACAGTTGGGTATTGATGAAGCAGAAAGAACCATCCTTGGGGTATCGTTGTCGGGCTTGTTTGCGGTATGGTCGATGTTTGAGACCGATGTTTTCTCCAATATCATCAGCATATCGGGGTCGTTGTGGTATGATGGTTTCTTGGAGTGGATGGAGGAACAAACGCTGTCGCCGGGAATCAAGAAGATTTGTATGCTGCTTGGTGAGAAGGAGAAGAACGCCAAAAATAAAAGAATGGCGACAGTTGAGGATAGAACCATTGCTGCCGCCAATTTTTTGAAAGAGAAATCCGATGCCTCTATCACATTCGAGTTAGTTGAGGGAACTCATTTCTCACCGATTATGCCGAGGTTGGAGAGGGTGTTTGAGGTGGTGTATTTGCCCAACAAATAATAATTAATTACCCAACATGAGGCTGTTTTGACACGAAACAGAAATATTTTTGTTTATGTTGGAAAGGGCATTAATTATCTGAAGACAAGGGATTTAAACGGCACAGATAATACCAGCGAATTTTTGTTGGTGGTTCCAAGGGTTGAAGGAGTTTTTGTACGACAGTTCAAACAAAAATGGGAGACCTTTTCGAGCCTCCCACCATCGATAAAACCGCTACTTTTTCCCCTTTCGATAAGGTCTTGCTCTTCCTGTGATGGTGTTTTTACAAACGCCAAACTCCTCAGACAAGTCCTCGGCCTTTTCTCCAGCATCAAGCCTTTCAGCAATAGTTCTTGCATCTTCTTCGCTGAGTAGTTGAGGCCTCCCTGACTCCTTGGGTGTATCGTCATTCAACTCGTCCGTCAGCTTTTGAGCCTTTTCCTCTTCCAGGACGCGAAACACCGACTCGAAATGAAGGTTCTCATTCATGCCAACTCCACCCATGACCTTGATATAGCGGTCTTGGTTCTTTTTTGTCGTGCGCCGTTTTCCATCGTGCAGCCTGACAACTCCTTCGTGACTAGTCGGGGTAAGAAAAATCACAGTCTTTGCAAATCGTGTGAGGTCGGCAGCTCCAGCGACATCATCCAAATCGGGCTCGTTTTTGGCTTCTTTTGTCGTGTGGACTACGATGATGACCGTCAAGCGGAAACCTCGCTCGACGAACATGGCCTGGATTTTCTTCAAGCCAACAAGCAAGGTTTTGGCATCCTTTTCATTTGTTGCTGCCGCTACATTGTCGATAAATAGTGTTGCATCTGAAGTTATTTCTCCCACGATTTCAACAATATCATTCAAAAGGTAGTAAACGGTGCGGCGAGGCATACTAACAGGAATACGATTCAAGTTGCCGCTAAGTCCTTGGGGATAACGTTCTCTCATATCGTCCGAATCCATTTCAAAATCAAAATAGTGGACTTTCTGCGGGGGCTGGTGTCCTTCAGAAGTGGGAAACAGCAAGGTTTCCTTTCCATCGGCGATGCAGTCTGCCATATAGTAAGCCAAAGCAGACTTGCCCACACCTGGATTACTAACCAGCACGCAAAGATCACCTTTAGAAACCAAACTACCAACCAATGGGGAGCGTTTTCTTTTTGTCGCCGGGTCGCTGGGATAAACCCTTTCTCCTTGAAGATCTTCAATGTTATCAAGGCCAAGATTTTCAAAAACGACTTTTTTCACCTCCTTGTCATTTTGTTTAAGCTTCGATTCAGGGTCTTCTTGTTCAGCTTGGCGTTGGGCTTGTTCCGATGCCTCTCTGCGTATTTCACTCGAAGTCTTAACCACTTCGATTTTGGAAGTCGTCTTCGCTTTCACCAGTTTTTCATCTGCTTTGCTACCCCAACCAATCAACTTTTTTTTGGCCAACAGGATAATACCAATGCAAAAGCCAAAAGCGCCAACACCGATAATAGTACTTTCTAAAAGGTCTGTGCCAGCATCTTTACCTTCTGCCCAAACTTTAACTGGGCCTATACTATAGCCCACTTTTCTCTTGCGGCTACTTCTTGAACGATTGTGATTACTACGATACACTCTTGTTGTGTTTGTTTTGAATGGAATTTTTTTCATTGCCTTGATTGATTTGATTTAACTTATTGATTATTAATCTGCTGTATCTAGGTTTGCCGTTTATCTCGGTCAACTGCCTCCCTCTGACATCATACGAGTGGTCGATGACTGCACCCCGAGCGATGAGATCCACGATTTCAAACTTTTCAGGGTCAAGATGGTCGAGTGCAGTTATCGGTACACCCATCAAGCCATCATAGTCAATCGGAATATCACTTGTCCTATCTATATTAATCGCCGGGTACAGATCGAAACTTTGATACTCACGGTCATTTACACTGGCGGTCGGTGTCCAAAAGGTCTTATCAGGAGTGGGAAGGGTCGTGAACCAGCGGCACAAGCCTTGAAGGTTGGCTGTTCCTGTTGGCGTATCGAAGTTGTTGGGAGTAGTGTAGCCCAAGCGAAGCCTACCTTCTTGCAATGCGGGGAACACTTCTTTATACGAAATGGCGTTCTTATTGCCAATCACCAAGAAGTCTTTTCCATACTCAAACAGTTGCGCCATATATTCCCTGAACAAACTGAACGGAGGGTTAGTTATAACTATGTCAGCCTGTTCTAGGAGTCTGGTCGAATCGCTTGACCTGAAGTCTCCGTCAATCTTACTTACCGTCATCGAGTTGCCGTCATATTCGAAGCTCTCCCCGTCAATGCCCGTGCAGAATAACCCTTGAAGTTGGAGCGTGTGGAATTTTTTGACGAAGTGTCTCACGAACGCACTACTCTGGCCATCCGCGTTACAACAAACCACCTTGTCCTCGAAATATGAGGTGTAGTGAACTAATTCTGCAACGACATCATCCATGCGGGTGTAAAATTCGTCGTCCTTTTTTCGTTTCGCAACACTTAAATGGTCGTGGCTCATGGCTTAATGGCTTTGAGATTGTAAACTGGTTCCTCTGGTAGCGTTGCGGTTGAGACGAGGAAACGGTCTGTTGGGGTGATGGTGGGAGCGCCGTAGTTGACGCTCCCTGTGATTGTTGCTACAATTGCTTTCATTAGGCCTCCTTGTCGATGGTAAGCATTTTAAACACGGCCTCAACGCATCCCTTGCTGCCAGGTCCAAGTTCTTTGGCAGCGTATTCAATAGCGGCCTTTCTTTTCATGCGTCGGAGTTTGGCAGCCATGATTCCACCCATGACTGCTGTAAACATGATATTCATTCTATCCATTTCATCGTCGATTTCTTCTTCTTGGATTATTTTATTAATCCTGATAGCCCCCAATGCAACCATGTAGGCAAGGCATTCCGCATCGATGCTCTCTTTCCCGAAACAGAAACTTGGATTCTCTGGATTTTCATAATCTCTCCGATTGATGTTGCCGAAGTAGTTTACTGAGCCTTCGGCTTTTAACAAGCTATACAGACCCTTGTCGAATTGGCGCATGAACTCAAAGGTGGAGCTTTTGTGGCCTGGAGTCAGAAAGTCCATTATGGTGCAGTAGAACTTGTATGCCCTGGCTAACAATGGGTAAGACTGAACAGTAAGATCGGAATTCACATTCGCAGAAGCCATCTCAAAGTTGATAAGGATACAATTGAGCAACAGATCCGCCACTTTATCGAGAGGAAAGGCCATCCCTTCAATTTCGCAAGCCACAATAACCTCACGGCCATCTTTCAGCCTAAGACCATCCTGAATATTCCCTAAAAAGAGATCTGTGTTAGATTTGTACTGTTCCACTGACACCACCACCTGACCAGAAAGCTCCTTTAGGAATTTGATGTTGTGATTGGAGGTGTTCACTCTTGACTGAGCAGCACTCTTGTGGATCTGCCCGTTTTTCTTGCTGTTGATGCTCTTGGGCATCGTGTTGATTGATGTTTCCATTTTTCGTTGATTTTGTGTTATTTAAGGATTTGAAATTTGATGTTCTGTGCCTTCATGTGTCGGCAGACGGGCATGAGCCTAGACCATTGGTTCTGGTCGGTTGCGTGTGCTTTCACCCCGACGAGAGCGGTTCCCTCAGATTGCAAGGAATAGATGACTGTGGGGTCAGTGGTGATTGTGATGTTCTCTTGCGCGCAATTCATCGTGTTGGCGAGGCTGCGCTGTGCTGCCAAGGCTTCCTCTTGCGTGAGGCCGTAGGCAATGAGTTGGTTGTTGCTTTTCATTGGTGTGATATTTAAGGTTTAACTTCATATCTTGATGGAATGCGGTGGCTGGCGATGAACTCGTTGAGGTCGGAACGCTTCACGTAGATCTTGCGACCGAACTGACTGAAGGAGATTCTGCGCTCGTCTCTGTACTTCTGGAACTGGCGGCTACTAATGCCCAGCTCTTCGCACACTTCCTTACTGGTCAGGTACTCGTCCTCGCTTCCGCCACTGACACTTGACTTGGCCAACTCTTCGCGCACGGTATTAATAAGGTCTGCCTTCAGTTGCTCGAAGTCGTCTGGCGTTATCGTGATTAGTTTAATATCCATTTTTGTCCCATTTTGTGGCGGCAAAAATACATCTTCTTTTGAACCCAACAAGCGATTTATTACATTGATAATCAATTAGTTATCATTTGATATCAAATGATATCAGGAAATGATTGTTTTATATAAATAAAAACAAAAAAAACGTGGCTATATAGCCACGTTTCAGTATCATTTTCAGCCTCTATTGGTCGTTATTTTTGGAGGATCTCTTTTTGCACATCGGTGATGCGTTCTGACATACTATTGATCGATAGCTTTTCCTGAAATGCTTTTGAGGCGTTGGTGCTAAGATCATTAATTGGGTTGCCGTTGACAGTAAACAGAGGCGTAAGTTTCTTCCAAGGGGATTTTTTGTGCTCGTTAGATCCCATGCGCATTTTATAGAAGGCAATGCAAAACACTTGCAACTGCCTATAATCTTGGTCCGAACCCTTACCCCAATCTACGGCATTGAAGTCACCTTTTTCATCTGTGACGTCTTCGCAACCGCTAAAAATGAAGATAAAACTACTAAGACTGTCTTGCTTTAAATAGCCACAGCCTTTAAGTTTCTCATGAAGCTTTGCGAGAAATTCCTTACGCTTGTCTATCGGAATCTCCCATTCGTCAGGGAAATACATTGGCTTAATATTTGGCTTTATAGCCTTGTTTATAACGCTGCGTCCTTCAACCTCTGAGACAGGTTTTGGATTGCATTCATAAACAATCACTGATTCTATGCCTCCAATATTCTTATTACCTTCTTGAGCTTCGAGTGTCTTCAGCTCCTCCATAGGTATCAATTCTTTTCCATCAAGAAACCCTAAATTAGCATTTCCAATCTCCTTGCTCCCATCAAGATCCACACAAGCAAAAGGAGGAGTGTGCCTCTTTTTTATTTTATCAGGATAAACAAAGGTGTAGCTTTCCAATTTTAAACAGCTTCCTTTTTTATTAAACAACTTTTGCTTCTGCTCTTCTGTATCACAATCATCGTACAACGCCTTCAATTTATTAAAAAGCGGTAAACCATGTAATATACCATACATCTCTGCGCGCATAGAATTTGGCATTTGTCTTTCATTATTTAGGAAAGCCAACACCAAGCTACTTGTCCAAAGAATCTCCAAATGTAGCACCATAAAACAAATACCAGCTTTATTCTTCCGAAACTGCGTATTATATAACGTAAGAAAGATATTCCTCATCATCCCATCACAAGAACGTTTGTTTTTTATGTATGGGATCTCAAAGCAGTAGAAGCACCTTGAAATCAACATATACAATCTAGCCAAAGCATCTCCTCGTGAACGTGACAGAACATCCTTATACGTTTCCCGAACATTAAAGAGTCGTTCCAATACTCTACAAATATTGAAGATGGTTTCGTTATCAGTAATACTCGGGAGAATGTTTTTAAACGAATCAATGTCTTTATTATTCAGTGCCTTATAAAGTTCTGTTGTTTTTTGAGGAACACAATTGGTTATAATGAGTTTAGCGTGTTCTGGTTTAAGTTCGGATAAAACCTTAAAAACAGCACTTTTCCTAAAATCTTCTTGTTCAGACTTAAACACATCGATTTTGGACATAAATAACAAAAGCCACCAATAGACTTCGTTATCTATCTGAGTCAGCTGGTACAATCGAATAGTAAGCGGGGCAAGTGCTTTTTCAAATAATTCAGGAAACAGGTCAAATTTGAGATCCTCAAGACCCTCGTTCCAGTTCACAGCACGTAACTCAGCAAAAGCCAACTTAACGAATTCATCCAGAGGAATGGTCGGATTATTATTTGGTTGCGTCATAATTATGTTATTTGGCGCAAAAATAAGAAATTGCTTTTGAACTATTGAATTATTGATTTCAAGAACGATTGTTTATGCCTTCACCCTCTTCAAGACCTCATCCAGTTGCTCTTTGGATAAAGATTTCAATTGAGCAACAAGGTTGTCAATGTCAATGGATGGCTTCTCTTCAAATATCGATGACAGTGCCGCATCATTGTCGGCGGTATCAAAGTTGCCCATGTAACCTTCCGTGATTTTAAGGCTACTATGCGCTAGCAGTTCCTTGACCTTTGCATTGTCAACACCTTTTTGCTTAGCAGCCTTGGCAAAGCTGTGGCGACTAATGTGAAACGACAGGTTCTTTTCAATGCCTGCCAGGTTTGCTATCTTCTTTAATTCCTTGTTAATCAATGCTGTTTTTGCTCCAATTTGAGCAAACATCTTTTCTTTTATGTCGGGAGGCAATACATCCTTTTCCTCTTGAGTGACCGCTTTAGCAAATTCCGCATTTGGGTCGAGAATTGGAAATATGTATTCTATTGCCTTCACCTTCGGGTGATGATAATAATTGAGGATGTGCTTGGCGGGTTCAACCAGAACAAGATCTCTTACTTTGTGGTTCTTACCCATCTGATAGTGGATTCTTCCGTCATTGGAAATGTTTGCCCAACGGAGCTGAATAAAGTCGCCTACACGGATGCCAGCGCAATAGAAACTGAATAGAAAGTAGTTGCGACAATGCCAAATCAGGCTGCCCTCCTTCAAGTCAAGCTCCTTTATTTTTTCAATCTCATCAGCATCAAGCTTTTCTTTATCAGTCTTTACCCCTTTGATCTTGAAGGTTAGGAAGGGGTTCTTCTCCATAGGTATTATGTTGTCCACCTCTATTGCTCGTTTTACGATGGCACGAAAGACATTGAAACATACTTGTATGGTGTTGACATGCAGGACTTTTTCTGGATTGCGTTCATTACGGAGGGTATGAAGATAGGTTTCAAATCTGGCTAGAAATGCCGTGTCAATCTCCGAAAAAAGCAAATCGTGCGCTACTCCATGTGAATCGGTCAAATATGTTTCAAGTTTATTACAGAAACCATTGTATTTCTTGTAGTTCCGAATATTACCGTTGTCATAGAGTTCCTGAGTGCGTCGCCGAGCATATTGAAGAAACGACTTTGAAGTTTCACCACTGTTGATTTTTTCCTTAATTTTCACCGATGTGGCAGCACCAGCTTCTTTCAGCTCCCTATACTTATCTTTGGCAGCTTCCACCTCTTTGGCTAAAATTGCATTCCATTTGGCAGCGTTAGGCTCTGATGGGCGAATCTCCTTCTTTTTGGGATTCCAATCAGACTTGCGTTCAAGTTCAACTGAAGTTTTAAGGCGCATAAGTTTTCTATTTTGGGTAATACGCAAATAAATTGGGTATTTCCCAGCCTTATTCGTCTTAGAAGCAAGCTCTAAATTGAAAGTTATCGTTGCCATAGTCAAAATTCTGCTGCAAAAGTAATAAAAAAACACATGCATCGCCTTATGTTTATTAGCTTTATTTCAGGTGAAACATAGGTGAAACATTTTGTTTTTTTAGTTCTTTTTAATGCTTTATTTTGCTTTTTGACGATAAAATCAGAAGGATGTAACTATCAGATAATCAATAATAAGAGTGAAATTGAGCGAAATACACTTTTTTTGTTTTAGTTCGGCCTCGGGTACTAAAAAAGGATGCCATTCGGCATCCTTTTTTATTTTTGAATGATTTGCTGCCTCAGCATCCTATAAGCCTCCTGCGTGGCTCTTCGAATAACCGTAGAGCGATCAGTCCCGAAATTAAAGCACTCTG
>JAEEGL014456032.1_pt1 | contig 15391 bp, 6 predicted proteins | sample 9134231 | NCBI WGS metagenome assembly JAEEGL01 (sample SAMN16246548, study PRJNA631951) | gut metagenome | biome: gut microbiome; feature: rumen; material: fiber-attached | host: Bos | place: Iran: Karaj | collected 2018-10 | reverse complement strand
GGCGCAATCGCCATTATTTTAGGAGAAGTTTTATGCACAAGACGCCCTCGACGCCCGGCGCGCGCGCGCTACTGCGAATCGCGCTCGGCTTGACGCTAGCGGTACTCGCGATTCCGAAGTTCGGGATCGCGCAAACGGAGGAGAAGGTCGGCGTTCGCCCTTACGAAATGGACTGGGCGGGCCGAACGGAAGAGACGCGTCCGGCGCTCGTCGATTTCGAGGCGCTCGACGGCTGGACCGTTGAGACGCGCAACGCCGTCGCGACCTTCGAACGCAGTCGCGAGGAGCAGATGTACGGCGAGTACGTCGGCAAGCTGACCTATCGGAAGGGGGACGGCGCCGGAACGCCCGGCGTCGATATTCGTCCGCCGGCGCCGATCGCGTTTCCCTCCGACGCCGACGCGTACTCTTGCTGGATCGTCGGCAATAACTGGGGCTGGGTAACCGACGCCAGCACGCCGCGCGTCAACGTCTCCGTTCTCATTAAAGATTCCGACGGCAAAGAACTCGCTCTACCCCTTGCATACGTCAATTGGAAGGAATGGTTCCTCTGCTATAAGATTATTGCCGAAGGAACCCGAAAATATCTCGGCGATTCCCCTGTCTTTACCGGGTTCCGCGTCGAAGGCGGAACGAACGAAGAAGATCGAACCCTCTACTTCGACTCCCTTTGCTTCTTCAAGGAGGAGCGCGCGCCCCTCGAAACGAGCAAACGGCCGAAGCCGGGTATCGACCTCTTCGAAGGGCAGGATCTCGGCGTCAACGACGGGGAAGGACGGCTTCCGTTTCCAACGACGCCCGACACAATCCTCCCCGATTCCGCAAGTAAAATTCGCACGCCAATGTTCCATTTCTACGGCGACTCGTGCGATTTCGTCTATACTGGTAGCGACGGCGAATTGGTTTATAAATACAAGCCGTCGACCGGCGCGTGGACCGACTTCACAGCGACTTGGGGCACGAAGGAACCGTTCCTGCCCCTCGAAGGGGGCGGCGTGCGCAAGCTTGTCGGTGAAAACGGCGAACTTGAATTGATCGATTCGGCGGAGCTCTTGAAATTCGAAACGACAGACGACGGCGCGGTCGCGGTCTGGAAAATGACGTCGAAGACGGCGACGGCGGAAGTCGAGTATCGTATGCAGATTAAAGGTAAGAGCCTCATAATCGACACGATAGCGCGCGGCGGCCGCGTGCCGGAGGTCGTCTTTGGTCGGATTTTCAACGTCGGTCAGGCGAAGACTTATTCTATTCCTTACTACCTTTACGATTACGACCAGCGCCCCGGCGTCGCGTCCTTTATCGTTCGCCACGCGAAACGCGCCGCCGAGACCGAAAGTCTTTTTGCTAGCGGTCATATCGATTGGTATCGCAGTAGCGCGTCGTATCTTCGCGGCAAACACGGGGTCGAAGAGTACGTTCAACCGACGGCGGACTCTGCGGCGCTCGGCGGGATTCTTATGGGCGGCATGGGAGGCGCCGCCGTCGGCATGGGAGGCGATAAGAAATACCGCGCAATTGTGAACGGCGGCGCGGAATATCGACCCAAAACGAACGGCGAACGCAACGACGTCTACGAGCGCTTCATCTTTACCGTTTCCCCGAAATTCGAGGAAGTTCTCCCGACGATCCCGAACCCCCCGTCTCCCTATAAGGCGGTCGCAGGTTCCGGCGTCTGGCGCTCGCACGGCGCGACGACCCGCGAGAGGGATAAGAATTACTGGCGCGAAGTCTGGCGACGCGGCATGCGTCATTTGATCGTTACCGACCATGAGGTCTGCTGGCGCGACGGCGGTGAGAGCTTTACCTTCCGCACTAAGCCCGCGCCTGAGAAAGGCGGCGACGAAGGATGGTTCGACTACGCGCGCTTTATGCAGGACGAACTTGGGTTCGTTTACGGTCCCTATAATAACTTCACCGACTTTGCGCCCGTCAACGAATACTGGTCTCCCGACATGATCGGACGCTTTTCCGATTGGCAACTCCAGCCCGCCTGGATGCGCTGTTATGCGCCGAAGCCGATTCGCGCGGTCGAGTATTGCGAGAAGCTCACGCCGATCAACGAGGAGAAATTCCATTTCTCGTGCGCGTACTGCGACGTGCACTCTTCAGTTCCTCCGTGGACGCGGACCGATTACGACGAGCGCGTTCCTGGCGCGGGAACCTTTATGAGCGTGTACTATCCTTATGGCGAAATCTTCCTCCTGCAGAAGAAGAACTGGGACGGGCCGACTTATTCCGAAGGTCCGCATCATTGCTTCTACGCGGGACTTACGGACGGCAATTACGCGCAGGATCAGCCGTACAATCTCTTTAAAAATCCGTGGCTCGTCGATTTCGATCTTCGCAAGATGCACGATCTTGAAGTCGATTTCGGCATGGGCAACGTCGGCATGTTCGCGCCCGGCTATAAGCCGACGACGGACGAGGAAAAGGAAGCGCTAATTGATCGCTTTATTACGGCGACGCTTGCGTTTGGTCACTCCGGTTTCTTCGCCGCCGACTTCGGATGGCGCATGGCGGCGCGTTCGTACTTTATGACGCAGCAGATAGCGTCGCAATACACGCAATCTTCGGCGAAATCGATCCTCTATTTCGACGAACGCTCGCCCTCGAAATGGGTCGAAGTTTCCGAGGCGCTGCAGAACGACGTCGTTAAGAACAATCAGATTAAAGTCGAATATGAGAACGGCGTTATCGTCGTAGTAAACGGCTCCGAAGAAAAAATGCTAGAAACGGAGGTCGGCGGACGTCGAATTCTTCTTTCGGGGAACTCTTACGTTGCGTGGACGGCGGACGATAAGATTCTCGTTCAGTCGTACGAAACTCCGACGGGCGGTCGATTCGATTATTGCGAGTCTCCGGAGGATATCTATCTGGACGGTCGCGGCGAGTGGGTCGAACGACGTCGCGCGTGCGGGGCTGGCGCCGGCGTCTGTCGTATTGTGAGCGAGAACGAGTTTGAGTTTATTCCGTACGACGGAGCGGAATTGGGCTTTAAGATCGCGTCCGACGACGAGGTCGTGGAAGCGGTCGCGTTCGACTTCAATCAGAACGAAATGGGCAAGGCGCGCGTCAAGCGCTCGCGCGGCTACGTCTTTCTCGATAAGATTGAAGGAGCGTTCTCCTATAAGGTTACGAAACGCGCGCGAACCGACGACGATCCTAAGCCGATCCAGGCTCAGCGCTTGAATCCGAATCTTTTCGTCGTCTCGCCGTATCAGTCGGTTCAGTTGCTAGTCGACGGGCAAGTTTTAACGTGGTCCGCGCCGGAAATGTCGAAGCAATATGCGACCGGAACCTTGCGCTACGTCGAGGGGGCGACTCTGTATCAACGCGGATGGCGCGAGACGCCCACGCCCTTTATGCATATTTGGACCGTTCCGAAAGCGGGCGTCTATTTCGACTTCCTTGTCGTCCCGCATCATAATATGCACCTGTTTTCATGGCGCGAACCCAGCGATGCGTTTCCCAATACGATCTCAGGATACGGTCGCACGCTTAAGTATATGAATTCTAACGACGAATACGCCTGGTCAAACGCCGGCGGCAGGATCCTCTCGGAGAAATTCCCCGAACCGAAAGAGGAAGGCGAAGAAGACGTTCAGTCGATCGAAGTTAAAACGATTGTCGATCGCTTCGGCAAATACGATCGCGTCGAATTCGCAAAGTACGTCTTTACGAGCGACGTCGAACGCGAATATCGTCGCCGCGAACCGTTCCCATTTCCAATGACCGATCCGCGTTCTTACGTCGCGTACGTCCAGCGTTTCGAGCAGGAGCCGACGACGGAATTGGAAGGAACCGGCGCGACCGCGTTCCGCACGCTCGCCGTCTGCGGCGAAGAGACCAAAGAATGCGTTAAGATACACCCGCCCTACAAGGACGGTCCGACTGGGCGCACGTATCTCGAGTACGGTCCAATCTACATGACGCAGTATCCGGAGAACTTCAAGCTTTGGGTCGGCAAGCAGAACGGCTCGGATCCCGGCGACGGCATAAATTTTAAAGTTGAAGTAATCGTTCAGAAACCGACGCCGAACGGCATGGAGGAGACGAAGGAGATCGTCGCCGAACAGCTTGTTACGGAACACGAGTGGAAGGAACTTGTCGCCGATATGTCCCCGTTCGTTAATAAACAGATTAAGTTTCGCGTGATCGCCGAAGCAAACGAGAATCCGAACGGCGACTGGGCGTGCGTGTCCGGCATGCGATTCGAGTCTCAGGAAGGGAAGTTAGTCCGGAAATTCAAGGACGTCAAACGCGTGGAAACTGGAATTAAGGTAGTCGACGCCGAATAGGACGTTTAGACTTGCGCTAGGCAATAGAAAACGACGTCGTCAAGGATTGATCTTGGCGACGTCGTTCTTTTTACAGGCGGTTGAACGCCGGAACGTCAGCGTTGCGGACGGCTCGGACGTCCCCCGCGTACCCCTTCTGGCCGAGGCGGACGTTCGCCGTTGCGCGCGTCCGGTCGCCGTCGTCCGCCGAATCCGTCTCGCACGTTCCCGTCCGGACGTTGGGGCGGACCGAATTCTCCGTTCCCTCCCTCGTACGGTTGCCGCGCTCCAAACTCGCCGGGCTGACCTCCGTCAGGCGGGGGAGCGCCGGGACCGAAGGCGTTGTCGGAGCCGGTTTCTGGGAGATTGTCGGGAACGAACTCTTTCCCGACGTGGAGGACGTGCCCGTTGAGCTTAATATTGGCGCCGGTCGGATCGGCGTTGGTTATCGACGTTACGTAAGAATCTTCGGCGAGTTCGAGCGTCGATTCGGCGTCGAGAATGAGCTCGAGCTCTTTTGCCGTATTGGCGGCGTTAATCGCGCCGACGTAATGAGAACCTTTTGTAATCGCAAGCTTTAGAGTGGAAATATTGTCGATATAGACGTTTCCTTTGACGTCCTGATTCTCCAACGTTAGCGCTACGTTGCCGCCGTTCTGTCCTTTGCGTCCCCAGCCCTCGCGTTGCGCGCGCAGGAAGTAACCGTCTTTATCTTCGTTGACGAACTTATTGCCGTTCAGCGTAATAACGCAAGACGTATTGGTAACGTAGATGGAATCGCCTTGCTTTGTAACGATTTCGCAGTCCTTTGCGGAGAAGCTTGACGTTCCAATCGACGCGTCGCCTGAGAAGGACTGGTAGATAAAGACGTTTTTGCGCGTCGTCGACTTGCCGTGTAGCGTCGTATTGTCGTCGACGAGTTTCGTCTTCTCCAGCGCGATTGAATTCTTACCCTCGATAATAGCGCCTTCCGACTTCGTCGCCTTGAGCGTCGCGTTCTTTACGGTTATCTCTGCGGTCGAATAGATCGCCGGGGATCCCGGGCCGTTCGTCGTATAGCTTCCTCCGTCTATTTTGAGCTTGCCGCCGCCGCGATCGGAGCGAATCGCCGCCGAGGAGCCTCCCTCGGTAACGATATCGAGATTATAGCCTTCAAGGGTTCCTCCTCCGGTAACCATAACGCCGCCGGAATTGTGTTGACTCGTCTTAATCGCAACGTCGCGCGCCTTAATTACGCCGGTTCCATACGCGAAGAGTCCGCTCGAATATGCGGACTCGGTCGTAATCGATCCGCCCGAAATATCGAGCGTTCCGGCGTTCGTAGCAAGCGCCGCCGCGTTGACGCCGTAGAAGTCGTACGAGTCGTTGCGTCCGGACGGCTCTCCCTTTTTCGTAATCGTCGGATTGGTAAGTGTCGCAACGCCGCCCTTGACGAGCAATGCGATTTCTTCCGAGTCTTCGCTTGAATACGACTGATCCTTCGTCGCAACGTCGGCGTCGTAAGTCGTCGCGCCGCGATATTCAATATTGCGCGCCTCCCTGCCGGGTTCGCCCCCCCGTCTGCCGCTAAATTCTCCCCTCGGCGGTTGCGCGATTACATTTTGCGATGCGAGCGCGATAATAACCGCAGAAACAAGCGTTATGTGATTCTTCTTCATGGTTGTTCTCCCTATGTCGTAACGCGGCGTTTCTATCCTGCGCCTATTGGATCTTCGAGCGTTCGTTTGCTTGACGGGGTATTAAACCGCGACGATCGCGCAAAGTTTCTCAGAAAATATTTTTTCGCGTTTTGTCGCTCATCGCCGTCGGGGTTCTTTCTTTGATCGCAAAAAGCCTTATAATATAGGTGGGAGCGCGGTAGACGCGACGGGCGCGCTCCACAGTATAACGCGCGTTGCGAAGCCAGGCATTACAAGGAACGAACCGGAATGTCCGAGAAGAAATACGATATTGGTTTGATGGGCTTAGCCGTCATGGGACAGAATCTCGTTTTGAACATGGTCGATCACGGCTTCGACGTCGCGGTCTTTAATCGGACGACGAGCAAGGTCGACGACTTCCTCGCGACGGAGGAAGCGCGTTCGAAGGGCGATAAGCTGACCGGCGCGCACTCGCTGGCGGAGCTCGTTTCGAAACTGAAATCGCCGCGCAAGATCATGCTCATGATCAAATCGAAGGACGCAGTTCCCGCGCCGGAGCTCGCGCTGTACCCTGACGCGGCGGCGGTCGACGCGGTGATCGCCGAGCTGATTCCCCTTCTTGACAAAGGCGACGTCATAATCGACGGCGGTAATACGCAGTTCAAGGACACGGAACGTCGCACGAAGTATCTGGCGAATCTTGGCATTCGCTATATCGGCACGGGCGTTTCCGGTGGCGAAGAGGGCGCTCGACGCGGTCCGAGCATGATGCCCGGCGGCGATCCGGAAGCGTGGCCGCTCGTAAAGCCCATCTTCCAGGCGATATCCGCAAAGGTCGGCCCGAATAAAGACGTCCCCTGCTGCGACTGGATCGGCGCGCGCGGGGCTGGACATTACGTCAAGATGGTGCACAACGGGGTCGAGTACGGCGATATGCAGCTGATTAGCGACGCGTACTGGATTCTGAAGAACGCGCTCGGACTCTCGAACGCGGACCTTTATAAGATTTTCGCCGAATGGAACGAGACGGAGCTCGACAGTTACTTGATCGAGATCACGCGCGATATCTTTACGGTCGAGGATCCAGAGTCTGACGGCGAGCTTGTCGATAAGATTCTGGACGCGGCTGGCGCGAAGGGGACCGGCAAGTGGATGAGTCAGTTGGCGCTCGATCTTGGCGTTCCGAGCACGCTGGTAACGGAAGCGGTCTACGCGCGCGCGATCTCGTCGATGAAGAATCAGCGCGTGAACGCAAGCGCCGTGCTGTCCGGTCCGGTCGGGGCGAAGTATCAGGGCGACAAGGCGGAATTTATCGCGCAGGTCAAGCAGGCGTTGTACGCGTCGAAGATCTGTAGCTACGCGCAAGGGTTCGTGCAGATGCAGGCGGCTGCGAAGGAGTACGACTGGAGCCTCGATTGCGGTAAGATAGCGCTCCTCTGGCGCGGCGGCTGCATTATTCGCGCGGTCTTCCTCGAACGCATTAAGGAAGCCTTCGACAAAAACCCGAATCTCGAGAACCTCCTCCTCGATCCGTACTTCAAAAACGCGGTCGAGTCCGCGCAACCGGCATGGCGCAACGTCGTTAAGACGGCGGTCGAACTCGGTATTCCGACGCCCGGCTTTACGACGGCGCTCACTTACTTCGACTCCTATCGTTCGGCGAACCTGCCCGCGAACCTGATTCAGGCGCAACGCGACTACTTCGGCGCGCACACCTACTTCCGGGTCGACAAGCCTGGCGAAGGTCCGTTCCACACCGATTGGATTAACGTTAAGAAGTCGTAAGCGTCGCTTGTTTTAATAATGCACATTAGAGCGCCGTCGATCGAATCGAATTTGACCGACGGCGCATTGTCGCTATTCGCTGGAGACTGCGGTCATGACGTCAAATAGAATTCGTCTTATCATTTATGTCGCCTTGATTGCAACGCTTGGCGGTTCTGCGCGCGCGCTGTGCGAAACGACGGAGTTTCCCGTCGCACGCGATCTCTGGGTCTCGTCGGCGGGTGGCGAAGAACACGGCAATAACGGCGGCGCTCCTCGTCTGAAACTCAAAGGCTATCAAGAATTTTCGCTTCTTGACTTCGATCTTGAGTCTTTGCGAGGCAAGAAGATCAAGAGCGCGAGATTGCTCGTTACGTTGGCGGGCGAGGAACGACTCTACCGTACTGCAGTCGGCACGATATCCGAAGAGTGGACGGAGGGAACGGGCGCGAACTATGAGCGCCAGGACGGTTCGTCCTCATTCGCGATGCGCGCGGAACCGGACGTTCCTTGGTTCACGGCGTCAGAATTTCTCAACGCGCGCGGGGAATACAGCGATTTAACGAGCGTAATCTTCAGCGAAGGAGGTTCGATCTGGTCGCACGCCGACGTTGCGAAGCCGTCGGACGGTCGGCAAATGATCGAAGTCGCGCCGGAGATTGTAACGTCGCGGCTCTATGGTTTCTCCTACGGGTTCGTTCTTTTTGACGATCAGGGCACGGAACTCAAGAGGGACGGAGACAACGTTGAGATTCGTCTCTTCCCCAATCGTTTCCTCTATTCTCGCGAACAGAATAAAGCGACGCAACCTTACCTTTACGTAGAGTACGAAGATCCGAGCGAGCGGGAATTGGCGATTCCTGTCGAATCGCCGACCAATCTAGTCTTCGACGCGCGAGATCTTCCGGCCGGCAGCGTGTCGATTGAGTGGCGCCAGGAGCATTGTGATTCTCGCGGTATTCTCGGATTCGAAGCAAGCGTCGACGGACGCGTCGTACCGCTGACGCTCACGCCGCGCCCGGCGCTAGGCGCGTCGCGGCGTCAGAATGCGGACGTTCAGAGTTTTAGAATGCGCCTTGATCGACTTGACCCTAGCGTGAAACACAAGGTCGAGCTCGTCGCAGTCGATTCTTTAGGTCGTAAGAGCGAGCCGAGCGCGATAATGGTCACAGCTTCGGAGCGCGTTTTCGAGGATTGGGCTCATATCGTCGGTAGTAACGCGGACGTCGCGCCTCAAGGGGCGTCGGGCGATAAGTCGATTCTTCCGCAATTCGGAGGATCGCAAGTCGCGATCGTCAACGAGTTTATTAAGTTCACGGAAGACGGAAAAACAATACCAGAAACGAATGAAAACGAGTTCGTTAAGAACGCCGTTTGGAACGCCAAGGAAAAACGAATTGAACTAACGACGGCGCGCAACGAATTCGTCGGCTTTCAGATAGCGTTCCTCGGCAAGACGCCGAAAGCGCGGTTTGAAATGAGCTGGGAGAACGGCGACGCGGAGAAAGAGAAGAACGTCGCGTGGTCCAAGAAGTCTACCCCGGCAACGGCGTTCTATCGTTACGCAAAGGTTGCCAGTCCTAAGGGGCAAGTTGCCGATCCTATGTTGGAATGCGACTTTAGCGGCAAGTCGACGGAAGAATCCGACGTCTACTATTGTGAAATCTTTACGCCGGCGAAGGCTTCCTCGGGAATGAAGGTCGGGGCGCTAACGATAACGAACGACGACGGGGATCGTCTAACGCTCGAAGTTCGACTTCAGGTCTGGAATTTCCAGTTGCCGAATGAGTTGCGTTTCCTGCCGGAAATGAACTGCTACGGTCTTCCAGAGAACGAGCTCGACTACTATCGGCTTGCGCAGTTGCATCGCGTCTACGTGAATCGAGTTCCTTACTCTCATCGCGGAACCGTAGGGGACGGGCTTGCGCCGCGCTGGGACGCGCGCTCGCGTGAATTCGATTGGAGCGACTGGCGCGAACGATTTGAGCGATATTTCACCGGAGAAGCGTTTGCCGATTTGCCGCGCGGCGCCGTGCCGATCGAGGCGTTCTATCTGCCTCTCTTTGAGAATTTTCCTGCGGACGTCTTTACCGGGCTAGACGAATCCGTCTGGCCTAACGCTTCGGCCTTCAGCAAAGAGTACCGCGCAACTTTTAGTCGCGGCGTTGAACTCTTTGCCAACGAGATAGCAGCGCAGAAATGGTCGAAGACGCGCTTCCTCTTTTTCCTCAATAATAAGAGCGATTACAAACGCAACGGCTGGTCGAACGCAAGCTCGCCGTGGCTCCTCGACGAGCCTGCGAGCTATCGAGATTTCGCCGCGCTCCAGTACTTCGGGCGCGCCGTGAAAAACGTCGTTCGTAAAAAGGATTCCGCCGGCTACCGCTCGATTCTGTATCGCGCCGATATTTCGCGACCGCAATGGGAACGCGATTCGCTCGACGCTCTTCTTGATCTCTACGTCGTGCCGAACGACGTCAATAAACGTTATCGTCGCATGATCGCCGAACGTTGCGAAAGAGATAAGCGAATCTTATTCACCTATGGCGAAACGGCGCCTCCGCACGAATCGGCGTATCAGCCCGTCTTGTGGCAACTTGACGCATGGTCGTCCGGCGCCGGAGGCGTCGTTCCTTGGCAGACGATCGGCAATTCCGACTCATGGCGCGAAAGCGACCCTCTCGCAATTCTTTATCCTTCGAGCGACGCGAGCGGCGGCAAGGTCGCGCCGTCGTTGCGCTTAAAGGCGTATCGACGCGGCGAGCAGGACGTCGAGTATCTCATACTGTTGCAACGAGTAACGAAACGTCCGCGCGTAGAACTGGAAACGGCGTTGCGCGAGCGTTTGGCGTTGGACGCGTCGAGCGCGCGCCGAGCGTCCTCCGAGGACGCTGGCACGACAAGGTATAACAGTAGTTCGCCCGACGACTTGGAGCGTATGCGCCGAGAAGCGGGCACGTATTTAGATCGCGCGAGCAAAGCGCTAGAGAGAAAGTAAAGTTATGGCTAAATTAGAGAAAACAGCAGCGCCGAAGAGCGCGTTTCTCCGTTGGTTTTTGGCGTCGCGCCCGCAGTCTTTGGCGGCGGCGACGGCGCCGGTCGTCGTGGCTCTTGCGAGCGCATGGCGCGATCTTCAAGACGTCGACGGCGCTTTTAAGATCGTCCCGGCGATCTGCTGTCTTGGGTTTGCGATCTTTGCGCAGCTTGCTGCGAACTTCATAAACGACTACGCCGACTATCGCAGCGGGGTCGATATCGACGAGCCTGGCGGTCCGATTCGCGCGCTTGTCGAGGGTTGGATTTCGGTGCGATGCGCGCTGATTTCTGGATTTGGTTGTCTTGCGGTCGCCTGTTGCTTCGGATTGGGAACGATTTATTACGGCGGCTGGCTGATTCTTGTCGTAGGGATCGTCTCGTGCTTGGCGAGCGTTTTTTATAGTTGCGGACCGAAACCGATGGCGTACTATGGGTTAGGCGACGTCGCGGTCGTAACGTTCTTTGGCGTGACGCCCGTCGTTTTTACGTACTATTTGCAGACGCACGTTATTTCGTGGGAGATGGCGCTCGTCGGACTGGCGATCGGGATCGTATGCGACAATGTGCTAGTTGCGAACAATTACCGCGATCGCGATCAGGATCGTCTCCATAGAAAGTATACGTCGATCGCGATCTTCGGCGAGCGATTCGGTCGCTATTTCTACCTCGTCAACGGTCTGCTGGCGATCGCGCTACTGATAGCCGTCTTCTGCGCGCGCCGCAACGTTTCGATCGTCTTTGCAACGATTACGATCGTTTGCTACACGGCCCTCCATCTTATCGCATGGCGTCGTCTCGCGGCGTTACGCGAAGGTTCGGAGCTTACGCGCGTATACGAAATGAGCGCTCGGAATCTGCTCGCGCTGGCGATTTTGACGGCGGTCGCGGTGTTATAAGTCGGACTATGGCGTAACTCGTTGCAATTTGTATCGGTTTGGAGGTCGTGAAAGAAGCGCGTTATCGTCTTTACCCCTATGAAACGGATTGGAGTTCGATAACGCGCGAGGTTTAAACTGCTCGTAATTGCCTCCGCGCTTTCGTCCCGCCTGAGTCGGCGCCTTTATAGACCGTAACGAAGTTTCCCGTCGTTCCGGTAGGAGCGTAAGCGTTCTCTAACACGCTTACCCCAGCTTCACCCTTTATTCAATAGGAACAGTTCTCATGTCCAAACGCCCGTTACCCCCTGAAAAGATCGTCATACGCGGCGCGCGCGTTCACAATCTGAAGAACGTCGACGTTGAAATTCCACTCAATCGTATTGTCGGAATAGCGGGCGTTTCCGGATCGGGTAAATCGTCGCTGGCGCTAGGCGTTCTTTACGCGGAGGGATCGCGTCGTTATCTAGAAGCGCTTTCGACTTATACGCGCCGCCGGATGACGCAAGCGGCTAAAGCGGACGTCGACGAAGTTTTGTACGTGCCCGCCGCGCTCGCATTACATCAGCGTCCCGGCGCAGGCGGAATTCGTTCGACCTTCGGGACGGGTACGGAACTACTTAATAGTCTGCGCCTTATGTATTCGCGGCTTGCTTGCCATCGGTGTCCTAACGGTCATTATCACGCGCCCACGCTCGACGTCGCGGCGGAACGTGAACTGACGTGCGCGGAATGCGGCGCGAAGTTTTATGCTCCGGGCGCCGAAGAGCTCGCTTTCAATAGCCAGGGCGCGTGCGCAAAATGCGGCGGCACGGGCGTTGCGCTCACGGTCGACCGCGCGACGCTCGTGCCGGACGAGAACAAGACGATCGACGAGGGCGCGGTCGCGCCTTGGAACTCGCTCATGTGGTCGCTCATGACCGACGTCTGCCGCGCGATGGGCGTGCGCACGGACGTGCCCTTCCGAAATCTTACGGCGAAAGAAAAAGAGATCGTCTACGACGGTCCTATGGTCAAAAAACGGATATTCTACAAGTCGAAGGGCGCCGAGACAATGAGCGCGGGCGAGCTCGACTTTACCTACTACAGCGCGACCGCGACCGTACTCAACGCGCTCAATAAAGTTAAGGACGAGAAGGGAATGAAGCGGGTCGAGAAGTTTCTCAAAGAGGAACTCTGTCCCGAGTGCGGCGGAACCCGCCTTTCCGAAGCAGCGCGCGCGCCGAAACTTATGGACGTCTCGCTCGACGTCGTCTGTCAAATGACGCTCAAGGAACTCGTCGACTGGGTCGCCGCCGTACCCGGCTCGCTGCCGAACGCCATGCGCCCCATGGCGAAGAGTATTGTCGAATCCTTTGAGACGGGCGCGAAACGTCTTATTGATCTTGGCCTTTCGTATCTCTCGCTCGATCGCGCGACGACGACGCTCTCGACGGGCGAACGACAACGCATGCAACTGGCGCGCGCGGTGCGCAACCGTACGACGGGCGTATTGTACGTGCTCGACGAGCCGTCCATCGGATTGCATCCGTCGAATATCGTTGGGCTCAACGCGGTTATGCACGACCTCGTCGCGGACGGCAATTCCGTATTGCTCGTCGATCACGACGTTCAGATTCTGAAGGAAGCCGACTGGCTCGTCGAACTCGGACCCGGCGCTGGCGCCGACGGAGGTCGGCTCGTCGCACAGGGAACGATTAGCGATATTAAGGAGAACTCGTCGTCGAAAATCGGGCCATTCCTTACGGGCAACGCCGAGGTTAAGACGGCGGCTCGTAGTTCGAAAAAGCTTTTTGCGGACGGAACGATTCGGCTCGAGACGTCTGACATTCACACTGTTAAGCCCCTCAAAGTCGCGTTGCCGAAAGGACGGCTCAGCGTCGTAACTGGCGTTTCCGGATCAGGCAAGACGACGATGGTTCTGGAAAGCCTTGTGCCTGGCGTTGAGTCAATTACGCTCGGCAAGGCGCGGCCGACGCACGTGCTCAAGGTCGACGCGCCCGGTATTAAGCATATTAAACTTATCGACGCGACTCCGATCGGCGTGAACGTCCGTTCGACGGCGGCGACCTATGCGAACGTACACGACGAACTGCGTAAAATCTACGCGCGGACCTCCGACGCCAAGGCGGCAGGCTTTAAGTCGGGCGACTTCTCCTATAATACCGGGAATCTACGGTGTCCCGTTTGCGACGGAACAGGCTCGATTAGTCTCGACGTTCAATTTCTCCCCGACGTCGACGTTCCTTGTCCAGAATGTCGCGGCTCGCGCTACGCCAAAATTGCGTACGGCGTTAGGTACAAAAACAAGGCCGGGGTCGAACTCTCGCTTCCGGAACTTATGGCGATGGACGTTAATTCCGCGCTAGATTTCGTTAAGGATCTCAAGACGGTCTTCCCAAGATTGCAGACGCTCCAGAGTCTCGGGCTAGGGTACCTCACCTTAGGAGAAGCGACGCCGAGTCTCTCGGGCGGCGAAGCGCAACGCCTTAAGCTCGCGAGCGAAATGGGACGCTCGCAGTCGGACTCCATATTCGTCTTCGACGAGCCGACGATCGGTCTGCACCCTCTCGACGTCCAAACCTTGCTGGGCGTCTTCGCCAGTCTGATAGCGAACGGCGCGACCGTCGTCGTCATTGAGCACGATCTTGACGTGATCCGGAACGCGGACTACGTAATCGATATGGGCCCAGGCGGCGGCGACGACGGCGGGCGAATTGTCGCGTGCGGGTCGCCGTTGGAGATTAAGGCGTGCGAGGAGAGCATTACGGGGAGGTACATTTGACGCGGCAGGATCGTCAGAGGCGACGTATTGGAAAGCGTTCTTCTCGACGGGTTCAATTTGTTTGACAGGAATGAACTTTAGTTCGTACTGGTTTTGTTTCAAAAGAGGGGGTGTATGAAAAGAACGTTGAAAATATTTGCGATAGTCGCACTTCTTTTGATTTGTTTTACCGCGACTTGTATGGCCTCGCTCGGTTGGTTGTGGCGTAAATTGACGACGTCTGAAATGGCTCCGCCCGATTACATGACAAAAGTCGCGACAGGCGGCGAATTGGAAGCCAAATACTTAGCGTATGGAACCTTCGAGGTTAAGGTAGTCGAAATCGACGCGCCCGAACCTATGAAGCGTTACGACGTTTTCTATCCCTCCGCGCTCGAAGAAAAGAACGACGTAATGTTTCCGCTCGTCGTTTTCGTCAATGGAACCGGAGTTGGCGCGTTTCGATATCCGACGGTCTTGAAGCGACTTGCGTCGTGGGGGTTTGTGGTCGTCGGCAATCAAGATCCAAGTACCTTTAACGGTAATTCGACCGATCAAACGCTAGCGTATATGCTTTCATGTAACGAGGACAAGAATTCAGTCTTTTGTGGTAAGGTCGACGCCAATCGAATCGGGATCATTGGACATTCGCAAGGAGGCGTCGGCGTCTTCAACGCAATTACGAACAACGAGCATAGCGCGCTCTATCGCTGCGCCGTTTCTCTCTCGCCAACCGGCGAAAAACTTGCGAACGCAATAGGCATGGTTTACGACGTCAGTAAAGTTACGATTCCCACGTTCATGATTATGTCAAGTCAGAACGACGTCCTTTCGCCTCAAGACATGACGGAAATGTACGACCGAATCCCCGCCGAGAAAGTCATGACAACCCGAAAAAAATCTTATCATGGCGAAATGCTCTACGCCGCCGACGGCTACGTTACGGCATGGTTTTTGTGGCGTCTGCAAGACGATCAAGAGGCGGCGAAGGTCTTTGTAGGCGACGAGCCGGAAATTATGGACAATCCGCTTTAT
>JAEEGL014237077.1_pt1 | contig 15391 bp, 6 predicted proteins | sample 9134231 | NCBI WGS metagenome assembly JAEEGL01 (sample SAMN16246548, study PRJNA631951) | gut metagenome | biome: gut microbiome; feature: rumen; material: fiber-attached | host: Bos | place: Iran: Karaj | collected 2018-10 | reverse complement strand
GGGGGGCGGATCGCTGAATCCGTCGCTTGCCGCGGCGTTTCCGGCCGCGGGGGGAACGCGTCGGGGAGAACGAAGGGGTCCATTCGTAGGTGGGTCGGCGCCAACCGTGGCCGCCGGTGCGGGAATGTCCGTACATCATGGCAGTATCCTGTTATGAAAAATCGGCTTCAGTATACTATATATGAATGGAACATGTCAATCGAATTATAAAGCAAGAATTTGGTGAAATCTGAGCCGGGATATCGGCCATCCGATTTTAGACACGGCAGATTTCAGATTCGCCTGAGGCCCGTCATGTGGTAAAATTCCGGTCCCGTCTCTTTCTAGCAGCCCCGCATCCTTCCTGCCGACCAGCGCCACCCTACCCGCATCCCTTCAGCCGCTCGGCATCATCACGCCACCCTATCCGGCATCCCTTCAGCCGCTCGGCATCATCACACCACTCTACCCGCATCCCTTCAGCCGCTCCGCACCATCTCGCCACCTTACCTGCATCCTTTCGCACACATCACACCTTTGCGCCGCTTGCCCCTTTCATGTGCTTCTCCATCCATGACATACCCCTAGTCCTTCGCTCATCACGGAAGTTGACGGACGATATCTTCGAGCTTCGTCTGGAGGGCGACCTCTCCGCCGTTTCCGCCCCCGGGCAGTTCGTGGAAATCGCGCTGCCGAACCGGTTTCTGCGCCGGCCGATTTCCGTGGCGGACTGGTCCCCCGATGAACTGCTGCTGCTGGTGCGCGCCGTAGGACAAGGAACCGCAGAACTGGTCGGAGCCGTCCCCGGCACGGTATTTCCGACGCTTCTCCCCCTCGGCAACGGCTTCGACATCGCCACTCGCGGTTTCTGCCCCGTCCTCGTGGGCGGCGGCATCGGCATCGCCCCCCTTGTCGGACTCGCGCGGCGGATGCTGGAGGCCGGCACCAGCCCGAAACTCGCCCTCGGCTTCCGCCATGCCTACGACGCCTTCTATCTCAACGAGTTCCGCGCCATGGGGCTTGCCCCGCACGTGGCCACAGAGGACGGTTCGCTCGGCCGGAAGGGCTTCGTCACCGATATCCTCCGCGCGGAGCTTCCCGAGGTGGACTACGTCTTCGCCTGCGGCCCCATGCCCATGCTGAAGGCCGTCCACGCGCTCCCCGGGCTCAGCGGCGGCCAGTACAGCTTCGAAGCCCGGATGGGCTGCGGCTTCGGCGCCTGCGTCGGCTGCACCATCCAGACCCTCTCCGGTCCGCGCCGCATCTGCGCTGACGGTCCCGTCTTCCGCCAGGAGGAGATACCATGGTAGACCTCTCCGTATCGCTTTGCGGCGTTTCGCTTCGCAACCCCGTCATCCCCGCCTCCGGCACGTTCGGCTACGGCCGCGAATTTGCCCCGCTGTTCGATCTCGACATCCTCGGCTCCCTCTCGATCAAGGGCACGACCCGCGAACCGCGCTTCGGCAACCCCCAGCCGCGCATCGCCGAGACCCCCGCCGGCATGCTCAACGCCGTCGGCCTCCAGAACCCCGGCATCGACGCCGTTCTCGCCGAAGAGCTTCCCTGGCTCGCGGAGCACTTCCACGGCCCGCTCGTCGCCAATGTCGGCGGCTTCTCGCTGGAGGAGTACGCCGACAACGCCCGCCGCCTCGCCGAGGCCCCCAACGTCGGCATCCTCGAAATCAACATCTCCTGCCCGAACCTCCACTGCGGCGGCCAAAACTTCGGCTCCACGCCGGAGGGCGCCGCCGCCGTCACCGCCGCCGTACGCCAGGCTACGACAAAGCCCGTCTTCCCGAAACTCTCCCCGAACGTCTCGGATATCGCCGCCGTAGCCCGCGCCTGCGCGGACGCCGGGGCAGACGGACTTTGTCTCATCAACACGCTTCTCGGCATGCGCATCGACCTCCGGACGCGCCGCCCGCTGCTGGCGAACCGCACAGGCGGCCTTTCCGGCCCCGCCATCTTCCCCGTGGCCGTGCGCATGGTCTACGAGGCCTACGCCGCGACACGTCTCCCGATCATCGGGTGCGGCGGCGTCTCCTCAGCCGAGGACGTCTGCGAGCTGATGCTCGCCGGTGCCGCGGCCGTCGAAATCGGCGCCGCCAACCTCCGCGACCCCTTCGCCTGCCCGAAGATCATCGGCGACCTTCCAAACGTCTGCGGGCGTCTGGGCGTGGCCCGCATCGCGGATCTTACCGCCGCGGCCCACGGCTAGGCAGGCGCAGCACCGAAACAACGATTCTCTTCCCTGGGGGATCACGGCGTTTCGGCGCTTGCGGCTAGCTGTCGCGCAGTTCTCGGCTTTAGCGAAGCAGGATCACCGTCTCGACGGGCGGCGTCGTGAGCGTGATGCGCGTGACGACGGAGGCGCCGTCCACGGTTTCGGACTCGTAGGCGACCAGCCAGCCGTCCGGCGCCCGCTGCGTCGCGAACGTCCCCTCGATGCCCTCGGTCGCGGACAGGATCGTATAGGTGCCATACCGCACCGCCCTGAGATCGCCGCCGACCGCGGCGAGGTCGAGGACGCTGTCGCTGTCGGACACCGTGACTTTGCCGTAGACCGTCAGACGGGACACGCCGGACTTGGCGGCATCGATGTGGAGCGCCGAATGGGCGTCGAACGTGACGGGGTTCGGCATGGCCGGGCTGCCGACCGTCAGAACGCCCGGCACGGGATTGCCCGTCTCGTCGTCGATCGTTCCGGGCGCGATGGTCGCCAGGGCGTCGGCGCTTCCGGCGGCGACTACCTTCGCGTACTTGCTGCCTTCCGTGTTGGGGTTTGACCAATGTGGAACGGTGTCCGTCTGGCCGCCGATGACGCCCGTGCCGCCGAGCGTCGCGCCCGCGCTTACGGAGACGCGGCTGTTGCCGGTGCCGGAACCTGTCTCGTTGTCGACGAGCAGCGTGCCCTCGTACACGCGCGTCCAGCCCACGGCGTCGCTCGATCCGCCGCCGTACGTGTTGGCGTTCGTGAACCGCGCGACGCCCGCGCCGCGCTTCTGGAATCCGTCGCGCGCCGCCCAGGCGAACGAGAGCTTCCCGTTGACGACCAGGTCGACGGGGACGCCCGGGATGTCGTCGACCGTGAACGTCGCCCAGCCAGCCATCTGCTGCTGGGAGTTGATCGGCATGTCCAGCACCACCTGCCGCCCGGCGAGCGCGGACACGGCGATGGTGTTGCAGTCGAGGGCGATGGAGACATTGGGCCCGTACGTCATCCCGCCTTCGATGAAGAGGTTCGTCGTGCCCGCCGTCGCGAAGCTGTACTTGCGGTTGCCCATCGCGAACTGGCCTCCCGAATGGACGAGGATGGGTCCCGTGTTCTCGCGATGGTAGTTTTTTTGCGAACCGTCCGTTTCCATGTCCAGAACCCCGTTCGCAAGGACTTCCGTCGGGCACCCGCCGTGCGCGAACGGGTTGAAATTGTCGTCCCAGTTGTTGTTCGCCCGAGCAATCGCCTCGTTCTCGCCGCCGCCGACGACGAGCTTCGCGCCGAGCTGGCGGTTGTTGGAATACACGAACAGTCCCTCGCGGACGACCGTGTCGCCCGCCGTGCGGCCCGAGGCCGCGGCGATCGACAGCATGCCGGGACCTGTCTTGAGCAGCGATGCGTCGCCCGTCACGGAGCCGAACGAAAGCCGGCTCGCGGCGGCGACGGCCACCACGCCGGTCTGCGCGGAATCCCGCGCCAGGAGCTTCAGGGCCGTGACCGTGTTCGTCGCGTCGTTCGCGGCGATTTCGAAATCGAGCGCCGAAAGCGACGGGATGGTCACGTTCCAGGGCGTGGAGAACAGGACCTTCCGGGCGACGGCGTCCGCGCCGTCGACGGACACCGCGAGGTCGCCGTTGACGCGGGAGCCGAAGACGGCGGTGGACTGCGCGGTCGGGACTCCGTAGGTCCAGTTTCCGTCCGCATTCCAGGACGAGCCGTCAGCGTTTCCGGTCCATTCCGTCGTCAGGGCGGCGCCGACCGGGATGCGGATCGCGCCGCTCCACGCGCCCGCGACGCCCAGGGCGAAATAGTAGATGCCATCCGAGAGAACCGTCGCCGGAATCTCGTAGGAGAATGGGCCCGCAGGACAGCCGACGACCGTGTACGTATTCGCCCATGACGTTCCGGCCTGGGTGCCGTCCGCCAGCCCGGCGCCGACCGTGACATCGACCGACGACACGCCGTCGGCGAGGCGGACCGAGCCCGCGAGGAGGACGGATCCGCCCGGGGTCACCGTCGCGGAATCCAGCGTCGCGCCCGACGTCGCCGCCCCCTCCGCCGCCCAGAACCGGACTTCGGAGAGGCCGCCGTATTCGGCGTCCGACGCCTGCAGCGTGTCGATCCAGAAGCCGATCCAGCGGGCGGAGGTCCCGTTGAAGCTGACAGGCGCGTCGCCCGTGTAGGACGAGCTGCCCGACGCCGAGGCCACGATGTGGTTCTCCTTGAAGAGCGTCCAGGTCGTGGTGTCGGAGAACGTCGGCGCCCCCGAGAAATCGGAGTCCGTGGTGGAGACGTAGATGTCGATCTGCTTCACGCCGCGGCTGGCGTATGAAGCCCCGTTGTTCATGTTGAAGTTCCAGATCTTCATCCGGTCGAGCGAGTAGACGGCGCCGAGATCGACGACGAACCACTTGGCGAACTTCGCCCCGCCCGCGTTGCCCGAGTTCTTGCCCATCCACATGTTGTACTGGTGGGCGACGCCGCAGGCGCCGGTCTCTTCGTTGATGCCCGATCCGTCAATGGTGTACTGGGGCGTGCGCTGCGTTTCGTAGGATGTGTCGGCGAACGCGGCCTTGGGGACGATGTGGTCGTCGGCGAAGGCGACAGCGGCGAAAGAGGCGAAGACGAGCGCGGTGAAGGGGATGGGGTTCTGTTTCATGGGAGGATTGGCAATGTTCTGGGCGTCTAGCGGAGCAGCACCGTGGTTCCGGCGTTGTACGGCAGCGCCTCGCGGAGACCGACAACGGCGAAGGAGCCGTTGTGGATGGATTCGTACTCCGCGCTGATCCAGTCGCGGGAAGGCTCGCCCCGGTAGAGGCGGATCTCATCCATCCACCCCTTGAACGAATCGCCTTTCGGGGTTCCGTCCGTGCCGGGGGCGTTTCCTATCGTGAGAATGACGTCGTTCTCCACGACGGAGGCGATCGACCCTTCCTTCTTCCACTGGTTGTTCGAGTAGAAAATGCCCTTGCCGCCCTTGTAGACGAACGTCAGGTACTGCCACGACGTGTTCTTCAGCCCGAGCGGCGGCTCGACCGAGGCGCCGCCCGAGCCGCGGAAGTCGATCAGCGACTGGTTGTAGCGCATGGTCGAGAGCTCCCAGCCGTTGGCATCCTGGTATCCGTATTTCTTGCTGAGGATGCGGTCCGTGCCCGGGTCCTGGTTCGGGTACTTGGTCCAGAGCGACACCATGAACGTGTTTCCGACGCCCGAATACGACGCCGTGGAGATGCCATGGTCGTCGGAAACGTTCCAGCCGGACTCGGAAATGCGGACGGAACGGCCGGCGATGCCGTCCTGCCCCGGCGCCGTGCCGTAGTGCGTTCCGTCGAGCGCGCCGCCGGCGGAGTCCTTCGCGATGGCAGAATCGGAGGCCTCGTCCATGTGCCACACGGCGAAATAGCCTGCCGTCGTCCAGACCGATCCGTTCGTCTGGCTTTGCGGGAACTCGCGCTGCCCGCCCCAGTACATCCGGATCGTCGTGTCGGCGTCCAGGACGGGGACGGACACCCAGACCTGCGACTCGCCCTGCGGGTTCCACAGCGCGACTTCGCTGGGAAGAACGGGGCCGCCGTCCACGGCGAAGCGGAGGTCCGAACCGTCCGCCGACGAATCCGCATACGAGAAGCCGTTCGCCGACTCCCTCAGGCGCACGAGGACGGGGAAGTTCGTCACGGCGTTGTCAAGCAGGTAGTTCGGGAACGTGATCGGGGCGCTGTAGAGCGACGGGCCGGGCCGGAACGGATGGTCGGTCGTCCAGAACCGGATGCAGTCGCTCCACGCCCAGTCGGAATCGGGGGTCTTCGCCGCAAAGCGGACATAGCAGAACCCGTCCGACGGCAGGCCCGTCACCGTGCGGGCCGAGGTGCCCGCGGCGATTCCCGATCCGAGTGTCCGCGACCCGTCCCAGCCCGCGGCGTCCGCCCCCGCGTCCGCCGTGCCGTAGTACGCCACAAGCTCGAACCGGGGCGGCGTGACCCCCGCGACGATCTTGTCGTAGCCGAGGACCACGTCGAACGTGCCGCTCGTGGCCGTCTTGCCCGTCAGCTCCCCACTGACTTTCGGCAGCATCACGCAAAACCCGATGTCCGTCCACTCCCAGAAGTCGATGCCGACGCCTTCCGCGAGCGTCGTTCCGGTCCCGGCGACATGGAGGACGTAGTACGGCGCCGACGCGAACGTGCCGTTGACATCGATGGCCTTCGTCTCGTTCGCCTCGAACGCGACTTCGCCGGAATGATAGGCCCATCCCGTCGCCGCTTCCGCCGCGCCCGCCGTCGTTCCCGCGTACAGGGTCACCGTCGCGGGGCTGGGGGAGGTCAGCGTCACGGTGAAGCGATAGCCCGTCGAGGTCTTTTCAATGGTGCCCACGGAGACGCAGCTGCCTTCCTCGGCGCACCGCAGCCAGACGTTGCCGGGCGCGTTCTCCACGAACGTGAATTGCGCCATGTCCGTCGGCGCGGTTTCCGGCGCGGTCGCGTAGCTCGCGACGCCGAAGCCGCAGAGCCTGCCGTTCGCGTCCAGCCGCGTGTCGTAGGGGATACCGGCGCCGCCGCCGCCGTTGCCGAAGCGGATCTCGACATCGTGCCAGCCGGCCGTCGGCGTCTGGGCGGGCGTGACGCCGACGTTGTTCCACGTGTCGTCCTTGAGGATCTGCGTCCCGTCCAGGGTCATCCACGAACGGTCGTCGACCGACTCGGCGAAGTAGTACGTCCCGCCGTCGAAGTACATCTGGCCGTGGTAGCGCCAGGTGCGGTTGTCCACCCAGACCGGCGGATAGGTCTTGCTGCCGTTGGAATTCGCCTTGACGCCGCCCGCCTCCACCGAGGCGAACACGCCGATGTCGGCGATCTTCATCGCCGTGTAGGTGTTGGCGTCATGGGTGTTGGCATATCCGCCCTTGAGACCGGCGCGGTAGATGGTCGCCTGCGCCGCAGACACGCCGATGGCAAGAAGAAGACCGGAAGCGAGAATGCGTTTCATGGAAGGTTATAGGTGAGAGGTGAGAGGTGGGCGATGAAAAGGGGAAGTTTGTGGGGAAACGCGCCCCCCCTCCTTCATGGCGTTAGCGGAGGAGAATCACCGTCTCGGAGGGCGGCACCGTCAGCACGATGCGTTTGACGACATCCGCGCCATCGACGGTCTCGGATTCGTAGGCGACCAGCCAGCCGGTCTTCGGCTTGAGTACCGTCGCGAACTCGCCGGTGATGGCGTTCGCCTCGACAATCGTGTAGGTGCCGCCGGAGACGACGTTGAGCGGGGCGCTGTTCGCCACAAGGTCGAGGGTGCTGTTCGCGCCGATGGCGAGATTGCCGTGGACCACCAGTTTGTCGGCCTGGGGAAGCTTCGTCACGGAGTCCTTCGGGCCGACGCCGATCTTCAGGAGCGTGCGGCTTTCCATGCCGACGTGGTTCGTGACGGAAGCCGATCCGACGGTCAGCGTACCGTAGACGTGGGCGCCGGTCGCGACGTCGATGGAACCGGGCATCAGACAGCCGGGGCTGGTCGTGCCGCCGTACACCGTGATCGTCTTCGTGTCGGGATAATACGACCCCAGCACCGAGCCAGTGCCGCCGAGCGTCGCGCCCGCCATGACGGACACGTTGGCGCGCCCGCAACCAGAGGTCGCGTTGTCCGCCAGCCATGTGCCGCCGTTGATGGTCACCGACCGCGTCGTCGTGCAGTTGCCCGTGACTTTGAGGACACCCGTCCCGTTCTTTTCGAAAGCTCTTCCGTCTTCAGCATCGGCATTGTCGCCAGAAAAGCCCTTCGCTACGAGATCGACCGGAGCCGTTCCATCCTCAACACGAATCGTGAACGGATTCCACCAGTTGACCTGATAGTGGATGTTGAAAACCGACGCGGAATCCGAGGCGAGGGACGTGATCTCCTGCGGCCAGTTCCCGACGATGGTGGAATACGCCGGGTTGTCGGCCAGTGTCCCGCCACGCAAGGTGTATTGCGTGATGTACAACCCGCCGCCGCGCGCCCAGCCGCCATCGTAGAGCTCGAGCTTGCTGATTCGGGAATCGTTCATGCCGGCGTCCATGTAGAGCCGCCCGTTGCGATACACCCGCACGGGGACCTTGCCATGGAAGCAGTAGTTGTTGGCGAACGTCACCTCTGCGGCCGTGTCCTCGCCGCCGATCGCCAGCGTTCCGCGCATCCTGTTGGATCCGTCGACGTACACATTGCCTTCGGCGATGTGCCAGGAGCCGGTGTAGCCCATGTCGTTCTTGCCGAAGCGCAGCCGGGCGGTTCCGGTCTTGCGGACGACGACGCCGGACGAGGCGGCCGCGACATCGCCGCTCGCGTAGACGTCTCCCGAGCCGGCGAGGCTCCAGTGGTTCGTCGGGCCGTCCGTGCCGAACACGAACAGTTTCGCCGCGAAGGTATGGGTCCCCTCCGTCCCTTCCAGGTCTTCGCGGGCGATGCCGCCCAGGGTGAGCGACCCGGAGCCGCCGATCGTCATCGCGCCCAGTCGCGACAGCTGGAGAAGGTGGCAGGAGGCGCCCGAACCGATGTCCACGGTGCCGCCAGAGGCCGGCGCGTTGTCGGTGAACTTCGCCGTGTCGATGATCGTGGGCACGGCGTTGCCGCTCCAGTTGGCGGGATCGTCCCAGCTTGTGCCGTCGCCGGAGCCGGTCCAGACGCATTCCGCCGCCGTGGCGGACTCGTCGTCCAGAATCGCAAACGACGCCGTGGCACCGGAGACGTAGGCGCCGGGCTGGACCGTCACCGTGACCGTGCGGTTGCCATCGGCCTCGGCATTGTCGGAGGCGGCGAACGGGACGCTCACGGAGGATGCCCCGGCGATGAAGGTGGCGGAGCCGGGAAGCGCCGCGTAGTCCGCGCCAGCCACGGCGGTGCCGCCCAGCGCGTACGTGAAGGTCAGCTCCAGCGAGGAGGCGGAGGCAGGGCGCGTGAAGACGATGGACTTCGCGGCGGGTTCGCTCTCGTAGAAGTCCAGCGGCGCGGAGATGCCGATGGCGGCCGTGGAGAACGCGGCCACCTCGCTGTAGGCGGTCGATGAGCCATGGTCGATTTCGAACGCGGCGCGGTATTCGGTGTCGGCGGCGAGGCCGGCGGCCGTTTCGGTGAAGGCCCCTTCGGGACGCGTTGTCCACGCCGTGGCGCCCGACCATCCGGAGGGGGTGTCGCCCTCGGCGAGTGCCCCGTACACGAGACGGACGGGGTAGCTCGCCCCCTCCGCGTCATGGACCGTCCCGCCCACGGACACCGCGGTGGCGGATGCCACGGTCGGCGTCCCGGAAATGGCGACGCCCGCGAGAATCGCGCCCGTCGTCAGGAAGTCCGGGTCGGACGCCGCCTGGTACTCCGCCTTCACCCGCTCGGCGGTGGGAACGCCCCTGTACACGCGGAATTCGTCCACCGCGCCCGAAAGGTTTCCGCTGTTGTCATCCCCGTTGTAGCCGCCCAGCATGAGGGAGGTTCCTGATCCAAGGGTCGGGGCGACGATGCTTCCCTCGGTCGTCTGCGGCTGTCCGTTCTGGTAGATGAAGCCGGACGTCCCGTCCACTACGGCCGCATAGCCCGTCCACACGTTCTTGGGGAAGACGGCGTCGTTGCCCCCGCGGTGGATGACGGTCTTGTCCGACTTGTTGCCTCGCAGGTACAGGCCGGTGCCGGCGACATAGAGGAATTCAAAGCCGTCGTCGCCATAGGCGCCCTTCGTGGACAGGATGCGGACGGTAGAATTGTTGGCCGTGGGCTTTGTCCAGAGATAGGCCGCGAACTTCGTCCTGTCGGAGAGTGTGCCGAACGGCCCCAGAATCCGCGTCTTGGGACCGGCAACGCCGCCTCCGACAAAGCCGTCCGGCGTGGCCGACGGCAAACCGGCGATGAAAGCGTATTTGGCGCTGTCGGACGCTGTGCCGTTGAAGTGCACGACGGAGCTGTAGTCCGGCCACGTGTAGCGGCAGGGCGTAGCATAGTCCGTTTGCGCGCCCCAGTGCATCGTGAACGAGGCCCCGCGCTGGGCCTCGGCCACGCAGACCCAGACCGCCGCTTCCGTGGCCGTCCAGGTATCGACCTCGTAGAAGAGCGGTGCGTCGTCGTCCCCCTGCGTGAAGACCAGGTCCGCGTGGTCGGCCCGCCCGAAGGTCATCTCCGACGGATCGAACCGCACCAGGACCGGCAGTCGCTCCACGGTCACGCCGGTATCCATGCCGGCGATCCGGTAGGTCCGGTGCGAGGCGAGCGCGGAGACATCCACCTCGACGATGTGGTTGAAGAACTCCAGCTCCGCGATCTGCAGATACCCGCCGCCATTGCCGCTGTCGACAACAGCCGAGACGTTCAGCCGGTAGTGCCGGTAGGCCGTCATGTTCGCGCACTCGTAGTAGCGGGCGACCGGCGCGTTGGCATTGCCGCCCCAGCCGCTTTCGGACTCCTCCGAACCGCGCGTGTCGAGCGTCGTCCAGTTCGTCTTGTCGTTGGATGCCTCAAACGCCCATGTCCCTGGAGCCCGGGCGCTCACGCTGATGCCGTCATCCTTCGGCAGGTGGATCTTGTAGGCGTTGACGACGGTCGGCTCATCAAACGAGTAGCCGAAATCCGCCGAGGTCTGCTTGAGGATGCAGCGGTCGCTGCGGTCGAAGAGGACGCCGTCGTCGAAGGCGTGCGTGTAGTCCAGGGGGTACTGGCCGTTGTTATAGGAAAGCCAGCTGGATGAGTCCGGGCGCAGAATGGAGAACGCCTTGGACGCATCGGGCGTCGTCAGGTCCGCAAGCCCTTCCGGCTGGACCACGGAGGTATTGGCGGCGAAAAGCGGAAGCGGCGCGGAAACCGCGGCGAGGAGTACGAAGGGAAGGATGCGTTTCTTCATGGGAAATCGACGTCGGTGATGTCCTGTTTACTGAATCATGAGGAGCGTGGCCATTTCCGGCACGTTGTAGACGATCGAGCCCGCGCCCTCGAAACTGGCCGCCGCGATGCGTTCGCCCTGCGCTAGCGGAGTATGATCACCGTCTCGGCGGGCGGCACGGTGAGGACGATACGTTTGACGACATCGTCGCCGTCCACCGTTTCGGACTCGTAGGCGACGGTCCAGCCAATGGACGGCCGGAGGATCGTGGCAAACGTGCCGGTGATGGCGTCCGCCTCGACAATCGTGTAGGTTCCGGCGACGAGCTTGTCGTGCGCAGCCATTTTCGTCAGGACATCGAGAGTGCAGTTCGAGCCGATTTCCAGATTGCCGTACACAAACAGCTTGTCGGCGGGGGAGAGCTTTGTTTCGGTATCCTTTGGACCAACGCCGATTTCGAGGTGCGACCAATCGCCCATTGTGAGTTTGTTGTGCGCGCTTTCGCGACCGGATGTGAACGTTCCGTAGATGAGTTCGCCCGTTGTCTCGTCAATGGTTCCCGGAGAAAGCGTGGCGTAGTTCGACTCGCTGCCAGCGGTTAGCTCCAAAGTTGCGTACGACTTGACGTCCTTCATGCCAACGCATCCCGTGCCACCAATCTTCGCGCCAGTTGCAACTGTTGTTTCTTGGATTCCAAGACCGTACTCGCCGGGATTGTCCACGTACCACGTGCCGGCGTTGATTTGGAAATGATTCTTAAGGGAGCCGAAGTTCACGGTTGACTTGACGATGCCGGCACCAGCCTTCTTGAGGGTTTTGCCCGATGCGCCTTCGCGGAGCTCCTTCGTAACCAGCAGGTCGACTGGCGACGTGCCGCGTTCGGTCGTGACGCTATAGTCATTGTACCCATCGATTCGCCAGGTGGCGTTGAGGGTAGCTACGAGATCGCTGGCATGAGAGGTGATGTTCCGGGCGTTCCAGGTGGTTCCGCCGTTGTACGTTCCACCCCAAAAATCGACATTGAGCGTATAGAAGTAGCTGCCAATCTTTGCAACCCCGCCTTCGTGGACGTAGATGTTCTCGACGCGGCCGTTGTCGATGTCGCCGCAATCGAACAAGCCGTTCGCGTAGATGTAGAGCGGCGTCTTGCCGGCAATCGAGTTTTTCTTCGACTGCTGCAGTTTGGCCGGGTTTTCGCCACCTCCGATGGTCGTCGTCCCCTTGAAGGTGTTGCCCTGGTCCTCCGGACAGAGGATGGTGCCCTCCCAAATTATCCATGGACCAGTGAAAGTCGAGTTCTTGTAGCGCATTTCAACCGTGCCGGCGCCCGTCTTGAAGACATACGTTCCGGCGGCCTTCGTGAAGTCCGTGCGAATGACAAGCGCGCCCGAACCGGCGATGTTCCAGACACAGTTCGTCTCGCTTCCCGCGTAGAGGAATGTCGGAACGGCCAGGGTGTGGGAGCCCTCCGTCCCCTCGACGTCGACGCGCGTGATGGCGCCGAGCTCCAGCGTGCCGCCAGACGCGGCATTGGTCAGGATGAACGCGGTGGTCGTCTCAATGAGGAGCTCCTTGATGACCGCCGTGCCGGCAATGTAGATATTTTTGTTCGCCGTCAACCCATCGGACGTGAACTTCGCGGTGTCCAGGATGGTCGGAATCCGCGGATACCAGTTCCCGGCATCGTTCCAGTTCTCACCATCGCCTCCGCCGGTCCACACGCACTCGGTCGAGACGAGCGATTCGTCGTCGATGACGGCTACCGTCGCGCTGACAGGATTCCCGACGGGATAGGCGGCATTGGGGACGATGTTGATGTCGAAGGAGGTGTCGCCGTCCGCAGAGGCGTTGTCGATCATGGAGAACGTCACAACGGCTTCCGCGACGCCTGCCGCGAGCTCGACAGTTGCGGGAAGACCGCTCGCTAGCGATGCCGCGTTCGCAGAATAGGAAAGGTAGACAGTCAGCGCCTCGGCGGAGGCGACAACGGGGCGGGTCACGGTGAAAGACTCGGCTTTGGGGTCGTTTTCATACACGGATGTCGGCCAGTTTGCCAGAGAGGGGCCTGCCGTCGAGAACGAAAGGGCTTCGGTCCAGATCCAGTCGGAGTCCGCAGTCTTCGCGGCGAAGCGAACGTAGTAGGCTGCACCCTCGGTCAGGTTGTCGAGAAGGCAGGAGGCCGTTCCGGCGGCATTAGCCGATCCGAAATCAACGTCTGCATCCCAGTCCTCGGCAACCTCGCCGGCATCCACCGCGCCGTAGTAGGCCTTGAGGGCAATGGCGGGAGGCGTCATTCCAACGATGGTCTTGTCGTAGCCGAGCGTGACGTCAAACGTGCCGCTGGAGCCCGTGACCCCTGTGAGCTCCACGGCCAGCGTCGGCTCCATCGTGCACATCTTGATGTCCGTCCACTCCCAGAACGCGACATCGATGCCCTCCTCGAGCGTCGTGCCCGTCCCGGCGAGGTAGATGACGAAATACGGCGGGGTCGCAAATGTTCCGGCGACCTCGATGTCCTTCGTTTCGTTCACATCAAAGGCGATGGCCCCGGAATTGTAGTCCCAGCCCGTCGCCGCTTCCGCCGCGCCGGCCGTGGCGCCCGCGTAGATGGTCACCGTCGCCGCGCTTGGGGCGGACATCGTCACGTTGAAGCTGTAGCCGTTCGCCGTCTGTGCGATGGAGTTCACCGTGACGTAGCTGTAGTCCTCGGCGATGCGCAGGACGCTGCCGTCGCCGGGGTCGGCGATGACGGACAGTTCGGTGGTGCCGCCCGGCGCGGGCGTCGACGCGGCGTCCGCCGGATAGTACAGGTAGCCTAGGCCGAGCGGCTGGCCGTCCTTGCCCTTCGTGCCGTTCGAGCAGCCTGCGCCGCCCGAGCCGTTGCCCAGGCGGAACACGACGTCGTACCAGCCCGCCGGCAGCGTGATGGCGCTCGTGGCGACGAACTTATTCCAGTTCTCGTCCTTGAGAACCTGCTGCCCGTTCACCTTGATGTACGTCGCGTCGTCGATGTTCTTGCCGAAGTAGTAGGTGCCGCCGTCGAAGTACATCTGGCCGTGGAAGTCCCAGATGCGGTTGTTGGCCCAGATGGGTGGGTACGTCTGGGATGACACATTGTTGGAACTGTTCGTACCTGCGATGGGGCCGTTGAACACGCCGATGGGATCAATGGTCCGGGTGTGGTAGTCCCCGCTGGACCAGGTGTTGACGAATCCGCCCTTGAGACCGGCGCGGTAGACGGTCGCGTGCGCGGAGAAGGCGACGGTGGCGAGAAGGAGGAGGGAGGTTATGCGTTTCATGGGAGGTTATAGGTTAGAGGTGAGAGGTTAGAGGTAAAAGGTGAGAAGGTTGGCAGAAGGACTCTAGTCGATTCGCGGAAGAATGTCGATGGGAACGGCGCCGGAGACGGCGTCGTACTGGACGGTGTGGGTTTCGGGGTCGATAGGGACGCGGGCCTCGCGGTCGCCCTGGCGGACGAGGGCGTCGCCCGTCCAGGCGTCCGGTACGCGGGTGCGGAGCGTGAGCGCGAGGTCGTAGAAGGCGGGATCGGCGTCGCATTCCAGCGAAAGGCGGATCGCCGTGGGCGAAACGGCGAGCGTCTTCGCGCGTGCGCTGACGCGCTCGGTCTCGTATTGGTGGCAGGAGATGTGGTCCGTCACCCAGAGGTCGCCGCGATCACGGCGCTCGGCGATGGCGTCGAGGAACGGGAAGAACTCGGCCTGGGGCGCCGCCCAGAAGTCCTGCCACGTGCGCCAGGGGGCGATGTGCTCCACGCCGTGGAAGATGACGTATTCCATGCCTCCGGAGGCGATGGCCCGGTCGGCGAGCGCGAGCATGTCGCCGCAGGTCTTGAGGTGGTACACGGCCCCGTGGTCGCGGAAGTCGGGCCGCTCGACGAGGTGGAATTCCTCGAGGATGCGCGCCTTCTCCTCGCCGGTGATGTTCCATTTGCCCTTGTCCACCCCCGGCTGCGCGTACGAGACGAGGCGCGGGCGCCTGCCGGGCACGACGTCGAGGATCCATTCGGTGCACTTGCCGATTTCGCGGCGGGCGTCCTCGAAGTCCTTCACGCCGTGGTGCGTCAGGGTGTGGTTGCCGTAGACGGCCCCGCGCTTCCACAGATCCTCGCGCCAGGCCTTTTCGCGGGCCTTGAACTCGCCCTTCTCCGGCACGATGTAGTAGGTGGCGACGAGGCCGCGCTTCTCCAGCTCCGGCACGGCGACGTCGGCATGGCTCGGCCAGCCGTCGTCGAACATCAGGAGGAAGCAGGCCTTCGCGCCGCCGCGCCACGTCTGGATGGCGGTCTCCCCGGGGGCGGGCTCGGCTGCGCCGGCGCCGACGGCGGCGAGGGACAGCAGCGCGGCGGCGAG
>JAEEGL012951118.1_pt1 | contig 15391 bp, 8 predicted proteins | sample 9134231 | NCBI WGS metagenome assembly JAEEGL01 (sample SAMN16246548, study PRJNA631951) | gut metagenome | biome: gut microbiome; feature: rumen; material: fiber-attached | host: Bos | place: Iran: Karaj | collected 2018-10 | reverse complement strand
GATGCCGAAACGTCTAGGGAGGGGGTTCAACTGCGCGAAGAATTCGCGATTGCGGCGAAGAGCCGGGAGAAGGAGATACGGGAGGCCTATCGGGAGCTGTTCAAGGATGGCTTTCCCGCCACAATGGCCGGCGTCGAGGCCGTCGTGCGCAGGCGGCTGGGGCTGGTGTGGATGAGACGCAAACGAAAACGTCCCGTTGCTGCATAGGAACGCACAATATCTCCCGGTCATGCAGAATGGAATGGATAACGGGTCCAAGAAACCCATGGAACCTAAGAAATGGGGGCCGGAAGCGAAGATGCGCCCAAATGAGAATTGTCGCTAGCGTCGGAAGGCCCTCCAATGCTAGAATATGATTTCCTCATGACCATAAGGAGTGCGATTTGAAAAAACTGGGTATACGCGGGCGTGACGTCCGCATCGGCGTCATCGGCCTCGGCGGACGCGGCATCGGGCAGATGCAGACGCTTCTGTCGATGCCGGACGTCAAGGCCGCCATCGTGTGCGATGACTGGGAGGACCGCGCCGAGAAGGGCGCCGACATCGCCGAGAAGGCCCAGGGCTTCCGCCCGGCCGCGACCAGGGACGCCGCCGACGTCCTCGCCCGCGACGACATCGAGGGCGTCGCCATCTTCACCTCGTGGCAGACGCACATCCCGCTGGCCATCGAGGCCCTGCGCGCCGGCAAGTACCCCTCCCTCGAAGTCGGCGGCGCCACCTCCGTCGATCAGCTCTGGACCATGGTCCGCACCAGCGAGGACACCGGCATCCCCGTGATGCTGCTCGAGAACTGCTGCTACGACGCCCGCGAAATGGCCCTCCTGCGCATGGTCCGCATGGGGCTCTTCGGCGAGCTCGTCCACTGCGGCGGCGGCTACTGCCACGACCTGCGCGAGGAAATCGGCCTCGGCGACCGCACCCACCACTACCGCCAGGATAACTTCCTCCACCGCAACGGCGAGCTCTACCCCACCCACGACCTCGGCCCCATCGCCAAGTACCTCGACATCGGCCGCGGCAACGCCATCCTCTCCATTTCCAGCACCGCCTCCAAGTCGCGCGGCCTCTCCGCCTGGCTCGCCGAGCACCGGCCCGACATCGCCGGCGCCCACGTCTGCCAGGGCGACGTCGTGGACTCCGTCCTGCGCTGCGCCAACGGCGAGACCATCCACCTCGTCCACGACTGCACGCTTCCGCGCCCGTACTCCCGCGCGGGACTCATCCAGGGCACGAAGGGCATCTGGCAGGAGGACGGCGCGCACATCTACCTCGAAGGCATCTCCCCCGGCCGGAAGAAGAACGACTGGACCGAGCGCTGGGAGCCCGAAGGGAAATACCTCAAACGCTACGAACACCCCCTCTGGCGCAAGTACCGCGAATTCGGTCTGCGCGGCGGCCACGGCGGTATGGACTACCTCGTCCTCCGCGCGTGGATCGAGAGCCTGCAGAACGCCACCCCGCCCCCCATCGACGTCTACGACACCGCCACATGGATGGCCGTGACGTGCCTCTCCGAGCAGTCCGTCGCGCTGGGCGGCGTGCCCGTCCCGATGCCCGACTTCACAGACGGACGCTGGATGACCCGCAAAAACGAAGACCTCGGGCAGTATTCGCTCTAGGGGGAACCGAACACAAGCTCTGGAGCCATTAGCAGTGAGCAAGCAGAAAGACATTGCGCCGCCCCCGCGGCGAGTTACACAGGATTTGTTTTCGTACGCCAGCGAACGCGCCGAGGCGCTGAAGGCCGAACTCCCCCCGGAGGAGCCTGGAGCCGACGCGGCCGACGATTCGCAGACCGACGAGGAAGCCCCCGAAGCCGACGACAACGCCGGAGCTTCCGGGAATTCCGGAGCCTCAGGAAACGCCGGCAACGGTCCCAGCGCCCCCGACGACGATGACGACGACGAGCCCCCCGCCCCCCCGCCCGCGCCGTTCCTGCCGGGCAAGGGCGGCCCGCTGGCCCATGTAATGGACGAGAACTTCCTCCAGTACTCGTCCTACGTAATCTGCTCGCGCGCCATTCCGACTGTCGAGGACGGCCTCAAGCCCGTCCAGCGCCGCATCCTGCACGCCCTCTACGAGAAGGACGACGGACGCTTCAGCAAGGTCGCCGGCGTCGTCGGCGACACGATGCACTACCACCCGCACGGCGACGCCTCGATCTACGAGGCCCTCGTCAACCTCGCCAACAAGCGCTATCTCATCGAGGGGCAGGGCAACTTCGGCAACATCTACACCGGCGACGACGCCGCGGCCGGCCGCTACATCGAGTGCCGCCTCACCGATCTCGCCCGCAAGGAGATATTCGACCCGAAGGTCACGAACTTCATCCCCAACTACACCGGCCGCAAGCAGGAGCCCGTGCTGCTGCCCTCCAAGCTGCCGCTGCTGCTGATGCTCGGCGCCGACGGCATCGCCGTGGGCCTCGCCACGCACATCTTCCCGCACAACTTCATCGAGCTGCTGGAGGCCGAAATCGCCATCCTCCAGAACAAGCCCTTCCAGGTGCTCCCCGACTTCCAGACGGGCGGTCTGCTGGACGTCTCCGAGTACAACGACGGCATCGGCCGCATCCGCGTCCGCGCCCGCATGGAAACGCGCTCCGGGGGCGTCATCGCCATCACCGAGCTCCCCTACGGACAGACCTCCACCACGCTCAGCGACTCCATCGAGGAGGCCGCCCGCAAGAAGAAGATCCAGATCAAGAGCATCCTCGACGCCTCGTCCGACCACGCCGAGATTCTCGTCACCCTCGCCGCCGGCGCCGACCCCGAGAAGACGATGAAGGCGCTCTACGCCTTCACCAACTGCGAGTGCTCCCTCACCGCGAGCATGGTCGTCATCGAGAACAACCGCCCGTGCGAGCGCACTGTCTCGCAGATCCTCCGCAGCAACGTCGCGCAGCTCACCGACATCCTCCGCCGCGAGCTGGAAATCCGCCTCGGCGAACTCCAGGACGAGCAGCACCGCAAGACCCTCGTCCAGATCTTCGTCGAGGAGCGCATCTACAAGCGCATCGAGCAGTGCACCGAGGCCGAGCAGATCTCGCGAGAAATCCTCGCCGGCTTCGAGCCCTTCCGCGACCGCCTCGTCCGCGAGATCACGCCCGACGACATCGAGATGCTCCTCTCCATCCAAATCCGCCGCATCTCGCTCTACGATATGAACCGGAACCGCCGCGAGATAGAGGGCATCCTCAAGGAGATGGCAGAGGTGCAGAAGGACCTCGCCAACCTCAAGGCAACGGCCATCCGCTACCTGAAGAACCTCGTCAAGGAGTACAAGTTCACCGAGAAGCTCGTCCCCGTCGAGGAGCCGCCCGCTGAGCCAGCCGCGAAGGGCAAGGGCGCCAAGGCGTCGGCCAAGGCGACGCCGGCCAAACCCGCCAAGACGAAGAAGCCGAAGATGCGCAAGGCGATTGTCGAGCAGTTCCCGCGCCTCACCGAAATCACCACCTTCGACGCCGTCGACATCCGCAAGGTCGTCACCGCCGACCTCGCCGTCAACTACGACCCCGAGAAGAAGTACCTCGGCACGGCGGTCCGCACGGGCGAGACGCTCTTCAAGTGCTCCTCCATCGACAAGATCCTCATCCTGCAGCGCGACGGCACCTACCGGGTCCTCCCCGTGAAGGAGGTCGAACGCGTCTTCGCCGACGAGAACTTCTACATGGCCTGCGTCTTCGACCGGGCGCGGCAGTACACGCTCGTCTACACGACGAAGGCGTACGGATTCACCTTCCTGAAGCGCTTCGCGTTCGGCGGCATCATCCAGGAGCGCGACTACCAGCTTCTGCACGAGCCGGGGGAAATCCGCCTGCTCTCGGAAGGCACGCCGGACAGCGTCTACGTCAAGTACAAGCCCGTCAAGGGCCAGCGCGTCCGCCAGCAGGTCTTCCGTCCGGGCGACGTCGGCGTCAAGGGCGTCAAGGCGCGCGGCAACCAGATGACGGCCAAGCCCATCGAGCGCATCGCCTTCGTCTCCAATGACGGCCCGAAGCCGCGCTGGTGGGACTCCTCGGACGCGGCGCCTTCTGCCCCGACGCAGCCGGAGATGCTCTAGGGTCTCGTCCGAAAAAGGATGCCCGAATGGCGGGCCGCTCGGCGATCGGCCCCTACCATGTATCTCGCCAGTAGGGCTCAACCGCCGGAGGGGCCGTTTCTCGGCTTCCGCTACGGAAGCCCGACGGCCTTGCGCGCGGCATCGAGCGTGCGTGCGGCCTGCTCGCGGGCGCGCTCGGCGCCTCGGCGGAGGATTGCCTCCACCTGGGCGGGGTCGGCGGCGAGTTCGCGCCGGCGGGCGATGCAGGCGTCGAACTTCTCGTGGTAGGCCGCGAGCAGAGCCTTCTTGGCGTGGCCGTAGCCATAGCCGCCGGCGCGGAGGTTCGCCGCCATCTCCTCGGCCTGCTCGGGCGTCGCGAGAAGCTTGTAGATCTTGTAGACGTTGCACGTCTCGGGATCCTTCGGCTCCTCCAGCGGCGTGCTGTCCGTCACGATGCCCATGACCGCGTTCTTCACCGCCTTGTCGGTGTCGAAAAGCGGAATCGTGTTGCCGTAGGACTTCGACATCTTCTGGCCGTCCGTGCCCGGGACGATGGCGACGGTCTCGGGGATGTAGGCGTCGGGGACCGTGAAGACCTCGCCATAGGCGTTGTTGAACTTGATGGCGATGTCGCGCGTCACCTCGAGGTGCTGCTTCTGGTCCTTGCCGACGGGGACGAGGTCGGACCGGTACAGCAGGATGTCGGCGGCCATGAGGACCGGGTACGCGAAGAGCCCGTGCGTCGCCTCCTTGCCGTGGGCGAGCTTGTCCTTGTAGGAGTGGCAGCGCTCCAGAAGGCCCATCGGGGTGACGATGGAGAGGAGCCACGCTAGCTCCTGCACCTCCGGGACGTCGCTCTGGCGCCAGAACACGGTGCGCTCGGGGTCGATGCCGCAGGCGAGGAAGTCGAGCGCGGCGTTGATCGTGCCCGTGCGGAGCGCCTCGGGGTCGCGGACCGTCGTGAGCGCGTGGTAGTCGGCGAGGAAGAGGAACGAGTCGCCCTTTTCCTGGAGGGCGAGGATGTTCTGAATGGCGCCGAAGTAGTTGCCGAGGTGGATTTGCCCGGAAGGCTGGATGCCGGTAAGGATGCGCATGGTCGTGTTTATTTCTTTTTCGGGGACGTCAGCGGGCGGTCGGCTCGGTGGTCGGCGCGGGCCGCGCGTGGAGGCGTTCCCAGAGTTTCGCGTATTTGGAGAAGGTGCCGAAGGCGGCGGTAACGGCGATGATGAAGCCGGGGACGCCGTCGAGGAAGCCGCATCGCAGGAAGTAGCAACGCAAGAAGCGAAACGGCGGATCCATCACCATGTGCCAGAGGATGGCGGCGAGAGTGCGCGTCTTCTGGCCTGCGGCGCTGATGCGGGAAAAGCGGTTGAGCGTCTCAAACTGGTCGTCGATGCTGTCGTAGGTGTAGTGGAAGAGCGGCGAGCGAAGGTGGCCGACGCGGCCCTGCACGTAGATGCGGTCGTGCGGCTCGGTCCCGCCGCAGGTGCCGCGGTCGCTGCGGAAGAGCCGCAGCTTGCGGTCGGGGTACCAGTCGCCGTGCTTGATCCAGCGGTTGAGGAACCACACCATGCGCGGGAAGTCAAAGCCGGCGATCTCGTTGGGGACGCCCTTCTCAAGATGCGCGAGGATTTCGTTGCGGAGCGGAATCGAGACCTCCTCGTCGGCGTCCACGAACATGACCCACGGCATCGTCGCGTAGCTCTTGGCCAGCACCTTCTGCGCAACGTAGCCGCGCCATTTGTGCTGGTAGACCCGTGTGGTGTACTCCTTGGCTATCTCAAAGGTGCGGTCGCGGCTGAAGCTGTCCACGACCACGATTTCGTCGGCCCAGCGCACACTTTCAAGACACCGTCGGATATTATTCTCCTCGTTTCCGGCGATGATGCATACGGTCACCTTCTCACGGGAGACTGCAGTCGGTTCGGCGGTGGCGGAATCTGTCTTCATGGGGCGGGGATTATAGCACATTCAGTCCGTCGAGTGCGGAAAGAACTTCATCGGCCTGGACAAGCGCCATGCAACGCCGTCCGCAACGCCGGCAGTCGCCCACCTGGTGGCACGGCGCGCAGGGTACCTCCGCCTGATGCGAGACGACGGCGTACGGCCGACGCGGCGGCGCCCAGAGCGGCTGGCGGCTGCTTCCCTCTAGCAATACGACCGGGATGCCCAGCGCCGAGGCGACATGCATGGGGCCGGTGTTGACGGCGATGGCGGCAGACACATCGGCAAGCTCGCGCGCCCAGGCTCCAACATCGGCGCAAACGCGAACAGGCAGGTCGGCTCCACCGAGCGCGGCGACGGCCTCTTCCTCTTCACCGGGGCCGCAGAAGGCGCAGGGTTCGGCGCCCCGCTCGCGGACGCCTCGCACCACTTCGCGCCAGCCCTCCGGAAGCCAGCGCTTGCCAATCCACGGCGTCATCGGTAACAGCGCGACGCGGACTTCGGACTTCGGACTTCGGACTTCGGACTCCGGACTTTCGGACTTCGGACTTTCGGACTTTCCTAGCAGGAACCGCAAATCCGGCGGGGCGAGGTCGAGATCGAGCGCGAAGACGCCGTTGAGCTGCCAGCGCGGCACTGTGCGGACGGTGGGATGCCGCACCTGCGCGGCTCCCGTCGGCACAGGGCAGTCGTTGGCCGTGTAGTAGCGTTCCAGGGTCTCGACGCGGACGCAGCCCGCCAGATGGAGCGAGAGGATGGACCGCACGTCGCCGCGCGGGTCGATGCCGACGGCGCTGCGCGCCTCGGCGCGCAACGCCCGCAGGAACGGACGGACGCGGCGCAGGAGTCCGCGGTACTTGTCATGGCCGTCGCGCGCGGCCCACGGCGGAACCGCCTCGAACAGCCGCAGGTTCGGATGCGGCGGGAACACCGGAAACCACGCCGCCCGCGTCCCGACCCTCACGTTGCGTCCCGCTTCGCACAGCGCCCGCACCAGTGGCTGCAGTGCGATGGCGTCGCCCAGCCCGAACGGCTCCAGAAGGAGAAGAGGGGCGTTTCCCGTTTCCCGTTTCCCGTTTCCCGTTGGCAAGCTACCGCACGGAGTACTCCCCCCTGCCCCTTTGGGGCATCCCCCCTCTCGGAGGGGGGCTTTCCCCTCGTCTTGCCCCCCTCCGAGAGGGGGGTGGCGCGAAGCGCCGGGGGGAGTATTCCGTGCGGTACCCCAGATTAGGCGGACCACCGCGGCCATCCACCCGACACCGGCAAAGGCGATTCTTCTGGCAAAGGATGGCCGGATGCGCCGGCGGGCGACCTCGTCGGCGGGGTCTTCCCAGCGGGTGCCGACGTGCGTGCTAATGGCGGTTTCGCAGCCTGCGTTGTCGAAGAGCCGCATGACGAGAAGGCGGCGACCGTAGCACCCGTGGAATGATTTGAGGATGCGGCGCAGGCCGCGGGCCAGACGCCGGACGGCCGGGCCGCGCGCACCGGCCTTTTCGCGCAGGCGCGCCTGCTCGCGAAGGGCAAGAAGCGGATGGCGCAGCGTGGCGTTGTCGCCCGTGTTGGCATAGGCGGCCAGGGGGACGCCGCGAAGGTGGCGGAAGCGGAATCCCGCCGCCAACGCGCGAAGGTAAAAGTCCTTGTCCGCGACCAGTGAAAAGGCGGGGTCGAAGCCGCCCAGCGAATTCCATACGCGGCGGCGGAAGAACGTGGCGCAGCTGAGAATGGAGTTGACGCCGTTGCGCAGCAGCCAGGCGTTCGCAGGGATCTCGCGACGCCATGCCGTCGGGCGGCCGTTGGCGTCGAGCAACAGGTAGTCGCCGAAAATGACATCCGCCTCCGGATGCCGGCGAAACTCATTCGCCACTCGCGCCAGCGCCCCGGGCAGTAGTTGCTCATCGGAATTGAGCCACGCGAGAATCTCGGAGTCGTCGCCGCCTTTTCCGAATCCGCGCGAAATGGCGTCGTAGAGGCCGGTGTCGGCCTCTACGAAGCACTCGATGCCAGACTGTTCGCGAAGCCACTCGCCGGAAGGGTCGGCCGAGCGGTCTGATATCTGGACGACATGCCGGATGCTCAACTCCGGCGCAGCCTGCACCGCCACCGACGCCACGGCGGCGCGAATGCGCGGCCAGCCGTCAAGGACAGGAGTGACAAGAAGAAAGTCCGAAGTCCGAAGACCAGAGTCCGATGTCTTATCTCGTGGTGTCGTCGAGGAAGGCGAGTTCATCTGCCGTGAAGTCGGCGTTCCGCAGGGCGCCGAGGGTATCGAGCAGCTGGGCGGGGCGGCTGGCGCCGACGAGGGCGCTGGTGACGCCCGGCCGGGAGAGCAGCCACGCGATGGCCATCTGCGCGAGGGTCTGGCCGCGTTCCTTCGCATGGGCATCGAGAGCGCGGAGCTTCGCGAGAAGTTCGGGCGTGATGGCGGAGGGCTTGAGGAAGCCCCCGCGTCCGGCGCGGGAGTCGGCGGGGATGGTGCCGTCGAGGTAGCGGTTCGTGAGCAGCCCCTGCGCGAGCGGGGAGAAGCAGATGCCGCCAAGGCCGAGGTCAAGAAGCGCGGTGGGCAGGCCGTCGCGCTCGGGGCCGCGATTCAGCAGGTTGTAGCAGAACTGGTGGATGACAAACGGCGTTTTCAGCTCGCGCAGGATGGCGGTGGCGCGGCGCGTCTGTTCGGCGTTGTAGTTGGAAATGCCGGCGTAGATCGCGCGGCCGGAGCGCACGATGTGGTCGAGCGCGAGCATCGACTCCTCAAGGTCCGTCTCGCCGTCCGGGCGGTGGTGGTAGAAGATGTCCACGTAGTCCACGCCAAGGCGCTTCAGCGACTGGTCGCAGCTCGCGATGAGGTACTTGCGCGACCCGCCGTCCCCGTAGGGGCCGGGCCACATGTAGTAGCCTGCCTTGGACGAAATCAGGAGCTCGTCGCGGTGGGCGGCGAAATCCTCGCGGAGAATTCGCCCGAGGGTCGTCTCGGCCGATCCCGGCTCGGGGCCGTAGTTGTTGGCCAGGTCGAAGTGGAAGACGCCGTTGTCGAAGGCGGTCCGGACCGTGGCGCGGCACGTCTCGTGCACGTCGACGCTGCCGAAGTTATGCCAGAAGCCGAGGGAGACCGCGGGAAGCCGAACCCCGCTGCGCCCGCAACGGCGCATCGGGGTCTTCGTGTAACGGTCGGATGCCGGAAGCCAGGGGTTCATGCCGTTTCCTCCATGTCTTCGCGGGGAATCCACCTGAAAAGCGCCGCGCCAGGGCTTGGCGGAGTGTCGCTGGTGGTCGATTGGGAACCCGACGAAGACGGCTTGAACGAAGTGGAAGTCGAGGAGGAGGTCGACGAGGTCTTGACGCCCGCATGCCGGATCCGGATGTCCCGCGAGGTGCCCGAGGAGGAGGAGGACGTATTGGCGCTGTTGGTTGTGACGGATGCGCTGGAGTAGCTGGAATAGCTAGGGGAGCTGGAGGAGCCGACGGAGGAGGTGACGCGGACGATGACTTCCTCGCCGGGGCCGGCAATGGCGGTGTAGACAACGGACGGGCCGCTGTTGCCGGAGAGCATGCCGATGTGGTTGGAGGTGGAGTCGACGATGTCCCAGATGTAGACATCGCCGCCGGACGCCTTGAGGGTGATGCTCTGCCCGACGGAGACGGTGGCCGAGGCCGGGCTGACGGTAAGGGCGCCGCCGCCGCCGGCGGACTCCGTTTCGCAGGAGCAGACGGCGAAGGCAAGCGAGGCGACAAGCCCGAGGGCGAGAAAAGTGCAGGTGTGTTTCATGGGACTACTCCTCGCTGCCGCGGTGGAGGATTGTGGCGGTGCCGGAGGCGAGACTGTTGCCGTTGGTCGTGACAATGCCGCCGGTCAGCTTGCTCTGGGCGGTGACCGTCTGGAACGTATTCGCGGCATCGCAGACCTGGGCCGTGTAGACGACGGAGGAACCGTGGCGGGAGGACAGCGACCCGATCTCCTCGTTGGAAAGGCTCCAGAGGTAGTCCGATCCGCCCTTGGCGGTCAGCGTGACGCTCTGCCCGGCGCGGAGCTTCGCATAGGAGGGATAGACATCGAGGACATCGTCGCCTGTGCCGGACTTCTCGCTCTCGCAGGCAGCGAGGAAAATTCCGACGGCGGCAAGGCACATGGCCAGGGGGAGGAAGTGTAGTTTCATGGAAGTGCTTTCCTGTTTTTCGGACGGGCCGGCGCGGTGCGCTATGACCCAGGGGAAGTGTAGCAAAGATGGTTCCCCGTCCACAAGGGCGATTTCGGGCGATTTCTATGGGATATTGACTCTGACCAGACGAAGCGTCCACCGGTGCAATTCATGCATGGACAGGAGCTTTGCCATAGCCGTGTTGTACGGCACACGTTCCAGGCAGTTCCGGCTACGGTTTGTCAAGATGCCCAAAAACGCTAGAATGCAAGACACTCCTTGGGCCATAGCGGGTAGACCCCCGCCACGGCTTCCTCGACTTCGCGCCCGCGGCGCCCTTTGCCGCCCGTGACTGCGACGCCCTTTGCCGCCCGTGACTGCGACGCCTCCGGGCCCGACCTCGCCGACCTACCCGGGGCATGACGCATATCTCCGTTTTCCACCTCCACGGACACGTTTTTCACCGAAATCTATGCATTTCAAATAACGCATACAATACATTTGTTTACAATGAAAACATGCAGACATGAAATGGGAAAGACTTCGGTGGATTCCACCTTGTTGCGAAACGGCGTCGGCCGGGAGCCCCGCTGGAAGGGGCTTGGGGGCAAATGGTTATGGAAATGAGAAAGGGTGAAAACTAAAAAGCGTCGGCCCTGCGCCCCTGGTGCCTGAAGCTTGACAGTATCTGATTCCAGACGACTCGCCAGGAAGATCGGAACCATCGGAGTTTGGCGAAGCCACTACCGGAACAGGTCGGCACCGTGCTCCACTGCACACAGAAGTACGCACAGAGCCCCTTTCACCCCGCTTCCACGTGCATACTTAAGCACACAGTGTGTTGGGAAGTCTCCAAAAGGACAAAAATGCCGTTTTTCCCTTGAATTAGGCCCGCGGTCAAGGGTACAATGGGCAACGTTTTTCCATCGGATTCTAGGGACCAAAGGCGGAAGGCGGCCACAAGCGGCGCCGACCGTCTTTCGTGAGAACATCCACGCCATGATCCATCCTTTCCGCCTCCTCGCCTTTCTCGTACCCGCTGCAAGCCTCGTCTTTGCCGAGGCTGTCCCCAGTCCGGCGGAGACTTTGTCTCCGGACCCCGGACTTCGGACTTCGGACTCTTCGGACTCGGGCTCCGTCTACTCCCGTCTTTACGCCGAGTTCACCTCGCATCCGAACCGTCTGGTCGGGTCGGACAACATCGACGCCTGCTTCCGGGCGCTGGCCGCCGAGCTCTCGGCCGCCGGCCTCGAACCCCGTTTCCAGACCTATCCGTCGCTCGTGCAGAAGACGGACCGCCTCGTCCTCAAGGTCGACGGTGCCGAGATCCCCGGCGCCCTGATGCTCGACAACGGCGTCGCCTCGTGGAGCCTCCCGGAGCCGATTTCCGGGCCCGTCGTCTACGCCGGCGACGGCCAGCTCGCCTCCCTGGAGGGCAAGGACTTCACCGGCGCCATCGCCGTCCTCGACATCCGCAACCGCCAGGCCGCCATCCCGGAGGAGGCCTTCATGCACGGCGCGGTCGCCGTAATCATCGTGGGCGACGGATCGATTTCGCAGTGGGACGCGGTGGATTTGCTTGTCCGCAACGCCTCGCTCGTGCCGTCTGTCTACCTCGACGCCCAGGCCGCGGAAAAGGCCGGGCTGCTCGACGGCAAGGCCGGCACCGCCTCCATCGACGCCTTCAGCCGTCTCGTCGACACCGAGGGCCGCAACCTCTGGGTCGTCCTCCCCGGCGAAGAGGGCTGGAAGGGCAATCTCGACACCGAGGAGGTGCTGATGCTCTCCGCGACGCTCGACACCTACGGCTTCACGCCCGACTACACGCCCGACTGCCGCCGCGCCGCCAACGCCGCGCTTCTAGCCGACGTCCTCTGCCGCATGGCCGCGACGCCGCACAAGCGCACCATCGTCGGGGTCTTCTTCGGCTCCTCCTACGCCGCCGTCGAGGGCGCGCGCCACTTCTACTACTCCATCGCGCTAACCGACAAGTCGCTCTACACCGACGACCTCACCGTCCGCAAGGAACGGCTCCTCGCCGAGAAGGAAGACGTCACCCACCTCCGCGAGCTCGCCGCGCAGACCAACGTGCTCGACTCCGCCGACCCCGACTGCCGCACCGTCGCCCAGGCCTACAAGAAACTTCTCACCGCCTCCGTCAACCGCCTCCGCGACCCCATCGGGAAGCTCAACACCGAGCGCGCCCCGCTCGCCGAGGAGCGCGATTTCGAAGGCGACCGAGCCCCCACTCCGGAGCGCCGAGCCGAACTGCTCCGGCAAATCGCCGAAATCGACGCGAAGATCAAGGTCCTCAAGGACCAGAAGAACGCCTGGAACTCTCTGCAGGACCAGACAGCCCACCGCCACCTCAATACCTCGGACCCTGCCAACATGGCCGAGTTCCGCAAGCTCCAGAAGAGGATCTGCGCCCGCTACGACAAGCGTCTCAGCGAACTCGACGACGCCCTCCGCCACGTCGAGACCGGCATCGCCATCTCCAAGGTCTTCGAGGACCGCTCCCTGATCGCGCATTTCGACTTCGACTTCGCCGCGGACGACAAGCCCTGGCTCCTCACCGTCATCAACGCCTACGGCCTCTTCCGCTACGACTCCGTCGACACCGGCGTCTACCAGCCCGCGCTATCCGCCATCGGCGGCATCTGGCGCGACTCCGCAGGGGCCGTGGAGAGCCCGAAGTCCGAAGTCCAGAGTCCGAAGTCCGGAGAACCGATACCGGAATCCGGGAACACTATCGCTTCGACGTCCCAGGACTTCGGACCTCGGACTTCAGACTGGTCGACTTCGAAGAGCGTCGCGGCCGCGCCGCTCTTCGAGGAGGCCCTCACCCCCTTCTACAAGCCGTTCTCGCTCTGCGTGCCGGCGCAGCGGACCGCGCCCACCGCCATCACGACGGGGATGGGCATCATCGGCTTCGAGTTCCAGACCGTGGGCGATCCGCTCAACTTCGACGCCATGCCGGTGGAGCAGCCCTGCTCCCTCGCCGGGCTCGCCCCGCAGATGACGGCCTTCTGCAACGCCCTCGGCGACGACATCCGCCTCTCCATCCGCCGCGTCTACACGCCGGAGAAGATCGAGGAGCGCCTCGTCTACCTCCGCGCGAAGAACTCCCGCGACCTCACCGGCGTCAAGTTCAAGAACTTCGCCCGCGAATCAGCCGACACCGAGGGCGACGCCGAGAACGCCATCGCCGTCTACTACGGCGTCTCGATGCACAAGTACCTGGTCGGCGCCACGCAGGAGCCCCGCGCCCGCATCGAGGCCAACAACGCCGTCTACATGCCGATGGTCAACCGCAAGGACGCCACCGCCGACTGGCGCGGCCGCATCTGGGGCTTCGGCTACGACGAGAACTCCGTCCTCGAGCGCGTGTCGCTCGAAAGCGCCTCCAGCGGCGTCCAGAGCTATCCCATCGGCCTCTTCTACGCCCACGGCGGCATCGGCTTCAACTACGGCTACGCGGCCGACCCCGTCGGCGGCGAACTCTACCACGCCAAGACCATCATCGCCCGCCAGGACGCCGCCTTCACCCACACCGCCTTCGTCCGCCTCGGCGGCTGGGAGTCCTTCTTCGCCAACCGCCCCGAGGCCTTCAAGCGCATCGGCTCCAACGGCGAGCTCATCCTCGGCGCCGACGAGGAGGAGACCACGGGCCGCGGCATTCCCCTCAACTCCGCCTCCCTTCTTCACCTCGACGGCTACCGCCAGGGCGCCCGCGACAACTACTTCCTCAACGACGGGCGCCTCCGCATCCTCCGCCAGCGCAACATCGTCAGCGACGACCTCGAGACCCTCCATGCCGACGCCAAGGAGCACCTCGACGCCGCCGCCGAGGCCGAAAAGGGCCGCCACTGGCTTCTCGCGCGAGCCCACTCCATCTTCGCCTCCAACATCTCCAACCGCGTCTACGGCCCCCTCCGCGGCGTCACCGAGGACCTCGTCCAGGCCGTCGTCGTGCTCCTGCTTCTCAACATCCCGTTCGCCTTCGCGATGGAGCGTCTGATCTTCGGCTTCCCGAGCATCTACAAGCAGGTGATCGGCTTCGCGGGCTTTTTCCTGGCCACCTTCTGCATCCTCTTCGTCACCCACCCCGCCTTCTCGCTCGCCTCAGCGCCGATTGTCATCTTCCTCGCCTTCGTCATCATCCTGCTCTCCGTCATCACGGTCGCCATCGTGATGGGCAAGATCAAGCAGGAGATCCGCGCCATGCAGGGGCTCGCCTCCACCGTCCACGGGCTGGAAAGCGACAGCTCCACCTCGCTCGCCGCCATCCTCATCGGCATCTCCGGCATGCGCAACCGCCCGCTCAAGACCTTCCTCACGAGCATCACGGTCGTCCTGCTGACCTTCACCATCCTCGTCTTCGCCTCCTTCACCTCGCGCCAGGGCGTCGTGGAGACGTACCTCGGCCGCGGCGACGGCCCCGACCGCATCGAGCTGCACCGCTTCTCCTTCCTCGACATCGACAAGTCCCTCGTCGAGTCCGTCGAGACGCTCTACCGCGACCGCTTCCACATCTTCCGCCGCGGCGGCCTCTTCCGCAACCCCACCATCGGCAGCCAGAACGGCTCCACCCCCCTCGCCCCCGAGCGCGTCCTCTACCTCCCCCGCAACGGCAAGACCGTCGAGCTCGGCTGCATCATGGGCGTCGATCCCGCCGAGTACGTCTTCAACCCCGACCTTGCCCGCGTCGCCCCCGGGCTCGCCCCCGACGAAGGCGACGAAAAACCGGAATCCCGGAATCCCGGAAACCAGGACTCCGCCCTGCCCCCGCCGCTCTACCTCCCCGAGCTCTCCGCCCGCACGCTGGAGGCCGAGATCGGCGACACCGTCCTGCTCAACGGCACCCCGTATCGCTACGTCGGCATCACGGACGGCGCGGCCCTCCAGGGGCTCTCCCTCATCGACGACTTCAAGGTCATGCCGCCCGACTTCTCCGCCACGGTCAAGAACACCGGCCGCACCGCGACTGACGGCATGAGCGCCGCGCAGTTCGAGGAGATGGACACCGGCTCGTTCGAGTGGTTCTCCTCCGACAAGGTGGCCGTCGCGCGCATCGCCGACCTCGAGCGCGACTTCCGATGGTCCTGCTTCGTCAACCTCGTCTTCCTCTACCCCCGCGACGAGGGCGTCGACCTGGAGTCCGCCGGCCGCGAGCTCGCTCCCGTCTTTCACGGCTCCGTCCACTGCAAGAGCTCCGAAGGCGCGCGCAAGCTCTTCTTCACCAAGGCCGTCGCCGGCTCCGGCTTCGGCGACGT
>JAEEGL011822060.1_pt1 | contig 15391 bp, 19 predicted proteins | sample 9134231 | NCBI WGS metagenome assembly JAEEGL01 (sample SAMN16246548, study PRJNA631951) | gut metagenome | biome: gut microbiome; feature: rumen; material: fiber-attached | host: Bos | place: Iran: Karaj | collected 2018-10 | reverse complement strand
GAGATGTGTAAGAAATATGATTATGAACATAAGATTAGTTGTATAACACAATCATTGTATTATAATTATATAAATCAACCAATAGTAAGAAATTTTGATCATATACATCTCCTTAATAATAATAGAGGAATTAGAGAAGTCAGAACATTAAATCTGAATACAGTAAAGAGACATTTATCATGGACAGATAAACCATTTGAAAAAAAGGAATTCAGGGATTTGTTGGATATGATTGTCGGATTTAAACCCCCAAAAGACATACCTGTAGTTTCATCAAATAAATCCGAGACTGTCAACAAAATCATTCAACTTCGTGAAGACATTCGGGCAGGAAGGGTTGTCAAGGTCCCTACCATAAATGGATTTGCCTGGAAAAGAGTAAAATAAGATTTTTTTGTTATATTTAAATTGATAATATAAATTTATATTGTATGTTTGGTTTTAAAATTGTTAAAAGTCTTGATTACTCATCTTTGGAGAGACAATTACAGTCTGCCAGAGATCTTCTTACAAAGAAAGACAGTGAAATCAATTTCCTTACCAGTGAGAATAATGGTCTTAATGCCAAGATTGATGCACTCCAGGAAAGAATTGCCAAATTGGAGGCAAAAGAAACACCAAAGACTGTTTTACTTACCGATGTAGCAGAAACTCCTCTTATTGTTGAGAAGGAAACCAAGAAGAAGACAGTCAAGAAGTCTGAAACGAAGACTACACGTAAGAAGACCAGTAAATCTAAAGAGTAAAAAAGAAAAGTCATCACAAAGTGGTGACTTTTTGTTATATTTAATATATAAATTTGTTTTAGTTATGAAAAAGTTTGTAGGTAATGTAAATGGTAAATCCTTTGATAATGAAGAGGATTTCAACAAAGCTGCTGATGAGGCAATTAAATCTAATGATGGTAATCTTTCTATCTCATCTTATTATTCTTACACATCTGATGATAAAGAAGATGATCAGGATGCCGATGGTAAGTTTGTATCCACTTATGAGTACTTCCTTGGTGATAAGAAACCAGATAATGTTACTTCTGACAGTGTTGAATATGAAGTTCCTGAATCACTTGTACAGAAAATCAAGGAAGCATCCAATAAGGACAGTATCAGGAAGAATGTGGAATACCATGTAAACAATCTTGTTGACAGTATCCATAAGCACAATAAGGTAGTTGACGAACTCCAGAGTGATATTGAACACCTTCAGAAAAGACTCTATGAGAAGATTGATGATCAAAAAGACCTGACAGGTAGAAGGAGATACTACAACACCATCCTTGATATCCTTGATGAGGCGGAAGCAGAAGAACCCAAGGAAGAATCAAAGAAAGAATATGTGAAACCTGTCACCAAGAAAGACCTGAAAGATTTCTTTGGTGTTGATGAGAACACAAGTCTTTACAGTATTTTGAGACAATTAGGAATTTTGAAGTAATATGGCACTTATTAAAGGTATTGAAAAGGGTGATCAGTCATTCCGTCATTTCACATTTGATGAGAATGATTACATCCAGAAAAATGGTGTTTATTACTATAGGGTGAACTATGGTAAGAGCAAACTTGAGGGACCTGATGCTGAAGATGAGACAGGATTTGTTGCCTGTGCCAAGGTCATTCCTCTTGGTGGAATGAGACCGAAGACTATTCCTGGTCAGACTATTAAACAAGTGTCACAACCAGTACAAACAGTTCAGACACCCACTCCGGAATCAGGACCGAAGAAAAGAGGAAGGAAGCCAAAGGTTGAAAAGGTTGAATTAAGTACAGAAGTAATTCCTGTTTCTGTACAAAGTGATTTTGGGACATTTGAGTACTGGGTTGAAGAAATCAAATCCAATCATATTGAAGACCTTCAAAATAAACTGAATCAAAGAGGAAGTGAAGGATGGGAATTATGTGGATTTGATACTAATAAACAAATATTTGGAGATATACATATAATTGCAATATTTAAAAGAAAAAGAGGTTGAGTAATCAACCTCTTTTTTCTTATTATGCATCATTTTCTTGTGTCCATCCTGTTGGAATACCATTGGTACCGGTTGTCCAGGAAGACATTGATGAATTCTTGACGAATGTACCAGTCGCTGCGACATTTGACACCCAATTGGTTGTACATCCAGATGCAGATATATTAGTCGCAAGACATTTAATGTAATTAAGTGAGGTACATCCAGAGAACATTTGATAATAACAATTATATATCAATTTTGTAGCAGGAAGTTCTGGCGCTGTAGTTAAGCTGGTACATCCATAAAACATTTGATTGTAACAATAGTCTCTCAATGTTGTTGCAGGTAGTGCTGGTGCAGTAGTTAATTTTGTACAACCATAAAACATCTTTTGATAACAATATCCTCCTAATTTTGTAGCAGGAAGTGTTGGTGCTGTAGTCAAACTGGTACATCCATAAAACATTTGATTGTAACAATAATATGCACCTGAAATATCAGTTGCTGGTAATGCTGGAGCAATTGTTAGATTACTACATCCATAGAACATAGAGTCATAACAAGCCCAAGCCAATTCTGTTACAGAAAGTACTGGTGCAGTAGTCAAACCAGTACAACCATAAAACATACCTTTATAACAATTTTGTGCTAATTTTGTAGCAGGAAGTGTTGGTGCTGTAGTCAAACCAGTACAACCTTGGAACATACTTGCATAACAACCTTTTGACATTGTTGTTACAGAAAGTACTGGTGCAGTAGTCAAACCAGTACAACCATAAAACATATTTGAATAACAACTCTCTGCCAATGTTGTGGCAGGAAGTTCTGGTGTGGAGGTCAAACCAGTACAACCAGAGAACATACTTGCATAACAACTCTCTGCAAGTGTTGTGGCCGGAAGTGTTGGGGCTGTAGTCAAACCAGTACAACCAGAGAACATTTCATAATAACACTGATTTGCCAATGTTGTAACAGGAAGTGTTGGTGTAGTAGTTAAACCAGTACAACCTCGGAACATATCCCTATAACATCCAAATGCCAATGTTGTGGCTGGAAGTGTTGGTGGAGTAGTTAATTTGTAACAGTTTTCAAACATTTGGTTATAACAATAAGGTGCCATTGTCGTGGCAGGAAGTGTTGGTGCAGTGGTTAAGTTGTAACACAGTCTAAACATACCCTGATAACAACGTGTTGCAAGTGTTGTAACAGGAAGTGTTGGTGCAGATGTTAAACCTGTACAATTCATAAACATTTCCTGATAACAACTTTCTGCAAGTGTTGTGGCAGGAAGTGTTGGTGTAGTGGTTAATTTAGTACAATAAGAAAACATTCCATTATAACAATTGGGTGCCAATGTTGTGGCAGGAAGTTCTGGTATTGTGGTTAATAGAGAATAAGCAAACATTTGTTCATAACAACCAGATGCCAATGTTGTTACAGGAAGTGCTGGTGCAGTAGTCAAACCTGTACTCATAAACATACCAGAATAACAACCTTGTGCCAGTGTTGTAGCAGGAAGTTTTGGTGCAGTGGTTAATTTAGAACAATGATAAAACATATTATCATAACACTGATTTTCCAATGTTGTAGCAGGAAGTTTTGGTGCAGTGGTTAATTTAGAACAATAATAAAACATTCGCCTATAACAATTTGGTGCCAATGTTGTGGCAGGAAGTTCTGGTGCAGTGGTTAAATTAATACAATAATAAAACATATTGTAATAACAATAATTTGCCAGTGTCATTGCCGGAAGAATCAATTTTTCTGCCGAAATCAACGTTGAGCATTGATAAAATAAATTGGCAAAGTTATTGTTATTTAATGTTTTTGCACTAATAAAATTATCTCCATATGTAAGACTCATAATATTTCCCATCACATTGAATTGGAAAGTTACATTCATTTTTTCACTACTGGTAAACGATGTTATTCCTCCTTTGAATTGTAGTTTATCTCCTTGTGCAACTGTAATGGTTGTGGAGTTATTCATACTTGTCCATTCTCCACCATTTTTTGAATATGAAAGGGTTTTACCAGAGTTTATATTCCATTTCATTGTACCACTTCCCAGAGCTTCAATAGTAAATGGTTCATTAGAATAATATCTCTTACCTTTATTAAAACTTACATTTCCATCTTCATCATTAATATAATAACTTACCCAGGGTTCTATATATTCATCCCCCTCATATGCATTATTGAATGCAGTATCTGTTGTAAAATATCTGATGTGTTTCATTGTCAATTATATATTTATTATTATCTTCCCCAATCTCTTAATCTCTGAATGTATGCCTTCCTGTCAACCTTGCCATGCTTGTCAGCAATCTTTTCCCAAGGTTGGTTATAATACCATTCACAAGAATCACTGCGCTTCCATTTCTTATGGAAATTCCTATCATAAATATTTCCCAGAATACTTGGAAGTCCTATGACTAAAAGATATAACGGTCCAAGTCTTCTGCTGGAGACAGTGTGACCATATTCATGCATCATACCTTCCTCCTTGTCTTCCCTTCTCATAATGATGTATTTGCCAAGACTAATACCTGCCGGTATTTCATTAGTGAAATAAAATGTTCTTCCATTGAGTCTGTAATATACCTTTTCTCTTTTATAACAAAGAAGAAGAATCAAACCCAGAAGATTCTGGGGTAATTGCCAGATATAAAGAATTATTTCAATAAATGTTTTCATATTGCTGTTTTGTGTTTACTTTATTTATGAGAAAAGTGGGGATTATTCATCCCCACTTTCATCATCCAGGTCACTGTCACCATCATCTATTTCAAACTCAAAGATTGAATTGATACTTTTCTTGACATCTTCTATTATATCAGTCATCTCTCTTTGATAATCTTCCACAGATGACAAATCAAGATTTTTTGATATATATTTGATATCTTGCCTAATCCAGTCCATAAGACTGATATCACTTTCCCTCTTGTCAGTCAACCACAACTCGATTATATCTTCCGGGAAATCACTCTCAATATCAAAGATGATGTCATTGATATTAATTTCATCCCCATTTTCAAACACTATATCCGATATATAATCATCAGTCTTCAGTGAAGATGAATATCTGATTTTTATTTTTCCAGAAAGGTGATGTTTCCTGAAGAATTCTTCTATATATTCAATATTACTCATACATTAAATATAACAAAAAAATAGAGTCCCCATTTAACAGGGGACTCCTTAATTGTAACGTTTATGTTTATTTTATATATTACTCTGCGACAAGATTAAGGATGGAACTTCTGGAAGTCTCCACATTCTCGGTTGCATCCAGTTTAGTATCAATGGTAATCTTGTCAGCAGAAATGCCATACTCATTTACAAGGATATCCCTGACTGCATTGGCACGGAGATCAGCAAGAGTGTTGTTTCTCTTTTCTGAACCAGTCTGGGTGTCTGCTGATCCTACGATATGAACCTTGGAATCCTTATCAAGATTTGAAGCAAAGAGACCGACCTTTTCCTTCTCTACCTTTGAGAGTGTTGCACTACCAATAGGGAAAGTGATGACAGTATTACGAGGGACGAAATAAGTCTCCCTTACAACAACCTCCTTGGTCTCGGTGACAGTCTTCACCACCTTGACAGTATCGGCCTTCTTATTCTTGAGTTCATTCAATTCTGCAACAACAGCATCATAATCTGCCTTGGTAACAGAATAAGGACAGAGACGGAAGTTCTTTCTTCCAGACTTTCCAAACTTATAAGTCAATCCTGCCTGTACATTGACTCTTGCATCATTCTTCCAGGTAGGGATTGTCTGATTTGCTACATTTCCCTTATTAGACCAGAGAATGCCAGGGCGGACATTAATCTGCCAAGCCCTTGCCTTACCCATATTGAAATTGAGTTCTGCCCCGGTATTATAAAGAACATAATTCTTATTGGTAGGGGTTCCAACCTCGGTATAATTCAAACCATAAACCGGTTCAAGTCCCTCAGCAGGTTCTGAAGTCCAGGTCTGACCTTCACCAACGAAGTCACGACCCCAACCGAGACCGCCGACCAAGACCACCTCAACCCTGCGGGGATATCCCTTGTAACCTCCAAACCAATTGGAGATGTTCAATTTACCATTACCCAATACGGCAACACCGTCAATGAATGTCGTGGATGTGGTGGTGTTATAGAATCCCAAACCCTCAAGGGAAACCCCTACAACTGGGGTGATATATTTACCAAATTCAAGTCCGGCAAAAGGACGTACACCATTTACCACACCCTTTGCACCATCCCAGAAGAATGGAGTAGGAACGTCTGCGAACTGACCTGTCGTAGTCGCACCACCAACAAGGGTGACATAGGTGTTTTCAAAAAGACGGGATTTCTCAACCGTCTGTGCATTTGCAAGTGTAATCATCATCACAAATGCAATAATAATACTAAAAAATTTCTTCATAACTTTTATTATTATTAAACGTTACAAAAGTGTCATATAAAAATCCCCTAAATTTACCACCTATTTTGACCGTAGGGAAGATTTAGGGGGCAATGGTGTGTTGGACACCATCATATTTTTTTAAGTCCAAATATGGGCAATTCTGTGGGTTTTATACAGAGAGTGCCTTCTCTACTGCATCATACCTTTCAGAGTCCAGTACAGACTTCAGGGCAGACCAAGGGTCAATCTCACCGGAGAGGATCATATTGACATTGTTCACGGAGAACCCGGATACAAGGATGACACCAGCCTCATTGGAGGTGACAGGGATGGTCTGGGTCCTGGAGTTCACATTCCAGAACACAATCTCCGGCATTGTGTAACCGGCAGCAGTCCACCTGTCCTTGATGGTCTGGAACAGAGTCTTGTACTGTTCCATAATGTAGAAGTGATTATAACTCTTGATAGTTGTAGCACTATCAAACTCCATATCAGAGACAACAAGAATCCTCTTTGGAAGGTCATCCTGTGGGAGTTTATTATTGACAGCAGTCATCAGAAGGAGGTCAAACACCTTCTCCAGATTAGTGTTGGTCCAGTCCTTATATTCCCTGAGGACATTGTACTTGTCAGCCAGGGACTTACATCCAGTCAGGTCAATGAATTTTGGAGTTGAAGAGAACTCAATCACCTTGTCCTTGAACTCCCCGGTACATCTCTCAGAGAAGTACACACCAAGAGACCTTGCAACATCAATGGCCATTGCCTTGGAACCTCTGATTGGGGTCTCCATTGAACCAGAACCATCAACTACCACCATAGTGTTACCCACAGATGGAATATCCTTGAGGTTCTTCCACAATGCCTCAACACCCTGGTCTTCAATGGCCATATCAATTCTATAGTGCTCATAATTGGTGTACTTACAATACACCTCATAAGGATAGAGATTGGCAGCATGCATCACAGCACCGACAGGTACAGGTGATGAAAGAGTATCCAGATACTTCTGACGCCTTTCAGGGTCATGCTTCATAAATGCCTTGACATAACGGGCATTGGCATTGGAAGAGACCTTGTTGTAGTCAATCTCCTTCCAGTTACCACCACAGGTCTTCACCTCTGTCACATCAATGTACTGACGGAGTGCAGAAAGCATCTTACGGTAGTTCTCAAAGGTGAGAACAATGTGATGACAGATTCTCTTTGCCAGAGTCCTTGCCTTCTTGGATGCATTTATAGAAGGAAGCCACTTTGCCAGAAGGGAGACAGACTGATTGGCAGCCATATTGGAAGCATCTTCCTTCAACTGCTTCTCAATGAGTTCATAGATGACATCTGCAAGAGCATAGTCATCAGGAATCTCAGCAAGGATATCCAGTACATCCTTCCACCTTCCATATTCCGGAATGAGTTTTACAACCTTGGCGGCAGATACTGGATCCATTGACCACAGGGCGATGAAGAACTTCACAAATGAATCCCTCTCCCCGAGTCCTTCACGGACATCACGGAGATAGAAGAGCCACTTGACAGCAAGAACAGGGTCTTCCTTGAGAACCTGGATAAACTTCTTGATGTCTTCCTCCTTCACATTGTTATGGTTGGATGGAACACGGAAATTGAGGTCAACCAGGTTGTTACCGGTAGTGGAAAAACCAGTTGCACCATTCTCTGTCTGCTGAAGGCTGTTGACCATCTCAAGGGTCTGCTGATACTCGTTCATCATATGCTTATAGGTTTTTAAGGTTTGTTTATCATTACAAATATAACAAAAAAATCTGAAATATCCAAATTTTTTATTAAATATTTTTCATCTCCCTGTCCAAATCCCTCTCCTTTATTGACTGGGACTTGTCATAGGTGTGCTTACCTTTCGCCATCGCAATCGTAAGTTTCACCAGTCCTTTGTCAGTAGTATAAAGGTTGACAGGTACAATGGTGATACCCTTTGTCTGTACATCCCTCTGGAGTTTCCTCAATTCTCTCTTGGTGAGAAGAAGCTTCCTGTCTCTCTTGGGGTCATAGTCTCCATATGCAAACCCGGAGTTCTTATAAGGAGAGATGTGCATATTCTTGATAATCAGTTCATTACCAACAAAGGTACAGTAAGAATCAGACATATTGACATCCCTGTTCCTGATGGACTTTATCTCACATCCAATCAAGACAATCCCGGCCACATACTCTTCCAGGAGGAAATAGTTGTAGTTTGCCTTACGGTTATCAATCAATATGTTATTCTTCTTTTCCATTATGGTCTGGGATATTCAGTCTTGTAAGTCCCATTGGTTTGCAGAACCTCAATGTACTTGACATCGAGATAACGACCTCCACTGGAGATTACACCAGAGACAGAGCATGCCCTATACTGTGCATAACTGTCAGTCTCAAATACTTTTCTTGCTGTGTGAATTTTAAAAAGTGCCATAATTTTATTCTTTGGTTTCCAAAAAAAGAAGTGTTGGATTGTTATCATGAATATCTAACGGAAGTCCATAGATGTTTGCAAACTTTGCCTTGTTGAAAGGTTTGGAAATCAGATGGTAACCATGGAGAGTAGGAATTGTTGCAATGATCTTCTCCTCATTGAGAGGTTCACATTGTCTAATCACATCTTTAATCCTTTCCAGTTCAGATTCATCCTTGGTGTCAACATCAACCACCCAGGTCTTGTTTCCATCACAGGCACCAGTCTGACCACAGGCAGAGTCGATGATGGTCTTCACACTTCTCCATTCATCAGGATTGTTGTCTGCCTGTGAAATGACACCAGCCAGGATACCAAGGGACTTCAAGGAAATCTGTCTCCAGGACTTCCTGTTGAGATTGATGTATGCCCTGGCGTTGAACAACTTACACAGGTCCCTAATCTCATTCATCTTATAGTCAAGATACTCTGGAGAAGAGATATAGTAAGTCTTCACTGTCTGCTGGGAGATCTTCTTACCTTCAGGTTCATAAGGGGTCTTACCATCCTTTGCCCTGTGGAGAATCTGAAGCATATAGAACTCATCCTTGCCACATCCGGCAATGAGTTTCTTGATCTGTTCTGTGTTGTCTATAATCATATTTCTTTCTTGTATAAAATTTCCCAAGGTGTTTGTTCATCCCAGGTAAAGTCATAGTCATAATAATATCTCTTGTTGATAGTGAATATATCACCATTTGCACATTTGTGTCTTTCAACAAGCATATACTCTTCCTTGGGATGATACTCATATGCTTGAATATCTGAATTATAATCCTTTACCTTATATTTGGCAAGGCAGACCATACATCCACCTTCCTTTGGTGTTTCTTTATTTAAAAATTCATTAAATGTCATAATTCTACATCTTGTTTAACCAACCTTCCTGGAAAGCAGAAATAACCTGGGCCGCTGCTGAATTACCAACAGTCTCATTGAGTTTCCTGTTGGTCTCAAACATATCCTTGACCTCATTTAGGTTCTCTTCATCAGACTTGTTGTCATCCCAGATATTGTTCACCAGCTTGGGGAAGTTTTCCTTGGCAAAATCACCGGCAGAAATCTTCATCATCATATAACAGATGCTCTGAAAACTATCAATCTCTTTTAAAAGTTTCTGTTTCATATCTTTTTTCTTTTACATTACAAAGATAATGGTTTTTTTTGACATATCCAAATTTAATTTAGATTTTTTTCAGTAATGGTATATGAAAGGATATCTGGTTGATTGAGACCATACCACTCTATAACCTGTTTTCTGTTTTGACAAATTGCAGTTTGAGTAATAGTCCTAACCTTACCATCCTTTCCAAGTTCATCCATTGTTATTTCAAAAGTTCTCATATCTTCATTTGTTTTACACTACAAAGATAATGATTTTTTCTGACATATCAAAAAAAAGGTAGGAAAAATTGCAAAAATTACCTACCTTTTTCAATAATTAATGTGATAATATCACATACACTCTACAAACTCTTCATACTGCTTGGTCTTCTCATCATTGTAACCAAGGTTCATATAACCATCGGAGGCACAAATCCATTCACCCCACTTACAACTTTCAGAAAGTGAATCAAGACCAAAACTGAAATGATTCCAGTCATTGGGAATGTCTGTACCCTGACTCTCAATGAACCTGGCAACAATGTCACAAAGGAACTCACCACATCCCTCGAACTTCTTGAGTTCATCTTCATCTTTCACATCCTCAATCCTTGGCCAATCATTTTCAGGAATGTATTCCTTCACAGAGACAGAATGGTCATAGACATTCTGACCATTCTCATCAACAGTCCTGTCAATCCTGAAGTTGACAGCCCAGAGTTTTTTGTATTCCACATTCTCCACACACCAGTCAACAAGAGCCTGGCCAAGCATAGAGAAGAGAATGTCCCACTTACTGTTCTTCACATTGGTACCATTGACAAACAATGACCCGTCATTCTTCTCCTCCTTGGAGATGAGTCTGACAGTCTCAATGTAGTCACCCTTGTGGTCCAGGTGACCGTAGAACTCCTTCTTTCTCCACCACTCATCTTTCTGTGAGTATTTCCACTGGAGATAGTGATCCAATCCTAATTTGTAATATTCTTTGTAAGTTTTCATATATTTTTAATCTACATATCCTTTATCTTCATACCACTCCTTGTGTAAATACTTCTCAAGAGTCCAGTCATTGTCATCATGTGGAGATTATTTATGAGTTATCATTACCCATTCTGATGAATACAATAACTAATCCACCGGCAAGAGCAATAAGACAAATAAACATCAATATATAATACATAATTTAGAATTTTCTTTCTTTCTCCATTCTCTGTATACATTCCTGCAGAGTCTCACCAGGCTTGAGAGTATAACTACATCCCACGCATCCTCCTTTCCAGCTTCCTTTGCCTTTACCTACTTCCTTCTCAAAGACTATCTCAATGTATCTGTTAACCATCTTGAACCACTTGAGATTACACCATTTGAACCATTTCCTTCTCCACTCCCTTTCTTCAACCCAGTAAGTACAAGGAATTACTTCTCCATCATAACTATCCGTATAATCATATTTGTATTTTTTAACAAGTTTGTTTTCTTCAAGAGGTGTATAACTGTGCTTCCCATCAAGATGTACAAGGTCATCATAAGCTACCCATCTCAAATCCTGTCCTTCATCATCATTACCAAAGTCACACTGTACATCATGTCTTATATGTTCCCAGGTGAAGAAAGGAATGTCCCAGCTCTTATATTTTCCACCGCCATTCATATTCCCATTTCCGCCATAGTGTAACCACAATGTGTTGTTATGAATCATAATACCCCAGGTGGGCGCATCACAATCACCATAAGGAAATCTCTTACTCTTCCAGGGGAACTTGAAGACAGAATGCCAACCAAGGATACTGATGTGAAGTTCACCATTACCTACTTCATATCCACACTCTTCATAAGTAATCTCAAACTTCCAGTCATGCCAACCTACATACCAATGGTCAGGAGTATATTCATTATCCTTCTGTTTCTTCAGGAGATAGAAACAGTTGTCAATCTTCTTGGCAATCATTTTTCCAAAAAGATACCAATACTTGACACCATTGCCAAAGTCTTTTTTCTCAAATACTTTTCCCATAGTTATTATCTCCTATAATTTATACCATCATAATACTGAATCTGATTGATGAACCTTCTGATTTCATCATCTGTCGCAAGTCGCACATCGCCACCCCAACAGAAGTTTCCAAAACCAGTACTGTGTACCAGTTTACCATCTTCCCAACCAATCAGGATACCATACCCATCTGCTGTGTTGTATCCATCATAGAGAAACACCCTCTGGTCTTCAGGGTGATAACTTGCAGACACCTCACTTGAAGGTATCCCATAAAGAAATGTTCCAGCTGAATAATTTTTCATATTACTTATAGATTTTTTTCTTTTCTGCTACATAATGATATTGACAGAACTCACAAACACCATCACACATCATACTTCCATCATTGACAGAAGGATTGGAACAACCCCAGATGATTTGTTCCTTTGGTTGTTTAACCATTATACCATAGTTTTTCTTCTTTCTACTCATATCCTAAATATAACAAAAACCCATAAATAACTTATCAAATTAAGTTAAATATGCCTACAGATATTATTCCAATTTCTTATATCAGAATAGGTGAGAATGAACACCCAATCGATGCGGTCACTGTTGGTGGAAAAACTCTTGAAGATTTACCAGATGCTCTTCCAGTATTATCAAATGAAGATGAAGAAAAAATTATGATGGTTCTTCAGGGTCAGTGGTCTATGATATCAGCATCAACAAATTTATATAATATCATAAATGGTCTTCCTTGTCCTGGTGGTGACAGTGGAGACAGTGAAAGTGAAATTCCAGATGAGCATGATTATCCTAATGAGTATCTTACATTTGAGGTTCTCACTCCTGGTAATATTGCGTGGAAGTCCAATGGTGAAGTTGCACAGACCATTCAGTACAGTAAGAACGATGGTACATGGACAAGTATCACCGCTGCTGCAACTCCTGTGACAATCCCGGTTGTGGCAGGTGATGTTGTGAGGTTCAAGGGAAGTAATAACTATTATGGAACATCAAAGGACAACTTCTCTGGATTCGGTGACGCCACCTATGCGACTGCCACCTATAACATATATGGTAATATAATGAGTCTTCTTTATGGAGACAACTTCCAGGGTCAGACAACCATATCAAGACAATATGTGTTCTTCAGTCTGTTTGATGGATCAGGTGCAGTATCGGCAGAGAACCTTATCCTTCCTGCAATGACCATGACCCCTCACTGTTACAGGGCATTGTTTGCAAACTGTCTGAATCTCACAACCGCACCACAGCTTCCTGCAACCACACTTGCTGCAAGTTGTTACAGGTTTATGTTTGATAATGATGCAAACTTGACAACACCTCCAGACCTTCCTGCAAGGACACTCCAGCAGGAGAGTTATTATGGTCTTTTCCATATGTGTTCTGGTCTCCATTATATCAAGTGTATGGCAACAGATATATCAGCAGCTTACTCAACAAGACAGTGGGTGGAAGGATTACCAAGAACCGGTGTCTTTGTGAAGGATGTGAATATGTATGATTTTGCTGTGGATGATGTTGCGGGTATTCCTATCGGTTGGACAGTCACAGAGGTGGGTACACTCATTGTGGAAGAACCTCTTATTGAATGTTCTGAAAATACAATCACAATCACAACTGTCACACCAGGTTCAGTTGTATACTATAAACTCAATCACACTGGAGAATATCAGGTATATCTCGGACCAATTGATATATTAGATGACACATTCATTGAAATTTATGCAACCAAGAATGGTACAAATAGTAGTATAGTGACCAGGACTTATATGTATGTAGAACCAGAAGGTGAGGAAAGTGATTATGATGGTAGTGAAAGTGAGGAGATCATCCACGATTACTCACAGGATTATCTCACATTCAATGTCATTACACCTGGTACAATTCTTTGGAAGGCAAATGGTTCCGGTGCGACAAAGACCATTGAATACAGTATCAATAATGGTACCTGGACATCAATCACATCAAATACAACAGGTGTGGCCATCAATGTAGTACAGGGTGATGAAGTCAGGTTCAGGGGAAACAATACACAATATTGTAATGGTGATAAAGCAAACTATTCAGGATTTGAAGCAGGTACTGCCAAGTTCAATGTATCAGGTAATATTATGAGTATGTTGGCAGGTGATAATTTTGCCAATGCCAATACTCTCCCATCTACATATACTTTCACACAATTCTTCAAACTCTCTCCTGTTATTTCAGCAGAACATCTCATACTTCCTGTAAACACCTTGACAACATACTGTTACAGGGCAATGTTCAGTAAGTGTTCAGAGCTCATTGTTGCACCTGAACTTCCGGCAACCAACTTGGCACAAGGATGTTATTACTATATGTTCGAGGAATGTTCATTTGAGAAAGCACCTGATTTGATGGCGACAACAATGGCATCCCAGTGTTACTACTGTATGTTCATCAACTGTGCAAGTCTCAACTATATCAGGTGCCTTGCATTGAATCATCAGGCTGGACAGGTAACCAACTGGGTAAAGGGTGTAGCGGCAACAGGTACATTCGTGAAGAATCCTAATGAAACCTGGACAACAGGTTTCAACGGCATTCCAACAGGATGGGTAGTCTATGACTCCGGTTCGGAACCAGGATATGAACCGGAAGAAGAGGAAACCTATGAAGGACCATATCCTGCACTTACCACATTCAAGTATTTGGGTGATGAAGTAACTCTTCCTTATTCTTTGGATGCAATCACCGGTCAGACAAGCAATTATACCAAGGGTGTCTTCAACTTCACCTCTGACATCTATCTTGATGAGGTACAACCTACCTATCTCTGGTTTGATCATGCAGACCAATCAGCAGACATCTATATTGATGATAACTTTGTTGAGACTCACTGGGGAGGTTATAACTCCTTCTTCTGTGACATCACCGAACACGTACATACAGGAAGGAATGTATTGAGGGTTGCACTTAACAATACTACAAGAAACACTCTTGCCCCTTATGAAGCAGACTTCAACTTCAATGCTACACTGGGTAAGGTTGAACTCCTTTCATCCCCTGTACTCCCTCCTGTGGAGTATGGCTATGACGGGTTCAGAATCAGGGCAACTGTGACTGATGCTTCCGCAGCTGTAACCATAACCACATCAGTACCTACAACAGCAACAGTGGTTCTCACTATTGATGATGGTACATTCCATTATACTGATACAGTGACAGATACAGGCGACATCACATTCACCACCACCATCCAGAATCCACATCTCTGGCATGGTAAATCAGATCCTCACCTTTATGACTTCACCATTGACATATACAAGGACAATGTTCTCTACCATACCTTCACAAGACCTTATGGTTTCCGTTATTACAGGTATGCAATCAATGACACAACAGTCCTTCAGTCAGGAGACCCTTACACAGGATTCCTTCTCAATGGTCAGCCATATCTCTTGAGAGGTGTCTGTATGCACCAGGATATCCAGG
>JAEEGL016218171.1_pt1 | contig 15392 bp, 4 predicted proteins | sample 9134231 | NCBI WGS metagenome assembly JAEEGL01 (sample SAMN16246548, study PRJNA631951) | gut metagenome | biome: gut microbiome; feature: rumen; material: fiber-attached | host: Bos | place: Iran: Karaj | collected 2018-10 | reverse complement strand
TAAAGCTGGGGAGAACAATATCTCTGTTGTCTTATCTGCTTCTGATCCTGGAGAGGAAACGGTTGATGAGGACGCGATTAAAATTTCGGATGCAGGACAGACGACCTGGTGCAGTGCTTATGATCTGGACTTTACTGGCATAGAAGGGATTAAGGCTTATACGGCAGGAGGCTATGACAGGGTGTCAGGAACTATTTGGTTGATGCGTGTTAATCAGGTTCCTGCCAATGAGGGAATTCTGATAATTGGTACTCCTGGAGATTATAAGGTGCCTCATAAGACTACAGGAACCTATTATGCTAATCTGATGAAGGGAACGCTTCAGCCTATCACTATCTATGAGACGGAGGGAGAATACACGAATTACTACCTGTCGAATGGTGATTCTGGTGTTGGCTTCTATAAGGTGAATGGCAGTGTGGCTCTAAAGGCCAATCGTGCCTATCTGCCTCTGCTGAAGGGAACGACTCGGGCAGGTACCAGATTTATTGGAATTGGATTCGAGGATGATGGGACTACGAACCTCACCCCGGCCCTCTCCAAAGGCGAGGGAGATGGAGAGTGGTATACTCTCCAGGGGCAGAGAGTTGCAAAGCCAGGCAAGGGCATCTATATCAGGAATGGCAAAAAGATAGTGATTAAGTGAGAGAAGAGTTGAGCTTGCTCGAACTCTTCTGAGCGTTTGAGCGTACTATAGTGCGCTAACGAATGCACTCCAGTGCGCCCTAGGGCGCACTGGAGTGCGGTAGTAATGTACTATGAGCTGGCTAATATCTCTGATAGTGAGCAGGGTTGTTCTCCTAAACGCCGTTCATAATAATTTGTACGTCTTGGATGAAACATATACCTTAATCTTCTCAAAAGCCTTTGTACATCGATGTTTTGGAGGAGGTACATGGTTGTAAACATGTACCTATCATGTACCTAACATATACCTCATCATATACCTCAAGTTTGTGGATGCAGGAAAAAGTTACATGTTAAGGTACATGATAGGTATATGTTAGGTACATGTTTGAAAACATATACCTAGCCTGAAACCTCGATGAATAGAGGCTTTCACGAGAATGAAGGTATATGTTTGGCAAAAAACGCGATATCGTCTAAAATAAGTGGCACTAAATCTCTTATAAGAGCCACCACTTCCTCAGCAAGTGGCACTTATATCTCGATACTTCGCTCTTCCCTTTTTCAAGGAATCCGCAACTTTCTTTGGTATTTACTTGCAAAGTTCCAAAATTCTTCATATATTTGCACTCGTATTAATGAATGATCAATAATAACTTAAAACATATGAGATTATGAAGAAATTATTTACTCTATTACTTTTGACTCTTCTGCCGTTAGTAGCAAGTAGTCAGACAGGTATCGCTGGTATTTATTATTACCTTGATTCCTATGGTGAAACGAGAACCGCCCAAGTTACATCAAATCCAGACAAGTATTCTGGTGATATTGTTATACCAAGCACAGTTACTTATAATGATGTGACGTATAGTGTGAATTCTATAGGTAATTCAGCATTCTCTGGATGTACAGAACTTACATCTGTTACAATCCCTGAAAGTATGACTTATATATATGGTTCTGCTTTCCAAGGATGCAGTGCTCTTACTTCTGTGAAGATTCCAGATAGTGTTACAGAAATTGGAAGATCTGCTTTCGCAGGGTGCAGTGCTCTAACGACTGTGACTATAGGGAAAGGGGTTTCAACAATTTATCGTGATGCATTTCTAGATTGTAGTGCGTTAAATGCGGTTCATATCTCAGATTTGGCAGCGTGGTGTAAAATATCTTTTTATAATGGGTATTCATCTAATCCCCTTGCTTTGGCCCACCATTTATATTTGAATGATGGGGAGGTTAAAAATCTAGTTATACCTGATGGTGTGACAGAGATTAAAGACTATGCCTATTATGGATGTTCAGCGATTTCGTCTGTAACTATTCCAAGTAGTGTGACGTATATTGGAAATGGCTCCTTCTATGAATGTGAGGCTTTAACTGCTGTCCATATCTCTGATATAGGAGCATGGTGTAATATCTCATTCAATGGAGGTAATCCATTGTCTATTGCTCAGCATCTATTTCTCAATGGTGAAGAAGTCATAGATTTGGTAATACCAGAAGGAACAGAAACGATAAGTAGATATGCTTTCCAATGTTGCAAAAGTGTAAAATCTGTGACAATTCCGAATAGCGTGAAGAACATTCAGTATGGTGCTTTTGCTGAATGTGAGGCATTAAGTGCTGTGCATGTATCAGATATTGGATCTTGGTGTAACGTCAAATTTGATTATGACGACAAGGATGGTGGTTATTATAATAATCCTCTTAATATTGCTCATCACCTCTATGTAGATGGTGAGGAGGTTAGAGATCTTGTTATTCCAAGTAATGTAAATGCTATTGGCTATGGACTTTTTCGTGAATGTAGTGAATTGACCTCTGTGAAAATCGAAGAAGGAGTAACTACTATTGGAGAATATGCGTTCTATGGTTGCAATAATATAAAGACAGTAGATATCTCGAATAGCGTCACAACGATTGGGCATAACGCTTTTGTCAATTGTACGGCTATCACGACAATTAATGTTGGTAGTGGAGTTAATTCCATAGGTATTCAAGCATTTATGGGATGTAGTGGATTAGTTGCATTTACAATACCAAATGGAGTAAAGATTATCAATTCTGGCACCTTCAACGCTTGTTCTAGCTTGCTGTCTGTTACGATTCCTGAAGGAGTCGAGACTATAGGAGATGATGCTTTTTACGGTTGTCATAGTTTGGCCAATGTGGTTATTCCTGAAGGCATAACAACTATTGGAAGTAGCGCATTTTCTGGTTGTTATGGTATATCCTCTTTGTCTTTACCCAAAAGCTTAAAATCTATAGGATACAGAGCTTTTAATAATGGCAATCAAATAGAAGAAGTGAAATTGGTTGATTTAGCAGCATGGTGCAATATATCATTGGGAGATAATTATGGCTCAAATCCCCTTGCCTATGCGCAGCATGTCTATGTAAACGATAAAGAAGTGACAGATCTTGTTATACCTGAGGGCGTGACTTCTATTAGCAACGGCGCTTTCAGAAATTGCAATTGGATAACATCATTGACTCTTCCTGATGGTTTTACAAAGATTGATGAGAATTCATTTAGTGAATGTTCTGCTTTGACTTCTGTTTCTTTACCAAGCAGTTTGACTACGATTGATAAATATGCATTTGCAGATTGTAGAGCATTGACATCAATAACGATTCCTACTAGCGTTACAACTATTGGCGAGTATGCATTCCTTGATTGCCGAGGATTGTCATCTGTAGTAATCCCAAACGGCGTCACTACTATCAATGAATGCACATTCTGTGAGTGTTATGGTTTGACCTCTCTTTCAATACCAGAAAGTGTTACGACCATCAAGGGCAATGCATTCAATGGTTGTTCGAAGCTCGAAAACCTTATTATCCCCTCTAAGGTGGAATACATCTACCAGCAAGCATTTGCTAATTGTGGCAATCTGAAGGGCGTTAAGTCGTTAGCAGAGACACCTCCGTTCCTCTATGACAATTCATTCTCGAACTATGACATTCCGTTGACTGTGCCTGAGGGAGCAAGGGATGCTTATCTGGCGAAGTCGCCTTGGAATAAGTTTAAGGAGATTCTGACGGGCTCTGATACAAAGTACACGCTGACCTATAAGGTAGATGGCGAGGTATATTCGATGTACAAACTGGTAGAGGGTGCAGTTATCACACCTGAGGAAGATCCTGTTAAGGCTGGCTACGAATTCTCAGGCTGGAGTGAGATTCCTGCAACGATGCCAGCTGAGGATGTAACTGTTACAGGATCGTTCACGCTACTTACGAATGAGGACAATATTAAGATCACGAGTGCTGGGCAGAGCACATGGTGCAGCAAATACGACCTTGATTTTACAGGTATTGATGGATTGAAAGCCTATATCGCCTCTGGTTATGACAGAATCTCAGGGACTATCTGGTTGACTCGCGTTTATCAAGTTCCAGCTAATGAGGGCATATTCCTGATGGGTAATGCTGGCGATTACAAAGTACCTCATATTAGTACAGGAACCTATTATGCAAATCTGATGGTAGGAACTCTCCAGCCTATCACCATCAATGAGACAGAAGGGGAATATACGAACTATTACCTGTCGAATGGTGACTCGGGTGTAGGCTTCTATAAGGTGAATGGAAGCGTGGATCTGAAGGCCAATCGTGCCTATTTGCCTCTGTTGAAGGGAACGACTCAGGCTGGTACTAGATTTATCGGCCTTGGATTCGAGGATGATGGTACTACGAACCTCACCCCGGCCCTCTCCAAAGGAGAGGGAGATGGAGAGTGGTATACTCTCCAGGGGCAGAGAGTTGCAAAGCCTGGCAAGGGACTCTACATCAAGAATGGTAAAAAGGTCGTGATAAAGTAACCTCCACACCTTATTGATATTAATTATCCCGAAATGCTTGGTCGTTTCGGGATTTTTGCTTATCTTTGCAGGCAGATTATAAAACTTAAAACAAATAAACGTTATGAAGAAATTCTACTTGTTATTTTTGTTAATGCTCCTGCCACTGATGGCAAGTGCAGACGACAGTGGTTCCTGTGGTGAAAATGTCACATGGACTTATGTGGAGGAATCCCAGAAACTGATCATTTCAGGCTCTGGGCCGATGGAGGATTATGTCAATGAGATATCTTTACCTATTTCGTCTGGCAGTTATGCTTCTAATAAAGTACCTTGGAAGTCATATATTGAAAAGATCCAAGTTGTAGAAATCAACGAGGGAGTCACCACAATAGGTGCAGGTGCTTTCAGTAGTATCAAGACGCTTGCTTCAGTGACCATCCCTAATAGTGTGACCTCCATAGGCGGTGGTGCTTTTTATGGCCCTAGTTACAAAGATCTGAACTCTGTGACCATTCCTAGCAGTGTCACATCCATCGGCACATATGCTTTTCTAAGAGGATTGTCTTCTATTAATGTGGATGAAGGAAATCAAGCTTTCACGTCAGTAGATGGAGTGCTATTTAATAAAGATATGTCTAAGCTGATTGCCTATCCTGCAAATAAAGAGGATGCGTCTTACATCATCCCTAATAGTGTTACAGTCATAGAAAACGGTGCTTTCTCACGAGCCAAATGTACCTCTTTAACGATTCCGAACAGCGTTACTACTATCGGAGAAAGTGCCTTCTATAGTACCTCAATTTCCTCTTATATGATCCCCAGTAGTGTAAGTTCCATCGGTGTTGAGGCTTTCGATTTAGCACGTTGTTCCTCAATAGACGTTGAAGATGGAAATTTGCAATATACATCGAACGATGGTGTCTTGTTTAATAAAGACATGACAACGCTTATCTACTATCCTTGTAAGAAACCAGGAGAATCCTATACTATTCCCAATAGCGTGACAACCATAGATATTGATGCATTCCATGCAAGCTATAACTTGACATCTGTGACTATCCCTAATAGCGTGACATCTATTGGGGAAAGAGCCTTTTTTGACTGTAATAAATTGGCCTCGTTGGATATCCCCAGTAGCGTAACTTCCATCGGCAGATCTGCTTTCCGTGAATGCGATGTTCTGACCTCAATGATTATTCCTGATCATGTGCCCGTCATTAATTTTTCTATTTTGAGTCTTTGTAAGAGTCTGACCACGGTGACTCTCGGTAGCGGTGTTACATCCATTGGAAATTCCATTTTTGCCAATAGCGAGAATTTGAAGGATGTATATTGCTATGCAGTAGATGTCCCCCAAACTAATAGTTCGACATTTAAAGATACCCCTATTGAGAATATAACTCTCCACGTGCCAGCTGCAAGTCTTGAGACCTATAAAGCTACTGAGCCCTGGAGCAAATTTGGCACTATATTGCCAATAGGTGACTCTCCAGCTGTACAGGCAGAGCCATACGCCGTACTGAGCGAAGACAATACCGTGCTGACATTCTATTATGATGGGAATAAGGACTCCCGTGGAGGAATGAGCGTTGGACCATTTTCTTATGATCCTAATAATGATCAGCGTTGGGGAGGTCATGCCTCTGATATAACTACTGTGATTTTCGATGCATCGTTTGCAAGCTGTACGTCGATTACAAGCACTAAACACTGGTTCAGAGATTTCAAAAACTTGATTACAATCACTGGGATTGAGAATCTGAAAACGTCCAATGTGACAACCATGATGTTTATGTTTGATGGATGTGAAAAACTGACCAGCCTTGATGTGACTCATTTCGATACCAAAAAGGTGACTGATATGAGGGGCATGTTTGATGGTTGCTTAAGTTTGGAATCTATTGATGTGAGCAGTTTTGATACAGGTAACGTGACAGACATGGGATTTATGTTCTTTGATTGTAGAAGCGTACAGGAGCTTGATCTAAGTAATTTCAATACGGAGAATGTGACATACATGAGTGGTATGTTCTATAATTGCTTTAAGGTAACAAAAATCAACATAAGTGGATTCAACACAAAGAATGTCACGAATATGAATGCATTGTTTCAAGGATGTAAAAGTCTCCTAACTATTGATGTGAGCCATTTTGATATGCAAAATGTGACAGATATTGGGACTATGTTTATGAACTGCAAAAGCTTAACGAGTATTGACGTCAGTCATTTTAATACTGATAAAGTGACAAACTTCTGGGGAATGTTTGAAGGATGTACCAACCTCTCCAATATCTATTGCGATAACACTTGGAACGCAGAGGTTGAATCAGCAGGGATGTTTAAAGGCTGTACCAGTCTGACTGGCTATTCTGACAACAATGCCAACGATGCGAGCTTTGCCAAGCCTATTGCCGCTGGCGGCTACTTCACAGCTAAGGGTGGTGGGGGAGAGAGTCCAGCTGAAGAAACAGAAGAAACGATCAAGATTACAAGTGCTGGCCAGACGACCTGGTGCAGTGCTTACGATCTGGACTTTACGAATGTAGTAGGATTGAAGGCTTATACGGCAACGGGTTATAACAGGACTACTGGCACCATCTGGCTGACTCGCGTCCAAGAGGTTCCTGCCAAGGAGGGTATTCTGCTGATGGGCGATCCAGGCGAGTATAAGGTGCCTCATAAGAGTACGACGACTTATTATATGAATATGTTTAAGGGCACGCTTGAGGACATCACCATCAATGAGACGGATGGTGACTATACCAACTATTACCTGTCGAATGGTGACTCGGGTGTCGGCTTCTATAAGGTGAATGGCAGTATAGGTATTAAGGCCCATCGTGCTTATCTGCCTCTGCTGAAAGGAACGACTCAGGCTGGAACCAGATTTATCGGCCTTGGATTCGAAGATGATGGTACGACGAACCTCACCCCAGCCCTCTCCAAAGGCGAGGGAGAAGGAGCGTGGTATACCCTCCAGGGCCAGCGCGTCGCTAAGCCTGGAAAGGGACTCTACATCCGAAATGGCAAAAAGGTCGTGATAAAGTAACCTCCACACCTTATTAAGATTAAAAAATCCCGAAACGGACAAACATTATAGATGATGAAGAAATTCTACTTTTTATTCTTGTTGGGGCTGTTTTTCCAAAAGGGGTCTTTAATGGCCAGCCCGAATGATACCTTCACTGCTGCCACTGTTGAAGGTGTAGAAATTACGTATACGATTCTCAGTGAAGAGGAGAAGACGGTACAGGTGGGAAAACCTCGCCAAGAGGGTTCGACAATAATGGGCCCATATGCAGTTGGCTATGGCACTTCTGGCTCAATTACAATTCCGGAAACGGTTAATGGCTATCAGGTAGTTTGCATTGGCTTCCAAGCTTTTTATTATTGTAGGGAAATTACCTCAGTTACAATGCCTGAGAGTGTGGTTAAGATTGAAGATAATGCTTTTGTGGGTTGTGGTATAACTTCTGTGGATATTCCTGAAAAGGTTGAGAAAATAGGAAATGGTGCTTTTATGGGGTGTGCTCTTACCTCGGTATATATTCCGAAGAATGTGAAAGAGTTAACCAAAGATACAAAGGATGGAAATTATACTTCATTAGGAACGCAGCCATTTTTGGGATGTTCGGAACTGATGTCCATTGTTGTAGATCAGGATAATCCCGTTTATGATTCCAGAGACAATTGTAATGCCATCATTCTAACAGCAGAAAATATGTTGATAACGGGGTGTAACTCTTCCGTGATACCTAATACAGTCACTTATATCCGCCATGAAGCATTCAACAGTTGTTATAAAATGGAATCCTTGTTTATTCCTAAAAGTGTTACAGAAATAGATGGCGATGCCTTTCAGTACTGTTTTGGATTAACCTCTATTGAAGTGGAAGAGGGTAATCCCACGTATGCCTCCCCTGATGGTTGTAATGCTATTATGTATAGGAAGCACTTGAAACTTGGATGCCAGAATACAGTGATACCTACGGGAACAACGAAGGTTGGCTATATGTCATTCAAAGGATGTATCAATCTTAAATCTATCGATATTCCAGAAGGAGTAGATGTCATAGATGGATACGCATTTGAAAGATGTGAAGGTCTTACATCAGTAACTTTACCAGAAGGGTTGACTCGTATTGAGTATGATGCTTTTAACACCTGTGTAAGTTTGGAGAAGATAATCCTGCCCAATAGTTTAGGGCACCTTGGCTCATATGCTTTTGCTCATTGTGAAAGTTTGAAAGAGATCGTTATACCTAATGGCTTGCCAGAACTGGATAATGGTACTTTCGAAGATTGCAAGAGCTTAAGCTCAGTTACAATTGGCAGTGGTGTTACTTCTATCAAAAACCGAGTCTTTAAAAATTGCGAAGCTCTGGTGACTGTCAAATCATTCATCAAAGATCCTTTTGCCATAGACAAAGGTGTATTCGACTGCCGTGATGGTGGTGATCCGGACATCATTTTCACTCAGGCGACTTTATATGTTCCTTTTGGCACAAAGACTCTGTATGAAAATACTGAAGGCTGGAAGGAGTTTAAAAACATCGTGGAGATGGAAGAATCTTCAGAAGGGGAGGAGTCTGTAGCACTCGATCCTTACGTTATCTGGTGTGAGGATAATACGACGCTCTATTTCCTTGGCAATGGTGATGATATTAGTAATAGCAGTTATAAAGGTCATGCTATCACCCAAATGTGGCATGGAGAGACTGTGACAAAAATGCCGGAAAACTCAGAATCTTATGCCTATTCCCCTGCTCCCTGGGCTTTGAATTATATCTTTCCACAATGTACAAGCGTGGTGATTGATGAGTCATTCAAGAATGTCAGGGTCACTTCTACTTCTGGATGGTTTTCCGGTTGTCACATGCAGACCATTGAGGGAATAGAATACCTCAATACAAGTGAAGTCACAAGCATGTCCTACATGTTTGGTTGCCCGAATCTGACTAGCCTTGACGTGAGCCATTTCGATACTCGCAAAGTGAAGTATATGCAGGATTTATTTGGAGGTTGCAATAAACTGGAGACGATTGACTTGAGCAACTTTGATACAAGTAATGTGGTCGACATGACTATGATGTTCCGTGCATGCAGTGCTTTGAAAACTCTCGACCTGAGCAACTTTAATACTAGCAAAGTCACCAACATGACCATGATGTTCAGTAAGTGTGATGCCCTTACAAACATTGACCTTTCTAGCTTCAACACATCGAACGTTACTACCATGAATTATATGTTCCAGAGTTGTTCCAGTTTGACGAGTCTTGACTTAACTAAGTTCAATACGGAAAAAGTCACAGAGATGTATGGAATGTTCTATGATTGTTCCAGTCTGACAACAATTGACTTGAGCCACTTTGACACTTCGAATGTAACAGCGATGACAATGATGTTTGCAGGCTGTTCTGGATTGACGAGCCTTGATGTAAGCAAATTCAACACATCGAAAGTAACAGGGATGGGAGGAATGTTCGCCCGTTGCACAAATCTTACATCGCTCGATCTGAGAAGCTTTAACACCGAGAATGTCACAGAAATGGATGGTATGTTAAGTGAAAGTTCTAGTCTGACTACTCTTGATTTAAGTAGTTTCAATACCGAAAAACTGACAACTATGCATGCTATGTTCAATGACTGCTCAAACCTGAAGACGATATATGTCGGTAGTAAGTGGAGTATGGCAAGTATTATCTACGAGTACAACTTTGAGATATTCCTCAATTGTACAAACCTCGTAGGTGAACAAGGCACGACATATCGTGAAGATAGAATCGATATAACCTATGCCCACGTCGATGGTGGCAGTTCAAATCCTGGCTACTTTACTTTCAAAGAGGGAGGCGAGAGTCCAGCTGAAGAAACAGAAGAAACAATCAAGATTACAAGTGCGGGGCAGACAACTTGGTGCAGTGCATACGATCTGGACTTTACGAATGTATCGGGCTTGAAGGCTTATATAGCTGCAGGCTATAACAGGACTACTGGTACTATCTGGCTGATGCGCGTCTTTGAGGTTCCTGCCAAGGAGGGCATCTTGCTGATGGGCGATCCTGGTGAGTATAAGGTGCCTCATAAGAGTACGACGACCTATTATATGAATATGTTTAAGGGCACGCTTGAAGACATTACCATCAATGAGACAGAAGGCGAATATACCAACTACTACCTGTCGAATGGTGACTCGGGTGTTGGCTTCTATAAGGTGAATGGCAGTATCGGTATCAAGGCCCATCGTGCTTATCTGCCTCTGCTGAAGGGAACGGCTCAGGCTGGTACCCGCTTTATAGGTATTGAATTCGGCGATGGTACGACGAACCTCACCCCAGCCCTATCCAAAGGCGAGGGAGAAGGAGAGTGGTATACTCTCCAGGGCCAGCGTGTCACTAAGCCAGGCAAGGGGCTCTATATCCGTAATGGTAAAAAGGTCGTGATTAAGTGAGCGAAATGACAGCTTGCTCGCATTTCCGAACGTGAGCGAGCTCGAACGTAGTTCAAGGTCGTGATAAGATAACTAAAAAACTTATAATGATGAGGATTGACTACACATTAAGAAAGGCTGCTGTCCTGTTTATGGTATGGCTTGTTAGCATGGCAGTTCAAGGACAGACAAAGAGCGCTGGACCATTTTATGAGGAAGGTCCACAGTTGACAATAGACGTACGCCACATGAAGTGGTCTGATTTTGAGGGGATCCTTCCCAGGCGCAACGCAACCACGAGAGGGGAGGGGACTGCTATGAGGTGGATTGACCGCATAGGGAACATGCCCGACTATCTGAATGACTTCTACCAAGAGTATGGTGAGAAGGTGAAGGAGGTGATCAATGGAGGATCAAACTGGCTTTCCGATCCTACACAGGGTGAGTACAATTCCTATACCGGTGTTTATTCTACGCCCATCACGACTCTGTCTGGTAGTGTTGATTTCACCTTCCCTGCAGGTTCAAACGATGACGTGATAGCCCAAAAAGCGGGAGCGGCTGTTGATAGTAAAATAGATAATATGTGGAATGAAGCTAATTGTTTCCTTCACTATTTGACACTCTGTCTGAACTACGATTTCCCTGAAGCTTTCTGGAGAGGTAATTCTTCCAGCTGGAGTTATGGCTATGGGTATGATTATTACTATAATACCTCTGCTGGTACTGGTACTGTTGAGTATGCTTTTAATCTTACCTTTACATTACTGGCGAATGGTTTTGACTTTAGAATTGATGGATTCCAGACGCCCGAGGCTATCTCTTCTGCTGTTACGGAATTTAATGAGAAGGTAAAGTCTGTGACAGATATGGTCAGTGGAAAGAAACGCATAGAGCAGGTGGTAGGCCTTAATGATTGGTTGACGATGCACAATTGCTATAATTCAGACCTCCTTGAGACTGGCACGGCGAATGAAATAGCCTGGAGTCCGCTCAGTGCCTTGCGTGAAAGCGTTGGGCCTTTAGGCCCTGTCTGTGAGGGATATGCCCGTGCCTTCAAGGTCCTGTGCGACAAACTCAGCATCCCCTGTATGTTGGCCACTGGCAATGCCAAGAACGATCAATCAGATCAAGGAGAGGCCCACATGTGGAATGAGGTCCAGATGGATGACAATAATTGGTATGCCGTTGATGTCACTTGGAATGATCCTACGGTTGGAGTAAACCAAAAGGTGTCGGGTGCCGAAAACCATAACTGGCTGTTGCTTGGTAAGAACGATGAGGTGGCTTCTGGTTTCACCTTTGCAGAATCACATCCTAATACCCCAGTGCAGGATAATCCTTACCAAAGCGAGTTGGAAGTTTTATTTACGTCGCTGATTGCTGACAATCATTATGTGCCTGGTAATTATGAGCCTAGTGAGGATGAACCTGGTGATAATGAACCCGTGTTGATCTCTATCAGTGCAGCCAAGCAGGTGGCTTATTGCAGCGATAAGGATTTGGACTTCTCTAGCAAGCCTGAACTGAAAGCTTACGTGGCCACAGGCTATGATAAGACCACGGGAACTATTTGGCTCACGAAGGTGAAGGATGTGCCTGCTAATACGGGCTTTCTGCTGATGGGAGAGGCTGGCGATTATGAGGTGCCCGTGATGGAAGGTGGTTCTAACTCCTATTATATGAATATGTTCCAGGGAACATTGGAGGCGAAGACAATCCAGACAACGGAGACCGTTGGTCTAAAGGAGTGTACCAACTATTACCTGTCGAACGGTGATCAGGGCGTGGGCTTCTACAAGGTGACGAAGGAAGGTGGCGTCTCTCTGGCTGCTAATCGCGCTTACCTGCCTATACCAACGGAGATTCCTGCTGATGGTGAAGATGGCGGGACAGAGACGATAAAGGTGAGTGCAGCTGGTCAACTGCCTTTATATAGTTACAATTGTCTTGACTTCACGAATGTGGAGAATGTGAAGGCTTACACGGCTACTGGCTACGATTACAAGTCTGGTACGATATGGTTGACACGAGTGAAAAAGGTGCCTTACAAGACAGGAATCCTGATCATAGCTGATGAGGGTGAATATCCTATTCCGACGGCTTCTATGGCTTGTGTCTATGAAAATATGTTTGTGGGTACAGGGACTGGGAAAACAATTATGCCTACAGAGACTTATGTATGTGTGGAGTACATCAACTATTATTTGTCGAAGGGTGATTATGGCGTAGGCTTCTACAAGGTAAAGGATGAAGGTGTCGCTCTTGGTGCTAACCGTTGCTACCTTCGTATTCCGCAACGAGTAGCCAGTACCCGTGGTATCGACGATGATCCGACCAGCTTCAGAATCCAAAAGTCTGATGAGGTCATCGGCCTGCGTCTGATTGGAAGCGCAGATGGTACTACAGGAATTGAAACCATTAACCGTGAACCATTAACCAATAACCATTGGTATACTCTTCAGGGCCAGCGCGTCGCTAAGCCAGACAAGGGACTCTATATCCGTAATGGCAAAAAGGTCGTGATTAGGTAACATATACATTATTATATGAATAAAAATCCCGAAACGTTTGGTCGTTTCGGGATTTTTATCTATCTTTGCAGTCAGGAACTGAATTATTAAAGCCAAAAAGAAAACAAACTAAAAATATGATGCTTATGAAACTAAATGTTACTCAGAAATTAGTGATGACGCTGGCATTGTGGATGCTGGCGACAAGTGTTGCTTGGGCAAACTACATTGGCTACACCCATGACTATATTGAGGCTAATGGCCTTGTCTTTAGACGTCTGTACGCTGAAGATCCGACAGGTCAAACGTGTACGCTGGTCAAGCCAAGTAAATACAACAAAAATGTTTATGCCGAGTGTAATGAATACGGTCAAGGTGTTGGCCCCGCTGAGGTACCTGAAGGCATGGCTGCAGAAGTTCATGTCGGTCCTGATGGTGATGAATATACCAAGGAGATCTATGAGATCCCGAGTATTGTTCAGGGAGCTAAGGTGGTGCGGATTGAGAGTAATGCCTTTAAGGGTAACACGCATCTGAAGAGCATTACCTTCCCCGCAGAGAACCTGACATCGATTCCCGGCAATGGATTCGCAGAATGTACGGCCCTGGAGAGCTTGAACTTTTCTGGCACCAGTATCAAGGTCATCGGCACTGCTGCATTTGCTCAATGTACGGCTCTTAAGAAAATCGAGGATTGGGGCCAAGTGGAGACTATTCATGGCAGTTCCATCGGTTTTGGCTACGGATGTTTTGGTGGTTGTACGGCGCTGACAGAACTGAAGATCGGTCCTTCTGTGAAGTACATCTATGGAAATACCTTCGGTGGCTGCACGAGCCTGACCAAACTGATCTTTGAGGATGGTGACGACTGGTTGGAACTCTCTCCCAATGATGGCAACGAGGGTGCTGCTACGCTGATGTTCTATGATAGCCCTATTACCTATTTCTATTGTGGTCGAAAGTTGACAAATAATGCACACGATAACTATATTGGATTCGTAAACCCGCTCACTACTATTGAGGAAAGTGTCAGGAAGACCATTCCGAAGATGGAGGTGGAGTTTGGTGAGAAGATTGACACGCTCCGTAACTGCGTCTTTAGAAATATGGATATTCCTATTGAGGTCAAGGCACCTGGTGCTGTGGCTATTGCTGATTATGCTTTCGAGGGTGCTAACGTGAAGAGCATTGATGTGCCGAAGATCAAGTTCATTGACAAATATGCTTTTAGCAAGTCCAAGATCTCAGAGATGAACTTCTACTCGGTGGAGGAGATTGGGAATTATGCATTCCAACACTCACGCCTGACGAACGTATCTCTGCCGGCTACGCTGAAATACGTAGGAGTCAGTGCATTCGATCTGAACTATACCAGCGATGAAGCTAATGAGGCCGGTAATTATGATGATACCTCTTCGTTGAAGACCTTTACGATTGAAGATGGCGATGAGCCTATCGAACTGGGTTTCGACAGAGGTGATTATGAGAAATATAAGGATGAGACGGATTGGGATTGGACTATCTTTGTCTATTCAAGGCCATGGCTCTCCAGCTTGACTCTGGAAGAGCTCTATATCGGTCGTCCTGTGGCTCATGAGGCCGTCATCAACCCGGTATATGGCACTGTCCAGGATTTTTCCGATGCGCTGAATTTCAGAGCAAATTCATTCCCCAAGTTGAAGAAGGTGGAACTGACCAAGGTGACGATGATTGATGATGCTGCCTTCCAAGCTGGTTTTTCTGATTTTGACTCGCAGAGCAGCCTGGAGGAGGTATCACTGCCGATGCTGAAGGCTGTGCCGTCGCAGTGTTTCTATAATTGCCCCAAGCTGAAGAAGGTCAGCATTCCGAAAGCTGAGACAATCTGGAATGAGGCCTTTGCCTATGACAGCGCTGACCTCGACCTCTCGTTTATCAATACCGTCGATAGCATCAAGGAGAATTGTTTTGCCTACAGCGCCATTGGTCCGGAACTCACGATCCCTGCTACGCTAAAGTTCTTGGGCAGGGCTGTCT
>JAEEGL015932420.1_pt1 | contig 15392 bp, 17 predicted proteins | sample 9134231 | NCBI WGS metagenome assembly JAEEGL01 (sample SAMN16246548, study PRJNA631951) | gut metagenome | biome: gut microbiome; feature: rumen; material: fiber-attached | host: Bos | place: Iran: Karaj | collected 2018-10 | reverse complement strand
TGATCTCCCGTAACGTGGACGCGCTGTATACCGGCAATGACAATTCGATAGCTTCGGCAATGTCCACGTACATCGACGTGGCCTACGAATATGGCATACCGGTCTACTGCGGCGCGGATTCCATGGTCGCCGACGGAGGGTTTGCGACCATCGGCGTGGACTATGTGCAGCTGGGCCGCCAGGTGGCCGCACTTGTCGAGCGTATCGCGCTGGGCGAAGAACCCGAAGATATTCCCTATGAGACCCTTTCGGATTACGCCCGCTTTGTGAACCTGCAGGCGGCCGCGCAGATCGGCATGGACATTTCGGAGGAGATCCTCGCGATGTACAACGTGCTGGTGGAAGCCGACGGCACCAGCCACTTTGGCGAATGATCCGTATTCGGCAGGCGGGGGCGCGCGCTCCTGCCTGCCGGTGTCCCACGGTACAGACGTCCCGAATGAATCATGAGATGGAAGTGGCATTATGAGTACAGTGAGTCTGATCATTTCCGCGCTCAGCCAGGGCATGATCTATGTGCCCATGGCGCTGGGCGTATTTGTCGCGTTCAGGATACTGAAGACGCCCGACCTGACCATAGACGGCAGTTTCGTTGCCGGGATGTGCGCCTGCGCGGTCGTGACCATAGCGGGGCATCCGTATCTGGCCCTGTTGTGCGGGCTGCTGGTGGGAGCACTGGCAGGCCTTGTCACCGGCCTGCTGCAGACGAAGCTGGGCATAAACTCGATCCTCTCCGGAATACTCACGATGACGGGGCTGTATACGGTCAATTTCATGATGCTGGGCGGCCAGAGCAACCTGTATCTGCAGCGCTCGGTGGTCAACAGCGCAGGAGTCGAGTCCAAGGTGGCCAGTGATACGCTCTATAAGTCTTTCAGGACTCTGATGGTCAGTCTTACCGGGAATAAGAGATTCGACAACAACTTAAGCGCGCTGATCGTCACGGCAGTCATAGTCGTTTTCGTGGCGGCGGTGCTGGCGGTGTTTTTCCGTACGCGCAGCGGCATGGCGATCCGCGCGACAGGCGACAATGAGGAAATGGTGCGCTCGTCTTCTATAAACGCGGACCGTTCGCGTGTGCTTGGCATCATGGTCTCAAACGCGCTGGTGGCGCTTTCCGGCGCACTGCTGTGCGAACAGCAGCGTTACGCCGATCTCAATTTCGGATCCGGCATGCTGGTAGTGGGGCTGGCTTCGGTGATCATAGGACAGGTGTTTTTCGGGCTGCGGGGCGTGACGCTGGGTATAATATCCGCTGTGGCGGGCTCGCTGGTCTACAGGCTTATTTTACAGTTCGCTTATAAGATAGACATGCCCAGCTATGCCGTTAAGCTGCTAAGCGCGGTGATCGTTGTGATCGCGCTGATCCTGCCGAAGGCAAAGCGCCTGATCGCGCAGCGCAGAAGGGATAAAGAGGAGGCCGCGGTATGAGCGAGCTCAGTTTGATAGGTCTTAAAAAGGTATTCGAGCGCGGCACTCCCAACCAGAAGCTGGCGCTGGATGATATCGATCTTGAAGTAGCCAAAGGGGATTTTATTACGATCCTTGGCTCCAACGGTGCGGGCAAGTCCACGCTGTTCAACGCCATACTCGGTAAATTCCACCTCGACAGGGGAAAAATCATACTGGACGGAGAGGACATTACCCGAAAAAAGGACTATAAGCGCGCGCTGAACATCGGCTGCCTTTACCAGGACCCTCTCCGTGGCACCGCGCCCAACATGACCATAGAAGAGAACCTTGCCCTGGCCTATACCAGACAGGCGCACCGCAGCTTTTTCGCAGTCAATAGGAGGGACAGCGCGTATTTCCGCGAACTGCTCAAGACGCTGGATCTCGGACTGGAAGATCGTCTGAAGACCCGCATGGGACTGCTTTCCGGAGGTCAGCGCCAGGCGGCATCGCTTTTGATGGCAACGATCGCCGAACCAAAGCTGTTGCTGCTGGATGAACATACCGCGGCGCTCGATCCCGCTACGGCGGAAAAGGTGCTGGCGTTGACCAGGCGGATAGTGGAAGAACGAAGGCTTACCTGCCTGATGATAACCCACAACATGCAGTTTGCCCTTGAACTTGGCAACCGGACCATCGTGATGGACAGCGGCAGGATAGAGCTGGACATATCCGGGCAGGAACGGGAGAATATGACCGTGAACAAGCTGCTTGAGCGGTTCAGGGAGAGCTCCGGGAAGACGATGGACACCGACCGGATACTGCTGCAAAAAAAGCCGCAGCAGGCATAAACTGACAGATATATGCCGGCAGCGGCAGGCCATGCTGCGGATAATGTAAGGCGGCGGTGGAGACCTGAATAATATATGATCCCTCTGCTCCACCCTGATCCTTTTTGCGAACTCATGCAGGATGAGTGACTTGGGGAAAATGCGTTCTTTCTCTGTACCCGGATCCTGTTTGGCACCTTTGCCCCTTGCGTTTCTGCACATCTGGTTTATGATGCCGTACGTTTGATCCGGACAAAAAGGAAAAGACTGAGTGATCACTGCCCGGTTTATATTTATTATAGAACGGTCTGCCGTTTGGTACGGTTTCCGAAAATATAAATTGACAAAAACTGTTTTAGATGTTAGTATAGACCAGTCGGCACAAGCCGGCAAAAGCTCGGACAATCGAGTCTGCAAGACAAAATCTGCGCAAATCCGGTATCGATAAGGTGCCGATGGTCCCACAAGGGAGCCGTCGCGCCTTTTATTGTTATTCGGGAGCGCAAATTTGACAGACGAGAACAGGAGGATGCGGAAATGACCCTTGTCAGAAAGATACTCAGTTTCATATTGGCGCTTATCCTTTGCTGCGCGCTGTTTATCGGCGCTTCGGCTTCGACTTTCACCGATGCGCACGGCAACGTGATAGAGCTTGACGATACACTGGAAGCATATACCGCCTTCGTTCTGCATGGCGCTGATAACGCTGCGTGGAAGGGCGAAACGAATCTGGGTGATCTGTGGACTGATGCGCTGTACTGGTTTGCCGTTACCGGGAAGATCAATGACTTTTTCGAGGAAGACGACGTGACCGCGGGCATAACCTCCGTCGATGTGGATGCGGATCACATAGTGGTGCTGTGGAACGGCGGCAACCTGCGTGCAGACGTGAACGAAGGCAAATTCGGCGCGGAACAGCTGGCGGAAGTACTGCCTTATCCCAATAAGGTCGCAGTGGTCTACATGAAGGGAAATGAACTGCTTGAACAGCTGGAAGCCGCGTCCCAGGGCTTGCCTTATACCGATGACAGCACCGCTGCCTGCGCCGCGTTCATGCAGGTGTCGGGACTTAAGTATACCGTGGACACAGCGGTCGAATATGACAAAGGCGAAGCCTACGGAAACAGCTGGTTCAAAGCCGCGTCCGTTGGCCGCGTGACCATCGAAGAGGTGAACGGCCAGCCGTTCGATCCGGAAGCCGTATACGCAGTTATAACCCACAACGCCAACTTCAATGGCATGGATTCTTCCTATGTGTTCAAGGCTGCCGCCGGAGCGAATGAAAAAAGCACTATCACTACCGCGGTGGTACGTGATGTCGTGTGGATGTACCTGGATGAGGAGCTCGGCAATATGGTCGGCGAAACCTATGCCGAGGCGCAGGGCAGGATCACGGTAAAGTAAGGATTTCGTATTTCAAACTGTATACAGATCGGGATGTGCTGCAATAAGCACTTCTTACCGTCCGTTTGGGTCAGTTGCAGCTGCCCGGGCGGCGGTATGTGCATGGCAGCAAGCCTTATTCGGGACTTGCTGTTATATTAATCGATGACGGAGGGACATATGCGTCCGCAGCTCGAAAACGTTGTAAACGAGGTAGAAAAGGTCATATCCGGAAAACGGGAAGCGATAGTTAAGATCCTGATGGCAATGCTGGCGGACGGTCATGTGCTTTTGGACGATGTGCCAGGCGTCGGCAAAACCACTTTGGCGGTAGCGCTCAGCCGCGCTGTGGGACTTGCTTACAGGCGCGTGCAGTTCACCCCGGACGTGCTGCCTTCGGATCTTGTAGGTTTTTCGGTCTACGATAAGCAGGACGGAAGTCTCAGGTACCGACCCGGCGTACTGGGCGGCACGAACCTGCTGCTGGGCGACGAGATCAACCGTGCCTCCAGCAAAACGCAGTCGGCGCTGCTGGAAGCGATGGAGGAAAGACAGGTGACCGTGGACGGGATCGCTTACCCGATGGAAAAGCCTTTCACGGTGATCGCCACGGAAAACAGCGTTGGTACGGCAGGCACCCAATTCCTTCCTTATGCCCAGATGGATCGCTTTCTCGTTCGTTTATCGCTGGGTTATCCGGACCACGATGCGCAGATGGCCATGCTGCGCGGACGCCAGGGGAAAAACCCGCTGGAAGAGGTGGAATGCGTCCTTTCAAAGGAAGAACTTACTGCGATGCAGGTTGAAGCCGGGTCCGTGACGTCAAAGGACGCGATATTGGATTACATTACGCGACTGACGATGGCTTCCCGTACGCATCCGGCAGTCGAGATCGGCATAAGCCCCAGAGGAACGCTGTTCCTGGACAGGGCAGCCAAAGCCAGGGCGTATATCGAAGGCCGCGACTATGTGACAGGCGCGGACGTACAGGCGGTCTTTCACGATGTCTGCGCCCACAGGGTGCTGCTTAAAAAGCAGGCGGGAGATATCTGTGTGAAACAGGTGCTGGATGAACTTTTAAAAACAGTGGAGACACCTGACCGGCGAGGTATCAGGGACATATTCGGCAAATGAACCGTCGCCGCATAATAATATATATATGCAGTAGCCTGCTGTTTCTGTGTCTGTATTTTTTTGAAAACAATACAGGCACAAGGATAGTATTGATCTGCGCGCTTGCGCTACCGCTGCTTCCGGCAATACGTACCGCATTGGTTGGCAGGGATATGGAAAAGGAGCGGCGGGGCGATCGGGAGCAGACTGTCGGGCTATACTCGTACACGGAAACCGACGAAGATGGCGACATCAGACAGTATGTGCCGGGCGATCCGGTAAACCGGATACACTGGAAACTGTCGGCCAAGCGGGATGAACTGTTGGTACGGCCGCAGACAAACGGCGCGGTGATCGAAGAAAAGCTAAAGAGGATCGATCCAAGGACTAACGAGGGGATCCATGGGCGCCCGCAGATGCGGAATATACTTTTATGCATCTGCATTGCCGTTTTCACCCTTGCGCTGCTGCTTCTGATCCCGCAGGCAAGACAGTCTTTGAAGGCACTGCTGAACCGTATATTTGAAGCCAGTGAAGCTGTCAACGCTTACGCTTACGAGTACTTTACAGCGCCTGACGGCCAACCGCTTTGGCCTGCGCTGTCATTGCTTTGCATTATCGCATCTGCACTGATCGGCATAACGGTCATCACAAAAAGCCGTTTGATGGCATTAACGCTTGTGGCGTGCTGTGCTGGGATTCAGGTATACTACGGCCTGTCACTGCCCGCCTGGCTGAACGTTTCTCTGTTTGCGCTGTATGCGTTACAAATCATGAGACGCCCCCGGGATCGCGCCGGAACGGTCCGGCTCTTCGCGGTCATTGCTGCCGTTGCGCTTATTGTGTGCCTGCTCCGGCCCGGCGTCGACGCGGGAACGGAACAGGTGTCGGAAAAAGCGCGCGATCTTCTGAGCCGGTTCACACAGGAGATATCCGGTTCCGTACGCGAAGCGGCCGGCGGGGAGATCGAGACCAGGCACGTTCATACGAGATCGCTGATATACGGCAGCGAAGCCGCCCGGGCGGAAAAGGAATACAGGCTCGTGACGACAGAGGAAGAGCAGATATCGATACCGCACCGGGTGAACTATCTGAAGATCGCGCTGTTGCTTTTGCTGGCAGTCGTGCTGCTTATACTGCCGTTTATTCCCTTTGTATGGCTGAATGCGCGGAGGAAAAAAGCGCTTGAGGCGCGAAAAGCCTTTGAAGCGGAAGATATAAACGCCGCGGTCTGTGCAATATTCCGGCATATATCGGCATGGCTGGAGACTTCGGGAAACGGCGCCGGAAACAGGCTTTTTCGCGACTGGCCGGCTTTTCTGGCTTCCAGCATGTCAAACGAATATGCGCAGCGCTTTGAAGCCTGCACTGTGTTATTTGAAGAAGCCGCGTACAGCGAGCATTCGCTAAGCGAGGAACAGAGGCGGCAGGTGCTGGAATTGTTGTATGAGACCGAAAGAATAATGCAGGAAAAGGCGAGCCTCAGGCAGAAATTTTGTCTTAAGTACAGGGAGTGCTTATGGGTATAAAACGCACGGGGAAGGTCACGGTGCTTTTCTGCCTTGCTTTGGTTTTCGCGCTCCTGCTGTCAGGCTGCCGGGTCCGTACGAACGGATCGGGAACGGGCGAAAACGGGAAAGCTGAAGGCGGCTTGGGCATGATAGAAAGCGGACCGCGGGGGGAGACCGAGCCGGATCCGGATGAGGCGGTGTCGGCGGCTTCCGATGTTGGGCGAGGGAGCGCGACAAAAGAAAACCCGGAGGCTTCCCGAAAAGAGTTTGACGAAAACGCGCCTGTCGAAATAGCGCCCGGAACACAACGGGAACTGAATGCGGAAGGCGAAGGCATCGGTACGGCGGTAAACGACGGCGAAGCCGGAACAAGCGCCCATCTCCTGAACGAACTGGCGGAAGAGACCGCCGAGCAGACGGTCCCGGCTGATGAGGCGGAGCAAACGGGCGTTTCTCCGGAAGGCGAAGAAGCGGATTCGGTCCTGACATATTATACTGCGCTTCTGCAGGACAGGATGGGCTCGCTGTTTGAGTGCCAAAGGCTCAATGTGTATTGGGAAACAGAGGAAGACCATGTGACGGTACACAAAACTTCGCCCGAACATGAGCTTATCCTGAACGCAGGCGCCTACGACGTGTCCGCACGGCTTCTGGAAGAAAACCTGCGCGTTGATGACGGCTGGATAGTTCGCAAAAACCCGGGCGTTATAGTGAAAGTCGTAAACAGCAGCGTATTGGGCAGCGGCGTCCATTCGGCAGCAGCTGCAAAAGCGGTATACGAAAGCCTTGCATCAAGAGACGGATTCCGCGGGATAGACGCTGTAAGGAACAGGCGGGTACTGATCATTTCGCAGGAAATGCTGGAAACCAGGCATCTCCAAACAGCTGTGATGCTCCTGATCGCGAAGACAGCGAATGAAGACGTCATGTCGGATGTGGTCCCGGCAGAAGCGCTGAAGATGCTCGCCGAAGAAGCCACTGGCCTTATTCCCGGCGGGACGTATTACTATACGGGTAAGGGGGATTGAATTTGAATATACTTGTGATAGACGGACAGGGCGGCAGACTGGGACGCAAGCTCGTGGAGAGCATACGCAAGACCTGCCCCAGGGCTGTGATCACTGCTGTCGGCACGAACAGCATAGCCACGCAGAACATGCTGACGTCAGGCTGCGCGGATCAGCTGGCGACGGGTGAAAACGCAGTGATCGTCGCCTGCCGCACGGCGAACATAATCGTAGGTCCGTTCGGCATTGCCACGGCGGACGCCATGATGGGCGAGATCTCACCGGCAATGGCGAATGCGGTGGCGTCCAGTCTCGCGTATCGCGTGCTTATCCCCATGAATCTGTGCAATACCTACGTCGCCGGTGTGACCAAAGGGTTGGCTGCCATATTGGAGGACGCGATGGAGCATATCCGCAGCCTGACCGAAGACAAACAAAGTGAATGATACAAACAAAAAACAGAATATGACTCCGCTGCAGATGCGCAGGATGGTTTACGCGGCGCTGTATCTGGCGCTCGCCATGATGCTGCCGTTCGTGACGGGACAGATCCCGGAGATCGGCTCCAAGCTGCTTCCGATGCACATCCCGGTATTGCTGTGCGGTTTCATGTGCGGATGGAAATACGGGCTGGTCGTAGGCTTTGTAGCGCCTCTGCTGCGCTCGGTGACTTTCGGCATGCCGCTGATGATCCCAACGGCTGTTGCCATGGCGTTCGAGCTGGCTGTATATGGGGGAATGTCGGGCCTGTTTAAGCGGTTGCTGCCCGATAATACGGTTTTCGTTTATATAACGCTGCTGGCTGCAATGATCGCGGGACGCATCGTATGGGGCATCGTACGTTTGATCCTGATGGGGCTTGCAGTCAGTGAGTTTTCATGGGAGCTGTTTATGTTAGGCGCTGTAACGGAGGCTGTACCGGGCATTATCCTGCAACTTGTCATAATACCCGTTATGGTCATCGCAATGGAGAAAGCGGGATTATCGCTCAATACAAAGGAGAAAGAGTATGACGGCAATCCATCCTGAATATGATATGGGTCCTCACCGCGAAATAACGAAACTGGAATGCAACATGGACGATATGACGGGTGAAGATACCGCTTTCGCCATTGAGCAGTTGTTTCTGGCAGGAGCCCATGAGGTTTATACACAGCCGGTGAGCATGAAAAAAGGCAGACCCGGAATACTGCTTAACGTGATCTGCCTGCCCGAGGACGCTGACCGTATGGCGGCGCTGATAATGAAATACACGACAACCATAGGTGTGCGCCGTCAGGATATGCGCAGTTATGTGCTCGACCGCAGCGTTGAGAAAGTCAGCACGGTTTACGGAGAACTGCGCCTCAAAAAGGCTTCGGGTATGGGCGTTGAACGCTCAAAACCGGAGTATGAAGACGTTGCGTGGCTGGCGCGGGAACACGGTGTTCCTCCCGAAACAATACGTAAAATGATAAACAAGTGACAGAATTATCTTTCGTGAAGTTTGGGCTGCCCCCCTGTGAAGGGCATGTGAGCCCGGTTACTCCACCCTTAGTCTCTTGGCGAACTCATGCGGGAGCTTTCATTTTCTCAAATCTAATTTGCGTTTGGCCCGGCGATCCATTGGGCGATGGCATCAGCGGTTCGAATCCATTGCGTCTCGGGGGAGACAGTCGCTGTTCCGTCGCCGCTCTGGGGACCGTAGCTGCCGAACTGGGCGTGATTGCCGCCTTCTATGCTGATAAAACGCGCATCCTCGGGAAGATGGCTGCGGTTCTGCTCCAACTTTTCCCGGTTCAGCACGCCGTCATTGGTGCCGGTAATCGTCAAGGCCGACAGACCGCATTCGCTTAAGTCCGCTGTGGACCAGGCGGCCAACAGGGCGACGCCATCCAGCTCCCCGGCATGGGAAGCGGCGTAGCTGCACGCCATGACGCCACCCAGCGAGTGGCCGCCTATGTACCAGCGCTCCGCCTGCGGGTATTGTTCCGCAATGCCTTCGGCAGCGTTGGGAGAGAAGACGGCGAGGTTGAAGGGCATATGCACAAGCACGCAGAGGATGCCCCGCTCGGCGCAGGCCTCCATCAGGGGGCTGTAGGCCTCATACTGCACTTTTCCGCCGGGATAGAAGATCAGGCCTGCCCTGGGAGCTTCCGGGATAAAAGCGAGCCGTTTTCCCGGAACCTCCTCAACGGTGATCCCTTGCGCGGGATCGGAGATCTTCTTCAGGGCTTCCTCCGTAGCATGATAATATGTGCCAAGGTATACCGCAGAGGCGAAAACCAGCGCCGCAAGCAGCCCCAAAGCGATCCATCGCAGCAGATGAGACCGCTTTTTTGTCCTCTCTACGGTCACAGGCTCTCTTTTTGCGCCAGGCCTGCCTTATGCAGGCGCAGGGTCGCCGCGAGCAGGCAGAGCTGGGCGGCGGTGTTGACGCCCTCCTCGATCCAGTTCATACGGCCGTCGTTGCCGAATTCCCGGCTGCCAAGATAACCCATGCCCATGAGCAGCACAAAGGACAGCACGTACAGGATCACGGATCCCCATTTCTTCATACGCGCGGCGATCCGCGTCATGGAGCCGCAAAAGCCCAGATAGCCCAGCACCATGAAGACGATGAAGACCACGGCGCCACGCTCCTGCGGCACGGCGGCCAGCGGCGCGGCGGCATACATTTTGCCCTTGCCCTGCGGGAAGAAGCTGCCCGCCACGAGGCCGATCCCCAGCAGCAGGAAGCCCGCCGCCTGGATCGGCAGGAAGGCGTTGTTAAGCAGATAGAGGTCCGCTGCGCCCAGGCAGTAGATCAGCTTCCATGTCGCCTTGTAGACGCCTGCTGCCAGCACCATGATCACGCCGGCGGCCACGAGAGCAAAGGCACCCTTGGAAAGCTTGTTGTACAGATCCCGCATCAGCAGAATGCCCGTCAGGGCAAACAGCAGCACCGGGATATAGTCAAAAATCGCAAGTCCGACAGTCATCCTTCTTGATCTCCTGTTTGTTTTAAAACCGTACGATCTGGCGCACGTCATAGCCCGCCTTCACAAAGTCCGTGTCATACATCTCATAGACCTTTGGCGTGATGCGGATCAGCGCCACATCCACCTTGGCGGCCTTCATCACGTCGTAGGGGATGCCCTTAAAGGCAAGGACCTTTTTAAACAGCTCGCATCTGGGCGGATAGAGCGTGGCTTCACCCATGACCTGCAGGCCGTGGGAGTCGTTTTTGTCTCCGTAATACTCGAAGACAGCGAGGGAGACGTTCTTATTCTTCTCCAGGCCGATGAATTTGTCGCCGCCCTCGGAGTAGAGATAAAACTCGCCGTCCATGAAGGTTATACTCGATCGGCGTGCAGCGCACGAAGTCGCCGAAGCCGGTTGCCAGAGCGCAGGTGTTGTGATGCTTTATAAAGCCGGTAATATGAGCCAGCGCTGCCTCACGGTCCATGTGCCTGGCGTGTTTTTGCTGCTCCTTCCAGAAATTTTGGAAATGGAGGATATCCAGGGTCTCTTCCATAGTGCCTCTCCTTTACTTGGTCCCAAACAGAGTTTCGCGGAACAGCGCCGCGGTGGCTTCCTCACCGATGGCGGCCTTGACGGGGTCTGTCGCAGGTCCGCCGTGCAGCAGCAGTCCCTCGCTGTAAACGGCGGCCTTAGCGCGCTTTTTCTCCGGTTCGCAGGCCGGAGCCGCCTTGCATGCCTCGAGATAGGCCGTCAGGAAGCTGACTGCCGCGCTCTCCAGCGCTTCCAGCCCCTGCGCGTCCGTCTTTTTGACAAGAGGAGTCCCGAAACGAAGGTCATCGTACCAATGCGGCTGGAGGGCCTGATCCGGGATGCTCCGGAACGCTTCGGCCACGGCATCTATCCCGTCCGTGGCAAAGCCGGTGGACAGCATGGTATCGAACATCTCCAGATTCAGCATCTCCGTGCCCATGGCGGAGACATGATCGCAGGAGGTGAGCGGCGCGTCAATGCAGAACGGATTCAGGATCAGGGCCCGCATCTTCATTTTCCCTCCCATACCGGCAGCCTCCATCAGGGAGACACAGCCGAACCCTTCGGCGTCATACCGGGCAGCGGTAAAGTCCATGCCGGAGGCCTGAAAGCGTACGGGTCCTTCCGCGTGACGGGTGAGATGATAGCTTTTGCCGACCAGAGCGAGCCAATCGTGTGCCATATTACTGTCTCCAATCAATCAGGTGGTAGATCGGCAGGAAGGGGATGATGATCGGGGTCTTATTTGCGTATTCCACATACTCCGGCATCTTCCAGCAGCGCTTGGTCTGGCGGGTCTCCAGACGTTTGGCACCGTTGAACATGACGTACACGATGCCCACATAGCCGCACAACGCCCACAGCCACTGCCAGCTGCGCAGTATGAGCAGGCCGGAGATTATCACGCCGGTCCACACCAGGATCTCACCAAAGTAATTGGGGCAGCGGCAGAACCTGAATAAGCCCTTGGTGGCGACCATCTTGGGGTTCTGCTTTTTCTGCGCGGTCTTCTGCGCGTCGGAGACCGCCTCGATGATCACGCCCAGCAGGCTGATCACCACGCCGATCCACAGGAACACGGTCTCATTTGCGGCAGTGCCGTTGGCCGCGTTCTTAAGTCGGTAAAACATGGGGGAGGTCATCAGCATGAACAGCGCAGCGTTCATCAGCCACATGGAGATGAGCACCGGAACAGGCATTTTCTTATCGCCGCCGGCGGAGGCCAGCGTCTTGCGGTATGCCGCGTTCTTCGTCTCACGGATCAGCAGAAACAGGCCGAGACGCAGACCGTAGATGAAAACCACCGCGCACAAAGCCAGGAAAGGCAGCGTGGCAGTGCCCGTCACGATGCTCATCACGCACAGGGCGACGGCGATGCAGCTCATGGCCAGGCCATAGCCCACGGACATGAACCAGATGAATTTTCTGAAGCCCACCGAACAGCCCAGAAGGCCCGCGGCGAAAACGATCCAGATACACATGCTCGACATTTTGATCTACCTCTCTTTTACTGTTTGCGCATATCGGCGAAATAATCGCGGATATACTGCTTGAAGGAATGTTCTCCTACCTCGGTATCGCCCACCAGGTTGTGGCTCAGCGTCCAGCGGGAAAAGAGAATGATATCGTGCTTGCCGGCTTTCTTGATGAAGGGCATATTGGCCAGCAGTCCGAACATCCAGTAGGGCGACCACTTGATGATGCAGGGCTTGTCTGCGGCTTCCATGCACATCTTGGCCATTTCCAGGTAGGTGTAGGTCTCCTTGCCGCCCACGTTGTAACACTTGTTTGTATCCTGCATGTGCTTGACGATGAACTCGGCAAAGTCCGGGCAGTCCACCACGTTAGCCTTCACGCCGCCGTAATTCTTCAAAAGCTGCATCTCGCCTTTCTCGACATAGGGGCGGAACACCTTGGCGATGTCGTAGAAATATCCGGTCGGACGATGGATCACGTACTCAAGGCCGCTCTTTTTCAGCTCATTCTCGAACATGTACTTCGCGTGCAGCATGGGCACCTTCTCAGCGCCTTTCTCGTCGCAGGAAATGACGGAGATGTAGGTGAACTTCTTCACGCCGGCCCGCTTGGCCTCATTCAGCAGGTTCAGGTTGCCCTGATAATCGATATCGTACGAGGTCAGCTTGGTAGACGCCGTGGTCAGGCCTATGGTGCTGATGACTGCGTCAGCGCCGTCGCACAGGCACTTCAGGCTTTCCGCGCTGGTCGCGTCGATGGGCGCGAAGGTGTATTTGCCCTCGGTGCCTTCGATCGGACGCTCCTTAAGGTCCGCGGCCACGACCTCATAGCCGTCCTTGCACAGTACTTTCAGGATCTCGGCACCCAGGTTGCCGAAAGCGCCGGCTAATACGATTTTCATGAAAATGTACCTCCTTGACTCACTTATTCTTTTCTTTGTTGCGCTTGTCGTTTATGATATCCATGTGCTCGGCTGTGATCAGGGTTACATTGTTTTCCCGCGCCCACTTGACACAGCCCTTGAGCGCTGTGGGGAGGAAGATGCGCGGCACCTTGACCAGCTTGGCACAGGCTTCGTCGGTAAACTTGATTTTATCGTCGATGCGGTCAGCGGCGTAGCGCACGGACTGGACGCTGGTCTGCCGTACGGGCAGCAGCTCGGGGATGGGACGGCGGAACTTGGTGTACCAGAAATTCTTGCTGTCGCGATAGCCGTAATCCACGGGGACCGGCGGAAAATCGCCCGCTTTGACGCCGTTGATGATGCCGTTGTACTGCTTTTCTTTCATCAAAATATGGTCGATCCGCAGGATAAAGTGGGCGCCGAATTCAGAAGTAATGCCGTTGAAGTCGTGATAAGGCGCCGGATAGCCGTTGAGCTCGCCGGGTTTGTCGTCCTGCGCGCCGTCCAGCTCCCGCATCCAGGTGCACTCAAACACCTGATAGCTTTCTGCCACTACCTTGGGGAAACGCTCGCCGGGGTGCTCCTGGGCGCGAAGCCCCTCCTCCAGGGTGAATTTGCAGTCCTTCATCTTCTCCTCGGGCGTATCCCCGGGCCAGCCGAGCCGCACGGCTTCCTTGAAATACTTCCGTTTGTCGGGGATGAAGTTGATGGCGCACTTTCCCTCGCGCAGCAGGTGCTGAGCGGTGTTGGAGGAATTGCGGCAGTTGAGCAGCATGGCGTAGTAGCCCTTGCCCGCCACATAATAGGGGGCGATCAGGGAATAGGGGCCGATGCTGGTTTTGCCGTCCTCGGTCAGGGTGGAGATCAGCACGGTGGGCATGGGATAGTAGGCGCTGGTCTGATAGAAATTGTCAACGATGCGCAGGTCCTTGAAACTGGACATAGTGATCCGTCCTTTCTTACATCATGATCTTTTTCATAATGGGAATCAATTTGCCGATGGTGCCTTCTTCCCGCTGGGAGGATGCCAGCAGCAGCTCTGCCAGCACGATTAGCTCCGTTTCTCCGCACCGGGATCCTTTTTTCTGAAGCAGCACCTCCAGCGGGCCGCAGAGCTGATGGATCAGTGTCTGATGGTATTCGGGCAGGGGAGCGCGGCGGTCATAGCTCCGCCAGACGGGCAAAAACGGCCTGGAAAACTCGCGCAGCAGGCTTTCCTGCTTAAAAAGCCCGGACTCCAGCGTTTCGGCGTGTTCCGCCGCATCCAGCATACGCCCCAGGCTGATCTGCCAGTCTTCCAGCATGATGCAGGCCAGCAGAGATTCCTTGGTCGGGAAGTAATTGAACACGGTCCCTGCCGCGATGCCGCAGTCCGCGGCGAGCTGCCGGGTGGAAAAGTCGTGGCTCTCGTCTTCTGTGAGCCGTTTTCGCGCGCAGAGCACCAGCTTTTCCCGCAGCTCCGGTATGATCTTCGGCATATCGCCCTCCTCGGCATTAGACTTTATGAGCGTGCTCATATAAATAGTATAAAACTTTCGCTTAAAATTATCAATGATCAAGAACCGTATTGCTCATTTCTTCGAGACCGGCGGTAATAATACGTTTACCGACGGGCTTGATTTAATGTGTAAATTGTGTTAATATTCATTTGTATACTGAACAAAAAAGGGAGGGCTGTGCGGCGTGACGCGGCAGGCTTACCGGCAGTGCCGATGTTTTGAATACCGTCCCGTTCCCGGAGCGCATCGCGCCCCCTGCTTTAACGCGGCCTGTTCCCTGTAGGGGCAGACCGCGCTTTTTTTGTCTGTTCCACAGAAACTCCCATGCACAGTTCATACCCTTTCCGCGCATTGAGATTTGGCAGGTCACTTGTACAACGAAGTGCAAGTTTGCAAAAGAAAACGCAACGATGCCGCATAAATAACCGAAAGGACCGAAAAATCAAAGCGTTGTATAGAAGTCGGCATAACACGGAAAAAAGCTTATGTCGCAATAGAAAAACTCATGAAACAATAAGGAAGATCGCTGATCTTTAGCATTTCAACTGATTGACGAGATTTGTAACTGCTAACAAGAATGCACTAAAAAAACGTATGGCAAACAAGGCGGCAGCATTGAAATTCTGAATTTGCAAAAGTAAATGCGACCGCCCTGAGTATGCGGGGGCGCGGACAAAAAGTTGGACTTTACCCGACTAATCCAAGGCTGCGACGGTATTGAAGTGGGCTCATCGCCCCTAAAGACAGTTTAATCCGTTTCTCATTATACCAGTGGATATACTTGTCAAGTTCCTCGACGAATG
>JAEEGL012047202.1_pt1 | contig 15392 bp, 17 predicted proteins | sample 9134231 | NCBI WGS metagenome assembly JAEEGL01 (sample SAMN16246548, study PRJNA631951) | gut metagenome | biome: gut microbiome; feature: rumen; material: fiber-attached | host: Bos | place: Iran: Karaj | collected 2018-10 | reverse complement strand
TGCCGTCCTGACCAGGTGAAGCAGGAGTTCCTCAACGTGATGGACATCATCAACATCGTGCTGAAGGCTTTCGGCTTTGAGTTCGAGGCACAGATATCACTCCGCGACCCCAACGACCACGAGAAGTATGTGGGTACAGACGAAGACTGGGCATTGGCCGAGAAGGCTATCCAAGAGGCTTGTGAGGAGAAGGGACTGCATGCCAAGGTGGAATACGGCGAGGCTGCCTTCTATGGTCCGAAGCTGGACTTCATGATCAAGGATGCCATTGGCCGTCGCTGGCAGCTGGGTACCATTCAGGTGGACTACAACCTGCCCAAGCGCTTCCAGCTGGAGTACACCGATGAGGACAACCAGAAGAAGACTCCAGTCATGATACATCGTGCCCCCTTCGGTTCTCTGGAGCGTTTTACCGCTGTGCTTATCGAGCATACCAGCGGACACTTCCCCTTGTGGCTCACTCCAGAGCAGGTGGCTGTGCTGCCGCTGTCTGAGAAGTACAACGACTATGCCAAGGAGGTTGCCAAGCAGTTCGAGCAGGGTGGTGTACGTTCTACCATTGACCTGCGCAACGAGAAGCTGGGTCGCAAGATTCGCGACAACGAGCTGAAGCGTATACCTTATATGGTGATAGTCGGCGAGAAAGAACAGCTGGACAAGACTGTTGCCGTTCGTCCTCAGGGCGGTGGCGAACAGACAGTGATGACCATTCAGCAGTTCATCGACCACATCAATGCCGAGGTGGCAGAGATGACGAAGGAGTTCTAAAAGCTAACGACTTCTCAATTCCCAGCAGGCTACAGCCGTAGCAGCCGCCACGTTCAGTGAGTCTACGTTGTGGGCCATGGGAATACGAACTACATAGTCGGCCTCTTCTATCGTATGATAGGGGAGGCCGTCTCCTTCAGTCCCCATGACAAGGGCCAGGCGGGGTTCTGCCTTCAGACGCGCGTCATCCAAGGCAATGGAGTCGTCGCTCAAAGCCATAGCTGCCGTTCGGAAACCATAGTCGTGCAACGAGGAAACCGGACCGTCGAGCCACGTCCAGGGCACCAGGAATACCGTTCCCATGGACACACGTACTGCACGGCGGTTCAAGGGGTCGCAAGTGTCACGGGTCATCAGCACTGCATCAATGCCCAATGCTGCAGCCGAGCGGAAGATGGCACCAATATTCGTTGTGTCCGTGACAGCCTCCAAGACTACGACGCGCCTGGCCTTCCTGAGAATCTGAACCACAGTAGGCATCACCCTGCGTCGCATGGCACACAATACCCCTCGCGTCAGTGTGTATCCCGTCAATTGGGCCAGCAGTTCACGACTGCCCACATAGACAGGCACGTCGTTTCCAAGGCGCTCTACGATATCTCTGGCGTCCCCCGTCACGTGCTTGTGTTCGCAGAGAAGGGCTGTAGGCTCCCATCCGGCATCAAGCGCCACCCGTATCACCTTGGGGCTCTCGGCTATAAACACACCTTTGTCAGGCTCCAGCTCCATACGCAGCTGAGCCTCCGTCAGTCGGCTAAACATGCTAACCCGACCATCGTCTAACGACGTTATCTCAAAAACCATATTTCCCTAATACTAAAAAGCGATTTTTTCTTCATATTCAGATTTTGTGGATGTAAAAGTACGAATAACTAAGCAGAAAACCAAAAGAAACGTCGAAAAAACCTTTAAAAGTTTTGTAATCTCCCATTTTCTATGTACCTTTGCACCCGATTTGATGGTCCGGTAGCTCAGCTGGATAGAGCAACAGCCTTCTAAGCTGTGGGTCTCGGGTTCGAATCCCGACCGGATCACCTGCGAAAAGTCTTAGAAAATCCTAAGGCTTTTTTGTTTTTACGTTAAAAGTTTTGCTATTTCATTTTTTTTGGGTACTTTTGCATGCTTATATACATAATATAGTTAGTTGATGAAATATATTTTGGTTACAGGAGGTTCAAGAGGTATCGGCCAATCTATTTGCATCAGATTGGTCAAGCTTGGCATGCCAGTCATTATAAACTACCACTCCAGTGCTGATGCTGCAGCTCGTACCAAGCACCTTGTGGAGCAAGCAGGTGGCGAGGCAGAGTTGTTGCCTTTTGACGTCTCCAGCAAGATTGAGGTAGAAAATGCGATAGATTCCTGGGAGCAACAGCACCCTGATGACTATATATCTGTTTTGGTAAACAATGCCGGCATCCGTCATGATGGCATGATGTTTATGATGTCTGACGAAGACTGGCATCAGGTTATTGACACGACACTCGACGGATTCTTTTACCTGACACGCCGGCTGTTGAAGCACATGATGCCCAGGAACCACGGAGGGCGTATTATCAATGTCGCCTCACTGTCAGGCGTGAAAGGGCTTCCAGGCCAGACGAACTACAGTGCCGCCAAGGCGGCTCTTATTGGTGCCACGAAAGCCTTGGCCCAAGAGGTGGCTCCACGCCACGTGACGGTCAATGCCATCGCTCCCGGTTTCATAGAGACTGACATGACCCGCGACCTGCCCGAGGAAGAACTGAAGAAGTTGATTCCCGTTGGTCGTTTTGGCCGTCCTGAAGAGGTGGCAGCCTTGGTGGCGTTTCTGGCGTCCGATGATGCTGCCTATATTACTGGCGAAGTCATTCATATCAATGGAGGACTGTATACTTGAGGGTTTATGGTTCATGGTTAAGGGTTGATGGTTAATGGTCAGAGCGACTCAAGGGTTGATGACAGTTTAAAGTTGACAATGGCAAAGCGTGTGGTGATTACAGGCATGGGGATATGGTCCTGCCTTGGAAATGATATAGAAACAGTCCGGCAATCGCTCTTTGAGGGCAAGTCCGGCATAGGGCTAAAGCCCGAGAGGCTGGAATATGGATACCGTTCCGGGCTGACAGGTCTGGTCGAGACTCCTGTTATTACGAAACAGATGCTCGACCGCCATACTCGTGCAGGAATGTCCGAGGAAGCCCAATATGCCTATATGGCCAGTCGTCAAGCCTTTGCCCTGGCTGGTTTTGACGATGCCTATCTGCGTCAACACGAAGTCGGCTGTATTTTCGGCAATGACTCTTCTGCCAAACCCGTCATCGAGGCATCCCGTATCATGGACCAGAAGCACGACTCTGCCATGCTGGGTTATGGTCTGGTATTCCAGTCCATGAACTCCACAGTCAACATGAACCTCAGCACCATCTTCCATCTGCGTGGTGTCAACTTCACCGTCAGTGCCGCCTGTGCCAGTGGCAGCCACTCCATCGGACTTGCCTACATGCTTATCCGACAGGGACTTCAAGACACGATACTGTGTGGTGGTGCCCAAGAGACCAACTACTACTCCATGGCAACTTTCGATGCCCTGGGTGCTTTCTCTGTCCGCATGAACGCCCCCGCCCAGGCCAGTCGTCCCTTTGACAAGGATCGCGACGGACTCATACCCAGCGGAGGCGCTGCAGCGCTGGTACTCGAAGACTACGAGCACGCCATGGCCCGAGGTGCCACCATACTGGCCGAGGTTGTGGGTTATGGTTTTTCGAGCAACGGTGGTGGCATCTCTGAACCCAGCGACAGCGGTTCTGTCATTGCCATGACCCGAGCCTTGCAAGATGCAGGTGTCGGTGTGGACGACATAGACTACATCAATGCCCATGCCACCTCCACAGTTCAGGGCGACATGTATGAAGCCCTTGCGCTGGACAAGCTGTTTCATGGCCGCCGCGCCCTCATCAGCAGCACCAAGTCGATGACAGGTCATGAGTGTTGGATGTCAGGTGCCAGCGAGATTGTCTATAGTCTTATCATGATGCAGCACCACTTCGTTGCCCCCAATATTAACTTTGAGAATCCCGATCAGTATTCCGAGAAACTCAATATCGCCGCTACAACCGTAGAAACGGAAGTTAACACCGTGCTTAGCAACTCCTTTGGTTTCGGTGGTACCAACAGCGCATTAGTTATTAAAAAAATCTGACCATCATGCATCTGTCCTCCGCACTCCGTAAAGCATACACCCAAGATACCCTGTCCGCTTTGGAAGCCCAGCGGCTGGCACAGTTTATTGCTTGGGGTCCTGTTGTCTTTCAGGCTTCCCGGGCTATGGTCCGTCTGGGCATTCTCTCCTGCCTCAGTGACTCCAAGGACGGTCTTACCCGTGAGGAGATTGTCCAGCAGACAGGTCTCTCAGACTATGCCGTCAAGTGTCTTCTTGAAGCATCGCTGTCCATTGGCACCATCCTGACAGACCCCGCCAGCGAACGCTACATGCTGTCCAAGACCGGCTGGTTCCTGCTGAACGACCGGTCCACCCGTATCAACTTGGATTTCAACCACGATGTCAATTACGAAGGGTGGTTCCATTTGGAGCAGTCGATCCGCAACGGCAATCCCGAAGGGTTAAGGCACTTCGGCGACTGGTCCACCATCTACGAAGGACTCTCCAGTCTGCCACCGCAAGTACAGCAGAGCTGGTTTGCCTTCGACCATTTCTACAGCGACTCCGCATTTCCTGAAGCGCTGCGTATTGTCTTCGACGAACACCATGTCCGCTCCCTCTATGACGTGGGCGGAAATACGGGCAAGTGGGCTCTCCAGTGTGTGAACTACAGTCAGTCCGCCGAGGTCACCGTTCTGGATCTTCCACAACAAATCAAATTGATGCAGCAGACCATCCGTCACCAGCCAGGAGCAGAGCGCATTCTGGGCTATGCCATTAACCTGCTCGATGCCCAAGCCGCCTTTCCTATTCGTGCAGACGGTCTTGATGCCATCTGGATGAGCCAGTTTCTCGACTGTTTCAGCATGGATGAAATCGTCGCTATTCTGCTCCGTGCCCGTCAGGCCATGCATCAGCACACCCGACTGTTTATCATGGAAACACTATGGGATCGTCAGAAGTACGAGACAGCAGCATTCTGCCTCACCATGACAAGTTTGTATTTCACAGCACTAGCCAACGGAAACTCCAAGATGTACCATACCGAAGACCTCCAGTGCTGTGTGGAAAAGGCCGGGCTGGAGATAGAGCGCATATACGACCACTTAGGTCTGGGACATTCTATCATCGTTTGTAAAGTAAGTAACTAATTCTATAATACACAATGAAACGACAAGAAATTGAAGAAAAAGTAAGAGCATTCCTCATCGATGAACTTGAGATTGATGAGGATAAGATTTTCGATGATGCGAAGCTGAAAGAAGACATGGGTATAGACAGTCTTGATTTCGTAGACATTGTCGTCATCGTAGAAAAGAACTTCGGCTTTAAGATCAAGCCCGAGGAGATGAAAGAAGTCACTACGCTGAGTCAGTTCTGTGACTATATTGAGAGCAAGGTAGGGTAGGCACGCGTATGGCAGAAAAGCAGTGGGAAGGCACCACATACGGCAATAGTCTGATGCACCAATGGCTTATCAGGCTGCTGCAGGTCATAGACGTCCGGGCCATCTACCTCTTCGCCTACGTCTTTGTCGTACCCCCATGCTTGTTCCGTTCCAGTTTTCGGCCCATCTATCGCTATTTCCGCCGTCGCTGGGGTTTCGGTCCCTTCAAGTCCTTTGTCAAGACCTGGCAAAACCACTGCATGTTTAGTCAGGTTGTCATTGACCGCTTTGCCATGTATGGAGGCAAGAACTTCCACGTCGACATTGACGGAGGCGAGTACTTCCAGCATCTGGCATCATGCCCCGGGGCCTTTGTGCAATTAAGCTCGCACATCGGCAATTATGAAATGGCAGGCTACACCCTTGTCTCCACCCAGAAACCCATCAACGCGCTGGTCTATTCCGGCGAAAAGCAGACCGTGATGGAAAACCGCGCCCACATGTTTGCCGACAAGAACGTCCGTATGATTCCTGTCAAAGAAGACATGAGCCACCTGTTTCTGATTGACCATGCCCTCCAGCATGGCGAAATTGTCAGCATTCCGGCAGACCGGCTCTTCGGCTCACTCAAGTCAGTCAGCGTCCCTCTGCTCGACGCCCCCGTCAGTCTGCCTGTCGGTCCCTTCACCGTCGCCATCATGCGCGGACTTCCTGTGCTGGCCGTAAACGTCATGAAGCAGTCGTCCACCCAGTATGTCATATACGTAAAGCCATTAGACTATGACAAGCAGGCTCCCCGTAAGACCCAGATAGAACAGCTCGCCCGGGGATACGCGACAGAACTGGAACGCATGCTTCACCTGTATCCTACACAATGGTATAACTATTTTGACTACTGGACATCATGACCGACCACCTGACATGGCCCTCAGACGACGCCTTGCGCCCTATAGACGTTCACGCCCTGCTGCCACAACAAGAACCCTTTGTGATGGTCAGCCGGCTTGTCCATCTAGATGGTGTGAGAACCATCTGCGAGACAGACATCCATGCTGACAACATCTTTGTCGAGCATGGCAGCTTCTCGGCCTCAGGACTCATTGAGAGCATCGCCCAGACCTGTGCAGCACGCATGGGTTATATCAACAAGATCATGCTCAAGCGCGATGTCCAGATTGGTTTCATCGGTGCCATTCGTAATCTTGAGGTCTATGCCCTGCCAAAGGTGGGTCAGCGGATTACCATCATTGTCAATGTGAAAGAAGAAGTGTTCGGAATGACCCTCGCCTCAGCAGTTGTAAAAGACTCTGAACGCGTGCTGGTATCAACAGAAATAAAAATAGCCGTCAAACAAGAATAGTATTATGATGTTAAAAGCAACCAAGGTCTTGGATATCAGGTTTAGTGAGGTAGACTCCATGAACGTCGTATGGCATGGCTCCTATCCCCTCTATTTTGAGGACGCTCGTGAGCTCTTCGGCCAGAAGTACGACCTTACCTATATGGGATTCTTCCGTCATGGCTATTTTGCTCCCCTCGTAGAGCTCAGTTTCCAGTATCGGAAACCCCTCCGTTACGGCATGCATCCCTGCATAGACATCATCTACCGTCCCACGGAGGCGGCCAAAATAGTGTTCGACTACACTATATACGATCCTGCAGACCATTCCGTCTTTGCCACAGGTCATAGTGTTCAGGTGTTTATGGATACCGACTATCAGTTGGTATTATACAGCCCCCCGTTTTATGATGAATGGAGAAAACGATGTAAAGTGTTTGATGTGGTTCATGGTTAAGATTTCATGGTTTAAGGTTAAAGAAAAATGTTCATCATTGCTGACAATGTGCTGTCGCCGCTGGGCGATACTACGGCGGACAACTACCGGGCCATCCGGAACGGTTGTTCTTCGTTGACGCATTATGCCAGCTTCTCTGGCAGACCTGACGATGACTATGTCGCATCCCGGTTCAGTCCGTCACAACGTGAAAGACTCATGATGAAGGGCATGACCTGGTTTGAGTCCCTCGTCTGTCAGAGCGTCCGACAAGCCCTCTCTAAGTGCCAGACAGCTGTTGCCATCGACAGGACCTTGTTTATCCTCAGCACCACAAAAGCCAACATCGACACCTCCACGTCCCAGTCGCCTGCCGACTCTGCCAGCCGCATAGCCGCCATGGTGGGCATCCAGACACCACCCCTGGTAGTCTGCAACGCCTGCATCTCCGGCGTCTCTGCCATCATCACAGCCCAGCGCCTGCTCCTGGCTGGATTCTACGACACCGCCATCGTCGCCGGTTGCGATGTCGTCAGTCATTTTGTCGTTTCGGGCTTCCAGTCCCTCAAAGCCCTCTCTCCACAACCTTGCCGCCCCTTCGACATCGAGCGCCTCGGACTGAACCTTGGCGAAGCCGCAGCCACCATCATCCTGTCCAACCGTCCACAAAGTCATGACCACTGGGCCATCCTGCGCGGAGCAGTCAGGAACGACGCCTACCACATCAGCAGTCCCTCACCCAAGGCTGCAGGGTGCACCAGTGCCATTCTGTCTGTGACCGATGGCATTGACAAAACCTCATTAGGAGCCGTCAACGTCCACGGCACAGCCACCATGTACAACGACCAGATGGAGTCCAAGGCCATCGAAGCCTCAGGGCTGTCTGCCGTTCCCGCCAACACCCTGAAAGGTGCTCTTGGCCACACACTCGGAGCCTCGGGTATTCTTGAGACCATCATCACCATGCACTCCCTGGACCACGGCACACTGCTCCCGACTCTCGGATTCAGCGAACTGGGCGTGTCAGGCCGAATCAGTATATTACCCCATGCTGTAGACATCAGCCAGCCATCCTTCGTGAAGATCATTTCTGGATTCGGAGGCAACAACGCCGCTATCCTCTGTCACCGCACACCCACAGCGATGGTCAAAGAATCCTTAACCCTTAACCCTGAACCCTTAACCCTGAACCATACTCACCACGTCCACATCACCCCCCAGTGCACGCATGTCGACGGCAAGCCGTGCGCTATTGATACCACAGCCGGCAGCATGCTCACCGCACTCTATAAGCGCTATGTCCGCAACTATCCCAGATTTCACAAGATGGACAGGCTCTGTCAACTGGGATTCCTTGCCAGCGAGCTGCTCCTGTCTCAAGAAAATCCCCGCCATGAGGCATCCGCTGACAGAGCAGTGATCCTGTTCAACCATTCCTCGTCCACATGGGCTGACAGCGCATACCAACAAACCATCAAGGTGGGCGCCGACTACTTCCCAAGTCCGTCGTTGTTCGTCTATACACTACCCAATATCGTCTGCGGAGAGATTGCCTTGCGCAACGGCTATCATGCAGAGACCGCGTTCTACATCCTTGGCAGCAAGGACGAAGCCATGATACACCACATCGTGCAGTCCGCCTTTGCCGACCAAACCCTGCAAAGCGCCGTAACCGGTTGGGTCGACTATGTGGACGACGACAAGTTTGAAGCAGATTTAAAACTTATAAACAAGATATAACTATGACAGAATTAATTCAAGAGCTAAAAGAAAAGATCATCCAGGCACTGAACCTGGAAGAGCTGACCCCTGACGACCTCGATGCAGACAGTGCCCTGTTCGGTGAAGGACTGGGACTCGACTCCATCGATGCCCTCGAGCTCATCGTGCTGTTAGAGAAAAACTACGGCATCAAGCTAGCCAACCCGTCAGAGGGGAAAGCCATCTTTCAAAGCATCCGCACCATCGCGGCATACGTGAATGAACACCGGACCAAATAAGTATCAGATGTCCCAGCGTATCGTCATCACCGGTGAAGGCATCGTCTGTTCCATCGGACTCGACAAGTCGTCAGTGCTGACCTCCCTCCGCGAGCATCGCTCAGGTATAGGCACCATGACACACCTCCGGTCCGTCCATACCGAACTGCCCGTCGGCGAAGTGCCATTGTCCAACGACGACATGCTGCGCCAACTAGGTCTGACCGCTGCCAGCTATATCAATCGTACCACCCTGTTGGGCATGTTGGCAGTCCGTCAGTGCCTCGCCGACGCACACGTTGACAAGACCACCGTCCGTCAGAAAGCCCTACGTCTGGTACTCATCTCCGGCACCACCGTGGCAGGCATGGACATCACCGAGCAGTACTTCAGTCAGTTGGAAGAGTCTGAAGCGGCAGTGCAATGTCTGAAATGCCACAGTCCAGGCAGCAGCACACGCATGATAGCAGACTATTTTGCCCTCTTCACAGCCTATACCACCGTTTCCACCGCTTGCTCCTCAGCCGCCAACGCCCTCATGCTCGGAGCCCGCATGCTGTCCGAGGGCGACGCCGACATGGTGGTAGCCGGCGGGACAGAAGCTCTGTCCTTGTTCCACCTCAACGGCTTCAACTCGCTGATGGTTCTCGACCATCAGACCTGCAGACCCTTTGACGCCACCCGTGCCGGACTGAACCTTGGCGAGGGTGCCGCTTATCTCGTCATGGAGACAGCACAAAGTGCCATGCAGCGAGGAGTCCGCCCACATGCCTATCTTGCAGGGTGGGGCAATGCCTGCGATGCATACCATCAGACAGCATCGTCGGAAAACGGCGAGGGCGCCTGGCTGGCTATGACAGAGGCGCTGCGTGTGGCAGGACTGAAACCGGCAGACATACAATACGTCAATGCCCATGGCACAGGCACCCCCAACAACGACCTCTCCGAGAGCCGTGCCTTGCGACGCGTGTTTGGCAACCAGATGCCTTTGGTCAGCAGCACCAAGTCGTTCACAGGCCATACCACCAGCGCATCGGGAGCTATAGAAGCCGTCATTTGTCTGCTCGCCCTGACCCACCAGTTCGTACCTGCAAATCTTGGCTGGACCCAGCCGATGGACGAGGGCATAGTACCCACCATGGGCGAAGACCATTGTCATCTGCACCACGTTCTATGCAACTCTTTCGGGTTTGGAGGCAATGACACCTCACTCGTGTTCTCACTGACTGCAGGCCAGACGTTGCCCACCTCTCACCACTTACCTCTTACCTCTTACCTCTTACCTCCCGTCATCCTTTCCGAGGTCGAAATCACCAGCGAAGACCAGTTGGCCGAAATCCGCGACTACCTGAAGCCACTGGAGTCACGACGCATGGGAAAACTGATGAAGAGCTCGCTGTTGGCATCGCTGAAGGCCTTGGCACTTGCTGGTGTCAGTCAGCCCGATGCCGTCATTACAGGCACCGATCTGGGATGTATGGAAAACTCGGAACAGTTATTGTTGCAGATGATGAGTGAGGGCGAGACCCTGCTCAGTCCTACGTTGTTCATGCAGAGCACCCATAACACCATAAGTAGCAACATTGCCATACGTTTGGGCTGTCATGGATATAACATCACCTATAGTCAGGACGCTGACTCTATGCAGTGGGCGCTGCGTGATGCCAGACGACTGTTGCAGGGCGGACTGTGCAAAACGGTGCTGGTGGGATATCACAGCGAAACAACGGCCCTGTTCAGACGGATGATGCAGCGACTGGGATATCAGGACTTACCTATTGTTTATTCTAAAGTTATTGTGATGTCATGTGGAAGATAGTACCATATGCTATTGTGCAGAGTATTCTGCTCGCGGGAGGTCAGGTTTTTTTGAAACTGGCCTTGACTCGGATGTCTACCTTTGCCTGGACACGGGCATATTGGTGGAGTCTGCTCACCAACTGGCAGTTTGCTGCCTGTGGTGTGCTGTTCGGACTGGCCTCTTTGCTGTGGATGTATATCACCAGACAGTTTCCCTTCAGTACCGCCTATCCGATGGTTAGCCTCAGTTATGTCTTCGGCATGCTGGCAGCCATCGTTGTTTTCCACGAAGAAGTGTCAGTCATCAAATGGCTCGGTGTGTTTTTCATTATATTAGGATGCTTGCTGATAAACGTTGAACATTGAACTATGAATTTCAAACTATTATGGATGTTTTTGCTGTCATGTGGGGTGCTGTTACCCATGAGGGCACATTGCATAACTTCGCCAAACTCTCAAAGAGAGATTGCGAAACCACACTCCCAAAGGGGGAACGCCACACTCTCAAAGAGAGAAATCTGCCAGGCAGTAGTTGCACTGAAAACCCTACAGTGTGAATTCTCTCAAACGAAATACATGCGGATGCTGAATGACAAAATGGTGTCCGGTGGGCGCATGTACTTTCAGAAAGACAATCGCCTGCGTTGGGAATACGTGAAGCCCTACACTTATACATTCGTGTTGAATGGGGACAAGGTGCTGTTGAAAAGCAGTCAACGCAGTGACGTCATTGACGTCAAACAAAACAAAGTATTTAAAGAGATTGCCCACATCATGCTACAGAGTGTGGTGGGCGACTGTCTGAACGATGATAAGAATTTTAGGAGCACTATCACTATCGATGGAGGCGACTGGCTGATAACGCTTAAGCCCTTGCGCAAAAACATCAGACAGATGTTTCAGAATATTGTGCTTCGTTTCTCAAGGCAGCAGGCACTGATTACGAAGGTAGAACTGACGGAGAAAAATGGCGACAAAACGATCATAGAACTTAGAAACGTCAAAAAGAATGAGACTATTGCTCCCGATATGTTTGCTCTTCATTAGCCTGCTGTCAGTCACGAAAATCAGTGCACAGACAAGTTCCTCTGACATTGAGTCAGTGTATGGCGTGGCATTTCCTGTCAACGATGGGGAACGTGTTAAGTATGATGCAATGATACAGATGGCCAATGGTTACATTAGTGGTGTTTGTGTGCTTCTGTGTGAAAGAGGTGTAGTCAGGGGGGGCTGGTTCAACGAGTTTGGCATTACTGCTTTAGACTTCACCTATTATCCTGATAAGTGTAAAGTCAAGCTACATCATGTCGTCCCGTTGATGGACAAGTGGTATATCCGTCGGGTGCTACGCAAGGATCTGGGCCGGCTCATGGAAGCTCTTCATCATGGCGAGACAGTCTATCACAATAATCATCGAAATATTACCTACCAAATGACCCCGATTGAACATGCAGTTACTGAATAACTTATATCGCATATTGAGGAAAAACTGCAGCAATAGTTTCGTGCAGTATGATATTCGTCTGGAAGCCAGTCATCATATCTATCAAGTCCACTTTCCTGGGAATCCTATCACGCCTGGGGTGTGTATTATACAGACTGTAAAGGAACTGCTAGAGTGCCATCTCGACAGGTTACTCAACATCCAGAAAGTGAAGAACGTCAAGTTCCTGAGTGTGATCTCTCCGTTGGAGACACCCGATGTCACATGTCTGTTTACTTCCATCGTTATGGACAACACTACGTGCTCTTGTCAGACTCAGGTTCAGCTACTCGCAGGCAAACGTGTGTTGTCAAAACTCTCTTTTACTTGTAAATATCTATAAATGACTGATCATAAAATCCACCAGCAACAGCGACTGAACGACAGAGGTATTTGTGTCGTGATTCCCACATACAACAATGAGGGGACAATAACTGCTGTTGTCCAGGCAACTCTGCAGGAGTGTCGCGATGTCATTGTCGTCAACGACGGATCGACAGACGGCACGAGGGACATTCTGCACGGCATGGAGGGTATCACGCTGGTGGAATATGCGGAGAATCGAGGCAAAGGCTATGCGTTGAAATGTGGCTTCCGACGCGCCCTGCAGATGGGTTTTGCATATGCTATCACCCTGGATGGAGACGGACAGCACTATCCAGACGACATCGCATTGTTCCTGAAGGCCAATCAACAACACCCAGGGGCACTGATACTGGGCAGTCGTCAGATGGACGGCATAGAACGTTCGCTAGGGAGCCGATTTGCCAATGAGTTCTCTAATTTCTGGTTTTATGTGCAGACGGGTAGACGACTAGCTGACACACAGACAGGCTATCGGCTCTATCCACTGAAGAAACTTCATGGACTGGAACTCCTTACTTCCCGCTACGAGGCCGAGTTGGAATTGTTGGTGCAGGCATCGTGGCATGGAGTAGAAATAGTACCCATAAATATTAAGGTATACTATCCTCCTCTGGCTGAACGAGTCAGCCATTTTCGTCCTATCCGTGACTTTGCTCGCATCAGTGTGCTTAACACGGTGTTGTGTTTTTTGGCGGTGGTCTATGGCTTGCCATTACGTTTGTGGCGCTGGTTGGACTGTGGAGTGCGGACGGTCTATGCAATTCTCTTTACATTATTCTTCAGCCTTGGTGTCTTTACCCCGATGGTATGGCTCTTTGGGAGACGGGGGCTGAAATTGTGGATACATAGACTCATCTATCGCTCTATGCGTTTCCTTATGTTGAGACATGGCATCCCTGGGACTACGTTCACGTACAAGATCAGTGAGGAGGTGGACTTTAACAAACCTGCAGTTTATATTTGTAATCACCAGTCGCATCTGGACTTGCCATGTCAATTGATGTTGACACCCAAGATGGTCATCCTGACAAAGGACTGGGTATGGAATAATCCGCTGTACGGCTTGATAGTACGTGAGGCTGAGTTTTATCCTGTGTCCACTGGCATCGAGCAGCTAATGCCGAAGTTGAAGTCGCTGGTGGAACGGGGATACAGCATCGCTCTCTACCCCGAGGGCACGCGCTCGGAGAATTGTCGCATAGGACGCTTCCATAAGGGGGCCTTCGCCATTGCCGAACAACTGGGGCTGGATGTGGTACCGATGTTTCTCTATGGTCCGGGACGTATTCTGCCCAAGAAAACCTATCATCTGCGTCGGGGCCCTATCTATATGGAACTGGGACGTCCGGTCACGAGAGCTGAGTTGAACAAGATGGGTGACCTGAGGACACAGGCTCAAGCTATGCGCAGGCACTACATCGAAAAATATGAGATAATAGCAAACAGAATAGAACAGAATGTGTAAACAGCGTGTAATTGTCATTGGTAGTGGCATGGGGGGACTTTCGTGTGGTGTGATCTTGGCGAAGAACGGTTACGAGGTGATGGTTCTTGAACAGGGTTCGCAACCGGGAGGCTGTCTACAATGCTTCTCACGCCGTGGAGTCCGTTTTGAGACCGGTATGCACTTTGTGGGTAGTGCTCGCGATGGACAGACGCTGGATCGTCTGTTACAGTATCTAGAGATCAAGCAGGAAATCCGGCTATCAGCCTTAGACACCAACGGATATGACGTGGTGTGTCTGGAGGGACAGCGGTTCCGCTTTGCCAATGGGCGTGAGGCGTTTATCGAACAGATGGCTGCAGACTTTCCCCACCAGCGTCACCAACTGGAACAATACTTCGATATAGTGGAAAAAGTGGCTGATGCTTCGGCGCTGCATTCGCTGCGTCATGCGGAGAGCGATGCTATTGTTAACACCGAATACCAGCTGCGTTCAGTCAATGAGGTCATCGACAGTGTCATTACTGACCCTTTGTTGGCCAAGGTACTAGTGGGTTCGTTGCCCCTCTATGCGGCCCAAAAAGATAAGACGCCTTTCTCGACTCATGCGTTCATCATGGATTTCTACAACCAAAGTGCTTTCCGCGTGGTGGGCGGTAGTGACCAGATTGCTCTGTCTTTAGTACGTACTATTGAGCGCTATGGCGGCAAGGTGCTTGTGGGTAGTCGCGTGACCAAGATAGTCTGTGACGACCATCATGCCACGGGTGTGATAGTGGGGAACAGCGAATTCCTTTCGTGTGACTATGTGATTTCCGATGCCCATCCCATTCGGACTCTGGAGCTGATAGACTCGAAGCTCATTCGACCAGCATTCCGTACACGCATCAACAGCATTCCTCAGACGGTGGGTGGATTCTCGGTCTATTTGGACTTTGAGAACGCCGCCGTGCCATATCAAAACTACAACTTCTACGGATACACCAGTCCGACACCGTGGGGCTGTGAGGTATATGACGAGACTTCGTGGCCCAAGGGATATCTCTATATGCACTTTGCCGACCATGCCACATCGCTACATACGCATCCTGTCTATGCAAAGACCGGTGTCATCATCTCGTATATGCAGATGAAGGATGTCGAGCGGTGGCTGGGTACCCAGGTGGGCCGTCGAGGCGAAGAATATGAAGAGTTCAAGCGGCAACATGCCGAACGGCTGTTGGCGGCGGTAGAGCAGCAGTTTCCCGG
>JAEEGL011285749.1_pt1 | contig 15392 bp, 12 predicted proteins | sample 9134231 | NCBI WGS metagenome assembly JAEEGL01 (sample SAMN16246548, study PRJNA631951) | gut metagenome | biome: gut microbiome; feature: rumen; material: fiber-attached | host: Bos | place: Iran: Karaj | collected 2018-10 | reverse complement strand
TGGCGACGACGATGCCGGTTCCCTCAAGGGAAGAAACAGTCCCGGTCTTCACATACTGCAGGTGGGAATAATAGGCATCGTATGCCGTGAGCCCCCATCCCACTACATTGATGGGGATCATATACCTCAGATCTTTCGTGCGATCCCGGAAGCGGTTGATAAAGAAGTATCCGATGCAGGGGGCGATGATGGCCCGATCCAGGAAGGGGATCTCCAGGCCGAACCGAGGGTACTCCGCATAGTGCTCGAAGATCATCAGAACCTCGTCGATCACCAGGTAAAGGGCTATGAGGTAGACAAAGAAGGTGTCGCTCAGCTTCGAAACCATGGACCTTAAGAAGGGAAGGATCAGAAGGAATCCCAGGTAGGCATGCAAAAACCAATACTGGGTGATGACCGTATCGGAATAAAGAACCTTTGAAGCCGTTCCCACAAGGTCGTTTTGGTATTCGGGGATCGAGGCGTAAATGGGATTGGTCCGGAGCAGAAAGGCCAGCTGGATCAGCTTAAACACCACCAGAATGATGGTATAGCGCAGGACCCTTTTCAAAAGGACCTCCTTCAGGCTTTCCTCCCGGCCCAGAAGTAAGCCGCCGGAGATAAAGAAGAAGATCGTGGGGCCGGCTGTAGTGATCACGTACAGGATCATGGAGATCCAGTAGGATGAGCCTGTGCCGGCGATGGAATAATGATGTCTTCCGTTTATGCCCGTATGAACATAAAACACAAAAGCCATCGCTGCGATCTTCAAGAGATCGATGTAGGTTCTTCGACCCTCGTTACTATGAGACATTCACATTTCTCCCGATCTTTTCTTTCTCTCTTTGGTGGCGCAATGTTTAATCGTCGGTCTCCACGCGGAATACCACGGGATACTCGCTCTTGATCTCCGGTGCGGTGATGTGGAGACCTTCTTCGTCTCTGGTGTACTTCACTTCCCGGGCTTCGGGAGCATCGGTTCCGGTGAGGACCTTCACGGTCTTCAGGATGCCGGAGAAGACAGGGGAGTTGCCGGGTGCGGCAGCTGCCAGGGACTTGATGGTTACCTTGCCGTCCTCGGGCCACTTCAGCACGGTGGCATAGATGCAGCCGTTTGCGCAGGTGAAGCGGATGTCCTCGGAGGTGTACTCGGGCTGGTTGGAGTCACCGAACTGACCCTCGATGGTCTTGGTGGGGCCTTCTGCGGAGAACCTCCAGACGGTGGATCCGTAGATGGCTTCGCCGTTGATCTTCAGCCACTTGCCGATGGAGCGCAGAATGGAAGCGTCCTCAGCGGGGATGGTGCCGTCCGCCTTGGGGCCGATGTTCAGCAGGAGACGACCGTTCTTGGAGACGATGTCCACCAGGTTCTGAACGATGACTGTGGGATTCTTGTAGGAGTTGCCCTCGGTGTAGCACCAGGAGTTGTAAGCTACGGAGGTGTCGGTCTGCCAGACATAGGGCTTTACGTCGGCAAACTTGCCGCGCTCTACATCCACAACGCCGGTGCCGAAGGCCATGGCGTCATGCTTGTAGTTGATGATTGCCATGTGGCCGTTCTCTTCGGCGCGATTGTAGTAATAAGCTGCGAACTTACGCAGGTAAGGCTTTACGGCGCTGTGATGGATCCACCAGTCAAAGTAGAAGATGTTGGGATGGTACTTGTCCACGATCTCGCAGCAGCGAACCAGCCAGTCCTCCAGGAAATCTGCGGTGGGAGTGGGGGTGCTGAAGGAATCGAAGTGATCTGCCTCGGGCATTGCGGGCCAGTAGAAATCGCCTTCCTTCTCGGCGTCGGTGATGTCGCTCTCGAACTCCTTGCCGTGGCCCATGAAGAACCAGTGCTCCACACGATGGTTGGAGCAGCCGGCCACGATGCCGCGCTTCCGGGCTGCCTCGGAAAGCTCACCCAGCACGTTCCGGTGAGGACCCATCTCCACGCTGTTCCAGTGGGAGATCTCGGTGCCGTACATCTGGAAGCCGTCGTGATGCTCCGCCACGGGGACCATGTACTGGGCGCCTGCTTCCTTGAAGAGGTCTGTCCACTCGTCGGCGCTGAACTTCTCCGCCTTGAACATGGGGATGAAATCCTTGTAGCCGAAGTCCTTCTGAGGACCATAGGTGGCCACGTGGTGGTCAAACTCTCTGGTTCCCTGAATGTACATGCCTCGGGAATACCACTCGTTGCCGAAGGCGGGAACGGAGAAGATGCCCCAGTGGATGAAGATTCCGAACTTCATGTCCCGGTATGCGTCGGGAACACGGTACTGGGCCAGGGACTCCCAGGTGTCCTTGTACTTTCCGCCGGCGATGCACTCGTCGATCTTTTTAAGATAATTCTGCTTGTATTCGTTCATGTCATACCCTCAATATTTCCGGAAATGCAGTAGTTTCACATTTCCTGATGTGTCGCTACCCACTTATTTTATTATCCGGTGAGGGGGTTTACAACTACAATATTGCTTTGTGAATTAATTCTTTCGGCATGCCCCGGAATGGTCTATACTGTTGATTTGGATAAGGGAGAAAGGACGTTTCGAAATGTCTGAACATAGATCAAAACAATCACAAAAGATGTGGGTGGAATTGGCGGTTCTTGCTTTTGTGCTCCTGCTGGCAGCAGGGGTGGCTTTTTTTTCCGTCGGCTTTGAAGTATTCGGCATGTCAAAATATGGTTGCCGTTTTCTCTTTACCGGGATCTTTTGCCTGATCATCCTGGTGGGTTATCTGCTCTTCGTCTATCGGGGTAGGGACGGGAAGACCCGTATCCCCGCCACGCCGGAGAACCTTTTCCTGGCGGTATCCCTGGCGCTGGGACTTTTCTACGCTGTACTGATGCCCTTCCTTCACGCACCGGATGAACTGGGGCACTTCTATCGAACCTACTCCATTTTACAGGGAGATCTGCTGAGTTATCCCGACGGCATGTCCGATGTGCCGGTTCCCGTGGTGCCGGAGATCATGACATCCCTCCGTCTGGAAGGCGTGCTGCAGGGCGCCGGCTGGTCTCTTGCGGATGCCACCATCGTTCCGGTGGACAACGTAAACATGTGTCTCTATCTGCCCTTGAGCTACCTTCTTCAGGTGATCTTCATGGGCATCACAAAACTGTTCACGAGCAAAGTGATCTATCTGGTGTTTATTCCCCGCCTTTTCTGTGGACTGACCTGCACAGCCATCATCTACCATGCCATCCGCCGGATCTCGGTGGGAAAATGGTATCTGGCGGCCCTGGCTCTCATGCCCGTTAACATGCAGGAGCGGTTCTCTCTGGCGGTGGACAATATCACTTTTGCTGTAGCGGTGCTGCTGGTGGCAGAATGTCTGAGTCTTCGCTACGAATACCTGCAGTATGGAAGAACGGTGACGAAGGCCCGCCTGGCGGAACTCTATGTGACCCTGGTCTTTCTGGCCAGCTGCAAGGTGGTGTACTTCCTGCTGGTGGTATTGGTGCTGCTGATCCCCAGGGATGCTTTCGGATCCAAAGGACGCTCAGCCCTGCACAAAACCCTGACCATTTTGATGACTTCCGGTATTTCCCTTGGATGGCTGGCCTTTGCCTCCACCTATCTCTCCGCCACCAGAGCCGGCGGAAATGCAGGAGATAAAGTGATCTACGCCGTCACCCATCCGGTGCAGTACCTGCTTGTACTGATGCGGACGGAGTGGGGCTGGATGCGGAATGGATACTCCCTGACCCAGACTGTTGGACAGAATCTGGCCTCTCTGGACCTGGTCATCGCCCCCTATTGGATCGTGATGTTCTACCTGCTCCTGATCCTGGCATTTGTAGCGGATCTCTTCCTGCTGCGGCAGAGGGACCGGAAAGCCGGCATCCTGCTGCTGGGAGTGGCCCTGCTCATCGCCATTGCGGTGCTGTCCAGCCTCTATGTCCAGTGGACCCAGGGGGATCCCGCCGAGATCCTGAGAGTGGACGGTATCCAGGGGCGGTATTATTCTCCCATCCTTCCCGTGGCGGTCTGCGGCGCATTGCTTTTCGTCGGCCGCAAACCTGCGGAAGAAGAGACTGCTCCGGCTCCTAACCGAATGGCCTTCTATCCGGCGGCTGCCCTTCTGGGGCTTCATATCTCCATCATCCTGGCTTATTTCCAGTATGGATGCGGATTCTAAAACAAAAGAAAACCAAAAAATTCCTTAAAAAGTTAGAAAAAGCCGAAAAAGAGTAGAAATAATCGGGCAAATTGTAGTACCATGGACACAGACGTCTTTGGTACTACTGTCTTTTATAAGGCAAATCGGAGGGTAACATGCATTTTAATAAGGACTGGCTGAACAAACCCTGGGTAGCATATTCCATCGCGACCTGTTCTGCGGTGGTTCTTTATCTTGCCTTATCTCACATCGGAATGATCTTTTCGGGAGTGGGAAATTTCCTGGGGTATTTCTCCTCTTTGCTCGTGGGCGTGGTCTTTGCCTATCTTCTGAACCCCGTTGCAGTCTTTTGCCGGGATAAGGTTTTCAAGAAGTTCAAGAATGAAAAACAGAAGTGGGCTCCCAGCGTGGTGCTGGCAGTGGTGATCTTCCTGGCCGTGTTCGTCCTGCTTCTGGTAACGCTGATCCCTCAGCTCATCAACAGCATTTCCGTCTTCGCCGGAAACCTGTCGGATTATGTGGAAGGTCTTTCCGATCAGATGAGCAAGAACAGAGGAAAACTCTTCGGACTCATCGATTACTCCAACCTTCAGAATACGCTGTCCGACTTGCTGGGCACCGTGACTTCGTCCTTCCAGGAACATGCGACCACCATCCTGAACACTTCCTTCAACGTGGGATCCTCCATCGCCAATGTGGTCATCGGCTTTATCCTGTCCATCTACTTCCTGCTGGATAAGGAACGGCTTCTCGCCGGATTCCGCAAGACCTTCAAGGCCTTCATGAAGGAAGAGAATTATGAGAGCACCCGCGTGTTCGTGAACCGCTGCGACAAGATCCTGATCCGTTACATCGGCTTTACCATTTTGGAAGGTGCCATTGTGGGCGTGGTCAACGCCTTTATGATGGCCATCCTTCAGATGCCTTATATCTCCCTGATCTCCGTGATCGTGGGAGTGACCAATCTGGCACCCACCTTCGGTCCCATCGTGGGAGCTGCCATCGGAGCTTTCCTGCTGCTCTTAGTCCAGCCCAAGTATGCCCTCTGGTTCCTGATCCTGACCCTGGTGCTGCAGACGGTGGACGGCTATGTACTGAAGCCCAAGCTGTTCGGCAACTCTCTGGGAGTGCCCAGCGTGTGGATCCTGATCTCCATCGTATTGGGCGGCAAGTTCTTCGGCGTGCCCGGCATTTTGCTGGCCATTCCCTTTGCTGCCATCGTGAACTTCATCTATCAGGACAGCATTGAGACCAGACTCCGGGAGCTGGAAGGAAAAAAGAAGAAAAAGGCGGTAGAAAAAGCAGAGGAATAACTCCTGAAAAAAATTTGTTGACAATCAAGATATATTTGATACAATACAATCGTAAACAACAAAACCGGTCTGCCCTTCTGTCATGAGGGGGGCGCAAAGAGTCAACAAAGAAAACAGGAGGTAGAAACATGGGATTCTATGATTACAGCGTAACCAACACTGAGGGCAACGAGGTGTCCATGAAGGAGTACGAGGGCAAGGTGGTTCTGGTGGTCAACACCGCTACCGGATGTGGCTTCACTCCTCAGTACAAGGATCTGGAGGAGATGTACGAGAAGTTCCACGAGCAGGGACTTGAGATCCTGGACATCCCCTGCAACCAGTTCGCAGGACAGACCCCCGGAACCGACGAAGAGATCCATGAGTTCTGCACTCTGAAGTACAATACCCAGTTCCCTCAGATGAAGAAGTCTGATGTGAACGGCGATCACGAGCTGGCGCTCTACACCTATCTGAAGAGCCAGCAGGCATTCCAGGGCTTCGGCAAGGGAGCTGCCGCAATGGCTATGAGCGTGATGCTCAAGAAGATCGACAAGGATTACAAGAACAACCCCAATATCAAGTGGAATTTCACCAAGTTCCTGGTAAATCGTCAGGGTGAAGTGGTAGCCCGCTTCGAGCCCACCGCATCCATGGGCGAGGTTTCCAAGGCTGTGGAGGCTCTGCTCTGATCCGTGGGATCGGACAAGCCGTCAGTTCACTGATCGACAACAGGAAGGAGGCACACTGTGGAAGAAATGACCCGCTATGATATCGCCATCATCGGCACCGGCCCTGCCGGTCTGGAGGCGGCTATTACCGCCACCATTCGCAACAAGAAGATCATTCTCTTCGGAGAGAAAGACCTCTCCGTGAAATTGGAGAAGGCTCACAGGATTGACAACTACCTGGGCTATCCCGCCATTTCCGGTGCGGAGCTGGGAAAGCGGTTCCGGGAGCATCTGGATGCTATGGGGATCCAGATCACAGAGGATCGGATCTCCGCCGTGTACTCCATGGGGGATTACTTCTCCCTCCAGGGCAACACCGAGATCTATGAAGCATCTACCGTGATCCTGGCCTGCGGTGTGGTGGCTGCAAAGCCCTACCCCGGAGAGACGGAGAATCTGGGCCGCGGCGTCAGCTATTGCGCCACCTGTGATGCGGCTCTGTACCGCGACGGAAAGGAAGCCATCGTCATTGCTTCCGGCGAGCGGGAAGAAGATGAAGCAGCATTCCTGGCAGAAGTAGCTGCCAAGGTTACGTATATCCCCACCTACAAGGGAGGGGAGTCGCTGGAGGCACTTCGGAAGAACCCCAGGATCGAAGTCCTGGAGGAGAAGCCGGAGTCCATCGAGCGGAAGGATAACAAGAGTATCCTTCACACCGCATCCGGAAAAGATGTCATCGCAGACGGAATCTTCGTTCTGCGGGAATCCATCTTCCCGGATCAGCTGGTACCCGGACTGGAGATCAACGGCAACGCCGTGGTCTGCGATCGGGAGATGCGCACCAACATTCCAGGCTGTTTTGTGGCCGGAGACCTGACGGGCGCTCCCTATCAGTACATCAAGTCCGCGGGAGAGGGCAATATCGCTGCGATCACCGCAGTTGGATATTTGGCAGAGCAGAAGCGTGCTGTGACAACAAATTAATCAACATCGGAGGGGAATTATGGCACAGGAATACGATCAACTGAAACTGGAGAATCAGATCTGCTTTCCGCTTTATGCATGTTCTCGCAAGATCATCAGCAACTACACCCCGTATCTGAAGCCCCTGGGACTGACTTACACCCAGTACATCGTCTTCATGGTCCTGTGGGAAAAGGGAACCGTTACCGTGGGCGAACTGGGCAAGACCCTTTACCTGGATGCCGGAACTCTGACACCGCTCCTGAAGGGGTTGGAGAAGAACGGCTATGTCACCAGAAAGCGCTCCAAGAAGGACGAGCGTGTAACGGAGATCACCATTACCGACAAGGGAAATGCTTTGAAGGAAGACTGCAAGGACATTCCTTCCAAGGTTTCAAATATCTGCCCGCCCATTACGAAAGAGCAGGCAAAAGAGTTGTATAATCTTCTGTACCAGATGCTGTCTGAATAATCGGGAGAGTACGATCGTATGACGAATGGTGAAAACAATTACGGACTCGCGCTGGAGGAATTCCTTCACGCGGCCACGAAACTGCAGAACATCCAGGACATTCAGGGCAGCCCTGCCCTGAGGAACCTCTGTGATGCCATGCAAGTCGGGACTCTGGAATACACCGAATACATCAATACACAGGACGAAACAAAGGACGTAGGGGATACTCTGCGTCTCTTTTCGTCTCCAAAGACGGATTTTTCGGCCAATCCACTGGTGATCCGCAAGCTCACCGGAGGCGGATTCGTGGCGATTTATCGTATCTATCCGCCCAAGGAACTGGAGGATTGGGACACGGAAACCCAGTCCCGGATCCGCATGTTCCTGGATCTGCTCCAGACCTTCAAGACCCGCAACCGGCAGGACAAGCTCATTGAGCGGCTGACCTATTATGATCGGGAGATGGGGATCCCCAATCTGCCTTTCTTCATGCGTCAGCTGGGTATCCTGGGCGGTCAGGGCCGGGTCCTGGACTACGGATATTGCTTCTTCGATTTCGTCCACTTCGGCGTGGTGAACGCACAACTGGGACGTGACAGAGGCGACGAGATCATGCTGGCCTTTGTGCAGACTCTCCAGAGCAAACTGGGGCTGGATGAGTATATTTGCCGTGTGGGCGGTGACAACTTCGTCATCATGTTCCGCAAGGAGCATCTTTCCATCGTGCAGCCCTTCCTGAAGGGCTATCCCATTGTTTACGATCAGACCACCGGTGACAAGATGATGGTGGAGACCCGGGCGGGTTATTACATGCCGGGTCCTGAACTGAAGGTACCTCAGTCTGTTATGGACCGCATCCTTCAGGCACATTCCATCGCCAAGAACGAGAAGAAACAACGCATCATTTTCTACGATGCGGAGCTGGGCGAGAGAAGAGATTTCCGCCGGAAGCTGGAGATGGATTTCCCCGGCGCCCTGGCGCGAGGCGACTTCAAAGTTTACTATCAGCTGAAGGTTCAGCTGGATAACCGGAAACCTGTGGGAGCCGAGGCACTGTGCCGCTGGTTCCGGGACGGTGAGATCCTGCTGCCGGAGGTGTTCATGTCCGTGCTGGAGCAGGGCAAGAATATCTGTAAGCTGGATTTCTATATCCTGGAGAGTGTCTGCAAGGATATTCGCAGATGGCTGGATGAGGGCAGAAACGTGGTGCCCATCGCCGTGAACCTCTCCCCCAGACATCTGGGAAATCTGGAACTTTCGGAGCATCTGACCGAGATCATCGACCGGTACAATGTGCCCCATGATCTCATCGAGTTTGAGGTGACGGAGGGTCTGAGAGACCGGAATACACCTGCCCTGGCAAAGCTGATCACGGACCTGCGGGACAATGGGATCGGCGTTGCGGCGGACCACTTCGGAGTGGGTCATTCTTCCGTCAGCCTCTTCTGCAAGACGCCCTGGCGGGAGCTGAAGCTGGATGCCAGTCTGCTGCCGGACGGCTCGGAGCAGGATGAAGTGGTGAAGATCGTGGCGGGCCATCTCATCTCCATCTCCAGAGAACTGGGGATCCGAGTGGTGGGAGAAGGAATCGAGACGGAACAGCAGGCGAAATTCCTCCAGGAATGCGGATGCACCCTGGGTCAGGGATACCTGTACGATGTGCCTTCACCCGTGGAAGAATTTGAAAAGAAGTTCTGAACCATGCCTGTCATGGGGTGATATAGAATCAAAAAGATGCAATCCGGAGCAGGGTTGTGTCTTTTTGGCGTGACGGGACGACTTCAAAATCAGCCCGGAATGGGTTAGAATAGAATCTGATAAACATAGGGGGAAAATGAAAATGCAGATTCTTGCAGTAGATGATGAACGCATCGCTTTGGAAGGATTGATCTCGGCGATCCGGGCCTGTGTGCCTGAGGCAGAGATCCACGGATTCCGGGACGGAGAGGAAGCCCTGAAATTCGCGGAGGATCATGACATCCAGGTGGCGTTCCTGGACATTGAGATGAGGGGACTCAGTGGATTGGATGTGGCAAAGCAGCTCTCCATCCTGCAGCCCAAGATCAATATCGTGTTTACCACAGGCTACAGCACCTATTCCACCGATGCCTTTGCCCTGCACGCCAGTGGTTATATCCACAAGCCGGTGACGGAGCGGAAGATCCGGGAGGAACTCAGCGTTCTGCGCTATTCCGTCCAGGAGGACACCAAGCGTCTGCGGGTGCAGTGCTTCGGCAATTTTGATGTGATGTACGACGGGAAGCCCCTGCGCTTCCAGTACAATAAGTCCCGGGAATGCCTTGCATACCTGGTGAGCCGCCGGGGCACCATGTGCTCCATGGGCGAGATGGCAGCAGTCCTGTGGCCGGATGATGATGCGGACCACGTGTCCTATCTGAAGAACATCCGCGTGGATCTGGGAAACACCTTTGCCAAGCTGGGACTGACCAATGTGCTGGCCCGCCAGCGCGGTCTGCTGGGCATCGTTCCCGCGTCCGTCAATTGTGATTATTATCTGTATCTGGAGAATCCGGATAAGTATCGCCATCTCTACAATGGCGAGTTTATGGCGCAGTATAGCTGGGCGGAGCCCATCCACGGCATGCTGGAAGCAAAAGAAGAGTAACTGTTCGTTTGGGAGAGTTTTATGGCAATGAAGGCGCAATACCGGACCAAACACCGGGAAGAATTGCTGGATTATCTGCGGTCGAGGGCCGGGAAACATATTACGGTGGCGGAGATCGCAGCCCATTTCGCGTCAATGGATAAACCCATCGGCACCGTCACCATCTACCGACAGCTGGAGAGCATGGTGGAGGAAGGCCTGGTGGCCAAGTACAATCTGGATGAGAACACCGGCGCCTGCTTCGAGTACATCGACCCGGAGCACAACTGCCACCACCCCCGCTGCTATCACTGCAAATGTGAGAAATGCGGCAAGCTGATCCACCTGGATTGCCACGAGCTGGACACCCTGGCGGAGCACCTGCTGGAGCACCATCGCTTCCGGCTTGACCCTACGAGAATCGTGTTGTACGGAGTCTGCGAGAACTGCATGACTTCAGAGGAATAATGGATCATGTCTTTAATTTCCTGTGAAAATGTGACGCTGGGATACGAGAACATCGTCCTGGTGCAGGGACTTACCTTCCGGGTTCAGGAGGGTGATTACCTTTGCATCGTGGGCGAGAACGGTACCGGTAAGTCCACATTGATGAAAACATTGCTTCACCTCCGGGAGCCCCTGGTGGGTGAGATCGAATACGGTGACGGGCTGAAGCCTTCCGAGATCGGCTATCTGCCCCAACAGACCCCCGTGCAGCGGGATTTTCCCGCATCCGTGAAGGAGATCGTCCTCTCGGGATGTCAGTCCCGGGATCTCTTTTTCTACAGCAAGGAATCCAAGGCTCTGGCCCGGGAACAGATGGAGCGGCTGGGGATCTGGGATCTGAGAGACCGTTGTTACCGGGAACTGTCCGGCGGTCAGCAGCAGAGAGTCCTGCTGGCCAGAGCGCTCTGCGCCACCGGAAAGCTCCTTCTGATGGATGAGCCCGTGTCGGGCCTGGATCCCAAAGTGACCCGGGAACTCTATCAGCTCATCGAGAAATTGCATAAAGAGGGGATCGCCATCATCATGGTGTCCCACGATATTCAGACCGCAATCCACTACGCGACCCATATCCTGCACATCGGGGAGACGGTCTTCTTCGGCACCAACGAGGAATATCGCAAGAGTGAGACGGGCAGACGCTTTGTGAGCGAAGCCACGGGAGAGGAGGAAGAGGATGGAGCAGATTGCTAAGCTTCAGAACTATTTCACCTATCCTTTTGTCCGCTATGCCATGATCGTGGGCGTGTTGGTGGCACTGTGCGCATCTCTGCTGGGAGTGACCCTGGTGCTGAAGCGCTATTCCTTCATCGGTGACGGACTCAGCCATGTGGCCTTCGGTGCCCTGGCCATTGCCTCCGTGCTGAACCTGACCAACCAGATGATCCTGGTGCTCCCGCTGACAGTGCTCTCCGCAGTTCTACTCCTGCGGACCGGCCAGAATACCCGGGTGAAGGGAGACTCCGCCATCGCCATGATCTCCGTATCGGCGCTGGCCCTGGGCTATCTTTTGATGAACCTGTTCTCCACATCCACCAATCTCTCCGGAGATGTGTGCAGCACCCTCTTCGGCTCCACGTCCATCCTGACCCTCCGTCAGTCGGATGTGGTCCTGACCATCGTGCTCTCCGTGTTTGTGATCCTGCTGTTCCTGGTGCTCTACAACAAGCTTTTCGCCGTGACCTTCGACGAGAACTTCTCCAACGCGGTGGGAACCAACGCAAACGCCTACAACCTGCTCATCGCCGTCATCATCGCCATGATCATCGTGCTTGCCATGAATCTGGTGGGAAGCCTGCTGATCTCCGCACTGGTTGTGTTCCCTGCCATGGCATCCATGAGACTGTTCCGGACCTTCCGGTCCGTGACCATCTGCTCCGCCGTCTTTTCCGTGATCTGCGCCGTGCTGGGAATGCTGATCTCCATGCTCTTCGAGACCCCGGTGGGATCTACCATCGTGGTGGTGGACCTGGTTGGTTTCCTGATCTTCGATCTGATCGGACGGATCCGGGGGAACGAGTGATTTCTGGTTTTCAAAATTCTGTGAATTTGGTAGTATAAAACTACGGAAACAGCCGTCTTTTTAGGCCCGAGGGGGCCGGATAAGGATGAGTTATGACGTATTACAACTATGACTTTGAATTGGTGGCAGTGATCGTAACTCTGATCATGTACTTCTACGTCAAGTGGCAGTACAGCGCTTCCGATTCGAACAGGCGATATACTCGGTTCATGGTTACGCTGGCCGTTACAGCCGGAATCGACGTGATCGCGGCCTGGATGATCAACCAGCCGCCCTTCACGTTCCCCAACTGGCTGAATTGCCTGATCAACAGCGCGTATTTTGCCCTGGCGTCCACCTGTGAGTATATGTACTACCGCTACATCGAAGCCTACATCGGCGGAACCATGGAGAAGGGCCGCCGTGTGAATTCCATTGCGAACAAGGTGCTGTTCGTCTTCAATCTGTTCATTGTCCTGTCTTCTTTTCTCACTGCTGTCGCCGTGGGCTCGGGTCTTGTCTTCTATTTCGACGAGAACGGCCTGTATCAGCATGGCCCCATGTTCGTCCTGAGTTACCTGATCGCCTTCTACTTCATCATCAACGCCTGCATCCTGGCCTACGTCCATCGTGACCGGTTCTCCAAGATGCAGCTGGTGAGTATCTCCATTTTCACCGTGCTGGAGATCAGTCTGGCCCTGTATCAGACCTTTGTGGATCCCCACACCCTGCTCATCTACTTCGGCGCAATGCTGATGGCACTGATGATGGTCTTCACCCTGGAGACGCCGGATTATCAGAGACTTCAGCGGGTGATGGAAGAGCTGGAGCGGGCGAAGAAAGAGGCGGATACCGCCAGCGTGGCCAAGAGCAACTTCCTGACCAACATGTCCCACGAGATCCGCACTCCCATCAACGGCGTACTCGGCATGAACTCCATGATCCTGAAGGAGTGCAATGATCCCAGGATTCTGGAATACTCCCGGAACATCGAGAGCTCCGGCCGCGGACTTCTGGCCCTGGTGAACGATGTGCTGGACATCTCCAAGATCGAAGCCGGTCAGATGGAGATCACCAACAGCAATTACAGCTTCGTCAAGGTCCTGGGCGATGTCTATAACATGGTGAAGGTCCGGGCCCAGGAGAAGAATCTGCAGCTGAACATCAGTATGGATCCCGAGATCCCGGAGGAACTGTTCGGCGACGAGGCACACGTCCGTCAGATCCTGTCCAACCTGGTATCCAATGCGGTGAAGTACACCAACGAAGGCTCCGTGGATATCCTGGTGGCCCAGGAGGTTCTGGATGCCAAGAAGATCCGCCTGATCTGCACGGTGAAGGACACCGGTATCGGCATCTTCAAGGAAGATCTGAAGCGCATCTTTGATGCATTTGAAAAAGCGGAAGGTCCCATGAACCGCGGCGTGGAAGGCACCGGAATGGGCCTGCGCCTTGCTAAGGAACTGGCCAACCGCATGAACGGCGACATCTATGTGGACAGCGAGTACGGAAAGGGTTCCACCTTCCGTGTGGCCATCGATCAGGGCATCGCTTCCTCCGCTCCCTGCGGAGATTTCTGGGAGCATTATCGGTCGGAGGCCATCACCCGCAGCGGTTCCTTCACGGCTCCGGAAGCCCGGGTCCTGGTGGTGGACGACATCCCCATGAACCTGAAGGTGGTGACGGGACTTTTGAAGGACACCCAGATCAAAGTGGATACTGCCACCAGCGGCAAAGTCGCTGTGGAGCTGGCAAGGTCCACCTATTACGACGTGATCTTCCTGGATCACCTGATGCCGGAGATGGACGGCATCGAGACTCTGCAGAAGATGCGGAGTTTCAAGAATTTCCTCAACGAGGATACTCCGGTGGTGGCGTTGACGGCCAATGCCATCGCAGGGGCAAGAGAGATGTACTTGTCCGCCGGATTTGCCGAGTATGTTTCCAAGCCCATCCGTGAGACGGATCTGTGCAGAGTGATCGTCAAGTATCTCCCTGCGGAACTGGTCCACTGGGAGGGCGATGAGCCTGCAGCACCCGAGGCAAAGGCCCCTGCCAGGGAGGAGGTAGTTCCCGCTGAACCGGAGAAGGAAGTACCCGCTCCGGATCGGGAGGCGGAAGCCCTGCGGGAAGAGGAAGACAAGGAGGATGAAACCATGTCTGAGTATGATGATCTGCAGAAGCGGTTCCCGGAACTGACCGTGGAGACCGGCATGATGTACTGCGGTGACAGCGAAGAATTCTATCTGGAGATGCTGGGTGAATTCACTCGTTTGAATCTGAACGATACCATTCGAGAGGAAGCACAGACCGGCAACTGGAAGAATTATCAGGTTCACGTTCATGCACTGAAGAGTTCCGCCCGCACCATCGGCGCCGATTCTCTCTTCGAACATGCACGGCTTCTGGAGGAAGCGACCAAGGAAGAGAATCTGGATTACATCCGGGAGCACCAGGAATCCGTCCTGGCAGAGTACGATCAGCTGACGGAAGTGCTGGCAAAGAAGCTGGGCTAACGGATGGAAAAAGCGTTCAAACTGGAATTTGAGAATGACAAGCAGGGAAGCCTTTACCTGAACATCTGCGGATGTTCCCAGACGGAGCCTCTTCACAGCTTCGGACCGGCTTCCAAGCCTCATTTTTTGATCCATTACATTCTCAGCGGGAAGGGGATCTTCCGTTCCCACGACACGGAGTACCGGCTGGAGGCGGGACACGGATTCCTCATCGAGCCGGAGGACCTGGCATTTTACCAGGCGGACGAGAAGGAGCCCTGGAGCTATCTCTGGGTGGGATTTGCCGGCAGCAAGGCGCGGCAGTACCTGCAGGAGATGGGCCTCAGTGCCAGACATCCCGTGTTTTCCTGCGACCGTTCGGAGGAGCTGTACTCCATCGTGCGGGATATGATGGAGCACAATACGGTGGGAGTTGCCAATGAGCTGCGCCGGAATGGCCAGCTGGGGGTTTTCCTGTCCGTGTTGGGAGCCGGAACCGGTGTGGCCACGGCGGACGAGGAAGACCGGGGCAATCAGTATGTGCAGAAGGCGGTCAGCTTCATCCAGAACAATTACTGTAACCCCATCCGGGTGACGGATGTGGCGGATTTCGTTTGTATCAACCGGAGTTATCTCTACACGCTGTTCATGGATTATCTGGGGATGTCGCCCCAGCAGTTCCTCACCACCTTCCGGATCACCAGGGCCCGGGAACTGTTGGAATCCACGTCCTATTCCATCGAAAGTATCGCCATCTCCTGCGGTTACAACGATGCCCAGGTGTTCACCAAGGCCTTTCACGGAATGCGGGGCAT
>JAEEGL010263539.1_pt1 | contig 15392 bp, 13 predicted proteins | sample 9134231 | NCBI WGS metagenome assembly JAEEGL01 (sample SAMN16246548, study PRJNA631951) | gut metagenome | biome: gut microbiome; feature: rumen; material: fiber-attached | host: Bos | place: Iran: Karaj | collected 2018-10 | reverse complement strand
GCGTGCTGGCCACCAACCTTAGCCAAGAGGCGAACGGCGTGAGCAAGATCCATGGCCGCGTGTCGCGCGAGATGTTCCAGTCGCTATGGCCGGGCTACTTCGCCGAGGAGAACCACATCGGCTACGTCACCAACGGCGTGCACCTGCCCACCTGGAGCAACCGCCTGTGGCAACGTCTCTTCAAATGCACCTTTGGTCCCGACTATATTGACAACCAGTCGGATGTGAAGATGTGGGAGAGAATCAAAGAGGTGCCGGATGCCGCTATTTGGGATATCCGCAAGCAGCTGAAGCATGATTTGATTGCCTACCTCTCAGAGAAGATCAAGGAAGACATGCGTCAGCGGCAGGAAAGTCCGAAGTTGATCATGCAGACGGTCAATAATTTAGACGAGAACGCGCTGATCGTCGGTTTCGCCCGTCGTTTTGCCACCTACAAGCGCGCCCATCTGTTGTTTGGCAACCTGGAGCGCTTGTCGCAGTTGGTCAACGACCCGAAACGCCCCGTCATCTTCCTCTTTGCCGGTAAGGCACACCCCAACGACAAGGCAGGCCAAGACCTCATCAAGATGATTATCGACATCTCGCGTAGACCTGAGTTCATTGGTAAGATATTGTTTGTCAGTAACTACGACATGGAGCTTGGCAGCCGTCTGACCAGTGGCGTCGATGTGTGGCTCAACACCCCAACGCGTCCGCTTGAGGCCTCTGGCACCAGTGGCGAGAAGGCCGTGATGAATGGCGTCTTGAACTTCTCTGTCCTCGATGGCTGGTGGGCCGAGGGTTACCGTCCCGATGCGGGCTGGGCTATCCAGGAGAAACGTACCTACCAAGACCAGCGCTATCAGGATGAGATGGATGCCGAGACGATTTACAACACCCTTGAGAACGAGATTGTCCCGCTCTACTACGCCCGCAACGTGAACGAAGTGCCTACGGGCTGGGTGGCGGCCATGAAGAAGTGCCTCAACGAGATATCGCCACGATTCACGATGAAGCGGATGATGGATGATTATTTCGAGCAGTACTACAATAAGCTGATCAAGCGGACCAACTGGATGCGAGCCAACCGTTACCAGAAGGCCTTCGAGATCAACACTTGGAAGACGCGTGTGCGCAACAACTGGGACAAGGTGGAGGTGAAGTCGCTGATTTTGCCTGACACCAACGTTCGCCCGCTCACCTTCGGCGAGCAGTTCATTGCTGAGATCACGTTGCTCACCCCCGACCTCGAGCCTGGTGACCTCGCCATCGAGCTGCTCTTCGGCAAGAAGAACAACGATTTGGTGGAAGAGATCACGTCTGTCTATAAGATGAAACTCGTCGATTCGGGTGACGGATGGGTGAAATACTACATCAAGGTGCCGATTACGCGCGCCGGTGTCTATGACTTCACCTTCCGCGTCTATCCCACCAATGCGATGTTGCCTCACCGGCAGGACTTCCCGTTGGTCAAGTGGATTTAAAATCGAAAAAGAAAGGTTGCAAGGTTGCAACCTTTCTTTGTTTCAGGAAAAATCATTATTTTTGCATTGAATAAATCTATAATAATATGGAGTACTATTATTGGCTTATTGCTGCCTTCGTGTTGGTGATTGTTGAAATCATGACCGCTGGCTTCGGCGTCATTTGTTTCGCCATCGGTGCCGCTTTTGCGGCTTTGGTGTCTGGTTTGGACGGCAGCCTTACCTGGCAAGTGGTGACCTTCGTCGTCGTTTCCCTGCTGGCCTTTATCTTCCTGAGGCCTGTCGTTATCCGTTTCCTCGACAAGAAGTCGAAAAACGTGAAGACTAATGCAGAAGCCATTATCGGTCGAGTTGGAGTCGTTTCGGAGCTTATTGATGCGGAGCAACATACGGGTCGTGTAGCCATCGACGGTGACGACTGGAAGGCCGTTTCAGAGGATGGGTCGACCATCGAGAAGGGCGCCAATGTCGAGATTGTCAAGCTTGACAGCATCATCGTTACAGTTAGGAAAAGTCTTTAATCATCATAAAAAACACCATTATGCATTTAAGTGTATTGAACATCGTATTGATCGTATTGGGTGCGCTCGTCGTGATATACATCCTTCGGGGCATCAAGATCGTTTCGCAGTCGGAGACCATGATTGTGGAACGCTTAGGTAAGTACAATCGCACGCTGAATGCGGGCATCAATATCGTGTTGCCCATCATCGAGCAGGCCAAAGAGGTCATTGTGCGCCGTCAGAACGGCCGCCTCGACCGTGCCAACCGAATCGACATGCGTGAACAAGTGTATGACTTCGACAAGCAGAGCGTGATCACCAAGGATAACGTGATGACCGAAATCAACGCCTTGCTCTATTTCCAGATTGTGGACCCGATGAAGGCCACATACGAGATCCAGAACCTCCCCGTGGCTATTGAGAAGCTGACGCAGACTACCTTGCGTAATGTGGTGGGTGAGATGGAACTCGATGAGACCCTCACCTCGCGCGACACCATCAACTCGAAGCTGCGCAACGTGCTCGACGACGCCACCAACAAATGGGGCGTGAAGGTGAACCGCGTTGAGTTGCAGGACATCACACCGCCCGAGAGTATCCGCCGTACCATGGAACTTCAGATGCAGGCTGAGCGTAACCGTCGTGCCGAGATCCTGAAGGCTGAAGGTGAGAAACAGGCACAGATCTTGAACTCGGAAGGTGAGAAGCAAGCCGAGATCAACGCGGCAGAGGCTGAGAAACAGGCCAACATCCTGAAGGCGGAAGGTGAGGCGCGTGCCAAAGTGTTGCAAGCTGAGGCTGAAGCTGCCGCCATTCGCAATGTTGCCGAAGCCGTCGCCGACCGTGGCGCCGACCCCGTCAACTACCTGCTGGCGGTGAAGTATATAGAGGCTCTGAAGGAAGTCGCTGGTGGCCAGCAAAACAAGACCGTATACCTGCCTTATGAGGCCTCTAACGTGCTTGGCTCGTTGGGCGGCATCAAGGAGCTGCTTGCTAAATAAGAAGGGAGAGCCTTTTTGAAAGAATGCCTGGTAGTGGATTATTATTCCACTATCAGGCGTTTTTTATTTGATTTTGCCTTACCTAGGTTTTCTTTTCCTATTTTTGCTGCTAACAATTTGATTTCGTGCCATGAGGAAAGCCTTTCTTTTATTCTTTTTGATTGCCTTATTCTTGGTGTCAAGGTGCACGAAAAGCGTCAAATTCCAGGGCTTGCGCGACCGCTGGCCCGTGTTTGGCGAGGTGTATGCCCTCAAGGATACGGATCCCGATAGTGCTTTGACCCTCATGTATTCTATCTCAGACACTCTTGATGTTGAGGTCTTAAGCCGCCAGTCAAAGTATCAATATGCTGAATACCAAATTCTTTCCTCTGAAATCCAGTATTTTCACAACCGCACCAGACCTTCCGATAGCGTGATTTTGGACGCCTTCCATTATCTTGATTCGTTGGTGCCAGGCCGCGAGTGCTCCAGCAGCAGCCCTGAGGTTTGTTTTTTGAAAGCTAGAGCCTATTATCTTAAGGCCATTGTCGAGGATGCCAATCACGAACATCCCATCGAGGCTTATACGGACTATCTGAATGCCTTGTGGATTGTGGAAGGTTTGAAGGGGGAACGCTCTGTTTTCTTTAAAAGTGAGGGACCGTCTGAGTATGAGCATTTTGCTGCCATGGTCTATGATCGTTTGGCTTGGTTTCTCTATACTTTCGATGCCTGGGACACATCGTTGGAGTGTTTGGAACGCTCGAGTGAGTGTTTTGAGCGTGTGGGATACCCCAAAGGAGTCGCCTCCAACTATGAGCTGATGGGTGATGTAATGCTGGCGCAGGGTGACCGTGTGCAGTCGTTATCTTTTTATCAGAAGTCTGACAGTATCCATATGCGCTTGAAAACCGACAATGTCTATCAGAATTACAGCAGCGTATTCCATCGCGCCCTCGACTTATACAACGCTAATGAGAAGGCTGCTTCGTTGGCACTGTTATATCATGCCTTGGATGAGTCGGAGAGTGTGATATTGACGCGGAAAGTGCATTTTTCGCTCGGTTACTTTTACCTTCAGAATAAGGAGTATGATTCAGCCTTGTATAACTACGAACATAGCTATCCTTTACTGCCTCGACAAACGCTCAAGTCGTATTGCTCTATTGTTCAGATTTCCAATATCATTGGCGATTCGTTGAAGGCGGCGCGTTATGGCGATCTTTTGGCTGAAGCCTATCTAAAGCAGTTTGCCCGCAGCGGCGACCGCACAAAAATGATCATGTTGTATGAGTCATATAAATCGGATAGCGTCAATGTGCGGCAGATGAATATACTTTACTTCGCCCTTGGGCTAGTCGTGCTTCTCGTTGGTGTTTTGGGTATTGTGATTTTTCTCTTCGTGCGACGCCGTCGTAGGCATAAGAAAGATATCGAGGCCCGCGAGCAGATCAAGGCCGCATTGGAAGGAGAGATAGAGGAGGCCAAGAGCGACTCGAAGCAGAAAGCCGAGCAAATCAAGGCGTTGGAATCGAAACTGGAGAGGGTCCTCTCCAATCCCGATTTTCGTACACTGCCCTTCGACAAAAAACTGGAAACGCTGTATGAGATGCCTGTGTGCAAACGCATACTGCGGGTGAAGGAGGCCAACGTGAAGGCCTTCAACGACTACCCCGAATTGAAGCTGTCCGACAACCAGCTGACCATGCTTGTCAACGCGGTTGATGCCGTCTTTCCTAAGTTCTCCGTGCGCATCATCGAGATGTTCCCGCGCCTCAAGCGCTATGATGTTCAATATTGCTGCCTCTATATCCTAGGTATCACTGAGGTACAGGCCGCCGCACTGACCGGCAGGACTTATCAGGCCGTGTGGACGCGCTCGCTCAAGTTGCATGAAGTGTTCAACAATAAGTCAAGCCTACAAATTGTGTTGCATGACATTTTAAAGGATTGGTAATTAACTAATTAGCATGATTATCAATGTGTTTAATCAAAATTCCTGTTTGGACTTTGATTGCTATTGATAAAACTATTAATTACTTGTCAATCAATTCTTTGTTTATTATTTATCTTGATATTTTTTGATTGTCTTTTTTACGGGATTTCCACCAGCATCTTGCTGTCTGCGTATTTTTGTTCGTCTAATAAAGCCACTCTTATGAAATTTGTAATGAAAGACGTGCATATTGGAAGCATGGTTAAAGAAGAGCTGAACCGTCAGGGTCGTACGGTCAACTGGTTTGCCAAAGGGATCTATTGCGAGAAGTCGAATGTCTACAAAATGTTCAAACGCAAGAGCATCGATTTGGAACAACTGATGAAGATTTCTGAAGTGCTTGACCATAACTTTCTGAAGGATTGTTACGAAGAGTTGTAATCGCCTTTCATTGAGCGCATTGGCTCAATATGAAGAATTATTACGCATGGGTGATCCGAAAGGATTGCCTTTCTTTTTTCTTTTTCCTTATATTTGCATCGTTATTACATCGCTACAATATGGAAATCTTGGATTTGTACGACAAAGATTTGAAGCCTACGGGGCAGACCATCGAGCGAGGACAACGCGTGCCTCCCGGCCTGATGATTCCCATTGTGGCGGTTTATGTTTACAACGACCAGGGACAATACTTGATTCAGAAAGTGGCACCGAGAAAAGGCAATTACTATTCCACTACGGCAGGTCATGTGCAGAGCGGTGAGCGTGATTTTGCCCAAGCTATGTTACGTGAATTGAAGGAGGAAATCGGGCTCTCTGCGACGAAGAGTGAGCTTAAGCTTGTGAAGATCAGACGCTATGATTATAAGTTCACTTTGCTCTACATGCTCAAGAGCAACGTCCCAGCTGAGATACTACATCTCCAGGAAGACGAAGTCGACTCCGTAATGTGGATGAGCCACGAAGATATCGAGTTGCTTTGCAAGATGGGCCTCTTTAACCGTTACCACTACCAGTTTTTGCTTGATTGCGAGGAAAGATTGCAAAACAAACGATGAACATTTTGGCGTTTCGTTATTTTGGCTATATTTGCGCCAAATTATATATATCGCAACAAATACCTTATTAATTATGATAGCAAGAGAATTACTTGACCCGAGAAGCATCGTAGTGTGCGGTGCATCGTCCGACATTCACAAACCTGGTGGTAAAGCTTTGAAGAACCTTTTGGAGAGTCCGTTCAGAGGCCCGGTTTATGCAGTGAACCCCAAAGAGACCGAAGTGCAAGGCGTGAAATGCTACGCCAAGGTCGATGACCTGCCGCAGGTGGAATGCGCCATCCTTTGCATCGCTGCTAAGTTCTGCGCACAGACCGTCGATGTGCTGGCCAAAGAGAAAGGCTGCAAAGGCTTCATCATCATCAGTGCTGGATTCTCAGAGGAGAATGCCGAAGGCGCCGCCATCGAGAAGCATATTGTTGACACGATCAACAGTGTCGGCGGTAGCCTGATAGGCCCCAACTGCACCGGCTTCCTTAACGTGAATTATGCCGGCTGTTTCGACACGCCTATCCCGACACTCGACCCGAAGGGCGTCGATTTTATCACTGGATCGGGAGCAACGGCAGTGTTTATCAAGGAATATGGCATAAGCAACGGCTTGAAGTTCAACAGCGTTTGGGCAGTGGGCAACAGCGCCCAACTCGGCATCGAAGATGTGTTGGAATACTTGGACGAGACCTTCGACCCGGTGAAGTCGAGTCATGTCATCATGCTTTATATGGAAAAGATCGGCGACCCGCAGCGACTGCTGAAACACTCACGCAGCCTCATCAACAAGGGATGCCATATTGCCGCCATCAAGTCGGGTGGCTCTGCCGCCGGTAGCCGCGCTGCCTCGTCGCATACGGGAGCCTTGGCCACCAACGACGCCGTAGTCGATGCTTTGTTCCGCAAGGCGGGCATCGTGCGCTGCCACAACCGTCAGGAGCTGACCACCGTGTGCGGCGTGTTCATGTATCCCGAGATCAAAGGCAAACGCTGCGCCGTCGTCACCCATGCTGGCGGTCCTGCGGTGATGCTCACCGACGTACTCAGCGACGGTGGCCTGGAGGTGCCCTCGCTCAAGGAACACCCCGCCAGCCCTGCCTTGCTCGCCAAGCTCTTCGGAGGCTCGAGCGTGGGCAACCCGATTGACTTCCTCGCGACAGGAACGGCAGAACAACTCGGCTATATCCTTGATACCGTCGAGAACGAATATACCGACATCGATTTCTCGGTGGTCATCTTCGGCTCGCCCGGATTGTTCAGCAACAAAGAGGTCTACGACCTGCTCGACGAGAAGATGAAGACCTGCAAGAAGCCCATCTTCCCCGTGCTGCCTTCCATCATCAACGTGAAGACCGAGATCGAGGACTTCATCGCCAAAGGCCGCATCAACTTCCCCGAGGAATGCGTGCTCGGCAACGCCATCTGCAAGGTGTATAACACACCCAAGCCGCAGCCTGAGAATCCCGAGATGCCGGCCATCGACGTGAAACGCATCCGTGAGGTCATCGACAGCTGCGACAACGGATACATCGACCCCGACAAGATCTACCAACTCCTCGACGCGGCTGGCATCGCCCAGAAGCAGATCCGTGTGGTGGACCAGAAACAACAGGCCGTCGACTTCGCCAACGAGGTGGGCTATCCGCTCGTGATGAAGGTGGTCGGTCCCGTCCACAAGCGCGATGTGGGTGGCGTGACGCTGAACGTGCGCGACATCGAGACCGTGCAGAAGGAATTCGACCGCTTGATGGCCATCAAGGACACCTATGCTGTGGAGATGTATCCCATGCTCGACGGTACGGAGGTCTACATCGGTGCCATCCGCGACCCGAAGTTCGGCCATCAGGTGTTCTTCGGTCTGGGCGGCATTTTCATCGAGGTGCTGAAGGACGTGCAGAGTGCCCTGGCTCCCGTCAACGTGGCCGAGGCCAAGGACCTGCTGACCAAGCTGCGCGGCTACAAGATCCTGCAAGGCGTGCGTGGCCAACAACCTGTCAACATCGACGTGTATGCCGAACAGATTGCCCGTGTGAGTGCCCTCGTGATGGCCGCTCCCGAGATTGCCGAGATGGACCTCAACCCGTTGCTCGGCAACCCGAAGAACGTCGTCGCGGTGGATGCCCGTATCCGTATTGAGAAATAATTGACATGAGACGCGAGACAGCGAGACGCGAGACGGAAGTCCCGTGTCCCGCAGTCCCGCGTCAAATAACAACAATATGATTACCGAAAGAGCCACCTATTATCTTGTCTATGCCGGTTTGGTCGTTGCCACCTTCCTGATTGACATGCTGCTGTTGAAGAAGACCGACAAGACGAGCCGTGTCATCGGCTATGTCTTGAGCTTGATCGTCGACCTGTCCATCTTCGGATTCGGCCTCTGGCTGTATTTCAAATATAGGGAGACCAATTATGTGTTGGCTTCCCAGACGGGCTTTGTGTTAGGCGGCATCCTTTGCGGCGTGTGTCTGCTGTGCCTGTTGGGACGCTACTGGCAGAACAAGGAAGCGGACAAGAAACGCAATAGGGAATGAGACACTTGCTCCTCATAGGGCTTGTCCTGCTGTCGATCCCAAGTGTTTTGGCGCAGACGGCGGTGGCCTTCTCGCTGCCTGGCGGGTTCTATGAGGAGGGCTTCGCCCTGGAACTGGCTTGCGCCCAAGGGCATCACATCCGCTATACCTTGAATGGCAGCGTCCCGACTGCTGATGCTCCATTGTACACCAATCCGTTGTTTTTGGATGAAAAACTGTATTCAAAATCAAAGGCCTATACTGTCGTAAACACCATCCCATCGCTGTTTTATGAGGCTGTCGAAGTGGAACACGCCATCGTCATCAGGGCGGCAGCCTTTGATGCGAATGACAGTTGTGTCAGTCCCACTGCCACAAATACCTATTTTGTAAGGTCTTTAGGTTGCGACTTGCATGGCTTGCCCGTGTTGTCCATAGCTGCCGATTCTGTGGATTTGTTTGGTTACGAGAAGGGTATCTTTGTCCCAGGGGAGAACTACGATCCAGTTGATTCGACTGCGACTGGGAACTACTACATGAAAGGCAGGGAATGGGAGCGAGCGGTCAATGTGGAGTTTTATGAGCCCGACAATAGCGGTATCAACCAACGGTGTGGCTTGCGTACCCATGGTGCCAAGTCACGTAGGTACCAGCAGAAAGGCATGCGTCTCTATGCCCGTGAAGAATATGGAAAGAAGCGGTTCAAGCACCCGTTTTTCGAGTCGTCGCCTTTGGCCAGCTTCAAGCACTTGAATCTGCGTCCTTTCCGATGCAGCCATTGGTGGCAAACGGGAGGGCAGGAGTATCTGTCGCAGCGCGTGGCCGCCAAAATGGATGTCGACGGACTGAATGTGCGGGAAACCGTCGTGTTCATCAACGGGGAATATTGGGGCATCTATACCCTCGAAGAATCACCAGACGAACGTTATCTTGAAGACCACTACGATGTCGACCTTGATGAGGTGAATATCATAAAATATTGGGGAGTAACGAGTTATGGTGACGGAACGGATTGGCATCAGTTTAGGAGTTGGCTGGAGAACGCTGACTTGAACCGCCCCGATGACTCCGCCTACGCTTTCTCTCGAATGGATGTGCCGAGTTTTATGGATTATTACCTCCTTGAGGTCTATGGTGCCAATCTCGACTGGCCTCAAAACAATGTGTTGCAATGGCAAGCCAGCGATGGTGAGCCCTATAGGATGATGTTCTATGACGGCGACGGATGCTTCACGCATTGGTATTTCCAGGCGATGGAACATGCGGCCGACAGGGGTGTGAGTAGCTTGGTTATCAATAAGTTCATGGAGAGTGAAGCCTATAAGACCTTGCTGTATGAACGCTATGCCGCGTTGAAGTCAAGCGTGTTTGGCTATGGCGCCTTGTCTGCCATCTGGGACGACTATCGCCATCTTGTAGAAGACGAGGTGCCGGCGCAGTCACGCCGCTTTGGCTTTCCTGAAAACGTGCAACGATGGCAGGCCGATATGGATAGCGTCAACGTCTTTTTTGCCAAGAGGACGAAAGCTTTCCAAGAGGAGATGCAGGAGGTCATGGCTTATTCCCCGTCAATGGTTCACGATTTGGATGTCAGCCCCAATCCCTGTAGCGGCACTTTCAAGGTCTGTCTTGAATCGCAACGATGTGCCCTCGCTTCATTGCAGATGTTTGACGCGACGGGGCGGATGGTCCATGCCGAAGAGGTCTTCCTCAAGCCTGGCAACAATACCGTCGAAATCAACACCCACCTTCGGGCAGGCTTGTATTTGGTGAAGCTCGGGGAGGAGATAAAACGAATTATCATACAATAAGCTATATGAAAAAACCGGATTTTATTACTATTGCTGTCGTGGCCGCCGTGGTGTGCGGATTCGCCTTCATCCCGGGCGCATGGGATTGGTTCAACGAGACCACCAAAAACCACGGCCTGCTGATGAGTTTCTTCAAGTTCGCCATCCTAGGCACTTTCGGCGAGATGCTGGCCTTGCGTATCCGCGAGGGCGTGTATCTCAAGAAAGGCTTCGGTCTGCTGCCCAAGATGCTGGTTTGGGGCGTGTTGGGCGTGGTCATCGCCTCGGCCATGACCATCTTCAAGACGGGCACGGTGAAGCTGCTCGACGGCGGTTTCCACCTCAACGGCAAGGCAGCCGAATGGTTCGAAGGCGACGCCCCGCTCACCTGGGGCAAGGCTTTCGTCGCCCTCTGCGTCAGCGTGCTGATGAACACCTTGTTTGCCCCGGTCTTCATGACCTTCCACAAGATCACCGACATCCACATCGCCGAGACGGGAGGTTCGTTGTGGGGTTTCTTAAGCCATAGGCTGAGGATCAGGGAGACGCTGTCGAAGAAGATCAACTGGGACATCCAATACGGCTTCGTCTTCGCCAAGACGATTCCGCTGTTCTGGTATCCCGCCCATACCATCACCTTTCTTCTTCCGGGCACGCTACAGGTGTTGTTCGCTGCCTTCCTCGGCGTGGCGCTCGGCGTGATATTGAGCATCAAGAAATAAAAAGGATGGGAAAACGGTTGACGATAGGGTTCCTTTGTCTGTTGGCGGGTCTGCTTCGGCTGACCGCACAAGAGGCTCATGTCGTCTTCTCGCGCCCGGGTGGGTTCTATGACAGCAGCTTCTCCCTTGAGCTGCGTTGTCCTGAAGCCTGTCACATCCGGTATACCACTAACGGCAATACCCCAACGGCTCAGTCGAGACGCTATGAGGCTCCTCTGTGGCTGGATGAGCGGCTGTATTCCGATTCCGACATCTATAAGATACAGATCTCGCCTGACGATTTGGTCTATGTCCCCGACTCGGTGCGCCATGCCATCGTCATCCGCGCGGCGGCTTTTGACGGGGAGGAGCAACGCGTAGGCGCCACCGTCACCCATACCTACCTGATTCGCGATTTGGGCTTCGATAGTGCAGGCCTTCCTGTCGTGTCGCTCTGCGCCGACTCGTTGGCGCTTTTCGACCATGAGACGGGCATCTTCGTCCCAGGCGTGCTCTTCGATCCGTCTTCACCCGACCATGCGGGGAACTATTACCAAAGCGGGCGTGAGTGGGAACGCGAGGCCAACGTGGAGTATTTCGAGCCTGGCGACAACAGCGGCATCAACCAGGTGTGTGGGCTGCGGACGCATGGCAACAGGTCGCGGCGTTATCCGTCGAAGGGAATGAAGATTTATGCACGTGAGGACTATGGGCAGAAGAGATTCAACCATGCCTTCTTCGGGGACTCGCAGCTGGATAGCTTCAAGCATTTGATCCTGAAGCCTTTTGCATCGTTTTGGCCCTATTCTGGGACACAGGACTATGTGTGCAATGCCCTGGCGCGCCAGTTGGATGTGGAGGCACCACTGTGTAGGCCAATTGTGGTATTTCTCAACGGCGAGTATTGGGGTATGTATTTCATCCAAGAGAAGACGGACGAAAGGTTTTTGGAGGACCACTATGGTGTCGACCCCGATGTCTGTAATATCATCGGCAGTTGGGCTGGCGAAGTGGAGCAGGGGAGTGGACACAACTTCCGCCGTATGATGCGTTGGATAGAGAACGCTGACTTCACCGATGCAGATGACTATGCGCGGATCAAGGAGATGATTGACATCGACAACTTCATCGACTACATGATATTCGAGACGTTCGTGGGCAACTGGGACTGGCCGGGCAACAACATGCGTTGTTGGCAGGTGGGCGACGGAAAGTGGCGGTGGATGTTTTTCGACGGCGACGCCACCATCATCAACCAGGAGATGGACGTGTTTCTCAACGCCGCCTTCTACTCGCCGCCTACCACTTGGGAAAACTACCCTGAGACCAAGCTGCTTTTCGGCAAGTTGCTCGAGAACAACGAGTTCAAGACGGCATTTAAGGCCAGGGCGCGCGAATTGTGCGAGAGCCTTTTCCAATTTGAGAACACTTCGATTGTCTTCAACGACATCGTGGAAGCCCTCCGCCCGAAAGTCGCGGACCAGAGGCATCGTTTCGGCTATCCTACCTCGATGAGCTCGTGGGACAGGGGCAATGCCCAGATCGACGATTTCCTTCAGGGACGTGTGGAGCATTATCTCGCTGCCATGGACGACTTCCCGATGCTTCGCGACGACTTACTCATCGACGATCTCTACCAGTTCACAGCCTTCCCCAACCCGTCCGACGCAGGCCTCAACATCATGATGGAAATTGATTGGCCCCGTCCATACGACCTTTATATATATAATGTGTTGGGTCAGGTCGTCTATCATCAAGGGGGCAGCGTCGTCGCCGAGGAGGCCATCCCCGTGAATGCCGACTTGGCCGCGGGCGTCTACCTTCTTCGTATCGGACCATGCGTACAACGCTGGGTGAGATTTTAGGGTCTCATCTGCTTTTTTTGGACATAAATGCTTGCTGTTCCCAAAAACTTCATATATTTGCAAGCGTATTAATACAAGAAGCCATGAAAATCTATAAGATCTTAAGAGGTTTGCTGAAAGCCTCGGCACTCACCACGGTGATGTTCATCATGCAAGCCTGTTATGGCTCGCCTTACGGTTCTGCCGACTTGCAGTCGATGCCCGAAGAGGAGATGACGGTTCAAAACGACTCGATTCAGCCTGAGGTTTTGGAAGAAGTCGCTGTCGACATGGCGCAGGAGGCTGAGTGATCGCCCTGATTGTGCAACCATAAAACTATAAGCTATGAATATCTACAAATGGTTAAGAGGCCTGCTGAAAGCCTCGGCACTCACTACGGTGATGTTTATCATGCAGGCATGCTATGGCCCGCCCATGAACATGCATCAAGTGCAAATGAGCGGTACGGTCGTTGACAAGACGACGGGACTTCCTTTGCGCGGTATTGCGTATCAAGTGGACGGCGATGTTTGGGGCTATACCGATGAAAATGGTCAATTTGAAATTTTGAAGTATGACGAAATAGTTATCGGTCATCAATTGAGTTTCGTCGATACGGTTGGCCGTTATCAAACCTTTGACACTTTGATTCGGGACCAGGAAGCTTGGAATCTGATGATTAAGTTGGAGAGCAACGAATAATGCTCCAGGCCTTCCATAATTATTTCCGCAAGAAGGAAACCCAGCTCCACGAGTTGAACTATCTCTTTTGGGAGTGCACGCAACGCTGCAACCTCAACTGCCAGCATTGTGGCTCCGATTGTTTGGCATCCTCGCGTTATAAGGACATGCCTTTCGAGGATTTTCTGAAAGCCATCAAGCCTTTGGAAACCAAGTACAAACGCAATTCGGTCTTGGTTGTTATTACGGGCGGTGAACCTTTGGTGCGTCCTGACCTGGCCGACTGCGGGCGACAGCTACGGCAGCACGGCTTCCCATGGGGCATTGTCAGCAATGGTTGGGCCTACGACGAGGCCATGCACAAGAAACTGATGGACGCGGGTATGTGCAGCATCACCATCAGCCTCGACGGGCTACGCGACACGCACGACGCTTTCCGCAAACGCCTAGGTAGTTTCGATCATGCCATGCGCGCCATTGACCTTCTTGCCAATGAGAAAAGGTTACCGACTTACGACATCGTCACTTGCGTCAGTCCGATGAACATGGGCGAATTGGGGGCTATGAAACAATTACTCATTGAGCATAAAGTGAAAGCATGGCGTTTTTTCTGCATCGAGCCCATCGGTCGCGCTGCCAATGATCCCAACCTGCAACTCTATGGAGAACAACTCCGCCAATTGATGGACTTTATCGTCGCGACCCGAAAGGAAGGAAAAATTGACGCGAAGTTCAGCTGTGAGGCCTACGTGGGTCCCTACGAGCGCAAGGTCCGCGACTGGTATTATTTCTGCCGTGCGGGCATCACCATCGGCTCGGTCCTCATCGACGGCTCCATTTCAGCCTGCCCCAACATCGACCGCAGCTATGTGCAAGGCAACATCTACCAAGACGACTTCCTCGACGTCTGGGAAAACCGTTTCCAACCCTTCCGCGACCGTGCCTGGATGAAACAAGGCCCCTGCGCCGACTGCAAGGTGTTCAAGAACTGCCTCGGCGGCGCGATGCACCTCCATGCTAAGGACTCGGGGGAGATTATGGTTTGCCATTATAATAAGTTAAAGAAGTAGGGGATTCCCCTGCGGGGAATGGAGTGTGCCGAAATAGTTGTTCTGCGGCGGCTAGTGACGTTTACGATTCGTAAGCTCTATCAGCCGCCGCTTTATTATATCACACATTCACTCCATTCCCGCTCAGCGGGAATCTTTTTTTACTTTTTTTTCAAAAAAATCCACTTTTTTCTTGACACAATAAAAAATTGTTGTACTTTTGCAGTGTTCTATTTAACTAATACACTAACACAAAATACAGCAACATGATTGAAATCAAGAACTTAGACTTTGGTTACAAGAGTCAGCCAGTCTTCAAAAACATCAGCCTTTGCTTTGAGAAAGGCAACATCTACGGCCTTTTGGGCGAAAACGGAGTGGGGAAGACCTCCCTGCTGAAACTCATCAGCGGTCTGCAGAAGCCTTCTGCTGGCGCCTGCGAAGTCGACGGCGTCGCGCCCTTCGGCCGCCAACCCGAAACGCTCCAGAAGATCTTCTTCATCTCGGAAGATTTCGCCATCCCCGACAACACACCTATTAAGAATGTGCGCGAGCTGGGTGTTTTCTATCCCAACTACGACGAGGCCCTTTTCCTCCGTCTCTGCGAGGAGCTTGAGGTGGACCCGAAACGCAAATATGGTGAGCTTTCCTTCGGTCAACAGAAGAAGTGCCTCATCGCCACGGCATTGGCGCTCAACACCGACTATCTGCTCCTCGACGAGCCCACCAACGGTCTCGACATCCCTTCGAAGACCCTCTTCCGTCAGGTCATCGCCAAGCACTCCAACGAGAACCGTACCATCATCATCTCCACCCACCAGGTGAAGGATGTGGAGAACCTCATCGACCCCATCATCATCCTTGACCACGACGAGGT
>JAEEGL016577053.1_pt1 | contig 15393 bp, 6 predicted proteins | sample 9134231 | NCBI WGS metagenome assembly JAEEGL01 (sample SAMN16246548, study PRJNA631951) | gut metagenome | biome: gut microbiome; feature: rumen; material: fiber-attached | host: Bos | place: Iran: Karaj | collected 2018-10 | reverse complement strand
TCGGGGAGCATCAGCGACGCGGACCTGTCGACATCGACGTCCCCGCCGCCGGCCGCGACGCCCGGCGCAAGCGACACCGTGACCGCGTTCGTAGCGACGAGCCCGCCGCCGAACGTGCTGGACGCCGTGAACCTGACGACTCCCTCGCCGTCCGCAATCACCCTGGTCTTCGAGCCCTGGATGTCGCCGGACACCGTCACGACGTGGTCGCTCTCGTCGTCCGTGCCGACGGTCTCGATCCAGATTGTCGTCGTCTCCGTCTCGCCGGACGGCTTTACCGGCGCGGAGATCGTGTAGTCGGCGGACGGGAAGAGCGCGACCGCGCGTCCATCGACCAGCTCCAGCCAGCCGCCGCCCGTCGCGGTGATGCCGCCCGCGCCGACGACGTACATCTCCGTCCCCGACGGGTCGTACCCGCTGTCGGAATCGTCGCCGCCCTCCCCGCCTTCACCGCCTTCGCCGGAGTCTCCCGCGACGTACACCCTGTGCTCGTCGAATGCGTTGAGCTGGAGCCCCTTCGCGCCGGCGACCGCGATGCCGCCCATCGTGAACACGCCCGAGGAGTCGTTAGTGACGGAGGCGCTGTCCTGCCGGACGAAGAACGCCGTCGCCGACGTGCCCGCCGCAAGCGGCGCGGGCGCCACGAAGTCGCCGTAGTTCGCCTTGACGAGGCTCGCGCCCGCGGAGACCGTCGCCACGCCGCCCGTCACGACGCCGCCCTGCTCGATCGTGAGGCCGTCCTGCCGCGTCGATGCGTAGTTCGCGACGTCGAGGACGCCGGCAGCCGGGACGACCGAGTCCTGCGCCGGCTCCCACGCGCCGCCCGTGACGTGGAACACGCCGTCGTACCTGTCGTAGCGCGTGGTGGCGATGGACGCTGCCGTCGCGCCCGCCGGGAACTTCACGTAGTCGTCGCGCCCTTCCTCGCCTCCGAGCGAAATATCGGCCGTCGCGGCCGAGAACGCGGCCGGCGCGTCGATCACGTGATGCACCCCTGCCGCGTCGTTCAAGACGGCGGAGAGCCCCGTGAAGCCCGCGCCCGCAGTCGCGTTCGTCGTGATCGTGACGAGCTGCGAATCGCCGAGGAAATTGATCGAGTTGAGCGCATAGCTCCCGTCAACCGTAGCCGTCACGGCGTATGCACTGTTGAAATAGATGTCAACGCCGCTCGTCGGGGCGATTCCAGGAAGCCAGTTTGAGCCGTCGCCGAAGTCGCCGGTCTCCCCGCCGACCCAGAGCCAGTAGTCGCTGGAGACCTCAAGGTAGAGCGTGTTGCCCTCTTCCGAGAGTTCGTACGTCGCATTGTCATACTTGATGTTGTCCGCGACTGCGACTGCAAAATCTGCCAGCGACACCCCGGACGCCGCAGTCAGTATCTTGTACTTGCCGCCCGGCAGCTTGGCCGCGCCTCCGACCGACACCGCGACCGTCCCGCCCCCGCTCTTTGCGAACGCGCCGCCTACCGTCAGCGGTGCGGCCGCGCCCGTACCGACGACGAGGTTCGAGACGACGATCGACGACCCGCCCTCCATCGTGAGAGCTCCGCCAAGCTTCGCCATCGCAGAAGACTCGTGCGTCGCGACGAGCGCCGTCCCGCTCGCGAACGTCGCCGCGCCGGTGCCGATGTTCGCCCCCGGCTTCAGCGCCAGCGCCGCCGTATCGGAGACATTGTAGGGGTTCACGCGCTCGGCGGCTTTGTTGTGCAGCACCGTCACGTCGAAGTCCGCTACGACGACGCCCGTGCCGACGACGTTCACCGCCCCTTCGCGGAAGATGCCGCCCTTGTTGGGCGAACCGTTCTGCCCGTTCGTGCCGTCACCTATCGTTATCGTGTGGGGGGCGTCGTCCAATCCCGTCGTGTTCAATGTCAGGCCTTTGCTGTTCTGGCGAACGCCAATCACGCTTGCTATCGCGAAGTCGTTTGTATAAGCCCGGAGGAGCGCCTTGCCGTGCGGGGCGCTGAACAGCCAGTATCCTTTGGCCCCGGTCAAGCCGCTAGGCCCGATGGCCCACTTGTATTCGCAAAGGCCACTCGACGGCTCGTCTTGCAGCCGGAACGTCCAGTTGTTGCTGGCGTCGTCCGCTGAATACGTCAGCCCATCGGAGATTATGAACCCTGTGCTTGCCAGGTCGCACCACGGCACCAGGTCAACGTCTTTCTTGACGATGGCGCCGCAGACGACAAACTTGCCTCCCTCTGCTACTGAGTTGACAACATATACCCTAGTGTCCACAGCACCGGATATTTCCAGGTCACCCACCACCGTCACGGTGGAGTTCTCCCCGACGGCGACCTTCGCCGAATTGGATATGCCCGTCGTCCTGAGCCCCGCCGCGCCAACGGCGTTCGTGAACGTCACGACGCCGCTGCCCATCTTAAGCCCGCCAAGCGTGACGTCCGCGCCGAGGTCCGCGTTGACCGTGATTGCGGAAGTCGTGTTCGTGAAGAGCGGAATCTCGCCCGCCCCGGGCGCGCTGTCGCGCAGCCAGTTGCCGCCGTCGGACATGTCGCGGCCGTTGCCCCAGCCCGTCCACAGGAGTCCGTCCTCCGTTCTGAACACGACAAGCTCCAACACGTCGCCACTGACCTTGTACCGGTATGAACACCCGTCGGCAACCTCCGGGACGAGAGCCGCGGCGTCAGCCTTCGTGACCCCGGACTTTTCGAGAATCGCGTATGTGCCGACGTCGAACGCCCCGCCGTCCTTCTGCAGCGCCGCCGCGTTCGCCGGGCTCCTGGACGGCGTCGGAAGGGACAGCGTCCCGGACACCGCTACAGGAACCACGCCGTCTGTGTAGCTGTCGATGTTCAGCGTCGAACCGGCCTCCAGGGTCAGGCCGCCGGAAAGCGTGACGCCGCCAGACGAGCCCTTCGCGGTGAACTTCGCGCCGTCCTTCGCCGTCACCGGACGCGCAACCGTCAGCGCGCCGTCAACAAAGGTCTCTCCAGCCGTGCAGACCATCGCGCCCGTCCCGGTCTGGTTGACGCGGTACTGGACCCTGCCGGAACCCGCGTTCGTTATCGCGCCGGAACCGGCGAGGTCGTTGTCTATCTGCACGCTGTTGCCGTTGCTGTCGATCATGCCGCCGCCGGAGGCGACTTCCACGGCGATCTTGCCCGCGTCCTGGATGAGCGACTGGTTGTTCCGCAAGGCCTTCAGCGTTCCGCCGTTGAACGTGAACGTAGCGGCGGCAGTGCCGTTGGCGTTGTATTTGACCGTGGCCGTCGCCAGTGTGCCGCCGGCGTTGAGGCTGATGCTGCAGTCCCTGCCGGAAACGCAGTCTGCATGGTTGCAGAACACAACGCTCTTGCCGGCCCCTGTCGTGACCTCGCCTTCGTCTATCGTCAGTGCCGCCGCAGCGCGGTTGCCTACGAGGATGTCGTTCGACACCGCCAGGTGTCCGCCGTTCAAGACATGCACCTCTGCGACGGAGTGGTCGCCGCCGAAATCGCCGATCGGGAAATTCTTCTGCGTGATGGAGACGGTTCCGCCGCCGATCTCAAGGAGATTCGACGTGTTGTCGATGTTGCTGGTGGGGCCTATGGGGGCATAGCTTCCGGAGGCGTCATTTACCGTCGCGCCGGCCTTTACCCTCAGCGTGCCGTTGGCAAGCCTGCTCATGGTGAATGTGCCGTTGCTGAGCGCCACGTCAAGGCCGCCGTCGATCAACAGGCTCTTGTTCGCAAGCGTCTTCCCGCCGTAGTCGAAGGTGACGGGCTTCGTAGCGGAAGTCCCGAGCGTCAGCAGAGACCCGTCAATCGAGCCGTTCATGACAAGCGTGCCTTCGGAAAGCTTCAGCTTGGAAGCGACGTCCTGCGCCATCGTCAGCGTCCCAGTCCCGACCTTCTCCAGCGTCCCGGACTCGCCTTCAACATTCAGGACCGGCTCGTTTACAGACACTGCGTAGTCCTGCGTGTCTATCGTGCCGCCCCCATCCCCGACCTTGACGTACAGCTTGTCGTTCGCCGCGACCAGCGTCCCTGACGCAGACGCCTTAAGCGTTCCTCCCGCAAATGTCATTGTCGCGTTTGCCGAGCCCTGGGAGGAGGCGTCATAGCCGTACCTCACCTGCCGTGTCGTCAGGACGCCGTTTGTCAAGTTCAGATAGCAGTCCTCGTTGGCGGCGCAGGCGTCAAGATAGCAGAAATGCACATTGCCGTTTGCCACATTTACGTTGCCACCGTCGAGGTTCAGCGTTCCGGCGGCACGATGGCCTATGACCAACCCCTGAGGGCCGCCGTATTCACCGCCGTTCTTCACCGTCACGACCGCTTTGCAACCCACGTCGCCATAGCAGCCTATGGACATGTAATTCGCAGTGTTTGTGACGCCGCCGCCGCTGATTTCGAAATATGCGTCCGACGAGGTGCTGTTGGAGTCTGCGCCAACGCAAATGTAGCTGGACGCCTCCAGTCGCCCGCCAGAATGGTAGAAACGCCCTGTGGAGTTCTTTGCCTGTGCTATTGACAAAATGCCCGCGACACTCCAGTCGCCGCCATTCTTGTCAACGATGCCGGTCTTGCCCTCGGCGGACGCAATGTTCAGCGCGCCTCCGCCAGCAAAGGTCGCATTCGTCGAGCCAAACATTCCGTTCGCCAAGTTGAACGCCCCTGTCGTCTCGAATGAAACATCGCTGGAATTGAGCCCCAGAGTACCCGCGTTTGACGACGTGCCCACTTCGACCGTGACAAATTTGAATCGCCCCTTGGATATGTAGAGAGAGGAATCGCTGTGCGGGCTATATCCATTGGAAATTTTAAGGCTAAAGTCATTCTTGCTTGCATTGGGATAAAGCCCCATGGTAGAATCATCCGCGACGAAATGCACGGTATAGGGCATGTTGACGTAAAGTATGCCGAACCCTTGCGTATAAGCGTTGAACTTAACGTTTGCTCCGTCATTTTGCCATGCAGACGAATATCCCCAAACAAGTTTATGGGAACTCGTACTGTATGCTTGATCCGTAATGAATACTTTATAGTTATCGTAACTGCCATTGAATGCACCAGGTATGTATGTCGGCGCATAATTTGCCGTTCCGGCAGTGCCCGTCCACGTTGCGCCGTTCTCCATGACACGACGCCAGTTCCCCGCCGTCGTCCAGTAATCGTCACCGTCACCCGACCACGAATGCCATATATTTTTCGCCGCCTGCGCCCCGCCAGCCGCCGCGAGCGCGAAAAACGCCGCGAGGAGACATCTCTGGGCTTGGCTCCCCGCCCTGCCAATCTTTGTAATCATCTTCTTCATTTTCATCGTCTTTCTCCCTGTTGTTTTAAACTCTCGGTTCCATGATTCAGCCCAGGCTGTCTATATCCTCCGTGGACGTCATGACGGGATTTGTCACGACCGCGCCGCCACGCCCATGACGCACGGTAACTCCAATGTCTCAAGCGGCATAAAGGACTCCTCCCCTCCACGCGGCCTGCAACGCCGCCGCGCGATTCCGGCCGAGGCACGTCGATGCAAACGCGAATGCCGGGAGACGGCCGGCTACTTTCGCGCCGCCCCCGCCGATTCTGCCGATTGCGTTTTTCATCGCAGTGTTCCTCTCATGCCGCAAGCCTTGCGTCTATATGCACTTGCATGAACATACATCCGCTACCGCCCATCGTGCGGGCATATTGTATCAATTTTCCCAGTCACCACGCAATAGCAAAAAATTAAAGTGGCGAGATGCCACATGGCGATTCAGTTTGAATCGCAACCAAAGGCGAACACTCCGGGTTGCCAAATCGAAAGATTAATCTAAGATTTTAGCAAATTATAAATGCGGCGCGGCCGGAGTCCGCGCCTATCGCGCAAAGTGCTCATTTGCCCCTTTTACAGCTCCATTTCGGCATAATTGGAACTTCGGTCTAAGACGAAGGAGGTCAAGTTCGGGGTGGTCTTCGTCGTGGGCGTTGACTCGGAGGGCAGGCCGTTCCGGCTTCAGAACACCACGACATGCGATGTTCTGGTCGCTTAGGGTCGCAAAGGGTATGATTCCGCTTCGCACGCTCGAGAAATCGTGGCGGGTCGAGGAGTTCTTCAACTACCGGCTACGGAATCTGCGGCAGGTCGTCAGCATCGCCGCCTGAACGATGCAGAAATATCTCGTTGCACCCAACTAAAGGCCGCGAATTTCCGGTTCGAGGACTACCCCGAGGCGGTGGCGGACGCGCTCGCGCATGAGCCGCGCCAGCGCCAGAATGTCGCTGGACGTCGCGCCGTCCCCGGCGGCTATCACATTCGCGTGCCCCTCCCAGACATACGCCCCCCCGACGCGCATCCCCTTCGCGCCAACGGCCTCCAGAAGCCTCCCGGCATGGTCGCCCGGAGGATTCCGGAATACGCTCCCGCAACAGCGCGGCGGGAACTTCGGCCGCCTGGCAAGATAGTCGCCCGACTGGGGACAGTCCCCATTTTTCTTGCCTGAACAGCCATCATCCAACTGGGGACAGTCCCCAATGCGTGGCTGCGCGACCGTAAGCTCCACCTCTTCGATAACTCCATCTATTGCGCTTGTCCTGTAGCCAAATCCGCATTTATCGCCATTAATCCACTTCCCGTCAACCTTTACGCGGCGCACCAGCTCGCCGACGGAATGTCCAAACGCACTGGCGTTCATCTTGACCCATCCGCCAACCGTCCCCGGCACGCCGGCCATCCACGGTATTCCCAGCACCGCCCCCGGCATCCCAGCGGGGACAGTCCCCACAGAACTGGGGACAGTCCCCATTCCGGCGGGGACAGTCCCCGGCAACCTGTAATACTCTTCGTCCGTCGTCAGGTCGCTGATCCAAAGATTCGACCCCATTCCGACGACATGCCGCACCCCGCCTCCGACAGAGACGCCGCCCGTGCGGAAGAACGAGAATTTCGACAAAACCTCGGGGACTGTCCCCGCCGTTTGGGGGACTGTCCCCGATTGCCAAGCCGACTCCATGTCAGAGAGTACCTGGGGCACAAGATTGATTATGTCGCCAGCGCCAAGAAGGAGCGTAACGTCGCCGGATTTCATGGTAAGAAACGCATGCTTCCACGCTTCTTCGCAATTGCGCGCCAGAAACAGCGATTTTTTACAAGATATCCGCTCTTCATTTGGGGACTGTCCCCAGTCGTTGCGGCAGGCGAGGTAGAGGTCTGCTATGTCGCCGCCCTCGACAGGATCCTCGAATGCGGCGTATGTCGGGCACAGGATTACCTCGTCGGCTCCGGCAAGCGCGGACGGGAAGTCGGCGAGGAGCGCCTTTGTCCGCGAATAGCGGTGGGGCTGGAAGAGAACCCGAAGAACGCCCGTACACTTCTCCCGCGCCATCGCGACGGCGCATTTCATCTCCGTCGGATGGTGCGCGTAGTCGGTGTATATCTGGGGAACGGGGAACGGGGAACGGGGAACGGGGAACGGGGAACGGGGAACGGGGAACGGGGAACGAGTGGAATCTGTGGGCCAGACAAGCTGGAAGCGGCGGTCGGGGAGTTCGCCAACGACACCTGGAAGGGCCGCCGCTATCGCCGCCTGGCCGTGGCCGCGCCGCATGGCGACCTCGACGGCCGCTCGCGCGTTCTTCCTGTTGTGCGCGACAAGCGTGTCCAAGACGGCGACGACATCCGGGGACAGTCCCCCGTCAGTCAGCGACTCGCTCTCTATGACCGTCCCGGCGTTGCGCCTCGCCGCGTCGTAGCAGGCGAAGTAGTCGGCCTGGGTCTTGAAGTGGTCGGGGTGGTCGTATTCGCAGTTCGTAACGACGAGGGTGCGCGCATGGTACAGGGCGAGCGTGCCGTCCGACTCGTCCGCCTCGACGACGAGCGGCCCGGTTTCGCCGCCCGCGCGCGCAACGGGGAACTCGCCCGTCTCGCCGCCAATCGCCCAGCTGACATCCTCTCCGAGCGCCTTGAGAAGCTTCGCCGTGAACGTAGAGGTCGTTGTCTTGCCGTGCGACCCGCAGACCGCTATCGAGTCGCGGGCCCCGACGATCTCCGCCAGCACCTCGCCGCGCATCCTGACGCGCCTCGCCGCGCAGACCTCCGGGTGGTCCGGGCGCACGGCGGGCGTCGCGACAAGGAGGTCCGCGCCCTCGACATGCGACGCATCGTGTCCGACGGCAACGGGGATTCCCTGCGCCTCCAGCCAGCGCGTCCTCGGCGTCGCCGCGAGGTCGCAGCCTGACACCTCGTCGCCGCGTGCGCGGACAAGGACGGCGAGCGCCGACATCCCGACCCCGCCGACTCCCATGAAATGGACTTTCATTCGTACCTCAGGCAATCGATGGGATTAAGCTTCGAGGCGCGGTATGCGGGGTAGAAGCCGAAGAACATGCCGACGACGGCGGAGAAGAAGAACGCCGCGACTGTAGAGCCGACCTGCACGAGGATCGGCCAGCCCTTCAGCGCGCCGATGAGCTTCGCGCCGCCGATCCCGAGCCCGACGCCGAACGCGCCGCCGACGGTCGAAAGGACGACCGCCTCAAGGAGGAACTGCGTCAGGATGTTCGCGGGCGTCGCGCCGATTGCCATCCTGAGGCCGATTTCCTTGATGCGCTCCGTCACCGAGACGAGCATGATGTTCATGATGCCGATGCCGCCGACCAAGAGCGAAATCGCCGCAACCGCCGTGAGGAGGACCGTCATGAGCCCCGTCACGGAGCCGATCGTGTTCATGATCTCCGTCGTGTCGCGCGTCTCGAAGTCGTCGTCCTGCCAGTCCGCGAGGTGGTGCCGCTGGCGGAGGAGCGCGCCCACCTCGCGCTTCGCCTCGTCGAGGTCCTTCATGTCGATGAGCGAGAGGTTCATCATGTTGATCGTGCGGAACTTCGAGCGTTGGAGGTAGAGCTGCACGCTGGTATAAGGCGCCATGACGACGTCGTCCTGGTCCTGTCCCCAGTTGTTCGCGCCCTTCGAGCCGAGTACGCCGATCACCTTGAACGTCATGTTGCGCAGGCGCAGCGTCTTCCCGATGGGGCTCTCGCCGTCGCCGAAGAGGTTGCTGCGGACGGTCGTCCCGATCACGCAGACGCGCGCGCTGCGCTGCTGCTCCTCCTCCGTGAAGAAGCGTCCGTCGATCACGGACCAGTTGCTGATCGTCAGCACGTCCTTGGAGACGCCCTGCACGTTGCCGGCCCAGTTCTTCGCGGAGTACATCATCTGCACGTTGGAGCGCACCATCGGGCTCACGGCCTTGATGAGGTGCCCCAGCTCGCGCTTCACTGCCTCCGCGTCGTCCGCCGTCAAGGTCTGCCCCTGGCCCATTCCGCCGGAGACCGGGCCCTGGTTGCGACGTTCGGGATAGACCATCATGAGGTTGTCGCCCATGGACGAGATTTCCTTCACCATCATCGTCTGCGCGCCCTGGCCGATCGCCATGACGCAGATGACCGCCGCGATGCCTACGATGATGCCGATGCAGGTGAGGACGGAGCGCGTCTTGTTGCGCGCTATCGCCCTCCCCGCGACCTTGAATATCATCCAGAAGTTCATCTGCCGTTCCTTTCCGCGATTGATGCTAGTTCGTCCATAAGCCGCCGCGTCGCGACGAGGGCGAGGACGAGCTTCCTGTAGTGGAAGATGCCGTCCGTGAAGACGATGTTGGAAAGCTCGGCCTTGTAGCGGTCGAACTGCTCCCTGTAGGCGCCGTTGCCGTCGAGGTCGCCGTCGCCGACGTCCTTGGCCTCGACGTAGCCGATCGGGCGGCGGGCGGGGCCGTTCTCGCGCACGAGGAAGTCGGGCGCGCCGCACTCGATGCGGGCGGGCTCGTTCACGACAATCGCGCGCGGGATCGCGGCGGAAAGGAGGCGCTGGAGCGCGGGACGGTAGCTGTGCTCCGTCGCTGCGCCGGTCGCGAACTGGCGCGCGATTTCCCCTATGTAGGCATGGATAGATTCCTTGTCAAACATGTCTTTCGTGCCTGCACCGCATCGGCTCAATTGCCTTGCGGGACATGGATATTATATCAAAATCATCCTATCGGCCGCCTCCGCCTGAGCGTCAGGCAAGCGATGCCGAGAAGGAAGAGCATCCCGCCCGACGGCTCGGGAATCGCGCCGACGATGATTGAATCACCGTCCATGTCCCACGCAGAACCCATAACCTCAAGCTCTTTGCCGTATGTGTAGCCAAGCTGGACCCATCCGTATGTAGTTGAGTTGTATCTTTCCTCGCGGAACGCCAGATAGTAACTATCTCCTGGACTGAAAGTCAAACTATAGTCTGTCCAAGTACGTCCATTACCACACTCGTCATATTCCGCGTAGGCAAAACATAGGTTATATGCTATATATCCAGCATCCACGACATCTCCCTTGCAAGCCTTCACAAAGGTATTGGCGGTTACAAGATTGGATTCCGGCTGCGCGCTCAATATCAAATCGTCCCCTAAGAAATTCATCCACATATTGAGGTATGGAGAGCCCATGCAGATTAACTTGCCGCGATCAGCGTCCCAATAGTTTTCATCAACCAAGAACGCCTTGTTCCACGCAACACTCGTGGCGTATGCGTACACGGCAGGGCAGAGAAACAGAAAAGCACATATTGTCTTTTTCATGTTTGCCTCCTCCGCTTGAGCGCCATGGCGGCAGCGCCGAAAAGGAGGAGCAGCCCGCCCGACGGCTCGGGGATCGCCGAGCCGCCGCCAACTATCATAGGCCCGCCGTCAAAGTCCATGGCGCCGTTGACAACAATAAGACCATCCGGATTGGCAAAGCCAAACTCAACCCATCCATATACGTTGTATGGTGTGTACAGGTCCTTGTATGCAACAGTCTCGAACGCGACAAAGACCGTATTGTAGAAATCAACATGCATGGTCTCCGACGGCATTCCTGCCTCTGCCATGCTTGTGGCGTTGATTGCATCCCCAGCATTCATCCGCAAATACCTGTCCTCGTCGGACTTCTGCAAAAACCTGAAATCCGCTGAGGCTACGGACGACTGGACGTCCATAAATACGTTCGGGCAGATGCGCCCCTCATCGGCTGCGAACCACCAGTCGTAAATATGAATCCCCTCACCATACCCCCAATTCTCGCCAGGGGCATAGTACTTGACGACACCGCCGCCCCACACAACGCTGGCGGCATTGGCGAATCCGCATACAAGCAATGCGGCAATCAATAGCAAATGACGCATGTCAATTCCCTCCTCCCTGGTATTGAAAGACTGTCAACGGTCGTCCACCTATCGTGCCATATCCTGAAAGATCGGATTCTTCTATTTGATATGTGGATGGTTCAAGTCCGTTTCGACTTGAAAGAATGTCCATCAGTTCCTGCACCTCTGTCTTGTAGTATGCCAATGACGGTCCACTACCATGGCCTCCACCGAGAAATAGATTCAACAGCACAACTTCATCCGAATGAACCAGGAAACGTGGATTTCCCGAGTCACCACTAACTATTTCCTCGGAGAACCTGACACGATCAACCAACACCGGAGCAGCCTCGACAACAAACGAAGACATTTCTCCAATGTCATGGACAATGGCATGCTCGTCCTGGTCAAAACTCAAAACCGGCAGTCCACGGCCATCAAGAATGTATCTCCTGTAATCTTGCGGAAGTATCTTGGCGACCGATATTGTAGATGGCAGCTCGTTCTGGAGCAGACCTATTGCGATGTCCTCCTTGGGATGTTTGACCACATCCACGACCCTGTTTGTATGAACGCCTCCATTGTTGTCAAAGAAATAGATCGTCCTCGCGCCAGGACTAGTGTAAAAGATAAAATGCTTTGCAAAAGCAACATGCCGTCTGCTTATAGCCGTTCCCGCCTCAAATCTCGAATGCCAGGAATTCCACGGGCTTACGGACGAGACATCAATTCCGTATGCCCAACAGTTGGTGTTTGATGCCGTCCCTGACAAAACAGAATCTTTGGTGTAAGGCAGAAATCTAGATTTTGTTTGGGCTGTCGCCATTCTTCCAAACAATCTTTGGTCTATCGATTTCGCAAAGGCACATAGCGCCAATGATTCGCAATTGCTCGTGTATGAGGTTGGATTGGTGCCAAGCCACCATTCATGCAAATTGATGATTCCATCTCCATCATCATCGTTTTTCGATCCCGACACGTTCCAGTGCGAAGTCCACCAGTCCGGCATCCCATCGCCATCGCTATCGAACTGTCCCAATTGCAGTACTCCACAACTTGCCTTTGAATATCCTATCGGCGCAACCGTGTAGTATGTGTGCGGTTCGTCAACGTTCTCCACTCCGTCGCCATTAATGTCGTCCCAAAAACGGACAGCCAGTTTCTCGGCATTGGTCGTCACCAAGAGTGGTAGGTCCACCGAGAACGTCGTATTGCTCTGCACCAAGGGGCCAACGATTGAATTAGTGCCAAAGAAAACCTGGGCAAGAAGCAGATTAGTCGTTGAAAACACGCCCTCTACTTCAATATGGCTGCCATAGCAAAAACTCTTGTTGTCTGTGGGGTTGCATCCATGACAAACCTCGTCACTATCCAAGACACCGTCACCATCTGCATCTCCAACGACGAATGTTGCGTCTCGGTGATTGTAATATCCGAAAAACTCATGTCCGAATGGAACATCCAGACCAAGATCATAGTTGCCATTTGCATTGATGTCTCGGTAGCCTGTCAAATACACCTTGCCGTCGATAACATTAGTGACAACTGTTATGTCATTCATCCACCCATTTGCATTAGCAAACTCATTGACATTTGTCATTGACAAATCCGGCACCAGTGCCCAGGCATAATAATTGGTGATGTTTTCAGAACAGTCTTTGTCAACAAAATGCACTGTCATTCCCATTCTAAAACTTCCCCCGTCATACGGGTCCGTGCCGGCGGCCCTCTCGCCCGCATCGGACACGCCGTCGCCGTCGATGTCGCCAAGCGCTATCGACGCATTCACCTCGGCGTATTCGCTTTCGAGGCACACGACCACGATAACGTCCGCGTCCTCGTCAAAGACGCCGTTGCGGTTAAGGTCTGCAAACGCCTTTCCGTAGAGACTCGTAGTGTCGTTGGTTGCAGTCGTCGCGATGCCGCCGCCCGTCGTTGCCGATGCGCCAGCAACGTCCCAGCCCGAGGGCGACGAGGAAAACCCGAAGTAGTTTGTCAGGCTTGCGGAGTCATGCGTGTTCGTGACGAAGAGCGTGACGGCCGTAAGATGCGAAAAACGGTTCAGTGGATCCGTCCCGTTGGCAATCTCCGCCGCGTCAGGAGAGCCGTCCCAGTCAGAGTCCGCGAAGAACGGGTCCGTCCCGTACAGCCAGTCCTCGTCCGCGTCGGAGAGCCCGTCGCCGTCCGTGTCAACCGTCCCCGCGCCCGGCGCAAACTGGTCCGCGCCGACGTCGGCCGAACCGCAACGGTCCTGCCCGTCAATGTCCAGCGGCGCGTAAAGCGCGGCGACGCCTGCGCCGCGCGCGGGGGAGTCCTCTCGCAGATGCCCCGCGAAAGAAACTCCGGCATTCGTCACCCTCAACCCCTCCGTGTGGTCGGCTTCGTATTCGAGCGGCGACGGCACGATACAGTTGAGCATCGTCACGTCGTAGGAGACGCCGCTTTCAAGCGGAGCGAGCGCGTATGCGTTCGTGAACGATACGTCGAAAAGGCAGTTGACGATTTCAAGGGGTATCGGATCTGGCGCGCCGCCCCAGTTCTGCGGCGTCGATTCGTACTGGATGCCGTAGCCGAGCCCGCCGTCGTCGGACGGGAAATTCACGAACGTGCAGTTCTCGACGCTCATCGGCGGACTGTCAACGGCGTATATGCCACGGGCGTTCGTGGCGCCGTAGGCGTTGACTACGCAGCTTGCGATGACGACCTCGTTTGACTCGTAGTGGCGGAAGAACCAGCCCTCGTACTGGACGCCTGGGTTCGGCATCCTGACGTATATGTCCCGGAACATCCCGCCCGCCGGAGGCCCACTCCAGGGCAGGTTGCCTCCGCACCAGAACGCCATCTGAACGCCGTTCGTCGCCGCCAGTTCGTAGCTGAGCCCCTGCACGACCGTGTGCGTCGTCTGCGTCGCGTTGAGATACATGGCCGCCATCTGCGCCGTGTGGCGGATGATCGCACGACGGCTTCGTCCGCCGTCGGACGACGTGATCAGCACGGGATGCTCTGGCAGGGTTATCCCGAAGCCGGACCAGCCGCTCCCCTCGTAAACGCCGTCTGCGACCTCTATCACCGAGTATGGCCCGCTTGCCGCAAGCGCGGCGGACAGCGTTGCAACGGCGTTCGACCCGGTTCCGCCGGCGACGATTCGCTCAACCATCTCTGCATCGGCAAGCTGCGGTTGTGTTCCGTGATGGTATTCGTAGAGGTTCGGGATTCCATCGCCGTCCGTGTCGTCGTATGCGTCCGGCCAGAAATTCGGATCAAGTCCGTTCCCATGCTCCCATCCGTCAGGCAATCCGTCACCATCGGTGTCCGGGTTCAACGGATCGGTCAGGGAAACCAAATGCTCGTATGCGTCCGTAAGCCCGTCGCCGTCAGAATCGCCCATGGTCCCGACTCGGAAGAAAAGCCTATCTAACGCCTCGCAAAGGGAGTTTGTCGCGGTCGCAGCAATGACGAATTCGTTGGTCGCGGACGGAACGGCGATAGATCCATAGAGCGTCCAGACGTTCGTGCTGCAGTCGCGCGCGGAGAACACGTCCAGAGCGGCTCCGGGCGGCGCGTTTGTCGCAGACCACGACACGCGCATCCAAGCGGACGTCTGCCCGATTGCGAAACCTGTCACGCACAGTGAATCAAGGGCGTTCGTCCATGCCGGAAACTCTGGAGCGCCCGCGAAGTCCGCGCCGGACACCACGCAAAACGAGCCCCCGCCGTCCGCCCCGGAGCGCGGCGTCTGCACCTGCTCCGGCGGGGGATCCTGCATCCCGGAGCCGTCGCCGTACCGCTCCTTGTCCGCCCGCGTCGGATATGCATTGAACAGCATTGCCATGGCAAGGAGCGCAAGCCCGGCCATTCCGCCGCGACTCAGAAAGCTCCTGTGTTCCGCCATGTCATGACTCCAGGGCCTCGCGGACGAACTGTGAGACCTGCTCGGTCGTCTTGCGGCCGCCCTCCCCGTGGTCGTCGCGCATGACCTTGCCGTCGCGCATCACGATGTGGCGCTTCGCATACGCCGCGATGTCGTCTTCGTGCGTCACCATGACGATGGTGATGCCCTCGTCCGAAAGCTCGGTGAAGAGGTTCATTATCTCTACGGAGCTCTTCGTGTCGAGGTTGCCCGTCGGCTCGTCGGCGAAGAGGACCGGCGGCTCGTTCATTAGCGCGCGGGCGATGGCGACGCGCTGCTGCTGTCCGCCGGAAAGCTGTGCGGGCGTATGCGAATGGCGCCCGCCGAGTCCGACGCGCTTCAGAAGCTCGAGTGCGCGACGGCGGCGCGCCCTCATCGACAACCGCCCCATGTACAGATCGGGCAGTTCGA
>JAEEGL015610885.1_pt1 | contig 15393 bp, 14 predicted proteins | sample 9134231 | NCBI WGS metagenome assembly JAEEGL01 (sample SAMN16246548, study PRJNA631951) | gut metagenome | biome: gut microbiome; feature: rumen; material: fiber-attached | host: Bos | place: Iran: Karaj | collected 2018-10 | reverse complement strand
GTAAACGCCGGTCATAACGTTTACGGTTCCCAGCTCGGTAAGCTGTCCCTTGTCGTAGCCGGTAAGCTCATGCTTCAGCTCCTCATCAAAGAGAGCCTCGTAGGAATGATTGTAAACAATCTCCGTACTTCCGGTAATGCCATACTTGGTTAAATCAATTACTGCCATTTGTACTTACTCCTTTTCCTTAAATTTATTTTCTTGTGACTCTTGGTACGTTGTTTTTTGAAACCAATACCATTCTTTTGGCGCTTGTTCGCCAAAAATTGCCATGTATCATTATACACGAAGGTTCCCAAAAAAGCAACGTCTAACCTCGTGGTTTTTTCTCATTTTTCTTGCCGTTGCATTCTCACATTTTGCCAAGTGCCCGGCTGATTAAACTGCAGCCGTTTCGCCGCGGAGCCAATCGCGTTCTTCTTCGCTCAGATAAGGAGAAATTTTCTCAAATACCGTCTGCTGGTAGGCATTGATCCAAGTCCTTTGTCTGTCCGTCAGGAACTTTATGTCAATGGCGCTCCGCTCTAAGGGAACCCAGGTCAGGGTGTCAAAGTACATAAACTGGCCATACTCATTCTTTTCCCCCTTCTTTGCGACCATCACGTCCTCAATGCGGATGCCGTGGCTTCCCTCCACGTAAATGCCCGGCTCGTTTGTCACGTCCATGCCTTCCTCAAAGGGATATTCCGTTGCTCCCTTTAGGTACTGCCACCGCAGGGACTGCGGGCCCTCGTGTACGTTGAGGATATAGCCAACGCCATGACCCGTTCCGCATTTATAGTCGAGACCCTTTTCCCAGATCGGCTCTCTCGCAAGAATGTCGAGATTCCTTCCCGTACAGCCGTACAGGAATCTGGCATTTGTCATCTGGATCATGCCCGCAGCCACCAAAGAATAGTGATAAATCTCCTCTTCCGTCAGTTCGCCAAGCGCGATGGTACGGGTCACGTCCGTCGTTCCGCCCATATACTGACCGCCCGAGTCTACCAAAAGAAATCCTTTTTTCTGAAGAATCGCATGATTCTCCGGCGTTGCCTCATAGTGCATCATGGCCGCGTTCGCTTCATATCCCGCAATGGTCGGGAAGGAAAGATCCAGGAATTCCGGAATCTGGCGTCTAAACTCTTCGAGCTTGTCTGACGCGGAAACCTCCGTGATCTCCATTTTCCCGATATTTTTCTTGAGCCAATAAATAAATTTCGTCAGCGCAACGTTGTCCGCCATGTAGATCTTTTCCATGTTGGCAAGCTCCGTGGGATTCTTGATCGACTTCAGGAGTTCCGTTGGATTAGGCGCTTCGACCACCTGGTTCTTCATCGTACAGTTCTTAAAGGTTGCATAGCCGCAATATCTGTCATCCAAAAGGATCTTTTCGCCGGACAGACTCTTTACGAAATCAGCGATCTTATCGTACGGGGCGATCTCGACGCCGTTTTTCACAAGGTACTCCCTGACGTCTGCATTCAACGCCTTATCCTGAATAAACAGTACGATCTTTTTATCCGACACGTACACGTAGGAGATCACCACAGGATTGCATTCCACGTCGCATCCCCTTACGTTCAGAAGCCAGGCAACGTCATCCAGCTTTGTCAGGAGCGTGCTTTCCGCGCCCAACCCCGTAAGCTTTTTCCTTACGTCCGAGGCCTTCTCCAAAAGGTTTCTTCCCGCAACGCTTTCCGGGATAAGATACGTCTCTCCGCAGGGAAATGCAGGCCGGTCCTTCCAAACGCTCTCCGCAAGGTCCTCCTCGTAATAGAATTTTACGTTCTTATCCTTTAATTTCTCCTCAAAAGACTTTCCTTCCCTGGCAGAAATCGTTCTGCCGTCAAACCCAAGCGTCATGCCGTTTTGGATCTTTTCCTGAAGGAATTCTTCCAGCGTGGGCACGCCTTCCTCACGCATCTTCATCAGATCAACGCCAGTGCCCGAAAGCTCCGTTGCCGCCTGGATAAAGTATCTTCCGTCCGTCCAAAGTGCAGCGCCCTCCTGCCATACGAGAAGCGTTCCTGCCGATCCCGTAAAGCCCGAGAAAAACTCCCTCACCTTAAAATATTCATTTACGTACTCAGAGCCGTGAAAGTCCGCCGTCGGGATCACGTAATAATCCACGCCCCTGTCCTTCATCACCTCTCGAAGTGCTGATAATCTAGACCGAATCAATTGATTTTCCAATTCTGCGACCTCTTTTCTACCTATACTTCCTTTTTGTTCAATGCTTTATTTACAACCATATTCGCAAGTCCCGGTGAGACAAAGCATCAATATCCTTCCGTCATCTCGCCCTTTAACAGGCCTACTGCCCTGGAGGTACCTATCCGATCGCATCCAAGTTCAATAAATGCTTTCAGGTCATCGATGGTAGACACGCCGCCTGCCGCCTTAATTTTCACGTTCGGGCCAATATTCTCCTTAAAGAGCTTCACGTCCTCGATGGTTGCGCCGCCCGTTCCAAAGCCCGTGGAAGTTTTGATATAATCTGCTCCTGCGTTTGTCACTGCCTTACACATGGCGATCTTCTCTTCCGTCGTCAGATAACAGGTCTCAACGATCACCTTTAGGATATGTTCCCCGCATGCCTTTTTCATGGTGCGGATTTCTTCTTCCACCTTATCATAATCCCCGTTCTTTACGTCGCTTACGTTGATCACCATGTCGATCTCGTTACAGCCATCCTTCAGAGCCTTCTCCACTTCCGCAACCTTAGCTTCCGTTACGCTGTAACCCAAAGGAAAACCAACTACCGTACAAATATTGATCTTCTCCCCATAAGTGTCATGCACGCGCTTAATATACGCCGGCGGAATGCAAACGCTCGCCGTCTGATAAGCGATTGCTTCCTCACATAATTTCTGAATGTCTTCCCACGTCGCAAATGCCTTTAACTGCGTGTGGTCAACCTTCTTCAACATCTCTTTCGCCGTCATCTTACCGTCTCCTTTCTTATTCGCATAAATCTTTTCGCTCACTCACAGCATATTTTATACCAATGTTTTATACTAGCATTCCATACCAAAGCTTTCTCTCTAACCCTAAACAGCTTCCCATTCCGGTCGCATACAGTTCCTCCAACGTCCGCGCCCGCCGGATATCATCCTCTTGAAACAATTAGCCGGCTGCACTTAGCAAAGCAGCCGGCTGAATGGAAAATCTCGAGAATTGTCTGAGGAGCGTCAGCTCCGAGTTGTTCTCGGGATTTTCCACTCCATCCAGACGGTTGTTGAGCTTAGTGCAGTCCGTGCCGTTTCAAGAGGATGATATCCGGCGGGCACAGAGAATTGGGGTCACTCATAACCGGAATGGGAAGTTAATATTATAAACCAAGAAACTCGCGAACAACATTCTGCATCTGGTCGGAATCACACTGCTTGTCATGAAGAACGGGAGCCGTGCGGATCTCCTCGATGGCATTGGGAACCTTGACGTTGGCGAGCTTGGAAAGCTCGTCTACAAGTTCAAAGTCGGTCATGGAGTCATACTTTGCATCAATGGCGTTCATGACGCTTCTGGTAAACTTGAAGGGGCTTGCCGTGGAGGCAATGACCGTCTTGGTCTGGTCCTTGGTCTCAGCCTGATATTTCTCGTAAACGGCTGCGGCAACGGCGGTATGCGTGTCGATCACGTAACCGCAATCCTCGTAAATCTTCTTGATGATCGCCGCGGTCTCCTGCTCGCTTGCGTAATTGCCGTAAAAGTCAGCAAGACCAGCCTTCATTGCATCGTCGATCACGTACTTTCCCTGACCGCTGAGTGCTGCCATCAGTTCTTGATTCTTCTTCGCATCATTGCCAGCAATACGGTAGATCAGGCGCTCTAAGTTGCTGGAGATCAGGATATCCATGGAAGGCGAACTGGTCAGCATAAATTCTCTGTTTCTGTCATATACGCCAGTGCTGAAGAAATCAAAGAGAACCTTATTCTCATTGGACGCACAGATCAGCTTATCGATGGGAAGACCCATGTTTTTCGCATAAAATGCGGCCAAAATGTTTCCAAAATTACCAGTGGGCACGACAATGTTAATCTTTTCGCCCTCTGCTATGCGTCCCTCAGCAAGAAGTCTTGCGTACGCATATACGTAATAACATACCTGAGGCACCAGACGGCCCACGTTAATGGAATTTGCAGAGGAGAACTGGAAGCCCTTCTCATCCATTTCCTTCGCCAATGCCTTATCAGAGAAAATCTTTTTCACTCCGGTCTGTGCATCATCAAAGTTACCGTGAATGCCGACAACCAGCGTGTTAGCGCCCTTCTGGGTCACCATTTGCTTTTCCTGGATGGGGCTCACGCCGTTCTTCGGATAGAATACGATGATTCTGGTACCTTCTACGTTTGCAAAACCTGCCAATGCTGCCTTACCAGTATCTCCGGAGGTTGCGGTCAAAATGACAATTTCATTCTTGATCTGATTCTTTCTTGCGGAGGTGATCAGAAGGTGCGGTAAGATAGAGAGTGCCATGTCCTTAAACGCGATGGTGGGGCCATGGAACAACTCTAAGAAATAAGCTCCCTCCGCTTCTGCCATGGGTGCGATCACGTCAGTGTCAAATTTTTCATCATATGCCTTTGCGATGCAATTTTTCAGTTCTTCCTCCGTAAAATCCGTGAGGAACAGCTTCATCACCTCATAGGCAACCTGCTGATAGCTCATGCCCGCAAGCTCTTTTAAGCTCTTGTCCAATGCAGGCACGTGGTCCGGCACGAAGAGTCCGCCGTCATCAGAGAGGCCCTTTAAGATTGCCTGGGAAGCCTTGATCGGCTGTCCGTTGCTTCTGGTACTGTAATACAACACTTCCATTTTCTTTTTCTCCTTAATTTACCAAAACCCCAAAGATCAGATATCTGTTATTGGGTTTATTTTTTATGCAGGTCGACAGCGTAACGATCTTGCTGTCAGAGGTTATGGTTACGCCGTCACGCACATGGTTTGCCCCACTGTTGCTTGCAGCCAAAACCGTTCCAAAGAACGCTTCAAAGCTGTCTTCATTATTGAAATCGTGATTTGCAAGCAAATGCTCATTGCTGTGAACGTAAGCGGCAAAAATCTCATATTTCAAGGTTTTGTCCGGCGTATATACGTAAAAATACTGATTCTTGTCAAAGAAGCTCTGGGTTTCAAACTTGTGAAGCTGATGGAACATGGTGCCCGTCGAACGCATGTCATGTCCGTACATGACCGTCACGGGATCATTCCAATCCTTTGAATTCCAGTTTTCGGTGTAAATACATCCGGGATAACCTTCACTACCGTTTAAGTTATGATAAAGATAGTATCCGTCATCCGTGGGATGGCGAAGTATGGGATAATCAATATTGGTTCCCGGCACACTGATCCATGCATAAATATGACCGTTTTTCTTGGTCTGGAGCGTCGTAAAATCAATCACGCGGTTCATGGGATCCGAGCTCTTTGAAACAGGCTTCTGGGTAGGCTCTGCGGTAGGTTCCGTTTCAGGCTCTTCCGTGCTCTCAGGCTTTTCCGTTTCCTCCGGTGCCGTCGTCTGCTCACCAGGAAATTCGATTTCCATGCTCTCTCCGTTGTAACCGTCTTCGTCCACGGGGAGATCCTCAGGCTCCACGTCCGGAGTCCGGAATTCTATAATCTCAAATTCCGGTTCTTCGCTCTCCTTAAGCTCTTCCTGTATCTTATCCGCCACGGATTTCGGCGTATCGTCAGAGACTTCCAAAGACACGTTCTCCGCAACGGCCACTGGCTCATTCTTACCTTCCTTCAGCTTAATGCAAAGAAAGATGATAAGCCCCACAATAACAAGAAGAAGGGCCACGGAAATGGGCCCAAGGCCCATTCCATGTCTCTTCCTCTGATTTTTCTTCACGGGTTCTTTTTGATTTTTATTAGTTTGATCCATCTCCATAATTACCGTAATACTTTCCGTAATACTTTCCGTAGTACTTACCATAGTATCTGCCATAGTAACCCTTGCCGGAAATATTAACTTTGTTCAGAACAACGCCAAGAATGCGGATGCCCGCAACGTCCAACTGTTCTTTTACCTTACGAACAAAACGATAGCTTACGTCGCCGCAGGATACAACGATCACGGCACCGTCACAGCACTTTGAAACAACTGCCGTGTCAATAACGCTTCCAAGAGGCGGCGTGTCAATGATCACCATGTCATAATAATCCCTTGCCTCTGCTACCATCTTCTTGAAGCGATTGTTTCCAAGAAGCTCACTGGGGTTAGGCGGAACGGGGCCGGAAAAGATCATGTCAAGATTTCTAACGTTGGTAACGCACAGCGCGTCTTCCAAGTTTGCCTTTCCAACCAAATAGTTTGCAAGTCCAAGACGGACCTTACCTTTTTTATGGCGCTGACGCATTACGGATTTACGAAGGTCTCCGTCCACCAAAAGCACCTTTTTGCCCATCTGCGCGTAAGAAATCGCAAGTTCAAAGGAAATACTGCTCTTTCCCTCGTTAGGAGTAGCACTGGTAACGCAAATTACCTTGATGTCATCTCCGGAAAACTCAATATTGGTTCGGAGAGTCTTATATGCTTCACGCGTTCTGTAATCTAATTCTTCCAGATTCAGTTCAATGTTCTGCATGATTTATGCCTCCCCGTGATTATCAACGTTGATTTCCTGTACCACAAGATCCATGTTGCCACTCTCCTCGTCAACGGCTTTTACCATCTCCGAATCAAAATGTTCATGGGATTTTCCTCTTTTTTTCTTGTTCTTTTCATTCTGATCGGCAACCGGAATCATTGCCAGCGTGCTAAGTCCAAGATATCTCTCCACGTCCTCGGCACTCTTGATGGAATCATCCAAAAGATACTGAATGATCAAAATGGCTGCGCAGGTAAATGCGCCAAGGAAAGCACCGATCAGACCCCATTTTTTCGCCTTGGGCCCCGATGGTCTTTTGGGAAGGTTTGCTTCCGTCTCCAAATTAGCTGCCTGGATGGCCATAACCTCGACAATATGATCGGAAGCCTCCATTCTGACTTCCTTTGCCAGGCGCTGCGCCATCTGCGGATCCGAATCCGTAACGGTGATGGAGATCAGGTTGGAATCACCTACGGTAGATACCTTAACGCGGCTTGCAAAGCTTTCATAAGACTCTTTTAATTCGCAGGCAGCGATTACTTTCTCCAGTACGTCCCTGCTCTTGATCAACGGAGTATAGTTCTTTGTCAACTGGTTCGACGTCTGCAGATCGGAATAGGATACCGTCGATTCGTTGTTTTTATTCAGAATAAAGATTCTAGTCGTGGATTCATACCAGGGAGTTACGGTTAATTTGCAGATCAAAAAGCCTGCAATGCCGGTAACTGCTCCGCATAAGATCAAAAGCCACAACCAATGAAATAACAAGCCGATCAATTCCTGTAAATCAATTTCTATAACGTCTTCTTTGCTTTGCATGAATATTCCCCATCCTTATCAGCTATTTCTTTATAAAGCACGCCACGTCAATCATTCTGCCAAAAGTTCCGTCATTGCATTTCTAAATAGAACGTCGTCCGCATACTCCGGATCACAGTATTTCCGGATCACTTCCGCACACTTTTTCATTTCAGGGCTTCTGCTCCTTACGTCATGTGCATCCGTGCCTACGTAATCGATCAGTTCTTCTTTGAGAAGTTTTTTGATAAAATGCTTTACCTTAAACCCATAATTTCCGGCAACGCTTCCCGCGTTCACCTGGATCCGGCATCCGAGACCTCTGAGGGATCTTATGTTTTCCAAACTGCCAAGCATGCATTGATACCTTTCAACGTGAGCCAGGATTGGATGATATCCCATCCCTAGCAAATCTTCCATGGCATTCCTGACGTAAGAATAGTTTTCCAGCGGATTAAACTCCACCAGAACGTATTCCGTGTCATTCATGCGGGAAAGCCATCCGCTCTCCAGCTTCTCTTCCAGGGAAGAATTATAGTAGATCTCCGTTCCGGGATGCAATCGTATGGATAAACCGTCTTGCCGCGCAAGGCTTTCCACCTCTTGGATCATCTCGCCGATCACCTTTCTCGGCGTACCGACCCTTCCCTGCTTGTAATGAGGCGTCACGATCGCATCAGTTATGCCGTTAGCTTCCGCGATCCGCAGCATCTCCATGGTTTGTTCCATGTTTTGCGAGCCGTCATCGATGCCAGGCAACAGATGACAATGTACGTCAACGTATCCCATGCTTTTCCTCTTCAACAAAATATTCCCACAAATCATGCAGGATACCGCATACTAGTATATCCTAGGTCAACTTGTTCGTCAAGTTCTATTTTCTGTTAGAAATTCGTCTTTAAAAATTGCGTCAGCCCTTGCTCTTCAAGACGTACGGCGTCACCTGGTATACATAGTAATTTAGCCAGTTGCTGTATAGGTTATTGCTGTGTGATCTCCACTGTAACAGCGGTTTTTGCGTGGGATCATCGTTTGGGAAGTAATTATAGGGTACCTGAATGGGCAATCCCTTGTTCTTATCCCTAAAATACTCATTGCTGAGCGTCATGCGGTCATATTCCGGATGTCCCGTCACAAAGATTTTCTTTCCGTTTTCCGCAAAGGCAAGAAATACGCCGGCCACGTCGCTCTCCGCCATGATCGTCAGTTCCTTGCATGCATGGATCGCTTCCGCACTCGTTTCGGTATGGCGGCTGTGCGGTGCCAGAAAAATGTCGTCAAACCCCCTCACCAGGGGAATTTTCCTGTTCAGCACCCGATGCTCGTATACGCCGAAGAGCTTTTGGGGAAGCTTGGACTTATTAATGCCGTAATAATGATAAAACCCTGCCTGTGCCGCCCAACAGATGTGAAGCGTGCTCGTCACGTGTTCCTCCGCCCAGTCCATGATCTGGCAGGTCTCATCCCAATAATCCACTTCTTCAAACGCGATGTCTTCCACGGGTGCACCGGTAATGATCAAACCGTCAAAATAATCATCCTTTACATTGTCAAAGGTGGTGTAAAACTTATTCAAGTGACTCTGCGGCGTATTGGTATTTCTCGATACGTGCGTCACGGTGTTCATCAGCGTCACTTCCACCTGCAAAGGCGTGTTGGAAAGGGCCCGGAGGAGTTGCAGCTCCGTATCCTGCTTGACCGGCATGTTGTTTAAGATCAAAATCTTCAAAGGTCTGATGTCCTGATGCAGGGACCTTGTTTCATCCATCACAAAAATATTCTCCGTCTCCAGGATTTCCTTAGCGGGAAGTTGACTTTGTATTTTGATTGGCATTTTCGTTTCCTCGATTTCTAAATTTATGTTGCGTTTCATGAAATACCGTAAGCTTAGCTTTCGCCGTCCTTCCTGCCAAAATACGTGGCAAGGAATTCATCCTCCGAAAGAATCTTCACGCCCAATTCCTTGGCCTTTTGATTCTTCGTGGAATTCGACGTCACGTCATTATTGATCAGGCATTCCGTCTTTCCGGTGACGCTTCCCGTCACCTTTCCGCCTCTTGCCTCGATCTCATCTTTCAGGTCATTGCGGCTCGCATAATGCACTAGGCTTCCGGTCACGACAAAGGATTTTCCTTCCAGCGTCTGCTCCATCGCGTTTTCCTGCGGCTTTTCCACGTTCAATTCATGAACAAGCCGAAGCAATTTTTCGCGGTTTTCTTCGTCTGACATGTATTCCACGTAGGACCTCGCGATCACCTCGCCGATCCCGTCAATGGCACTCAAGTCTTCCTCACTGGCATTCATAAGCCGGTCCAGATCATGGTCAAACCGCTTGCATAACAGCTTTGCATTGGCAAGGCCAATGTTGGCGATGCCCAAGGAATAGATGATCCTAGGCATGGTCGTCGTTCTGGCCTTCTCAATGCCGTCCAAGAGATTCTGGCAGGATTTCTCCCCAAAGCCTTCCATGGCGGCAATCTCAGCGTGATATTTCTCCAGTTCAAACAGATCTGCAAATTCCTTGACAAATCCAAGGTCTACCAGCTTCTCCAGGGTTGCCTCGGACAATCCGTCCACGTTCATGGCGTCCCTGCTGACAAAGAGCACAAAGCTTCCGATCTGCTTCGCGGGGCACTTTTCATTTGTGCAATACAGTGCCTGTGCTTCCCCCGTCTGACGGATTTCCGTAGGTGCGCCGCATACCGGACACGTTTCCGGGATCTCCAGGGTATCGCTGCAAGTCAGGTTCTCCGAGATCTGCGGTATGATCATGTTGGCCTTATACACGGTGATCTTATCGCCGATGCCAAGGCGCAGGGCCCGGACAACACTGACGTTGTGCACGGAAGCGCGGCTCACGGTCGTTCCTTCCAATTCCACCGGTTCAAAAATGGCAACGGGATTGATCAGACCGGTACGGCTCGGACTCCACTCCACCTCCGTAAGCGTCGTCTCGCGAAGCTCATCCGCCCACTTGAATGCGATGGAATGTCTCGGGAACTTTGCCGTTCTTCCAAGGCTGCGTCCAAAGGCAACGTCCTCATACGTCAGAACCAGTCCGTCCGAAGGCTCGTCCACTGTGTCAATCCGTTTTTCAAAGTCTTCGATCTGATGGATGATCGTATCTTCCGTCACCAGGAAATGTTCCACCACGGTAAAGCCCTGTTCCTTCAAAAACCGGAACTCTGCAAGACGTGAATTCTCAAATTCCCTGACCGTACCGTCCTCATCCACGGCTTCCACCAAAGAAAACGCATAGAATCTAACGTTTCGCTCCGCGGTGATCCTGCTGTCCAGCTGTCTCACGGAACCACTGCACAGATTTCTGGGATTCTTATACTTTTCGCCTTCTTCCGGTATCTTGGCGTTGATTTTTTCAAAATCGGAATAGGTGATGATCGCCTCTCCGCGAAGCACCAGATTCCCCTGAAACGGAATGGCTGCCGGCAAGTTGACAAATGTCCTGGCGTTTGCCGTGATCACCTCGCCGACCTCACCATTTCCGCGCGTTACGGCCTTTGCAAGCCGTCCGCCCTGATAGGTCAGCACGATGGTCAGTCCATCCAGCTTCCAGCTGAGAACGCCCGCACGCCCCTGCAGCCAGCTTCTCAGTTCTTCCCTGCTCTTGGTCTTGTCCAGAGACAACATGGGTGCTGCGTGACGCTCCTTCGGCAAAAAATCCACGGCCTCATAGCCAACCTTCACCGTAGGAGACCCTGCCATGACAAGCCCCGTCTCCTTTTCCAGCATGACCAATTCGTCATATAATCTGTCATACTCCAGATTACTCATGATTTCGCGGTCTTCCGCATAATACGCCATGGCTGCGCGGCTCAGCACAGGAACCAATTCCTTGATCCGTTCAATCTTTTTGTCCCGGCTGTCGTCTCCGTCCTTCGTTTGGTATTCTGCCTGCACGTTCTTCTCTTCGTCCATGCTTTCCCCCATCCTCTTTTTTCAATTCTTTGTTTCCGATCCTCAGTGCTTCCCAGAGGGCCGTAATCTCTTCCTCGCTTGCTTCCCTCCACTGTCCCTCGGGAAGGTCTCCCAGTTCCAGATTCACGACGCGAAGCCGGATCAGATTCACAACCCTGTACCCAAGTGCCTCGCACATTCTTCTGATCTGACGGTTCAATCCCTGCGTCAGCGTAATGCGAAATGTATTGTCTCCCGTCTTTCTTGTTCTGCAGGGTCTGGTTGTCACGTCCAGATCCTCCAGGTAAAGTCCGTCTGCCATCTTTTTGAGGTCCGAAGCCAAGATGGGCTTGTTTACCCTGACGGCGTATTCCTTTTCATGACCGTTCGCCCCTCGCATCATCTCTTCAATGAGATCCCCGTCATTGGTAAGGAGCAACAATCCCTTAGATTCCTTATCCAGTCTTCCCGCATAGGTGACCCGGACGGGATACTTGACCTCGGTCCGGATGGTGCGCTCCGCATGGTCATCTTTCTCCGTACAGGTGACGCCTGCCGGCTTATGATACAAGAGAAGCACCTTTTTCTCCTGTCCGCCGACCTTCCTGCCCCTGCAGAAAATCTCTTCGGTGCCATCCACCATCATGCCCATCTGTGCAGGCATCCCGTTCACCAAAACCAGGCCGTCTTCGATTAGCTTGTCCGCGTCCCTTCTGGAGCAGACGCCGCAGGACGCAAGATACTTGTTCAACCTTGTCAGTTCCATGTTTCCAATTCCTCTAGCATGCGAATGGGCGGAATTCCCTTGCCTTCCTCCAAGCCTCTCTTGGCCGTCTTGTCTGCAAGTTCATTGTATTCCACCTTTGCGTGAGCCGTTACCTTGTGAAAGCCGATGCGGATCTGCATTCCCCACTCACGCATGGCCTTTGCGTACTTTTGCGTATGCTCTTTCTTAGCCTTCCACTCTCCGGTCACCCACTTTTCGATGCCCTCATAGTCATAGTATATCTCTATGGCGGTAAACCCATTCTTCATGGCCGTCTTCACGGCATACATCGCGCCAAGCATTTCTCCCGTGACGTTGCGCATGGACACGGTCTCCGGATTTTCGCCGTTTCCCATGGCCAGATAAATGCCTCCCTGCGGCGGCAAGAATACACACCCAAAGGCGTATCGCTTGATCTCATCATTATAGCTTCCGTCCACATAAGCCGTGAGCACGTTCTCCATAGGCTCCCCTTTACTTACCCGAAAAGCCCACGGCGTTTTAGCACGCCATGGGCCTTTCCGTTATTATTCGCTTATGGCCTTTTTGATTGCCGACATAAGCTCTTCATAGGTTTCAAATGCCTCAAGCTCCGGATGATCCTTCTTGATCTGCTCCGTGCTGCGGAACAGGAATCCTGCCTTGCTGGCAAGAATCATGCCAAGGTCATTATGGCTGTCACCGCTGGCAATCGTGTCAAAACCGATCGACTGAAGCGCCTTTACCGTGGTCAGCTTGGACTGTTCGCAGCGCATCTTGAATCCCGTGATCTCACCGTTTTCACCGACCTCTAACTCATTACAGAAGATGGTGGGCCATCCAAGTTTCTTCATCAGAGGGCCGGCAAACTGGGAAAAAGTATCGCTGATGATGATCACCTGCGTGATGCTGCGAAGCTCATCCAGGAACTCCTTTGCGCCGGGCATGGGATCGATCTTTGCGATGGTTTCCTGGATCTCTTTTAATCCAAGGCCATGCTCCTTTAAGATACCAATTCTCCAACGCATCAATTTATCATAATCCGGCTCGTCCCTGGTCGTTCTCTTCAGCTCCGGAATTCCGCTGGCCTCAGAAAACGCGATCCAGATCTCCGGCACCAATACTCCCTCCAGGTCCAAACATACGACGTTCATTCTTTCTTCCTCCACTTTCTCATAGCTGTCAAAACACAAGAATTAGTATAGCACGTACCCCATGGGAAAGTCAAACGCTAGCTTGATTCAACAAGCATGCCCAGACACAATAGCCTTTTTTGTCTATTCCAGCCATCTTTTACGGTTTTCCTTTGCGATGAGCATTTTTCTTTTTCCCTCCATGAAAAAAACCTTTTGCGATTTATTTGTAGTTGAATATTTTGAAAGAATTCTTTATAATGTTGTTAATGGAACTTGAAAACAATAATCAAGTTCAAAGAAAGGAGCTTTCTTATGATGGATGCGATGAACAAACCCGGATTTCCCTCTAACGAAGTGGAAGCATTGACCATGCTTTACCTTGAAGAGCTAACCCTCTCAGGTCTGGCGCCTGAAGAAATCTATGACAAATACGTTGATGCCTATAAGCGCATCGCAAAGCAAAAGGAATTAAACCAGTCAGAGCAGGCAGAAGCATTTTAAATCAGGCCATAAATGAAGGCGGTGAGTGAAAACCCACCGCCCATTTTTTTGTTTTCAATCGTTAATGCTCTTTGTCCACAGTATTCTTATCCGTATTCCTCTTATCTGTAGTACTTCTTCATCCACTTTGGATCATCGAAGCTGCTCTTGTCGGACATCTGGATCCAAGTACAAAGATCATCCGCAAGCTCCATGATCACGTCAGAAAGCTCCAGATTCCTCTTCCACTTCTCTTCCATTGCTTCATATCCCAAAAGTGCTCCGAGTATGTTTCCTGCGATCGCACCGGTGGAATCGCTGTCACCGGCGTGATTTACCGCCGCGATAATGCCATCCGAGAAATTATCCTGATGGCGGAGCGCGCAGTAAACGGCAATTGCAAGCGTTTCTTCAGCCACCCAGCCTTCACCGATCTTGCGAATGTTGTCCTGATCAGATTCATCATTCTCTGACAGGCTGATCGCCAGATCCATAATGTCTGCAAATTCTTTCAAATGCTCATCGCCCTCGAAAAGCTGCCATGCCTTATTCATCGCTTCCACGACAATCTGCTTCAAAGTCAGCTTTTCCTTCGGGAACACGATGCGGTTGATGATATGAGTCAATACCGCCGCAGGCATGTAACCTAAGGAATTCCCGTGAGTGATCGCCGCGATCTGGGCACCTTCTCCGTCCAGACGAAGCGTATTCATCTTATGATACATCAAGCCAAGGGGCGCGATCCTCATCACGCCGCCGCAACCCTTACTGTTGTTGACAACGTCCTTCGTATAATCCTCGGCAATATAGCCACTGTTCTTCCTGATCTTCAGTGCTGAAAGGCAAGTATTTCCCGGAAGTCTCCGGCAATATAATTCCGGGACGTCCGAAAGCCAGGATACGCAGTGCGGCGCGCCGCCCTCGGAATCTTCCATGGCCTTTGTGTACTCCTCGTAGGACATGTCCTGCGTGCGGAGCCAATCCTGATACGCCATTGCAACGTAGCTTCTGGGCCAAACCTGAATGTTGCCGATCTTCGCCTTGGTATCAGCAACCAAAAGGCCATTTGCGGTAAACAGCGTCATCTGTGTGTCATCGGAGATCATGGCCTTACCGCCTTCCCTGGCGATCTGGAACTCCGTAATACCCTTTTCCCCGTAGCGCTCGCGAATCTGTGCTTCATCCATAAACACAACGGAAAATCCAAGCGCGTTACCAACGGCGCCGCCATACAGGCATCCGCGGATCTGATCCGGATTCACCTCGGTATCATTTTGCGTGTAGAATCTTTGAAGAATCTTATTGACGTACATCAGAGCATTCCCCCTTCTTCCTAACGGTTTTTGATACAACCCCTTATGTCAATAATAGCCTTTTTCGGCAAGAACGTCAATGCAAAATGGCATACGTGACCAAACCGTTACAATTTAAAAAACCCATGGCCCGAAAGCCATGGGTTTCTAAGAATTCAATTCAATTTAGACAATACCCTGTGCGGTCATTGCCTCAGCAACCTTCAGGAAACCTGCAATGTTAGCGCCTGCTACGTAGTCGCCGTCCTTGCCATACTTCTTAGCTGCTGCGTCAAGGTTGTGGAAGATGTTAACCATGATGGTCTTCAGCTTAGCATCAACCTCTTCGAAGGTCCAGGAAAGTCTCTCGCTGTTCTGGCTCATCTCCAGAGCGGAGGTAGCTACGCCACCTGCGTTTGCAGCCTTGCCGGGGCAGAACAGAACGCCG
>JAEEGL015334417.1_pt1 | contig 15393 bp, 11 predicted proteins | sample 9134231 | NCBI WGS metagenome assembly JAEEGL01 (sample SAMN16246548, study PRJNA631951) | gut metagenome | biome: gut microbiome; feature: rumen; material: fiber-attached | host: Bos | place: Iran: Karaj | collected 2018-10 | reverse complement strand
CGAAACATTGTTAACAATTGTGGTTACCTGCGATTTGATATAATCTAACGATTCAGGATCGCCCACAACCGAATTCCAATGATCAATAATTTCGTAAACAGCGGCAAGATTAAAACCGTCGCTCTTTTGCGCTATGGCTTCCAAACCACTTGCTGTAGGATTCAGCATAAAGTTGTTGTATGCATCAAGTAATGGCGCAAACTGAAAATAATTAACCACAGTATTAACCACGGCTGCTCCCAAACCCGTTACCAAATAATAAAACATAAACCGCTTGGTGCCCCATACGCTTTCGATTACAGTGCCAAACAAAAACAAGGCATACATGTTAAAAAACAGGTGAAACAATCCACCGTGCATAAACATGTAGGTAAAATACTGATATGGTCTAAAATGATCAGACTTGACAAAATAGAGCGCCAAATAGTCAGTAAGGTCGACACCCTGCATATATTGCAACAGCCATGTAATCACAAACATTGCTACATTAGCAATCAACAAAAACTTGGCTCCGCGAGTTAATTGTGGCATTTGTTTAAAAATTAATAAATTATGAGAACCGCTTTTCTATTTCGTCTAAACCCACAATCACAATCACGGGTTCTCCTTCGGGCGAAAAATTGGGTTCGTTGGTGGCAAAAAGCGAATCAATAAGTTGCCGCATCTCTTCGGGCGAAAGTGCTTTGCCGTATGGTATCACTTCGCGGTTGGCGGCGGCTATTGCCAATATATCTTTGATAGAGGTAGACACATTGCCGTGCCCCTCTTTGTAGCTGTCAATAATATCGTTAATTACCTCGGTGGCAGAATCTTCTGATAGAAATGGCGGAATTCCATTGATTACAATGCTATTATCTTCGTTAAATTCGATATCAAAACCCACCACCTGAAACTCGTCGCGAATATCAAACGCCATTGCAAAACTTGTAACATCAAGGTTTAGCGTAATGGGATAAAGCAGAGTTTGCACCGAATCCACATTGGCATCTACTTTTTCGATATACTTTTGATAAAGCACACGTTTGTGGGCGCGGCGTTGGTCTATTATCATAATGCCCGATTTTGAGGGGCTAACAATATATTTGTTTTTAATCTGAATCAAACGGTTTTCTACCTTGGGGGCAAAAGAACTTTCGTGCGAGGCAAACGAGAGGTCTTCGGTAAGAGATTCATTACCAGAATACAACTGCTGCCAATTGTCGATATTGCGGCGTTGACGCTCTCCGTCGTCGTTGTGTTGCTGATAGCCGCCCGAACTACTGCTCTGATTGGTTTCAAACGGATTGTAAAACGGATTGAAATTTACCTTTGGCATAGGCGGTATGGGCGCATCTTTTGGAAAATAAGGCACTTCGATGTCGTCGCTTTCAGAATCAAAGTCGATAGCCGGAGCCACGTTGCTTTTTGAGAGGGTTTCTCTAATGCCAGCCTGCAACAAACGAAACACATCCGAACCGTTTTCAAAATTTATCTCTGTTTTGGTGGGATGCACGTTTACATCAATACTATGAGGGTCTACCTCAAAATATAGAAAATAAGGCGGAATGCAGTCGGGACGCACAAGATTTTCGTAGGCCAAAGCCACTGCCTTGTGAAAATACTGACTTTTCATAAAACGGTTGTTGACAAAGAAATACTCCTTGTCGCTGCGTTTTTTTTTAGCGGTGGGTTTGCCGGTAAATCCTGTAATCTTAACTATCGACGTATCAATCTCAACTGGAATTAATTCTTGATTGAGATTTTTGCCAAATACATTGATAATTCTCTGTTTTAGATTGCTTTGCGGAAGATTGTAAATAAGAGTTCCGTTGTGATAAAGCGAAAAACTTATCGATGGATGAGTTAGCACAATGCGCTGAAACTCAGCAATAATATGCTGCAATTCGGTGCTGTTGGCTTTTAAAAACTTGCGACGAGCCGGCACGTTAAAAAACAGATTTTTAACGCTAAAATTTGTTCCCACGTTTGTGCTAACGGGATTTTGCCCAACAAACTGCGAACCGTTGATAATTATTTGAGTGCCAATAGAATCTTCTTCGCGGCGGGTTTTTAGTTCTACCTCAGCCACAGCTGCAATCGAAGCAAGAGCCTCGCCTCGGAATCCCTTTGTGCAAATGCAAAAAAGGTCGTCGGAGGTGTATATTTTAGAAGTGGCATGACGTTCAAAACTCATACGCGCATCAGAAGGGCTCATGCCGCAACCGTTGTCGATTACTTGCACAAGCGTACGACCCGCATCTTTGATGTTTACGGTTATTTCGTCGGCGCCGGCATCTACCGAATTTTCTACCAATTCTTTAACCACCGAAGCCGGACGCTGAATAACTTCACCTGCCGCAATTTGATTGGCAAGCGCGTCAGACATTAGTCTAATAACATCAGCCATTGCGTATAATCAGCCTAAATAAAATGAAAATATTGATTAGCAAAATATGCGCCTACCATAAGTATTACAAACAATACAGTACGGCGACGGTTGGCTTGTTTGAGGTCGCTTTTGCGACGCTCGTACATACGACGGAATGTTCCGTGCTGAAGAATGCGTGTATCTTCTTCTTCGTCTACATCTTTGCCGAGTTCTTTGCGTATACGTGCGCGGCGTATTTTAAGATCCTCTTTCCTTGGGTCGTAATATCGCGGAATATACTCAAACTCATGTATTTTCATTTCAGGGAAAAAACGTGGAAGTCCCATAGTAGCAATGTTTTATAAAATTTACATTTGGTAGTTTTTCAGTGCAAATATAGAAAAAAAACAAAAAAAAACATAGCGCGACATTTTTTTTATTTGCCACGCTATGGTTTTTTAATGATATTGTTGACTTATGATTGTGCCTATTGGATAATCACTTTCTGAGTTGTATTACCGGTTTTAATAATATAAATACCTGATTTAGAAATATTTAATTCCATCATCGAGGTATATGGCTTTTGTTTAACGATAGTTTTGCCAAGAGTGTTGACAACTACGATGTCTGATTCGGCGTTTTCAACAAAGATTTTATGACCAAAACTCCAAATTTTGATGTTATTGACAGAAGGATTGCTATTAACAGGTGTATTGGGGTTTTCGTTAGCTTTTGCTTTTACATTCACTACCAATTCAGTTGTAAAGCCTTCGTATTTAACGGTGAGAGTTTGCTCGCCAACTTTGTTGGAGTTAAATCCTGAAATTTCGGCTTTGCTAAGGTCAACAGTCTGAGTGGTGTTGTCGGAATATTTGATAGTGAGAATGCCGTTTCCGGTAGAGAAAGTTTCGCCTTCGGTGTATTCGGTTTTGGGCGAAACCTTAATATCTATAGCAATAGGAAGAATCTCTATCACCACGGGGAAGTTTTTAGAGAAATAACCGGGGTTGGCAGTGCCACCATCAATTCGGGCAAAAGTTTTGTCGATTGCTTCATCTTCGTTAAACTTAGTGCCTTCGCCACCTTCAAGATTATTACAGAAACGAAACATTGCATTAGAAACTTCAACATTTTCAGTGGTCCAAGTATCTGACACAACAACAGTTTTGAGATCGCCACACGAATGGAACATTTGGTACATATCTGTAACTTTTGCAGTGTTGAATTTTCGCAAATCAAGTTCTGAAACAGATATGCCATAAAACATACCTCGCATAGAAGTAACGCTCTCGGTGTTAACATTTTCCAAACCATCTATTTCGGTAAGATTTGTACAAGAATAAAACCAGTATTGAGTCAATGTTGGTATAAAATCAGCAAACGACTTATCAATTATTATCTTTTTAACGTTTTTAGCGTCAGTAATTTCGCTTGCAATCCATTTTTCGGAAGCTGTTTTTTCAGCATCAATTTCTATAGCTCCGTATGGAATTGTCTTTTTGAATCCCAAAGTCAAAGTTCCTGATTCACTGTCAAAGAGACCGTAAGTAAGCGATGGTTGGAATGCAGAGCGTCCCGCTTTTGTTAGATAGCCCGGATCATCAGCACCGCCATCAATATGAGCAAATTTTATGTCAGATTCAACAAAATGAGTTCCCTCACCACCATAAAGTTTTTTGTCGCCGCTAAACATTCCTGAATACTCTGTAACCGATTTTGTTTCCCAGCTACTTGAAACATAAATAGTTTTGAGTTTTGTGCAACTATTAAACATACTCGACATATCTGTTACATTCTTTGTGTTGAAAACACTCAAATCAAGAGAAACAATATTTTCGCACCAAAGAAACATTTCAGACATATTGGTAACATCCTCAGTATTGATATAATAAAGTCCCGAAATAAAGGTAAGATTCGTGCAACCACAGAACCAACGTTGACAACTGATTGGCAAATAATTACGAAACGATTGGTCAATCACAATTTTCTTAACGTTTTTAGCATCAGTAATGCTACTTGCAATAAAATCACCTACTTGGACGAATGATGGATCAATAAAAGAATAGTTTTCCGGCAATGTTTTTTGCCCGTAACAAGCAATAGTTAAAACGCCTTCATCGCTATTAAACGAAGCGCAAGGCAAAAATGGCTCATAAGGATCTGTACCAACAAGTGTCAAATATCCGGGGTGTTCATCAGTATCAACACAAGCATATTTAATGTCAGATTCTTCACAATGAGTTCCATTACCACCATAAAGATTATTACATTTTTGAAACATAAAAGAAGCTTCTGTAACTGATGACACATTCCACTTGTTGTCAACAAAGATGGCTCTAAGTTTTTCACAACCATAAAACATACTATACATAGATGTTACATTTTTGGTATCCAAACCACTCAAATCTAAGTATTTAACATTGGAGCAGTTCTCAAACATATCCATCATATTAGTTACCTTTTCGGTATTGATATTACTCAACCCTTCAAACTCGGTAACATTAGAATATGCACTAAACAAAGCGTAACACGAAAGTGGTTTATAATCAGCAAAAGATTTTTCGATATAAATGCGTTTCACCTTCGATTGTTCAACTATATCACTACCTAATTTAGAAGTCAAACTAATCTCTTGTGCTCCTTCAGGCAACGATGTACCATAACCAATCCTTAGATTTCCTGTGCTTTCGGTAAACACAGCATAGCCAAACGGACCCTTAAAAGGAGTAGTGTTAACTAAGGTAAGATAACCGGGAGTGCCATCTTTATCTATACACGCATATTTAATATCAGAAGATTCACAATGGGTTCCATTTCCACCATACAGCACATAACATCCGGCAAAAATATCTCTTGAATACTTAACGCCTTTTGTAACCCATTTATCTGACACAAATATCGTTTTGAGACGATAACAATATGCGAACATTTCCGACATATCAGAAACATTCTTGGTATCGAAAGTGCTCAAATCAAGGCTTGTAAGTTTTCCGCAGCCATGAAACATATCTGGCATACCATCAAGGATAGAAGTGTTAATATTAGATAAACCCTCTATTTCGGTTAAGTTATTACAGTAATAAAACCATTTATCACACGAGTAAGGGGCAAATTGAGCGAAAGATTCATCTATTATAACTTTTTTAACATTTTTTGGCTCAGTAATTTCTTCAGCCATCCACTCCCACACGTTCCAATCTTTATAAGTATCAATTTCAATAGCACCTTCGGGCAACACAGAACCATACCCTATTTTCATAACGCCAGTTTCGCTGTTGAATATGCCATAGGTAGTTGGGGATTTAAAAGGAGTTTTTCCTGATTCGGTAAAATATCCGGGGGTTGAAGTTCCACCGTCGATGCGAGCATAAGCAAAATTGGAAGTTTGACAATGAGTACCGCTGCCGCCATATAGCCAACCGCAACCAAAAAACATATCCTTTGCCGACTCAACTGCATCTTTATTCCATTTGCTTGATGAAACATAAATAGTTTTGAGCGTTTTACATGAACTAAACATATAACTCATATTAGTTACTTTATGAGTATCAAAACTACTTAAATCAAGACTTTTGAGACGTTCACAACGACTAAACATCGAAGACATATCGGTAACATCTTCGGTATTGATATTAGTCATGCCCTTAATTTCATAAAGTGCAGCCAACTCGCTAAACCAACCTGCACAAGAAGTAGGTTTGTATTGTGCAAATGATTTGTCAATAACTATATATCTGATATTATAGTAATAATATCCTTTGCCGCTATACAAGTGTTGAGAAGTAATTTCGTTTGCACCTTCCGGTATTTCTTTAGCATAGCCAATTGTAAGGGTACGCGTTGCCTTATCCCATTTATCGTAGATTTTCTGCGCCAAAGAAGCTTGTGCACAACAAAGAAGAACGAAAAAGCTTAAAAAGCTTAGTTTTAGTAATTTCATTTTATAAACAATTATTTGGTGAGTACATAAATTAGTTATCATTGGCAAAAGTAATAAATAGATTTCGGTTAAACAAATTTATTATTGCCGTGATATCTCACCTTTAAATATTAGTCTCCACCTTGTACCCGTCGTACACTACCACCCATTTGTCGCCAAAGAAACGCACAAGATTTACCACCGTGCCTTTTTTGCCCAATTTTTGCAGCAAGGCAGAGAGGTCGTCGGGGATGCCTTGAAATGCCATTCCAGTGCGGCCGTAGAGCAATACCCATCCGTCGGTGCCATAAAATGCCGATTCGCGTATCGGGGCTTTCTTTTTGTTGAGTTGCGCAAGTTTGGCCACCATTTTTTGAGGCAATCCATTGGCTATAAATCCGTTAGTGCCATACACAGTAAGCCTTTCACCGTTTTTGTAGGCAATGCAGCGAAGATTTTTTTGTTTTTTTTGTGCTGCGGCAATGTCGGTAGCGATGTCTGTCGGCAACGACTGCGCTGTGTATTCTTTGCCGTTGTAAACCAATACCCACGAAGTGTCGCTAAGCATAATTGCCTTGTTGATAGTGGTTTCGGCAGAGTTGAGTTTTGTGAGCAAGTTTTCGAGTGGTGACGGTATATAGCTGTAACTGTAACCGATGTCGCCGTAAAGTATCAGCCAGTGTCCGTCGTGATTAAAGGCAATGTCGTGAATATCAACCTTTTTGGCAGATATGTCGGTGAGCTCTTTTTTGCAGTTTTCGAGCAATTGCGCTTCTATTGATGATTGCGCCAAAGCTGAGGTTTGAGTTATTACCCACACAATAAGGATTAATAGTAAATTTTTCATAGCCATAATGTTTTAATAGTTTGTAATCAGAGTGCTTTGTTATAAAGACAAACACAAAACGGTTTTCCCCCAAAAACAGCGGGCACAAAAAAAAACGTCTGCCCAAAAACAGGCAGACGCTAAAAAAACAGAGGGATATAAAATAAAGAGAGAGTTTATTTCACTTTGTCGATTTCGAGCGTAACGATTGTTTTGTTAAGCAATTGATAACCAATTTCGCCGAAGGTGTAAACACCGTTTTTGCAAACGCTCTTGCCTTCAAACTTGCCACCAAAGAAATACGAGATACACGAAAAGCACGAGAGCACATCGTTTCTTTTTGAACCGAGCGAACTGTTGAAGATCGAAAGGTAATCGGCACTGCTGTCTACAAGGTAATATTCGTCTTCGGCAATTACAGGCGAGAAGAATGTTACTTCGCCTTTCTTGGGGTCTACAATCTTTATGTCGCGGTTGATGAGCGCGCCGTTTTGCGATGTAATCATCTGAGTATAACCGCCAAGACGAGGTTTGATTGTGTTTTCAAAAAAGTCAGCTATGTTGCCCGGTTTGCCGTCGATAGTGCAATCCGACTGCACAAATCCTGTTTTTGGAAATACTAATTTTGGCGACTTGGTGTCGATAGTATCAAAGTTTTCTATTTCGGCACGTGCAGAAAGATAATCTGGAAGTTCTACATAAAGCACCGCAGCCAATTTGTTGGTAAGATTGCCATCTTTTCCGATAGCGGTGTATGCCGAAGCTTTGCCGTAATCTTCAAATTTGGTAGAAGCCACATATCCAACCACAGGATTATCAAACATATTATCGTACGATAGGGCATTGTTGGCAAAAGTGTAGTATACCTGCGAATCAATTGGCAGAGTTACCACTACAAAACCGTTTTTGTATCCGTTTTTGGCGATGTCTTGAATATTTTTTTCGTCGTAAACAGCCAATTTGCAGTTTTGTGCCACCAATGTAAAGTCGTCTACAAAGATTTTTTCTTCGTCAAGTTTTCCGATGGAATCCACAAAGTAGGGCGATGTTCCACCAATCCAATTGCCTTTGGGTAATCCTGCCAAGGCTTTGTCGCTGCCTGTGAGCAACATTACACGACCATTATTAATAAAGTCGATTACTTCTTGTTTTGAATATAATTTGTTTTCCATACTGCTACCACACTTTAAAAATTTCTTTACAATCTTGAGCTACTGCGAGTTGATATTTCATACATAATTCGTATAGGCTATCAACCGAACGTTCAACAGTTGTGCGACCGTGTTCGATGTCTTTCCGAATTTGATATATTCGGAGCTGTAGCACGTAATTTTTAAACTCGTGCTGTATTTCACCTGTTATCAGCTTCGACCATTCGGCTCGGCTGCGTGGCGGAATTGGACTTGAGTTTTGCATTGCCATAAATATTAGGTTTTTAATTTAATCTTAGTTTGGTAAAGGTAGGGATTAAATTTTAAAAAGTCAATAGCAATGACAAAAAATTTTTTATTTTTTTTTAAACTGCAAAACTTTTATCCAAAAATTCTTGAAACTTATCTTTAAACTGATCGCTGATGGGTACTACCAAATTATCATTAAAAACAATCTTAAACCGCTCTATCAAATTAATTTTATCGAGGTTGACAATATAGCTTCGATGAACGCGCATAAAACGCATCGGTGGCAGATAGTTTTCGATTCGCCTAATCGACAACAAACTCATTACACTGCTACCGTCTTCGAGATGGAATCTAACATATTCGCGCATGCTCTCGATAAAAAGAATGTCGTCGAAATTGATACGCACCACCTTGTATTCGCTTTTTACAAACATGTAGCGGTTGTTGTTGACATATTTTTTGTTGGTGAGCAAATCTTCGCGACACATTTTTTCAAATTCGCGCACTTGTGTTATCGATCGGCGGATGGCTTTGTCGGTGTAAGGTTTATAAAGCACCGCGGCATAATTCACCTTTATATTATTAATAGGATATGAAGTGTCGGCAGTGGTGAATACTATAATTGGCGGATTTACAAGTGTTTTTACAAATTGCAGGCCTGTAAGGGTGCTCATATCAAGCTCCACAAAAATTAAATCGATATCGGTGCGGGTTTGCAAATAGCGTTGCGCCCGAGTGGTGGTTCTAAAAAATGATACCAGCTCGATACCATCTATTGCGGCAATGGTATTACACAGCATTTTTAGTGCCGAGGTATCGTAATCAATTACTATACACTTCATAAGGAGAATAATCTTTTGACAAATGGATTGTAAAAGTAATATTTTTTTTAAAAAAAAAGTTCAATAATAGATTTTTTAAAAAAAAAACCGTATCTTTGTTTTCAATTGAAAACGTATATTTTAAAACTATATCACTTTGCATTATGAAATACAAAAAGATATTTGCAATGGCTCTCATGTTATCGGCTGCAACAATGATGTCGTGCGGCGGCGGCTCAGGCAGCGGAGAGCAAAACAACACAAACACTGACGAACCTATTCAGTACAATCCCGAAGCCGAAACTAAACTTGATTATTCTAAGTACGGTCTCGACGAAGCTTTTATCAACAAATACAAGGCCGTAAGCATTGGCGACGTTGGCGAAATGATTCAAAGTTTCCCATCGCCTGTTGAGGTGTCGGCTATTATTCAAGATATGAAAGTGCCTTACACTCCTAAATATCTTTTTAATGCCGATTATGCCGACAATTTTGAAACATCGTTTAAAAAAGCTCTCGGTCTTGGTGTATATTGTGCCGACCTTGGTTATCTCAATGTTTACAACAAAACAAGCGATGTTATTCAGTACCTTGTGGCTATACGCAAACTCAGCGAACAGTTGCAGATTGGTCAGTTTTTTGATTTCGCCGCTCTCAAACGCATTGCAACAAGTAGCAACAACTTAGACTCTTTGCTTATCACAAGCGTTCAAAGTTACTTTCAGATGGATGCTTATCTCCGTCAAAACGACCGCAGCAATATTTCGGCTCTGCTGGTTACTGGCGTTTGGGTAGAGAGCCTTTATCTTGCTTGCGAGGTTTACTCCATCAAAGACAATAAGAGAATGAAAGAGCATATCGCAAGTCAAAAAAACATTCTCACCGACCTTATGGCTATCCTTATCAAATTTATGGGCAACGACCCCGAATATGCTAAAATGGTGGCTGGTCTTAAAGACCTTACCACTGTTTTTGAGCCAGTTAAAATAGAATCGTTTGATGGCGAAGATAAAACAGAGATAGTTGACGGTCAGCAACTTACCACTCAGGGCGCTTATACTCAAATTACAGTTACCGACGAACAAATGGCTGATATTGTAAAAGCAGTGGAAACTTTTAGAACCAACATAGCTAACTCATTGTAATAGATGATATATTGCTAAAAAAGGGCTGTTCAAAAAGTCCACATCACCGCAAAAAAAACAAGGAAGTGTCAAATAATAATTGACATTTCCTTGTTTTTTTATCCAATAATAATTAGTCAAATCCTTTTCTTTTTTTCAAAACAGAGAATGAAGGGAAGCAAAGATTACAACCTTTCTATTTCGTCGAGGGGAAGTTGGTTGCTTATTTGGGTATCTTCTTTTTAACACCGAATTAAACGAATTAAACAAATTAAACGAATACTTTTTATTTAACCCAAAAATTATAAATCAACAAGTTGAATTATAATTTGGCGAATTTAACGAATACGATTAATGTGTGGCTTCTGCCAAAGAAACTATGCTTTGCATAATGACAATACCGAGGGACACCCGCTTTTTGAAGGGGTCTTTGTAATTTGTACAATATTCTGTTTGTCAAGGTTTTATTGATATCCAATAAAAGGGTTGAAAACATTGGTTATATTGCTATGTGTATTGAGTTAGATTAGAGGGTGTTATTGAGTTGGTTTTATTTCTATTAAGGTGTATTAGTTGTAGTATCAGATATTATATTAGTAGCACGATCCGTTTCTTTGCAATATCTCAAATAATACTCCTTTGCCTGCGGTATCTCTTCAAACACTTGCTCTTTGGTGTAGATGCCGTCGTGGAAGAGAAAGGCGAAGGATGAGCCTACAAGGGCACGGTTAGATGCGGTTTGGAGGGTATCAGCAAGACGGTGGGCAACGGAGTCAATGCTGGGGTTTAGGTTGCAGTAGTATAATATTGTGTCTGATTTTTCAATTGTTTTGGTAACACATCGCAGACCGAAATTGTTCAACGCAGTGTATGGCTCTATCACGCAGTAATCGTAACTATCGTTGCCGTATTCCAAATTATTGCGGTATTCAACGGGATATTTAAATTTGCGCTTTTCAAAGTCGGTGACTTGATTTTTCAATATTTTATTGTGTGGTGATATCAAAAGTAACGCTGATTTAAACAAGGAATCATTATAATAATCATCAGAAGAAACATAAATAGACATAAAATCATTATTATAATGATAATCAAAATAATGCAAATCACCACCTTTACGAACCTCTTTGTGTTTACCTGTTAAAACAGCATAAACAACATTATGCGATTCGTCAAACTTTTCTTTATCATAAAAAGAAGATAGAATAAAAAAGGTTTTCAAATATATAGGGACTAACAAACCTGTCATCAATTGAGTATCGAAGTGACGACCTTCTTTGATTGACAATAAAATTATTGATAAACCAACAAACAAGAGCATACAAATAAGAAGTAATGTGCCACCCAAATATTCAGTTGGTAAATACAGTACAACTATCAGTATAATAAGTTGAATACAATATATAACGACAAATTTATTCATTACAAGTTATTTAATTGAGTTAAAAAATCATCAATACTACTTACAGTCAATTCTTTAAACAATTGTAATGCAATAGATTGAGTACGTGTATTTGTAGAAATCTTACATTTATCTGCCACTGGGCAAGGCTGTCGCTCTTGCGGTGGTATTCTTTTAATAATACGGAGTTGCCGCCCGTGGCTCTGTATTCTTTGATGCCCATTGGTTGTCCGTTTTGTGATATGTTTTCGGTGTAAAGATAGTCAAATTTTTCTTTTATCACTATGGTGTTGCGTATTTTTGATGATGTGGCTACCGAGTTTGCGTCGAGCCAAAGACTCTTGATGTTGATTTTCTAAAGAATAAAAAAAAGAGACTGTCAAAAAAGCGTTTTGTTGACTTTTTGGACAGCCTCACCTTTTATATATAGACGCATTTTTAATTTACTTCTTAAAATAGGCGTTGAAAGCCTTGATGCGTGCTTCGGCGTTGGCAAGTGCCTCGTCGCCAAGTTGCGACACACATACGCGGATACCATCGTGACACGAACCACAGATATTGAGTCCCACTGCCGAGATGCCAAACATCAAAAGATTTTTTACCACCTCGCCGCTACTCATTCCAGGGTAGTTAACGGTGAAATAAAAACCGTCAGCTATATCCTCGTCGCCGTCTTTGTCGTAAACAGGTACAAAACCATTGTTGAAAAATGCCTTTTTGAGAATGTTGGCACGGCGGGCGTACTCCTTGATGGGCTCCACAAAATTGTAAGTGCCGTCGCAGCAAGCATTAAGCATTGCGGCAAATCCATATTGAGGAGTATGTGTAGTGCCTGTTGACAAAGTATAAAGAGCGTCGAAAATCATAGCGTGACCAAAATTGTCGTTGCCGAAATATGCTTTGAGGTCGGGATAGCGGCGGTCGAAAATTGCCGGACTAACCATCATTACTGCAATACGCTGACCTGCATAACTAAAACTCTTACTGCCCGAAAGCATAATAATCCAATTGTCGGTATATTTTGCCACAGTGGGATTAAACGGTGCAACGCCCGGCTTAGAAATATCGCGACGGAAGTCCATTCCAAAATATGCAAGGTCTTCCATTACAATAACATCGTATTTTGTAGCGAGTGTACCGATAGTTTTGAGTTCCTCTTCGGTAAAATTAATCCACGCAGGGTTGTTGGGACTTGAATAAAGTATTGTACTAATGTCGCCCTTCTTTAAATACGATTCAAGTTTGGCTGCGAGTTTGTCGCCACGGAAGTCGTACACGTCAAAAGTTTCGTACTGCATACCGAGCACACGCAACTGAGCCTTGTTTACAGGGAAACCAGGGTCGATAAAGAGAGTTTTGCCACGTTTTTTATCGGTGCGGTTGGCAACCATAAAGGCAGCAAAGCAAGCCTGCATACTACCAGTGGTGGCAAGGCAGTTTTTGGCGGGAACGTCCACATCTATAAAGCATTTTGCAAACCTTGCGGCAGCCTCTTTTAATGCTGGAACACCGTCAACAGGAGGATAAATGGCGCAGAGACCTTTTTCAGCGGCTTCGCGTTCTGCATCAAGGGCAATTTGCGGAGGTTTCAATCCGGGAACGCCCATCTCTAAGCGGACGAACTTTTCGCCGGTTTCTTGTTCAAGCATATTGGCGAGACGCACGGTCTCGCGAATCGACATTTTGGTAGAATCGGCAACGCCGAGTTCTTTTATTTTTGTTTCTAATACTGATGTTGATATGGGATATTGGTACATAACTGTATTTTTTTTGCAAAAATAAAAAAAAACTACGAAATATTCAAAGCCGCAAATCTTTCTGCCGAAATACACACCTGGCGCATAATGCTGCGGATGTCGTTGTCGGTTATAGAATAAAAGTTTTCGCGAAGGCAAACGGGAATTAGACCAGCGAGATCGGCATATCCTGGACTGCATAGAATTCGGTTTTCGGTGCGGAAATACTCCTCTGGACGGTGTTTTTCGCGAGGGAAAATAGTTATGGTATAATAGCCATCGCGCAAAACAATGCCCACATTCACCTCTGGCTCAGTAGTGCCGTATAGCATATTTACCTCGTGCAAAACCCTCTCTATATAATATTGAGCCTGAAAAGCATTGTCGGCCTCAATTAATACAAACCGCCTTGTGCCGTCATCAATTTTGTGAATCAGCGCACCCGAATAGATAGAGCGTTGTATCGCTTTGGTTTTCAGCGATTCTATTTGATTATAAACTGGTAAGGCATCTGCTTTCAAAGCCTGAAAATGCAAATGAAACGGTGCCGAAGCTCCACATTTTGGACCATTGTAAAATACAGCATAGTCGGGCATATCGTCTGCCATTTTTACAAACGAGTCTACAATCTTGATAATGCCCTGTGGTTGGTGCAGCTTAGATATTATTGTAATATGATTTTCGGCAAGTGGAAATGGATTTACCGCTATCAAAAAAGCTAATGTGTAATCTTCGGCAAACTGACCTTCGATAAGATTTCCGCTACATAGAAAGCAACGGTTGGTGTCGGGCTTTTTGGTAATATCGGCTGTGGCGCTCTGTATGCGGGCAGGATTCATTTGCAAAGTATACGAAAATCCATCGAACCTAACCTCGCGGAGTTCCGACGAATACATATTTTTGAAGTTATTGGCAAACATTGGCGATGCCTCTAACTGACGGTGTATTAATGAATCTATCTCAATCATATTTCATTTGGATAATTAATTATAGTGTATCGGCGCGAAAGTTCACGCTCGCGGAAAAGGTCTTTTACATAATTGTTTCTTATCTGAGCCTCGTGCGATGGATTGGCATCCGAATTTCCACTCCAACGGCGACAATTGTAAAGCACATCAAAAATGCGCGACACCTTGTATTCGCCCGAAATGCGTAGAGCCACAGCATAATCTTCGCCGTAACTTACATTGGGAAAGCGTATTTGGCGAATCATTGGCGTAAAAAAACATCTCGGCGCACCCACACCATTAACACGCAAAAGATTGTTGTGACCATTTTCGGGAGTGTATTCGCTGTGTGTAATCGGCGGAACATCGAGCGGCTCAAAATCAGCGTTGGTCAATTGGTACGACCCCACAAGCATAGCACATTTCTCCTTGCGGAATTTGTCGGCTATGGTTTGCAGCACATTTTCGTTAGAATATCCGTCGTCGCTATCTAATTGAACGGCAAACGCTCCGCACTCAGGATGGTCGATGGCAAGATTCCAACAGCCACCTATGCCAAACCCATTGTTATCAGGCACTATGCGAATAATTTTGTTAGGATAAAGCCCTTGCATTTTGGCAATTACATCGGGCGTATGGTCGGTGCTGTGATTATCCACCACAATAATATTATAAGAAAAATCGGTTTTCTGTTCAGATGCACTGCGCAGAGCGGTCTCAATAGTGGATTCGCGGTTTTTAACAGGGATAATCACCGACACAAGGTTTTTAAATTTATTAACCTCTTGATTAAAATCCTCTGGCACTTTGTTGATTACGGGCAGCATAGCCCCCATATCCTCCAAAACCACTTTAAAAACAGTTTCGCACT
>JAEEGL015052524.1_pt1 | contig 15393 bp, 7 predicted proteins | sample 9134231 | NCBI WGS metagenome assembly JAEEGL01 (sample SAMN16246548, study PRJNA631951) | gut metagenome | biome: gut microbiome; feature: rumen; material: fiber-attached | host: Bos | place: Iran: Karaj | collected 2018-10 | reverse complement strand
TTCCCATAAATCTATGATCACCTTTTTCAATTTTTTCAAGAATAGCATTTTTATTTATACTTTTAACAAATTGAACACTATCCATAAAAGGAGCAATTTCATCTTTAGTTCCATGAATAATTAACATAGGATAATCAACTTTAAAAATATTAAAAATTTTATTTTTTTCTGTTTCTTCATAAAATAAATAAGGAACTCTAATTTTTTTAGAAAAACCAGAATAAACAAAACCTTTTTTTCTAAAATCACTCATAGAATCTTTTAATAAATGATTCTTAAAAATCTCATTAAATTTCAAAGCAGGACTTAATAAAATAATACAAAAATAATTTATTTTTTCCATTGAATTAATTCTTACTAAAATAACATAACCACCAAGACTTGTTCCAATAATTCCAATTGGAATATTTTTATAATTTTCTTTAATATAATTTTCTACTGATTCAAAATCATTTATACAATTTTGTAAAGTAAATGTGTCGTCTCCTGATTTTGAATCACCGTGTGATGGGAAATTAAATGTTATTAATCCTATATTTTCTGGATTTAATTTTTTTGAAAATTCTATACCTGTTAATGTTTCTTTTGAACCACCAAAACCATGTAACCATATTATTATTGCTTTTATTTTTTCTGGAAGATAGAGATTTATGTTTATTTTGTAATTTAATTTACTGTCTATTTGTATTTCAGAATGATTTTCCATTTGTTTTATTTTTTTATTTTTTTTTTAATAATTATCAACTTTTCTATTTTTATAATTTTTTTCTATTTAAAATTCCTAAATAATTTTTATAAAAAAGTTATTTCATTCATTTTTTAATTATGTATATTTTGTATTTTTTTTGAATCATTTTCAGATTTTATATAAAGAATAGTTTTGATAAAGAATTAAAAATTTTATTTCATAGAAAGAGATAAAATGCTTTATATGGATTTTTTGGAACTTTATTTATAAATATATTAACTAAGTTATTAGAAATTCAAGATATAAAATTAAAAAATCCCATTAAATTTAATGGATCTTGAAATTATTTATTAAATTCAAAAAATTATTTGCTCTTTAGATTCATTAAATGTATTTGATATAAAATAAATAAAAAATTAATAAACACAATTTTCCATTTTTAAAAATACTAATTTATTAATTACTTTTAAATAATAATTTTAATTAAAAAATAATAAAAAAATTATAATAAAATACAATCCTAAACTTCCATATAGATACACACTAATAAAAAAATAACCCATAAAAAAATATAAAAAAAAAATATAATAAAATAAAAAAAAAAAACAATAATTAAAAAACTAATAAAATTCTTTTTAAAAAATAAATAAAAAAACGAATAATACCAAAACTAAGCTTTAAAAACCATATCACCTTGTAATTTTTTTCTTTTCTCTTCCCCAAACAAAGCTTCACAAAGTGCATAACCAAATTCAAAAGCAGTACAAGGTCCTTGACTAGTAATACACTTATTAGAAATAACAACTCTATCTTTAACTTTACTTTGATTTTTTAAATCTTTTTGCATACTAGGATAACAAGTTCCACATTCTCCATCAAAAAGACCATTTAATTCAAAAACAAAATAAGGAGAAGCACAAATTGCAGTATAAAATCTACCTTCTTTTTTTTGAGTTTTAAGCATTTCAACTAAAGTTTTATTTTTTCCTAAAGTTTCAGCATTTGGTAAACCACCTGGACAGACTATCATATCATATTTTTTTGATGATACTTCTTCAATAAATGCATCTACTTTTATTTCAAGTCCATGAGATGTTGTAAATGTTTTTGATGTGTCTTTATCGTTTTCTTTTACTTTTGCTATTGTTAATTCTGCACCTGCACGTTTTAATATGTCGTATGGTGCTGTGAATTCTATTGATTCTGAACCTTTGGATACTGCAAAGAGAACTGTTTTTGACATTTTTTTTTTTTTATATGAAAATTTTTTTTTTTTTAATGGGTTTTTATAGTTTTTTTTTATATTATTTTTTATTATTTTTAATTTTTTTTTTTTGCTTTGGAAGTTATTTATTTTTATATATACTTTGTTATTATTTATTCATTTTTTTTTTTATTTTTTTTATTGAATAGGTAAATCATTTTATTTTTTATCATTTTATTTTAATATATTTTATTTATTTAAAATTAAATTAATTTATTTAAATTATAAACTTTATTTTTTATATGTTATTTTATTTATTTAAAATATGAATTTAGTTAGGATTGAAGAAATGAAAATTTTTAACTCCAATATTTGTAACTTTTAATATAATAAATTATAGAACTGAATTAATAAATTAAATATATGTAGAAAAGAACAATAATATTCTTACTTCCAGATTTAATAGATTTATTTAAAAAATAAAAAATTATATTTTATCATGTTTATTGTTTTAGATTATTTAACTAAAAGATATAAATAAATAAATTATGACTCCAATTCATAGTACATTTGTTAATTATATATTAATAAATAATATATTTCTTATATTTCATAATATATTAAGATTATAAAAATAATAAATTAAATATTAAATATAATTTTTATTAATAAATTTTATTTTAAATATTGATTTAAAGGTTTGTTTTTTTAAATGAAAATAAATATTACATATTATTAAAAGAGTAAAAAATATTTATAATAATGACAATATTGATACAAATAATAATATAGATGAATTAAAGTTAAAAGAAAGTGATGAAACACAGAGCAAATTATATTTTAAATAATTAAAAATAATCAATTTCCAATTAATTTAATATAATTTTTTTAAACTAATAATAGAAAAAAATTATGATTCTATTTTAATATCATTTATTTTTCCTTTTAAATTTTTTACAATATCATTACTATTTGATATTTCATTAGCTGTAATATTTAATATTTTAAGAGGAGAAATTTCTAAAATATCATTAATAATATATATACCATCATTATTAATTTTACAATTAGAAACATTTAATATTTTTAAATGACATAAATTACCATCTAAAATACCCAAAATTCCTTTATTTTCTATAGGATTATTTGAAATATCTAAATCTACTAAATTTGAAAATTTTGAATGACTTAAATAACCTGTTCCTTGAGAATTAATATTATTATAACTAACATTAAGTTTTTCTAATTCCTTATTTAAATTCTCACATAAAATTTTAAATCCTGAATTTCCGATTAAATTTTTACTAATATTTATTTCTTTAATATTTCCTAATTGTTTATTTGAAAAAGCAACACATCCTCTTTCATCAATATTATTATTTGAAATATCAATTTTTTTTAAATTTTTTAAATTTAATCCTAATAATTTTATTAAATCAATATTATAAATTTCTTTATTTGATAAATCTATATTTATAATTTTCGTCTCAATATCAAATAATGTGAAAATATTATTTGATAATTTAATTAATGAAATATTATAATATATAAAATGAATATCTTCTTTTGTAAAATAATATGGTTCGAAATTATTAGATAAAATTCCTATAGAATATATTGTATTATTTATTTTTTTAATTAAAGGCCCTCCAAAACATTTCGTTAATTTATTTTTATTTTCTTTACTTATTATTAAAGGATTATTTTTATTATTTTCATTAATATTTATTTTAATTGAATGTACTTCAGAAATGCATTTTTCATCATCATAATTTATAGAGGCTAAAAATTTAAATTTTAAATTATTTTTATTATTATTATTTTTATTATTTTTTAGTAATAAATTATAGTTACCAATTCCAAACCACTCTATAAAATAATTTTTTGTAAAACAAATAATTGCAATTTTACCTTTTATAAAAATAGTATAAGGATACATAATTTGTTTTGTATAAGAAGATAAAATTTGTTGAATTTCTCCTCCTTTTTCTTTATTATACACATTACTTGATAAAGTTAATAAAGTATTTGATGAAATAATAAAAGAAGTAAAAATATCATTTGATTTATCAGGAAAAGTTACAAATATACTATTTACACAATATTTTTGATATTTTTCAGTTAATAAAGATTCTTCTGATAAAATATCATCTTTTAATAATGCATTATTTTCATTATTATTATTATTATTTTTATTATTATTATTATTATTATCTTTTTCTTTATCAATAGTATTTTGATATGGTTTTAATTTATATTCTTTTCTGTAATTTTTAAAAATTTGTGCAAATGAAATTAGTTTATTATTTATTGTATTATTTTTCAATGTTTGAGTTTTATTATAATTTAAAATTGGTTGATCAGTTATGAAATTTATTGTAAATTTATTTATTTTACTAGTATCAATTGTAGAAATTATATTTTTAGTTACATAATTATTTTCAAGATTTAATTCTTTTAAATTTTTCAAATTATCCACTATTAACTTTACTGTTAAATTAGTGATTCCAACATTTCTAGCAAATAATTTTTCCAAATTAAAAAAATTAAATCCAGTAAAACCTGAATCTCTAATTTTATAATTATTATTTAAAGATAATATTTTAAGAGTTTTTTGCCATTGACATGCTTGATAAAATTTTTTCATTCCATCATCTGTTATTGTATTATTATCAAGATATAATTCTTCTAAATTAGGAATATTTGCAATAGCTAAAATAGGTATATTAAATATATTATTTGATGAGATATTTAAAACTTTTAAATTTTTAAATTTAAATTGAATAAATGTTTTTAAAGGAAAAGATTCAATACATAAATTTGATAAATTTAAATTTTCAATACTTGAAATATTTTGTAAAACTAATTGAAGTTCATTGATATTAATATCTTCATAAGATAAATTTAATCTTTTGATATTATTTATTTTTATTGTTTTTTTTAAAAGAATATCTTCATGACTAAATAGATAATCCATATTAATTAAATTTAAAATATCTTCATTTGTAAAAAATTTAATTTGAATATCAGAAAAAGTAATTTTTTTAGGATCTTTAATTGATGAGTTTATTTTATTTACAATTCCAATAATATAAATTTTTCCATTAGAAAATTCATAAAAAATAGGAGAACCAAGATATAATTTTTCAGGTTTGAGAAAATTTTTAAAATCAAAATTATGATTTTTATTTAAATCCTTTATTAATTTTTCAGATATAGCTTTAACTGAATAATTATTATTATTATTTAATATTATTTTATTTTTTGAATTAAAACCAATTAAACTAATTCCATTTTTACATATTATATTATTCAATGAAATTTTTTCATTATTTAAAGTCATTTTATCAAAATAAGTATTGTTCTTTTTAATAAATTCAGTTAAAGTTACAATTGAATGATTTGAAAATTGAAAATAAGAATATTTATATTGTTCTTTATCAAATTTAACAATTAATTCATCATTTATTGAAAAGTCAATTGACATTAGTGAATTATTTATTGCTGTATTAACTCTATAATAAGAAAACGAATCACTTATTGAATTTGTTTGATTCTTTGAACTTATCACTGAACTATTATTTGTTGAATCTAAAAAAGATCTATTTGATATTTCTACTTCTGATGATTGTGGATTTTTCATATAATACATTCCAGATTTTAACATTGATGTAAGACGTTCTTTTGTAGTTTCATTTCCCATATTTATAAATAAATAGATGTATTTAATAATTTATTTAAATTAAAATTTACACAATTAATTCTTAAAATATATTTTTTGATATTATAGTTGTTTAATTTAAAAAATAAATGGGAATATTAAAAATTTTATAATTTTTTTCATAATTTATAAATATTTTAATATATAAAGATTGGATTAAAAATTTATTTAAATAATATATAAAAAATAAATAAAATTTAAAATTTAATAAAAAAAATTATTAAAAAAATAATATATGGAAAATCAAACTACAATAATAATTAAATAAGATAAACCAATAAATGAAATAATTAATACTAAAAAAAAAATTTTGATAAAAAAATATATATTCAATTAAAAGATTTATTTAATAATTTAAATCTTCAAATTTAAGATTATTTGAAAAATATTAAACGAAATAAAAAATAAATCAGAAGAAGAAAGAAAAATAAATTTACATATCAAATATTATTTTTTCCAAATTATTACTTTCTAAAAAAGAAAGAAAATATTCTAAATATAGATTTATATACAATATATTATACATTTCAATGTTTATTAAAAGTAATATTAGAATATAATTTATTATCATTTTGATAAAAATAGTTTAAATAAAGAAATTGAAAAATAATTGAATTACTTCATGAAAAAATATTAATAGAAAAGAAAAAGAAACAAAATAAAAAAGAGAGAATAAAAAGAAAAAATAAAATAAATGAATTTAGAATAATTAATGGTCTTCCAAATGACATGAAATATATGGTAATATTATTAAACAAAAAGAATAAAGAAATAGTACTAGATTAGATATAATTAATAAAGAACAATATATAAATTTTAAGAAACATAATTTTAAAGATAAAAATATAGTTAAAATTGTAAAAAAAAAATATATATTATGATTCAGATGATGAAATTGAATTAATTAATTAAGAAAATTATGGAGGAATGCTTCATACTTATGGTTTACCTACTCATGAAGAATTAAAACAATTTAAAAAAAACATAAATTAATATTATTTAATATATTTTAAATTAGTAATAAATTAATAATTTTTATTATTTATACTTTATTAAAAATTTAAATAAATTCTTTTATTCATAAAAATTAAAAATTAAATATTTTATTTATTAAAAAAATTATTTATTTAATTTATGAATAATATATTAAAAAATGTTTGAATTTTTTAATGGCGATTGAAAATTTAAAAATTAATCAAATCAAAATTAAAAAAAATAAATAAATAATAATAAACATCATTATACTCCCTAATTAATAAAACAATTTTTAAAAAATATAATTGAAAAGATGAATTCTAAAAGAAGTACAATCAAACAAAAAAGTTCAAAAAAAAAAATATATTTACCGCTTATTTATTAAATTTTAAAATTAAAAATGTCAAGAAGTAATTTATTTTGTCCATTATTATGTGGTAGTCAATACAAAAATATAAAAGAACATTTAATTTATTGTAAAAAAAAACATTTATTAGGAAAATATTATTTTCAATGTCCATTTAATCCAGAACATATAATAGGAAAAAAAATTTATGAACTTCATATTCAAAATTGTCGTGATTCAAAAGATAAAAAAATTGAAAAACAAAAACTTTTTGATTTAACTAAAATTAAGACTCTGTATAATAAGCAAAAAATATTAATTAAACCAAAATTAAATCAAGATATATTAAATGAAGATAATTTTGAATTTCAAAATAAATTTTCAAAAATTAAAGAATCAGAATCAAAAAAAGAAATAGAATTAAAAGAAAAAAATAAAAGAAAAGATGATAAACAAGAAGGAAATAATTTAATATTAAATAAAAATATACAAATTCATCATAGAAATGTTTTTTCTTTAGATTTCTTATTTAAAAAAGAAAATGAAAAATTTTTATTATCTACAATTAGTGATAATTCAGAAACTTCTGATGAAAGTCAAAAAAGATTTTCTAAAATGAAAAAAAAAGTTACTTTTGGAAGAATGGTAAAAGTAATTATTTATAAGAAGAATGAAGGAGATAATAAATTAAAAAAAAATCAGAAAATTTCAAATGATGGTGATTTTATTAAAGAAACATACATGAAATTTTTATAAAATTAAAAAAAAATTTATTAATATGATTCTACATATTATTATCTGTATTATTCAAAGCATTTCTAAATATTATACATAGTCGTTTAGGACATAAAATTTAATTTTTTAAAATATGACATAAAATAATAACTATTTAATTATCATTATTATATCAATAAAGAAACATTAAAAAATATAAAAAACATTATAAAAATAAATTAAAAAAAAAGAAAAAAATAATATTCCTATCATAAAAAAAAATGCTTCAATATACATTAAGAAGACGTAGATATAAAAAAGATCAACTTAAAAATAAAGAACAATCTAATCCTACAACAACATATAATCCAAAATTTAAATATCAAAACATTCCAAAAATCCAATTTTACACAAAAGAATATATGAATGAAAAACATAATGAATCAATGGAAGATATAATAACAATAAAAAAAAATTTTAACAATGACCCGAATAAATTTTTATTCTGTTTATTTGATGGTCATTGTGGAAATGAGAGTGCAAAATTTTCATCAGAAAAATTTCCAAAAATTTTTCAAGAATCTCTTCAAAAGAATTCAAATATAGAAAAAGCATTAACAGAATCATTTTTAAAATTAGATGAATTAACAAAGAAAATAGAAGATTTTTTATATATTGGAAATACAGCAACAATTATCTATATAGATAAAAATACAATTTATTCTGCAAATGTTGGTGATTCAAGAAGTCTTTTAATAGGTTATGATAAACCAATTAGATTGACTTATGATCATAAATGTTCAGACGAAAGTGAAAAAAAAAGAATTATTAAAGCAGGTGGTTCAATTAGAAATAATAGATTAAATTGTGATTTAGCAATTAGTAGAGCAATTGGTGATAATGAATATAAAAAATTTGGTTTAATTGCTAATCCTTATATTAGTAAAAAGAATTTAAGTTATAATGAAAAATATTGTGTTATTGCTTCTGATGGAATTTGGGATTTTGTTTGTGATGAAACTGTTTATAATATTGGAATGATGTGTGATAAAGGAAATGAATTTTGCGAAAAATTAATTAATGTTGCTATTAATGTTGGAAGTAAAGATAATATTAGTTGTATTGTTATTTCATTTAGAGAATGAAAAAAATCGATTTTTATTTCTTGTATTTATTATAAATTATTTATAAATATTGCATTTTGAATAATGATTGAAATGATTTATTTAATTTGATATTTGTATTTTTTTTTGGGTTTTATTTTTGTTATTTGATATCTTTATATTTAAAAGTATTTAATTTTTTAATTGTTTAAAGACTATAATTAAATATTATTAAACTCTAAAACAATTTAAATTATATTTATTCAAATATTAAAATTATTAAATTAAAAGAAAAAAAAAAAATTAAAAAAAAATTTATTCAAATAATATTCCATTTAAAATAAATATTTAATTTAATAAAAAATTCTTATTAACTTTAAAAATAAAAAGCAAACTAATAAAAAATCAAAATAAGCTAAAAAAAACTTTTTTTATTTCTTATCAAGAATCTTATTAAATAAAATAATATCATAAGTAATAGTAGTAACTAATTCAGGTAAACCAGAAAAACTTTCTTCACTTCTTGAATAACCTTCAATAACAAGAGAAGCCTCTTCACCATAAAAATCACCTCCTTTAAAATCAATTAAAAATACTTCAATTGTTTTAGTTGCATTATCAAAATGAGGATTATATCCAATTGATAAAACTGCTTTATAATTTTTTCCAATTTCAACATTTTCATTTTTTTTATTATTAGTTTTAAAAGTAAAAATACCAAAAAAACTTCCATTTATTAATTTTTTTACTTTTTGTAAATTTATATCATTCATTTCAATATTTGCAGTTGGAATTCCTAATTGACCACTTCCTCTTTGAAATCCACTTACAATTTTTCCTTCTAATGTTATTTTATTTTCATATATATTATAATTATTCCATAATTCTGCAAATTTAAATTTTCTATCAATAAAATCATTTTGATATCTTATTATAAATTCTTCTTTGTTATATTTGTCAAATTTTTCTTTTAAATTTTCAACATTTTTAAATTTAGAAAATAAAAATGAATCAAATGATGAAAAATATGTTTCTGTGTTTTCTTTGTCTTTTGCTTTTTCTATTATTGTTTTTTGTTTTGATTTTGTATTTAATAAATTTTCGTTTATGAAATCTTTTTGTTCAAAAATATAAAGTGAATCTTCTTCTTTTATTTCTTTACATAAATCTTCAATTGATAAAATATTTTTTGTATTTAATACTTTATTAAATCTTTCCATTTCATCTTTTCCAATAAATTCTAAATATTTTGGATCTTCATAATAAATATAAAAATTCGTTTCTGGAACTAATTTTTCATTTAGTAAAAAATGAAGTTGAGATAATATAAATAATTTTGGTTTTACTGATTTATATAATTCACTTGATAAGAAAAATTTAGATAATTCATTATAAATATCATTATCTCCTTTGGAAAATTCTTTAAAAAATAAATCAAATGTTTTTAAATGAAATTGAGATAAAGGAATTTTTGGAAATTCAACTTTTGGATTTTTATTTTCACTTTCTTCATATTGTTTAATTAAAGCATATGTAATTGCAGAAAAGTCAAAAATTGTAGAAAGATTTGTTATATATTTATCTGTCATTTTAAAATATTAAAAATTTTTTTTTCTGATTTTTTTTGGATTTAAAAAAATTAAAAGAGAAAAATAAAAATAATTAATTTAAATAATTTTTGATAAATTATTTAAAATAAATTTAAATATTTAAATTAAAATGACTTTTAATAATTAATTTAAAATTATGGAAAATAATGATTTTAAAGACTCAATGAAAATTTTAGTTGATTTATGTCAACGATTTAAAATAAAAAATAATTTTGATTCATCTTTAAATAAATATTTAATTATCAATTTGAATGAAAACGATGAAAAACAAAATATTATAAATGAAAATTCAATATTAACAATATCGACTTTTAGAAGTGATTTATATGAACTTTTACAACAACTTTTAATTTTTTTTAATGAAGAAGAATCTCCAGAAGAAAAATATATAATGTTATTGATTCATTTAATTTTTGGTATTAATCCAACAAATTATGAACAATCAAAGGAAAAAAATAAAACAAAAAGATTTGAAAATATTAAAATTAATCAAGAAAAATTGGACAATTTATATAATAATCAAAATGAATATATTAATGAATTAATAATAATAATAATACAAACAATTTCAAATATGCAAAATTATACTTATAACAATATTCCAAATGAAAATAATAATTCTAGTGACGAAGATTTTGATTATATTTTTGAATGTGAAATTAAAAATTTCTTTTTAAAACATTTTTCTTTATTTTCACAAAGTGTTCATAAATTAATAAAAACAATATATTCACAATTAGAAATTGGAATAACAGAAACTAGAGAATATTCTATGTTTATGAAAATATTATTACAAAATAAAATTAATTTTCGTCCTTTAATATTAAGTAAAATTATTAGAACTTTAAATCAATTTAATAATGAAGAATTACTTTTGTTTTCATTAACTGAAGATGAAATTGATTTATCCAATGAATATGATATTTTAAAGTTAAATCAAAGGTTAAAAGGTTTAGATTATATTAATAATCAAAAATTTTATAATAATTCAATTGTTACTTATGAAGATATTAAATTTGTTAATAAAAATTATTTAGCTTCAAATTATAAAATTTCAGAAAAATACTTTAATTCAATTTATAATATACCAAATTATAAAGAATTAATTGAAAAAAGTGAAAAACAAAAATTAGAAAAAATGTCTAATAAAGAAATAATAAAAAGTGAAATTGAAAAAATTAAAAATTCTATTTCTCAAACAACTAATCAATATCAGAAAGATATAACTTCAATAAAAGAACAATTAACATTAACACAAAATAAATTTAATTCTAATATAAAAAAATTAAATGATAATTTATTAAACTTAGAATTAAAAATTGAAAAAATGGATATATAAATTTTTTTTTAATAAAATATTTTTTTCAATAATAAATGAAAATATCAAAATTGAAAAGTACTTTAATTAATTTTAAAAATCCTTTATTAAAGACAATATTAAGTGATGAAGAAAAAGAAATACAAAATATTTCAAAAACATTAATTAAAAGAATGGAAGAAGAAAAAATAAAATTAAATGAAATTCCTTTCATAAAAGATACAAATACTTTTAAATTACTTTTATATTCTATACATAAGAAAAAGAAATTAGAACATGATATTTTATTCATATCTCATTATTTAACATCATTTAAAAATATAATTGACTTAATAAATGAAAATAAAACTTTAATTGATTCCACAAAAATTTTAAGTGAATTATCTAACAATATAAAAATAGAAAAAAAAATAAATAAAAGTATAATTTGTAAATATGGTGATATAGGAGATAAATTTTATTTAATATTACAAGGAAGTATTTCTGTAATAGTAAAAAAAGAAATTCAAATTGAAATGACAGAATATGAGTATTATTTATATTTAAAAAACTTAAAAAATTATTCAGAAAATGAATTAATAGAAGATAATTTAAAATTAAATAAATTTCAATATGATAATATAAAAATGAAAAATTATATAGAAGGTGAAATTGAATATAAAATTCAAAGAGATGAAAAAATAATAAACTATCCAGAAATTGATAAAGGACAATTAAAATTATGTAATTCTGAAAATTATATTAATAGAATTTTACCAATTGTAAATAAAGAAAATGATTTAATACAAAAAAAAAAATTAAAGTTATTTATTTATTATCATGTTATTAATTTAAAGGAAGGCAATACTTTTGGTGATATTGCATTAAGTGGAAATTTTAAAAGAACTGCAACTATTATATGTAATGAAGATTGTATTTTTGGAACTTTAACAAAGAAAACTTATGATAATTGTATTAAAGTTACTTTTGAAAAAATACGTTTATCCAATATTAATTTTTTGATTAATTGTGATTTATTTAGAGGGGTTAAATATGAAATTTTTCTTAAAAAATATTATAATTATTTCAAAATTATTCATTTGAAGCAAGGGAATCTATTATTTAAACAAAATGATAAAAGAGATGAGATTTATATTATTAAAAATGGATTAGTTGAAATTAATATTAAAAGTTCTTATAAAGATTTAATTAGGATTATTAATTTAAAAAAAAAAAATCTTGATGTTGAAGATGAAATGATACAATTAAAAAAAAAAAATTTAATGTTAGGAAATTTATTAATAAAATCAAAACTTTTTAAAATAATAAAATTAGGAAAAAATGAAATTTTAGGTTTAAATGATTATATTACTAATGAAGAATTATTTTATTGTAATGCTATTTGTAAAAGTAATATATTAGAAATTTTTTCTATAAATTATAAAATTTTTTCAAATATATGTAATACTGATCACATAATAAATGAAAATTTACAGTTATATAATCAAAAAAGAGATAATAAAATATTTGAAAGAATAAATCTAATGAGAAGTAATTATTTAAATAAAGAATTATATAATATTGAAAGAGATTTAAATAATTTTAGTAAAGAATTTGATGAAAAAAGTGATTTAATGAAAATTAATAAAAATAAAGTTTTATTAAATACTGTTTATAAGCCACATAAATTTAGTAAATTATTTAAAAAAATTAATTATAGAAATAATAATATTACATTTAGACATTTAAATAATCATATTCATATTAGAACTAATAGCTCACATGAAAAAAATAAAACAAATACTAATTATTTCTCTTCAGATGATAATTCAGTTTCAAAAAATATAACTCCAAGGGAAAATACTTTAAAATTAATTAAAAGTAAAATTCAAAAAAAAAAGAAAATAAAGGATTTAAATTTGTTATCAATTACAGAAAATTTTTCATATCATAAAAAAAATGAAAATAAAAAGTTTATAAATAAAGAATTAATAAAAAAAAGAATTTTAATTCCAATTAAACCTTTATTAAAAAAAGATTTATCATTTAAAAAATTAAAAGAATATAAAATGAATATAATTTCAACAACAACTTATATTCAAAATCAAAATAAAGAACAAAAAATAATTGATAAAATTTTTTATAATGCTTTACACAATCAAAGAGTAAGTTTAAGTGAAACAAAAAGATTTCAGAAAAAGAAAAGTGCATTTATTGGACAAGTTGATTTTTTAATTTTAGATAAAGCAATGGAAAATTATTGTACAAAAAAAAATAAAAATATATTTTTTAATAAAAATAATCAAATTTATAAAAATTATAGTCCTTCATTCATAAATAATTCAGATTAAAAAATAATATAATAATAATAGAACTTATAAATATAGAATATAAATAAATAATGGGTAAAATTAACTTTTTTGATATATATGGCAAATATTTTTTTTATAAAATTATAAAATTAAAAAATACAACCGTTAATTAAAAAGAAGAAAATTTTTTTATATCTAAAATAAATTAAAATATAATCTAAATAAAATGAATAATTATCAATCAATAATAAATACATTTGACATTTATGGATATCGTCCACATTTATTTATAGGAAATTATCATAGAAGTGGGAGTTTCATAGGATTAATAATAACATTTTTATCAATGTTTTTTACAATATTAATATCTTGTTATTTTATTTCTCAATTATTTGACAAAAAAAAAGTCTCAAATATTTATACTATAAAAGGTCAAAATGAAAAAATGATTGAAATTGAAGTTTCAAAAAATACTTTTTATTTTACAATTGAATTACAAGATCCATATTCTTATAATGCAATAATGAATGAAAAAATTTTTTATCCAAAAGCTTATTATAAAAAAGCAATAAGAAATAATAAAAGTGATTTGGCATTTAATTGGACAATTAAAGAATTAGAAATATCAAAATGTATTTTAAGTGATTTTAATGATAATTATCAAAATTTATTTTCAAATCATCCACTTAATCAAACATATTGTATAAAAAACTTGAATGAGAGTATTTTTGGAACTTTTCAAAAAGAAAAATATTCATTTATATATATTGAATTATTTGAATGTAAAAATACAACAGAAAGCAAAAATTGTTTACCACAAGAACAAATAGATTATTATTTGAATGGAACTTTTATTTCAATTGCATATCAAGAAATTGTAATTGATCCATGTAACTATAATATGCCAAATCAACCAATAATAGGAGAATATTATACTACAATAAGTCATAATTATTTTAAAGAAATTCATATGTATTTTAAAGAAGTAGAAATAATAACTGATAAAGGTATTTTATTCAATCAAAAACAATCAAAAAAATTTTCTCAATTTGCTGATGTTTATGATATGATAAGTTTTAAAATTAATTCTCAAAATTTTGCTGAAATTTCTATTAAAGTTTATCATAAGACTGATTTATATACTAGAAATTATATTGATTTAGAAAATGTTATTGCTAATATTGGTGGATTTGTTAAGTTTATGAGTATGATTTTTTATTTTTTACATTATATTTTTTTACAAGGAGGAATAAATGAAAAAATAATAAATAAATTATTTTTAATTCAAAATAAAACTCATTTTGGAAATGGAAATAGTATTCATATTATTAATCATAATAATTCAAATAAAAGTTTTGGAATAATGAAAAAAAATATTAATATAAATAACCCTTTAAATGAAAGTTCTACTATTTTACAAAAT
>JAEEGL015008665.1_pt1 | contig 15393 bp, 13 predicted proteins | sample 9134231 | NCBI WGS metagenome assembly JAEEGL01 (sample SAMN16246548, study PRJNA631951) | gut metagenome | biome: gut microbiome; feature: rumen; material: fiber-attached | host: Bos | place: Iran: Karaj | collected 2018-10 | reverse complement strand
GCTCGGCCTGATGCGTATGCAGATGCAGAGTTTGCAGCGAAGAGCAAACGCGCAACACTTTTGCGCGAGATTTTGGATTTGAATAAAAATATTGAACAAATGAAGAATAATTTAGAGGAAGCTAACTCCCTGTTAAGCGACCCTGAGCTAGGCGAAATCGCAAAAGAGGACTCAGAAAAATTAAAAAATGAGCTCAAAGAGGCTGAGTTGAAATTGGAAGAACTTCTAATTCCACGCGATCCTGAGGATGACAAGCCGGCGATTTTTGAAATTAGAGCTGGGGCGGGTGGTGATGAAGCTTCCCTTTTTGCGGCAGAATTATATCGTTTATATATGAAATACGGTGAGCGTCATGGATTGAAATTTGAATTAATCTCAGAAAACCAAAATGAAGCTGGCGGTATGAAAGAAGTTATTTTTAAACTATCTGGTGATAATGCCTATGGACAGCTTAAGTTCGAAGGTGGCGTACATCGTGTGCAGCGTGTGCCCGTAACCGAGTCGCAGGGGCGAATTCATACTTCTACTGTAACAGTAGCAGTGCTGCCCGAAGCATCAGAAAAGGATTTAGAAATAAAACCGGAGGACTTGCGAATTGATATTTATCGCTCTGGTGGACATGGCGGTCAAGGTGTTAATACGACTGATTCTGCAGTACGCATTACGCACTTACCGACTGGTATTATGGTAGCCATGCAAGATGAACGTTCACAACAACAAAATCGCGTCAAAGCCATGAATGTACTTCGGACGAGATTACTTGAACGCAAAAAAGAAGAAGAGCGAAAAAATGCCTCTGAAGCACGTAAATCTTTAATTGGAACTGGCGATAGGAGCGAAAAAATCCGAACATATAATTTCCCACAAGACCGCGTGACCGATCATCGGATTCATTACTCACGCTCTAACATCCCAGCAGTGATGGACGGCGACATTGATGATTTAATTAATGAACTCATCAAAAATGAAAGAGAGCTCGCCAAATAACTTCGAACAAAATCAGTCTATGTCGCAATATGTTGATTTTTATGGGCGTGATTTTATGATAAATTCCGATGTATTAATTCCCCGTCCAGAAACTGAAATGATAATTGATATGGTATTAAATTTAGTTGGCAAACCATATCTTCCTGGCGTAAAACCTAGTAAGGCGAAACTGCCACAAAACCTAACAATTACTGATGTCGGAACGGGGTCGGGGTGCATTGCTATTACTTTAAAATTAGAATTGCCAAATGCTACTGTGATAGCCTCTGATATTTCTGAGAAAGCCCTCAAGGTTGCAGAAAAAAATGCCGACAATTTAGATGTATCAATAGAATTACTACAGAGTGACTTATTGGAAAAAATCACAGCAAAACCTGACCTTGTGGTAGCGAATTTACCATATGTAGATGAGAGCTGGGAGTGGATTGATAAAAAGGCTTTGTCTAAGGAGCCTGCATTGGCCCTTTATGCAAATAATGGTGGGCTAGAATTAATTAATAAACTGATTGATCAAGTTGCAAAAAGAAGTATTAAATATTTAGTGCTAGAAGCAGATCCATGTCAACACGAACAGATTATTAATTATGCCAAGAAAAAAGGTCTCACATTACGTGAGACCCGCGGATTTGCGCTTTATTTGTCTGAATAACCTTCAAGTGTGACGTTGACGACGATTTCTTTACCTTCACGAATGACAGTAAGCTGTACGGTATCGCCTGGTTTGTATTCGCTAATTAGATTAGCTAAAGAGCCTGCAGAACCGACTGATGTTCCATTGACCTTAGTAACGATGTCTTTATCTTTCAGGCCGGCTTTGGCTGCGGGACTATCTTTAACGATAGCAGAATAGCTGGATGGACTATAGAGATATGCACCGCTAGTAACTGGTAGATTGTAAGCTTTAGCAGCTTCAGGAGTAATTTCAGAAGAATAGACACCAAGATAAGCACGTTTAGCTTTGCCTGTTTCAGTAAGTTGGCTTAGCATGCCTTTAACGCTGGAAATAGGAATAGCAAAACCCATATTCTCAGCCGTAGTAGAGGTTGCGGTGTTTACACCAATAACTTCACCAGCGGCATTAACGAGTGGTCCACCGGAATTACCAGAGTTGATTGCGGCGTCGGTCTGAATCATATCTGACAGTGTTTCAGCATTGCGCCCTGTTCCATCAGAAGCGGTGACTGAGCGACCAGTGCCAGAAATGATGCCCGCCGTGACAGTATTCTGATATTCGCCAAGAGCGTTGCCGATTGCAATTACCTGTTGCCCAACATTGATTGTCTTAGAGTCACCGAGTTTAGCGGCTTCCAAATCAGAGGCGTCTTTAATTTTTAAAAAGGCTATATCGTTTAGAGGGTCAGTCGTAACTACTTCAACATCCTCGTAGGTAGTGCCGTCATCTAAAATAACGGTAACTTTGTCGGCACCATTAATGACGTGCTTATTAGTCAGAATGTAGCCATCAGTAGTCACAATGATTCCAGTACCAGCAGCTGCGGAATCAGTGCTCTGCCCGAAGAAATTTGTAGTTTTAGTGGAAGTAACTATAGAAACAACACTTTTTGATACTTTCTCAGCGACATCAGCAATGGACCCCTCAACAAAATTAGCGGAATTACCATCAGTACCGCCGTCGAGAAATGTTATTGGAGTACCAGTTTTTTGATAAGCCATAATACCGAAATATAAACCGCAGCCGCCAAGAATTAGAGCGATTGCTGATAATACAATTGCAGCTTTGCTGGTAGTTGTTTTGATTGTTACTTCGTCTGTTTTCACTTCTTTTTTTTCTGTAGTTTCGTCTGAATCGTTTTTATTTGATGCTTCAACAATTTTGCCCTCTTCTTCTTTCATTTTACTCCTTTTTAGATATTAAATATTGGGTTACTTGTAAACAACACAATGATGCCAATCAATACGGCCCCAAAGACAACTGGGCCAAGAATGTGTTTGAAACGGAAATCGTCTTGGTATTTTATCATAGCTTGACGTGCATAATTATAAACGAAGGCGAAGATTGAAAGAATAACTGCAAGCTGAGGGATACGAATACCAGTATTACCAAAAGTATAGATGATATTCCAAGAATGGCAAAGCCAAGCGATTTCGGCAAACACTAAACCACAGACTAAAGTAGTGAGAGTAAAATCTTTGTCATTGCTCTGAACGAGGACGTGCCGACTAGCTGCATAACCAATTAAGAATGATATCAGCACTAACACGATGGAATCGAGATTGGCACACATAATAGTAGCAGCTGAAATACCTAGAAAAACAGCAATTAAAGACTGCGCTAAAGTAGCTTTTTCTGATGAGAGAGGTTTTACGATAATTAACCAAATCGAATAAACCGCCATCAAAACAAAATCAACAACTAAGAAAGATGGACCTGCATAGTAAGCTAGGAGTACGATACTGATCCCCACGATGAGATCTACTAGGTTAGATTTAAGATTAAGAGTAAAATAGCGTGCACGTACGGCAAAGATACGCCACTTGGAAACTAAGACAAGTATTATCCCTAGAATAGGACTATTAGATAGGACCGTGATTAAAACTGCCCCTACACCGAGTAGGAGGTTCAAAAAAACGTGAACCATACTGCTGGCGACGTTGCGGGATTTTCTCACAAAAACGAAATCTGCCATATACTCTATATTATATCAAATTTTTTAAATGAAGCTGAAAAATGATATAATAGCTTTTATGGAAGCCATGAAGCCGAAATTTTTTCAGAAGCACCCATTGTGCAAAGATTTATTGAGTTTGGCTGGTTTTATTGCCGCAATAATTTTTGGGACGGTTTTTTTGAATACCTTTATCTATCGTTCGTATAATGTGGTAGGCGGTAGCATGGAAAACACCCTACATGGTGAAGATCGTGTCATCGTGAATCGTGCAGCAGTGAGTTGGTCTCATTTTATGGGAGAAGAATATGTACCAGAGCGTGGACAGATTATAGTATTCTTGAATGAAGACGAAAAGAAAGTGGAAGAATATAAGGCAGCTGGAGCAGTAAATCCAATGACTTGTTCTGTACCAGATAATGTGAATGATCAGTATATTATTAAGAGAGTAATCGCTTTTCCTGGTGAAAGAGTTACTGTAAAAAATGGAGAAATGAAGATTTATCCTGATGCGGAGTCAACTGAGGGTATCGTTTATGATGCAGAGTGGCGAAAGTCCGAAACTGACGGACCAAAAGAATATACCTCTGGCGAAGTAGATTTGGTAGTACCTGAGGGAGAATTATTCGTGTCTGGTGATAACCGCGAGGGGTCTAATTCATGGGATTCACGCAATGGACTCGGAACGATTCCCTATTGTCGCATCATTGGACCTGTGGTAATGCGCTTATTCCCGCTTGATAAAATTAGGACTTTTTAACTAAGCTTTTTAATTAATGCTTTTAAATCAGCATCGTTTTTACATTTGAAAGTAAGAGCGCGGCCAGTGATTTTGACTGGAGTGTTGTATTTAGCGGCAAGTGAATTCTCAGCCTTGATGTGTTCAGCGTGCTTAATAGCGGTCGCAGAAGATTTTTTCTTGTTTGTAGCAAAATAGCGTTCGACTTTACGAGCAGTCCACCCCTCTGCAACAATTTTTGGTACTACTTTTCTAATAGTAGCCTCGTCGCGAGAAACAAGTGGTCGCATGACGCCTTCAGTTAGTTTCTCTTTGACCATGATTTTTTTAATATCATCTGGGAGCGTAAGAAGGCGCAAAGTGTTATTAATAGTCTGTTCGGATTTACCAACCTTAGCAGCGATATCTTCAGGACTGAGATTGAATTGATTGCTGAGCTTAGCATAAGCAGTAGCAAGTTCAATAGCATTTAAATCCTCACGTTGGGCATTTTCGATGATGGAAAGCTCGAGGCGGTTTTGAGAATCAAGAGTACGAATAATGGCAGGGATTTTATCAAGGCCGGCGATTTTGCTGGCACGCCAGCGACGTTCGCCAGCGACGATTTTATATTTACCATCTTCTTTGGTAACTACAATAGGTTGTAAAACGCCATGTTCTTTGATTGACGAAGCGAGTGCCTCGAGAGCCTCTTTGTCGAACTCACGACGAGGTTGTTCTTCGTCGCGGATAATGTCATTGAGTTTTAATTCTTTTAATTCGCTTTCTTTTTTGTCTTCTACAGCGGTAGGGTCAAATTCTTCATCAATAAGCTCGGTAGGAATTAATGATTCAAAACTTCTGCCTAATCCTTTCATTTTGTTCTCTCCTCTACTTCTTTGGCAAATTCTTTGTATGCTTTTGCGCCTTTACTGAATTTATCATACGCGCCAATCGGAACCCCGTGGCTTGGGGCCTCGGCGACACGAACGTTACGCGGAATAGTAGTTTTAAAGGTTAGCTGCTTGAAGTATTTTTTAATTTCGCTATAAACCTGAGCTGAAAGACTAGTGCGTTTGTCATACATGGTTGCAACGACGCCTAAGAGCCTGAGATTAGGGTTGGCTTGTTTCATAACAAGTTTCATGGACTCCAGCAATTGAGCGACGCCCTCTAGGGCATAGAATTCGGTCTGGACTGGCAATAGTAAATAATTGCTAGCTATCATGCCATTAACAGTGAGTAGGCTCAATGATGGGGGAGAATCAATAATGATGTAGTCATAGTTTGCTTCAATAGTACGAATTGCATCTCGTAAGCGGACGAATTTACGTTGCATACTGGTGATTTCAACTTCAGCGTTGGCAAGTTCCGGAGTGGCAGGGGCTAGATCGAAATGCTTATATCTGGTAGGGCGAATAGCATTTGCGAGTGGAGCGGTGCCAAGTAAGACCTCGGTCATAGTCAGACCAAGCTTCTTGGTATCGGTTTTTTCAATGCCGAGACCACTAGTGGCATTACCTTGTGGGTCAAAATCAATCAGAAGAGTTCTGTATTTATCCTTGGCGAGATAATATGCAAGATTAACAGCAGTAGTAGTCTTCCCTACTCCACCCTTTTGATTCGTCACACAGATTACCTTCGCCATAATGCTTATATTATAACATAAAAAATAAACCCTTGCGGGTTTATTTTTTAACCAATTTTGGTGATTTCAATTTCGGTGTATTTCTGGCGATGACCGGTTTCTTTGTGAACGCGTTTTTTGGCCTTGTAGCGAATAACGCGGATTTTGTCACCCTTAACTTCGGGCGTTTTGACTTTAGCTGAAACTTTTACGCCCTTTACTGTAGGAGTGCCGACTGTAGTTTTGTCGCCATCAATAACGAGTAAAGCGTCAAGTTCGAGCTCTTTAGTGCCTGCCGGGAGGAGGTCCACCCGTAGGGTCTCTTTCTCGGCGACGAGATATTGCTTCCCGCCAACCAAAATGACTGCTTTTTTCATATTATTCCTTTATTAATCTGTATTATTGTATCATATTTCTTTGATTTTGTGAAGTAGGAATAAATAGAGCGCTGAAAGAATAGCTCCGTCATGTAGAGTACCAACTTCTGGACCGATGAAATTACCCGCCCAAGATAGTGGCATAGACTCAATTTCAGTGAGAAGTTGATTGTAGTCCCCAGCTTTTTCGGGAGAACTAATTAATGTTTGGTAGGCATCTTTTAATCGAGCGAAAATATTGCCCGCATCATAGAGGTATCGATTGGGATACTTGTCAAATACAGCTTGATACTGTTCCAGCACATCTGGTGTGCCATCTAAAATCTGATGATAACTTTCCTGAATGGAAGCAGGTAGATATTTAAGACGGTTTTCTATATATTTCGGAACTGTAGTTGAAGGTGGAAGATTCAGATTGTCGCCGATTTCTTCCATCCAATCTAAGACCAACATTGGGATATCGATATGAGTAACTGGGATAAAATTAGGCCAGCCAGCTGCAATATTGGTTTCTAGTAAATATAATTTCCCTGTTCCTTCTTCTCTAAGAATATCAATGCCAGCATATTCAAGCTTCGAAATAGCAGCAGCACGAGTAGCGATTTCTGTAAGTTGAGCTAAGGTGGTGGGGTCCTCCTCGGGATGTTTTTCGATGCCAGCGCTCCAAGAGATAAAGTCCCCTGGATTGTCTGTATTCCCTTTTTTTCGCATTGTACCGATAGCTATTCCGCCCATCACAAATACACGATAGTCACACTCTGGTTTGATGTACTGTTCGATTAATAGATTCTTAAAATCTTGAATCTGACCCAGTTCTGGAGTGGCATTAATTAAAGTAATACCCTTCCCTGCAGTACCACGACGATCTTTGAGGACAATCGGATAATGTATCCTATTACCATCTATATAGGAAATCACGTTACCTTTATTTTTCGCTTCGAAGGTGGGTAAAGCATACTCTCTTAGGAATGGGTCCATCATGAAGAGTCCTTGCTGAAAGTGTTTATCAGATGTCGAAATACGTCTACCAGCAACATCTGCATTAATGCACACCTTATGATTTTTTTTCAACCAATACATAATACGTTCGGCTTCGTGATAATTATTCTTTGAAAGTTCACGAAAAATAACATAGTCTAAGGGAATATCATCCAAATCAAAACGAGCTAGTTTATCTGAGTTTATGCCAAATAGCTGGCAAAAACTCCAACCTTTTTTCTTGGCGGCATCTTTGAAACCATCAACCATGGGAGCGTTTTCATCACGTCCTTCCATGACCGTCAAAGTACGATGTCTGTTGTTATGGTTTTCCATTATTTAATCCTCTTAGTCGATGTTTAAATCTTCTAGAGCTTCCTCTACTTCTGGCTCACTAACTGGAGCTTTTTCAACTGGTATGACAGTTTCAGGTTCAGGTTCAGGTGCTGGTTTTACAGGAGCATATTCTTCAGCGTGTGCCCCTCCTTTATCCCCGCTATAATCGTTATCTGGAACAGATGATTCTACTGGTTCGGCCTCAACTGAAGGCTCATTTTGAACAACCTGTGGCTCAGTACCTTGATAATCATTGGAGGATGGCTGTTCAGTTAAATCTTGCTCATCTACGCCCGGATTAACATAATTATTGACTTCTTCCGTGCCAATATCTTTTTCAATTTGATCGTTAATATTATTATCGATTCTAATGAGGTTTTCTTCATCTTTAGGATTAATGTCGGTACCTTCTTCGCCGGTTCCTTCATCTCCTGTACCTTCTTCGCCAGTGCCTTCATGTCCAGTGCCCTCATCACCAGTTCCCTCGTTGCCTGTGCCTTCTTCGCCAGTTCCCTCGTTGCCTGTGCCTTCTTCGCCAGTTCCCTCGTTGCCGGTAGATTCTTCTATAAAGACGCCGTTACTGGTTTTTTGAATACAGTTTAGACGATCAGAAATATATTCAAGTTCATAGCCTTTAGGTAGGTGCCATAGCTTACGCGCTATTTCTTCGTCATAGATAGAGTTACCATCCTTATCGGTAAAGACAATACCAATACCATCAGTCTGACGATCGCCGACATTACCGAGACGTTGTAGAATATTATTAGTATCTTTGTCTAATACGCCCCATGTAGTATATTGATATTGCTCTTGGGTATAATCGATAAATCTGATGTTACCGCCTTCAATTTTGTCATAGAATATCTCGTAAGTATCATTTACAAAGTTGTCATAAGCCTCAGGATCACGACTTAGAATGTCTGCAGCTATATTAACCTCATCTTGAGTGTCAATAAGCTCATTTGCGCCATCACCATTTAAATCCATCTCGAAATCACCCATCATGGTACGAGTTGTGACAAGAGCTTCCGGTGAATTACCCATAGTTTTTAGATACTCTTCTATTACTGACCCTTCTGATATTTCACCGCTATTGATTTTGTCTAGGAAAATACGGTCAACTTCACCAGAACTTAAACCGTTACCTTCTTCGCCAACCATAGCTCGTATTACCGATTCACCACTATTAAAGACACCATCTTTTTCACCGAAGTAGCTATCAACTGCATCACTGTAACCGCCGTGGTGTTCATAATGTTGAACCTCAATTGCTTCGCCACTTGAAGTAGTTAAACCAGTTACTTCGCCGTTAGATTCATAACCAATTGGCTCACCAGTCCCTTTTAATGACTCTATACCGTTTAGTGCTTCCATACGAGCAGTAGCGGTTATGTTTTCGGGGACAGTCATTTCATAATCTTGACCATTAATATTAAGCGTGTATTCGTAAGTATTATATGTAGCATCGGGATTATCAACAGTGATGCTACTAACTTCTGGACGCCCATTACCCATGGTAGAATAGACATCGAAATGGCCATCAGTAGTTTCACGTGCAATTTCTGCATAACCACCTTGGAAATTTTCGCCATCGAAAAGACTGGCAGCTGGTGAACCAGCAGGTATTTCAACTGTGCCATCTGGACCAACATCAAGAGTAATGGCGGTATCGATATTGCCGTTCCCTGGTGTCAAAACTACCTGCATATCATCGAGATTGACATCGGAATTAGCAGTTGGTGCAACCTGCATAATGATATTACCTTCACCATCCATATGAGTATCGCTGAAGAACACTTGATCATGACCATTAGCATCAGTAACCCAGCTGCGGCTAGTTATTTCGGTAAGATTATTAGCTTCTTTATTTGCAGGATTAAAGAATTCGCTGAGGCTAACTTCCTGTTTAGCATTCTCAAAAGTATGAGGCACAGCCTCTTCTTTTAGATCGATGCCAGCATTTTCTAACATTTCTTTAGACTCTTCAGTTAGCGCGCCAGTATCATCGAAGTCTATACCTGAATTTTCGCCTTCGCCAATTAATGTTTCATTACCAAGCTGTACAGAATAACCTCCATCAGCGTCTTCGACTAGTTCAATATTACCATCTTTGAGGTTGTCAGTATTGGCGCTCTCAATGCCTAAAGCACCCAAAACTCCGCCTTCTGGCATCAGCGATGATATATGGTGAAATGCAGCACCAGCGCCATAGCCAATGATGGCTCCGGTTGTAGCATCAACTAATGCAGAGCGGATGATAAATTTTGTACGAAGCTTATTGGCTTTAACATAGTCCTCATCGAGTTTATTTGTCTTATCTTGAATTAGTTGGCTTAACTCAGAATTTTCGTCTGCTAATAGTTCGTCTACTTTATGTGGATCGTCACCATATAATTGCTTTTCTACCTCAGAGATCTTTTGTTCGAGCACAGCACGATTGTCATTATATTTGATGAGATCTACATGTTTCTCGCTAGAGAATTTCCCACGTGCTATAACATCGGCATAAGCTTCTAATAATTTTGATCTATTTTCATCATTCTTAGGATCATAATTCCCTAATAGTTGATCTAAATTTTCAACTAAAGCGCTCGCATCTTTGCGATCGCGTAATTTTTCAATTTCAGATATGTATTTTTCTTCTCCGGTAGCGCTCTTTTTGAGGCTATTAATCTTCGAGAAAATAGTGCTGATTTGTCTAGCTTTTTTAGTTTCTAACGACTCCTCTGCTTGTTGATCTGATGGTTCGGTCTCTACTTCCGTAGGGCTAGTTGCAGCTTTTATTTCGGCATCAGCTAATTTAACTTTGGCCTTTTCGGCACCGCGAATGGCACCCGTCACTGCACCGACAGCAGCACCAACAGCGCCAGCACCGCCTGCTGTGCTTAGGGCGCTTCGAAGATTTTTTCTTGCTTCACGGCCAGCTATAGCATACATGATACCACCTGCAAGACCGGCTTTGTCGACAGCATTAACGATGCCTTCTACCTTTTTGTCAGTATAGATTCCCTCCTTCATGGAGGCTTTGTATAGTGTAAGATGCTGATCGATGTAAGTCTTTACTTGGCTAGCTTGAATATTGGAATCATCAACTAATTTCTCAAGATTATCTCTTTGCTCATTAATGGCTTTGAATGAAAATGTTTCTTGGTCCTGAAAAGCGTCCTTGATTTTTTCGTCAAAAGCTTGAATAAGTTCTTCTTTAGACTGATTGCCGCTTGTGAGGCCAGCATAATACTCATTGAGGGCCTGCTTTACTACGGTTTGAGATTTTTCGTCCATCTTCTCGATTTTTTCATTTTGATCTAGACGAGAATTGATATGTTCAACTTGGTTGTCGCTACTATAACCTGCATTTTCAAGAGCTCTCCAAGCACGATCAGCGGCAGCTTCTGTTCCTCCATTTAATAAATCGCTTTTTGATTCATCTAGTTCAAGAGCGTTAAAAGCGGATGACAAATCGCCAGATTCTTTTACGGCAGCACGAGCTTCATTACGATATTTTGCAGCGAGGCCTGCCTTAACGAAACTACCCACAATCGGGAATTTGGTCAAAACTGGGTGGTCTTTTGAGGCTTCTTTTAGTTTGAGATCGATGGCTTCACGTATGACATTATCGCTGTCTTCTTTAGTCAATTCAGCTGCAATTAAAACAGTGCGACCACGTTGCCCCATTTTTTCAGAAATATAGTCAATTTGTTCTTTTGATAGATCCCCTTGCGAATCAAGAAACTCATCTACAATTGGTTCTTCTGAAGGGGTTCCTTCAGGCTGTTGTCCCTGAGCAGCTTCATTTTGTGCTGTTTCTGCAGCTTGATTAAGCTGTTGCCATTTTTCAGCAGAGTCTTCATCCACTTTTGGATTTATTCTTTCCACTTCACTCATAAACTACGCCTCAGCTTGTTGATTTGATGAATTGTTTAAATACATTTCAGCAAAACGCTGCATTGTTGTGCCGGTAACATTGGTGACGTCAAGATTCGCTTCGGAAACAGCATTCGCAACTATTTCTGGATTTAGTTCACCTTTTTCGGAGGCTAGCTTTGTTAGTTCTTCTAATTTGTCATCTGGAAGCTCAGCTACGATGGAACGATCAATTTCGGTAAGAAGTTGGGTTTTTAGCTTTTCGTGAAGATCTTGCTTGATTTCTTCAGTAGGAATATTGAGTCCTTTTTTTTCAATTAAACCATCAATGAATAAATCGATGACTTCGTCATCGCTTATTTTTTCATTATTGGGTGTATCGTTTCGTTCCATATAATAGTTACCTCCTTTTTCCCCAGCTTCAAGTAGAAGCTGGGGAGTTTGATGTTTTATTCTTCTTTGGCCTTAGTACTAGATACTTCTTTTTCTTTGCCAGAGACATTACCTTCAACAGCCTTCAAGGTTTTTTGTGTTTTGTAGAGGTAATAGCCACCGCCACCAATACCAATAATAATTACGATTGCCATGATTATTTCTACTGGACCGGTATTGGGAAGTTCTTGACAACCTTCCATTTCTGGATTAGTCTTACAGTTTTTCTCTTGACATTCTGGAAGACCCGGATTGCTTTCACAATCGTCAAGTGGTTCATCTGGTTCATCGCAATCAGTTTTCTTGACTGTAATAGTAGTGGTATCTTCTTTAGTTTCGCCGCTGCTTCTATCGCTATCATAAGTCAAAGTTGCTTTGTTGGTTAGCTCAGTTCCCTTACAATCAAAATCCATACCCGCTTTTACTTTGTAAGTAATATAAACTGTATTGCCTGTGCCAATTGTACCTAAATTATAACCGGTCTCAAAGATATTATCTGATAATGGTTCAGGATTAGTCGATTCGTTAGCAGTCAGCTGTACACTGCCTGGGACAAGAGACAACCCCGCTGGCAAAACATCCTTTACAGTTGCATTAGTTAAAGCAATGTCACCGGTGTTACGAATTGCGAGCCTATAAGTGGCCTCCTCGCCTGGGGCAAGATTAATGCTCTCACCGAATTTTAACCCGTCTTTAGAAACAGATTTATCAATTGAGCCACCTAATTCTTCGGCCTGAAGAACATAAGTCACTACACCATGGTATTCTTCGCAGCCCGGAATTATACCGTTAAGTGTATTGAGGCCCACAAGTGCACCTTCTTCTGTGAATAGAGAGGATGGCATAGTGGAGCCATTAGCTTTCCAGTCACTGTAAATTTTGGCAGAACCGGCAACATAATGCATAAATACCTTTTCGGTTTTGGTGGTCATATATGCTTCATCCCAAACTGAACCTGGGTTGCTATTATCTGCCGTGATAGTAGCAGAAATTTTGCCTTTTTCACTGGGCGTCAAAACCGTAGAAAAAGCGGAAGCCATACGTGTTCTGATTGCTACGCCTGAATGATTATGGGCTGAATCGTTGAAAGTCGACGATGCGTTATTATGGAAGTAAACATATACTAGGTATTGTCTGCCCGGCACAACTTCCAATTCATTTTTCAAATCAGTAACATCGGCATTGATCTCACCTACTCTAACGAAATCTCGCTCATCGCCAATAGTTGGATTATTGGTGATAGAGTTAAAAGTCGGATAAGTAGCTGGATTTTCCATCGTAAAAGTAGTACGCTCAGGTCCCCACGCAGAGGCACTGGCGAAAGTGGCTAAGCTGAGTCCTGCAGTAGCAAGAACGCTCAGTGCTTTTAATTTAGTTTGATATTTTTTCATGGTCTCCTTTCTCCTACCATTTAATTAATGCCTAAATCATTGAGGGCGTCATCGACTTCTTGATCGCTGGTTGGGGCATCCTGAACTTTGGTCTCGGAAGCATCAGCTTTTTTCTGAGCTTCTTGGTTTTCTTGAACTGGTGCATATTCGTTTGAATGCGCCCCACCTTTGTTCTCACTGTAGTTATTCTCTTCGTGTTTAACTTCTACCTGTTCAGCTGGTTTCGAATCGTTGTTCTGAGTGACTTGTGGTTCAGTGCCTTGGTAATCATCACTCGAAGGCTTGTCAGTCTTTTCTTCTTCAGTTACACCAGGATTAGGATCATGTTTGATATCATCGGTCTTAACGTCTTCCTCAATATTTTCATCAATGTCTTTGTCGATGCGAATGAGGTTTTCTTCATCTTTAGGATTAATGTCGGTGCCTTCTTCGCCTGTACCTTCAGAGCCAGTACCTTCAGAGCCTGTACCTTCAGAGCCAGTACCCTCAGAGCCTGTACCTTCAGAGCCTGTACCTTCAGAGCCTGTACCTTCCGAACCAGTAGGGGTTGGTGGGACTGGTGTTGGCTCGGGAGTAGGTTCATCGGTAGGAATTACAGTAATTTTAGTAATAGTGCCATCCGGTTTAGTGATTTCAATTTCGAATACTGGGTTATTACAATCTTCTTTGACAATTGTCCTAACAATGCTACCATCTTCAAGTTTGGTTTCGCGTACTAGCACTTCGACTCCAGTTAAATCAGATTCAACAGCAATACTATGCCTATTGCCGTCTTCGTCTAACACGCCATGGTTTTCATATATTCCCTGGCCAGTTTCTGTATGATATTCAGAATCTTCATATGATTTCTGCAAAAACTTCTGAAGATTTTCTTTTTCCTCATCAGCCATAGAATCGATTTTATCTTCAGCCTCATTTATAGTTAAGCCATCAAAGCCTGGTGCGCCAAGTGCTACGGCGTCGAAAGCTGCTGGATATTTCATAGAATATGACAAATATTCACTAACTGCACCGCGTTGTTCTGGGGTAGCGGTAGCTGGGTCAATTCCTAATTCTTCTAAAACAAGATTTGGATTTCCTACGGCATTTTGAGAGACTTTACCTTCTGACTCGTAACAACCTAGGTTGCCATCCTGTTCGAAGGAACCGTCGATCATTCTATCTAACTCGTCGTAGCCAGTTAGACTTTCGAAATTTTTTTCTACCGATTGTTCTGCACGAATCTGATCGCTATTGGACTCTGCGGATGATTGTTGTAAATTGGCACCAAAATAGCCAGCAACTCCGCCAGTGAATAATGAGGCGGCTATTATCGCAGCCATGGCTTTTTTGCTGATGAAGCCGCTGGCGCTTGGGTTGTTTTTGGTTTTTTCAACTGTAGCATTTACTTCTTCTGAGCTAATTGCAACTTCTGGGGTTTGAGGGGTCTGTTCCCTTGTTGCAGCTTTGTTCGCTTCGTTAGTCATCTGTTCGATATATGCGATGAGATCAGTGTCGGACAAATTGTTAGGATCAACATTCATTAAGTCTTTCAGAGACATTGACGCAAAGTTATTTTGATTGGTCTCGCCCTGTACTGCGGCAGCCTGATTGACCATTTCACCTCGTTGTTGGTTAGTTGCGTTTTCGTCGAGGTTTTCAGGTGTTGAATCGGGATTCGAAAAACCTAATGCTTCTGAATTAAACATTTTGACCTCCTGCTAAAAATTCTTCACCGAATGCATTCATGGTGTCGGTGATTGTCTGCTCAACGTCGAGACCGATTTTGTCGAAAAAGGCTTGATAGTCGCCTTCTTCAACATCCGTACGGTCAAGTAGCTGATTAAATTCTGTATTTTGATCTTCGGTAAGATTACCAAAAATCGCTAAGCCAATCTTATCGTCAAGTGATTTGATTGATTCTTCCCTGAGGTTGTTGAGCTCCTCAGGACTGTTGACTGGCAAAGCTCTTCTATTGATGAGTTCATCAACAAACTTGCCCAGTGTTTCTCGATCTATGAGGTAGTTGTCCATAGCTTTTTACTTAAATTATTTTATTGTTAGACCTTTCTGGTTT
>JAEEGL014314284.1_pt1 | contig 15393 bp, 11 predicted proteins | sample 9134231 | NCBI WGS metagenome assembly JAEEGL01 (sample SAMN16246548, study PRJNA631951) | gut metagenome | biome: gut microbiome; feature: rumen; material: fiber-attached | host: Bos | place: Iran: Karaj | collected 2018-10 | reverse complement strand
TCTCAGCAGCGGTATCTTCAATCTTTCTTTTTTCAAATGCTAAATCGTGTTCTGCAATTACGCAGATACTTCCAATTCCAATGCCGCGGGATGCAGCTATTCCTTTGTACATTTAATACCTCCATGGGAAATAGAACCATATAAACCCTGTAGTCAATTAAGGACTACAGGGCATCATGGCTTATAGGGCTTTAGTCACCAAGTCCACTCTCTACAAGCTCAACAGCCTTCTTAAGAGCTTGCGCCTCATCAGGACCATCGCACTGGATCTCGATTTCGCTGCCGCATTTAATACAAGCGCTCATCAGCATCATTACGCTCTTTGCATCATATGTAGTTCCGTTGAATACGATCTTTACATCGCTTGTAAAAGGAGTAACAGTCTGGCTGAAAAGACTAGCCGGACGCATGTGCATTCCCTGTTCGTTAGTTACTGTAATTTTCTGTGATACCATAATAATTTCCTTTCCGTTTGTAAAAAATAAATCTATGTTATTAATCGCTTAATGCACAGCCGCAATAAGCGGCTGTGCGATAATAACCTCTATGTAAATAATTAGTCTTCAACCTTCTTTTTAAGAAGTCCCAGCATCAGGCAACCTACAGCTGATCCTACAAGGAGAGCTACGAGGTACATTCCTACGTTACCTACTACAGGGAATACGAAGATTCCGCCGTGAGGAGCCATAAGTGTGCATTTGAATACCATTGAAAGAGCACCTGCAACACCTGAACCAACCATAAGTGAAGGAATAACTCTAAGTGGATCTGCAGCAGCGAATGGGATAGCACCCTCTGTAATGAAGCAAAGACCCATGATGAAGTTTACAGGACCTGACTTTCTCTCAGCTGGTGTGAATTTGTTTTTGAAGATGATTGTTGCAAGAGCAATAGCAATTGGAGGAACCATACCGCCAACCATAACTGCAGCCATGATCATATAGCCTGTCTCGTTCTGGTTTGCAAGAGCAGCAGTACCAAATACATAAGCAGCCTTGTTGAGAGGACCACCCATATCTGTTGCCATCATAGCACCCAGAAGAACACCAAGAGCAACGATTGAACCTGTACCCATTCCATTAAGAATTTCTGTGATCCATGCATTAAGAGCACCAACGATAGGGTTGATAGCGCACATTACTACACCGATTACGAGAATACCGCAAAGAGGATAAATAAGTACCGGTTTGATTCCTTCAAGAGCCTGAGGAAGCTTTTCACAGATCTTTTCCAGGAAAAGAACTATGTAACCAGCTGCGAAACCAGCTACCAAAGCGCCGAGGAAAGCAGATGGAACGTTACCGCCGGGAGCGGCAAAGGTAGCACCTGTGCTTGCAAGAGCACCGCCAACGAAACCAACAGCAAGACCAGGACGGTCTGCAATACTCTGAGCAATGAAGCCTGCAAGTATAGGAAGCATGAAGCCAAATGCAGCGCCGCCTATAGTCTTGAACCATGCAGCAACAGGTGTGTTAGTACCGAAGTTACTTGGATCAATTGAATAATCGTCAAGAAGGAAAGCAATTGCAATCAGGATACCGCCACCGATAACGAATGGAAGCATATGTGAAACACCGTTCATAAGGTGCTTGTAAAGCTGTCTTCCAATTGTTTCATTTCCTGTATCAGCAGCCTTTGTTACAGTGCCTATGTGATGATAAGGAGTTGTTTCACCTTCATTAGCTTTCTTAAGAAGACTTTCAGGATTGTGGATGGCTTCCTTGGTAGATGTGATTATAACCTGCTTGCCATCAAATCTTCCCATATCGATATTCTTGTCGCAGGCAATGATGATTGCGTCAGCTTCAGCAATTTCGCTGGCTGTGAGAACATCCTTGGCACCTGCAGAGCCATCTTTTTCAACCTTGATGCTAAGTCCCATCTCTTTTGCCTTGAGTTCAAGAGCTTCAGCAGCCATGAAAGTATGTGCAATACCTGTAGGACATGCAGTTACTCCAAGGAGCTTCTTGTTTACGGGAGCTGGCTTAGGAGCGGCAGCTGCTGCCTTCTTTGCAGCCTCTTCCTTATCCTTCTCAGCTTCCTTGGCATCGATGATTCCAAGGAACTCTTCAGGAGTCTTAGCCTCGATAAGCTTGGCAGCAAATGACTGATCCATCAAAAGAGTCATGAGCTTTGAAAGAACTTCAAGATGTGTATCAGCAGCTGTGTCAGGTGCAGCGATCATGAAGAACAACTTACTTGGATTTCCGTCAAGTGACTTGTAATCAATTCCTTCAGGAATTGTAATGGCTGTTACACCAGCCTTAGCAACAGCAAATGATTTGCCATGTGGAACTGCAATTCCCATACCAATTGCAGTAGAACCTTTTTCTTCTCTTGCGAGAATAGCTTTTTTGAAAGCTGATACATTGTTAAGGTTACCAACCTTCTCATGCAGCTCGATGAGCGCATCAATAGCACCGTTCTGGTCAGCTGCACTGACATTTAAGCTGATGCCATCTTTCATGAGTAAATCTGTGATTTTCATAGTCCCTCCTTTACGGGTGTTTTCCCCATGTTTCTTGCTATATAAAGAGTAATAATACTCAGTTATATCTTTATAATTGTTCGTAGATCGCTTTGATTGCATCCCCTGTTGCCAGATCGTCAGAAAAAGCAGTGGCGCTTCCTGACGCAGTTCCCATCTTTAAGGCAGTTTCGTAGTTGTGAGTCTGATTAAAACCGGCTATAAAGCCTGCTACCATTGAGTCTCCCGCGCCTACAGAATTTCTAACTGTTCCCTTTGGAACTCCGATTCTGTATTTTTCTCCGGTTTCGGTTATGAGCATTGCTCCATCACCTGCCATGGAGATAAGTACGTTTCTTGCGCCCATTTCCTGAAGCTTCTTGGCATGTGCTTCAATTTCATCATCAGTTTTTAAAACGGTTCCAAACATTTCGCCAAGCTCATGATTGTTGGGTTTTATCAGGAATGGATGATATTTAAGAACGTTCTTCAAAAGATCCTTGGTGGCATCTACTACGGTATCTATTTTTCTGTCCTGAAGCTTTTCAAGGATCTTTTCATAAATATCACTTGGAAGAGTGCTTGGAATACTTCCGGCCAGGATAATGGTATCGCCGTCCTTTAGTTCATCAAGCTGTGTAAAGAGCTTATCAAGGGCCTCTTTCGGGATTTTAGGACCCTGGGCATTTATTTCGGTTTCTGCTTCTCCCTTGATCTTTACATTGATACGGGAGATACCTTCAGGCAGCTGAATGAAATCAGCCTTGATGCCTTTTTTATCAACGCTTTCTGCAATTGCTTTTCCGGTAAAACCGGCTACAAAGCCAAGAGCAGTATTATCTATTCCAAGGTTCTTTAAAATAGTTGAAACGTTGATGCCCTTTCCTCCAAAATAGCACTCCTCTGAGTCAGAACGGTTAGTCATTCCCGGAAGAAGCTTGCTTCCCATTCTTACGACATAGTCAATTGCCGGATTAAAGGTGATTGTGTAGATCATATATTCCTCCTACTTCGAATTTTGCTCATCAGAAGTATCATTTACATTTTTGATAATTGTTTTGCTGCTATAGTTCTTGGAAACTTCACGATCCGTGATAATGCAGCAGTTTGGAATATCAGCGAAGGTGACTGAGCTCACTTTGCCGAATTTGGTGTGGTCAGCCAGAATATAGGAAACATAAGCGTGTTTGACTGCTTCCTGTTTAACAAGGGCTTCATCCACATCCGGGGTAGTGTAGCCTGCGTGAAGTGAAATACCATTGGTTCCCATAAATGCCTTGGTGAAATGATATTTACTGATTCCTTCAATACAGTCCGGTCCAATAATGGCCTCTGTGGTGGGCTTGCATCTGCCACCGATGATCATGGTGTTTAAGCCTTTTTCCAAGAGCTTCTTGGCATGTACTATGCCGTTGGTGATATATTTGGCCTTGGTATTGGTGATGTACTTGATCATCTCTAAAGTGGTTGTTCCGGAATCTATATAAACAAAATCCTGATCATTTATAAGAGAAGCAGCGTATTTGCTGATTGCTTCCTTCTCTTGGGTGTTAAGAACTGCCTTGGCAGAAACACTTGGTTCAAAAGTATTAACGTCCTGCTCCGCAATTGAAGTAGCTCCTCCGAAGACCTTTACTATCTTTTTCTCTTCGTGGAGAGCAGATAAATCTCTTCGGATAGTGGCGGCAGAAGCATCAAATTCCTCCATGAGTTCTGCAACAGTCACAACATTTCTTTCATTTATTAATGCAACGATAAGATCTCGTCGTTCCTGAGTTAGCATTGTGTCCCCCCTGGCCTGTACATTATTTTGAGCTTATAAGAGCATAATAACATCACCCTCAATCATAATCAATCAAAAATAATCACAAACAATCATAGTACTAATTGTGAAATAATCACAAAACATCACAAAACAATCAAAAACGCTCAAAACGCGCATGAAAACGCGCAGTATCTTTTGATTAAAAGAATATTAAAAAACAATAAAGCTTTATCTATATTGCGTAAAAAACATTTACAAAGCGTTAGTAAAAAATTAAAATAAGATTAGAGTTTGTCTAAGATTAAAGCCTTAGGAGGTACTGATTTTGGAAATATTAGAATTAACTCAGGAACAGATAGATATCATAGGTGAGATTGCTAATATCAGCATGGGTAATTCAGCAACCACGCTCAGTATGATGGTAAATAAAAAAGTTGATATCACAACGCCTAACGTTAAGATGATAAAAAGAAGTGAGGCGCTTGATGATTATGAAAAGACCTGTATTTTTGTACAGATACATTATGTTAAGGGCCTTCAGGGCAATAATGTTCTTGTGTTAAAGGAGCATGACGTGAAGGTTATGACCGACCTTATGATGGGCGGTGACGGCACCAATACTGCCGGAGAGATTACAGAACTTCATTTATCAGCAGCTTCAGAGGCTATGAACCAGATGATGGGCACCAGTGCAACATCTCTTTCTTCCATGCTCGGAGTTCCGACGGATATCAGTACACCTATCGTTAATCAGATTGATGTAGACAGTATCAAAGTTTTTGAAAAAATGTTTGATACTACTTACGATAAATTTGTTAAAATAGCTTTTAGGATGACAATAGGTGACCTAATCGATTCCGTCATGGTACAATTGTATCCGGTGCAGTTCGCAGTGGATATGTGCCAAAAATTCATGGATAAAGGGAAGTAATACGGGTAATGAATAAGGCAGAAACTTTAGAAATCAAGAAGCAGTTTACACCGGACAGGTGCACAATTGACCACATTTGTGGATGCTATGTGGATCACGAAAAGAACAAGAGACTTACTTTTAGAAAAGCCTTTGGACAGATTCCAGAGGAGGAAATGTTCAAATATCTGGATATTTTCCAACATACACTTGCAGGTACTTTTGGCAAGAACCTAATTAGTCTTGAGTTCCCTCTAGACCAGGAACAGCCAGGAGGGACTCAAGATTTTCTTTTAACACTGAGAAATTCCAGACTTGAGGATGATGAGCTGGTAGATGAGTTCTATGACAAGATAATTGCCAATTACGTAAATGGTGAGAACTACTATATTATTGTTGTTCATGCAGTTTACGATATCCCAGGGATCACAAGGGATGGAATAGAGATGGAGGATGCTTCCGAGAAGATTTATGACTATATTCTCTGCAGTATCTGTCCTGTTAAGCTCTCTAAGGCCGGACTTGGCTACAATGAGAGCAAAAATGCTATTGAGGACCGCTTCCGTGACTGGATTGTAGAAGGTCCTACAAAGGGATTTCTTTTCCCTGCATTTATAGAAAGAGATACAGATATCCATAACATGCTGTATTTCACCAAAAAGCCTGATGATCTTCAGCCTGAGTTTGTTGAAGCAATGTTTGGAGGAAGAGCTCCAATCTCAGCTCCTGAGCAGAAGGATCTTTTTGATGCAGTTGTTCAGAATGTTATTGGTGACCAGGCTGATTACGACATCATGAAGAATATTCATGATAACTTGAATGATATGATCGAAGACCATGAGGGAGATCCTGAGCCTCTGGAACTTACCAAGAATGATGTCAAGCAGCTTTTACAGGATAGTGGTGTTCCGGAAGAAAGAATGGACTATTTTGAAGAAAACTACGCAAAATGTGCTGGAGAAGAGGATTACCCACTCCTTGCCAGCAATATTGCCAACACCAAGAAGTTTGACATTGAAACTCCGGATGTGGTGATCAAGGTTAAACCTGACAGAACAGACCTGGTGGAATCCAAGATTATAGATGGCAGGCAGTGTCTTGTTATTGCTGTTGATGATCATATAGAAGTTAACGGTATTAACGTGCGAACCTTTATGAACAAATAAAGATAGAGGTAGAGATGATTCAACTTGCTATAGTAGAGGATGAAGATTCGTACGCTAGACAGCTTGAGGACTTTGTTAATAAGTACCAGGCTGAGAGCGGCAACTATTTTAAAATAACCAGATTTACAGATGGTGATGAGATTACCAATGGCTATAAGGGGCAGTTTGACATAATTCTCATGGATATTGAGATGAAGCTGATGGACGGCATGACTGCTGCCGAAGAAATCAGAAAACTGGATCAGGAAGTAGTCATAATGTTTATCACCAATATGACTAACTACGCAATCAGGGGCTATCAGGTAGATGCTCTTGATTACGTGCTTAAACCTGTCAGCTATTTCGCATTTTCTCAGAAGCTTGGTAGGGCCATCAGTAAGATGCACAAGTCCTCTGCGAAGATCATTTCTATAGATATGCCCTCCGGGGTAAAAAAACTGGATATAGACAATATCTTTTATATAGAAAGTGAAGGACATAATCTCAATTTCTATACTACCGGAGGCGAATTTACCATTAGAGCCAAAATGGGAGACTTTGAAGAACAGCTTTCTGACTATAATTTCTTTAGGAGTAATAAGGGATATATTGTTAATCTCAAATATGTGGACGGAGTAGAGAACGGAAGTTGTCTGATTGCCGGAAAACAGCTTCAGATAAGCAGAGCGAGAAAGAATGATTTTATGTCTGCGCTGACGGATTATATGGCATCATTGCCATGAAACAGGAACTATTATGGAAAAAGTTTATCAGGATATTCCGAGAATATATACTGCTCTTGCAGAATGGCTGGCATGCCTTACATACTGCATGGTGTTAAAAAGACGTGTCAAGAATGAAGATTTTGTTCTTTCTACTATTTTGGCACTTATTGTTCAGAGTATGTTCCTGGTATTGACTAAGGGACTTCCTGTAGTCTGGTGGATACCCTGTATGTTGATTGCTGTGGGTTTTATGTTTGTATATCTGGCATTTACCTGCGATGATACCAAAAATGTAATCGGATATTATTGTGCCAGGGCTTTTCTTTTGGCGGAACTGGCGGCTTCCCTTGAATGGCAGCTGGCTAGCTTTTTCAGAAATGTCACACCTTCAATTCTGGTCCAGATTCTGATTCTTTTGGCTGTGTATGGACTTGTTTTTACCTGGGCTCACTACATGGAGGTCAGTATTACAAGAGGCGTTTTTCAGCTGGAGATCAACAAACACGAGTTGTGGGCGGCAGTACTTATAGCAGCTGCGGTTTTTGCATTTAGTAACCTTAGCTTTGTATTTAGGAATACGCCATTTTCGGGAACTCTTACGGCAGATGTTTTTTACATAAGAACCCTGGTGGATCTGGCGGGAATCATGATCCTGTACGTGTATCAGAGTCGAATCTGCGAGCTTCTGGCAGAAAAAGAGCTGCGCAACATTCATGCAATGCTAAAGGCTCAGTATGACAAATATCGAAACTATCAATCTACCTTTGAACTGATCAATATGAAGTATCATGATCTGAAACATCAGATTGCGGGACTTCGTGCGGAAATGACTGATGAGGAGAGAAAAGAGTGGATAGACAGTCTTGAGCAGGAGCTGGAATCCTATAGCCCTGAGCTGGAAACCGGAAACAGTGTTCTTGATACGCTTATTGCCGGCAAAATGATGAACTGCAGAGCCAATAATATCAAGATTACCTGCGTGGCTGATGGAGATATTCTGGATTTCATGCATGTTGCCGATATTTGTACGATTTTTGGTAATGCACTTGATAATGCGATTGAGAGTGTGACACTCCTTGAAGACCCTGAGAAGAGACTTATTCATTTATCTATTTCTCAGAAAAAGGGATTTATACTGATCCAGATAAATAACTATTGTGAGAATACCATTACCATGAAGAATGGATTTCCTGTCACTACTAAGGCAGATTCCAGCAATCATGGCTTTGGTCTTAAGAGTATAAGATATACTGTAGAAAAATACCATGGAACCCTGAATTTTGATCTGAAGGATAACTGGTTTGAGCTTAAAATGCTTATTCCAAAGGGAGGTCAGGGATGAATATTATCGCCGTGGCCGTAGCAGATTATATAGGCTTCATACTGCTGGTGGCAATGCTTTTCAGCAGCCATATCAGAAGATCTGCTCATGGAGTACAATTTAAGATTTTTACAATCATTGCAACGATGTCGGCAGTTGCCTGCGTTGTTGATTTTTTCACGTTCTATTGTGATGGGAAGGTTGGAACTATATACTATCTTATCGATCTTGTAGGTAATACCTTCTGTTTTATTGCCAATCCGGTCTTTGCTGTTGGGTGGTGTCTTTATACTGAAGCTAAGCTTTATAATTCCGATGCCAGGGTAAAAAAGAGATTTAAGCCCTTGGCTTTACCAGGAGCAGTGCTGGTGGCCATAGCGCTTATAAATATGTTTGTTCCATTAATATTCTATATTGATGATACGAATGTGTATCACAGGCTGCCGCTTAGTTACATGTTTTATGTAGTACTTTTTGGCTACATGGTATATAGCATAGTGGTAGTAAAACAATATGAAGAAAGATATGATAAACTCAGGTTTTTCCCGCTGCTTCTTATGATGGGACCTATCGTTCTTGGATGTACTCTGCAGATCATATTCTATGGTGTATCTCTTATATGGGTATCCCTTTCTGTTGGAATTACAGCTATCTATATGGCTATGCAGAATGAGTTTTCCTATGTGGATACGCTGACTGGTCTGTACAACAGAGCCTATATGGACTATGTTATGGACCTTTATACCAAGGAGAATAAACATAAGCTTGGCGGAATCATGATCGATGTCGATTATTTCAAACAGATCAATGATACCTATGGACATTCTGTCGGAGATGAAGCTCTGATTGATGTGGCGAGAATTATCCTTTTTAGTAAGCCGGATAAAGCCTTGGCCATCAGGTTCGCGGGAGATGAGTTTATTCTTGTTGTAAAAGACTGCAACGATGCTTCCATGCAAAAGATTATCTCTGATATAAGGGATGAACTGGCACTGTTCAATGAAACGGAAGGACGCCAGTATAAGCTTTCGTTTTCCATGGGCTATGCGCTCTTTGATTCGGAAAAAGACAACTCGGACAGCTTCTTCAAGCATATGGATGACAATATGTATGAGGAAAAAATGAAGAAGCACGCGTCCAGATGATGGAATTGATTAAATAATAATATATTGACGTGGAACATATAATACACTTTGTGACAAAAATCGTACCGTTTATGACAAAAACGGCACGATTTTTTTTGTGTGCTAATCTTGTAGTGTAAGCGCTACTGCGTGCAAAAAGCAGTAGTTCAACTAAAGGGTCATGGTCCTGACCAGTCTATGACTTATTACAAAAAGGGAGGTTTTGCTATGTTATCTATCAATATGGCGGACGTTATGAACGTCATCACTTCAATCAAGTCTTATTTGATTGCTATAGGTATCATAATTGCAGTTGCTATCGTTATCATGATTGCAGTTATGAAGCTTAAGAAATCAACTAAGAAACTGGTGAGAGGCACAGCACTTGTTGCTATGCTGACTGGTATTGTTGTTTGTGTGAATATGATCCTGACAGGTCCTATGAGCACAATGCTTGATCTTGTAAGCGGAAAGGGAACCATCAGTAAGAAGACATCTGATGAAGCTACAGATCTTGCACAGGATATTGCAAGAGAAGGAATTGTACTTCTCGAGAATGACGGAAATGTTCTTCCGGTTGCATCAGGAAGCAAGCTCAATGTTTTCGGATGGGCTTCAACAAATCCTATTCTTGGTGGTGCCGGATCAGGAGCTCTTAATGAGGCATATGCTACCATAGATATCCTCCAGTCACTTTCATCTGCAGGAATTGAGACAAATACAGAGCTTACAAAGTTCTACACAGATTATAAAGCAGACAGACCGGTTGTTGGAATGTGGGCTCAGGACTGGACACTTCCGGAACCAAATGTTTCTCTTTACACAGATTCACTTATTTCAAATGCAAAGAGCTTTTCTGATACAGCTCTTATCGTAATCAGCCGTTCAGGCGGTGAGGGTGCTGACCTTCCAGCTAACATGACTGCAGTTGTAGATGGTTCTTTCCAGGATGGAACAACTTACACAGCAGGTGTATATGATGATTCACTTAATGCTGGTAATGACTGGGATAATGGTGATCACTATCTTCAGCTTACAAACAGAGAAGAAGAGATGATCGACCTTGTATGTTCTAACTTCGACAAGGTAATCGTTCTTTACAACGGCGCTAATGCTTTTGAGCTTGGCTTTGTAAAGGATCATCCACAGATTAAGTCAGTTCTCTGGGCTGCTGGAATGGGCCACGTTGGTATGAAGGCTCTCGGCGAAATCCTTACAGGTGATGTTAACCCATCTGGTAAGACAATTGATACTTTTGTATATGATATGAAGTCAACACCTTGGTGGAACAACTTTGGTGACTTCAATTACACAAATATGGATGAGTTTGCTTATATCTCAACAAGCTTCATGACAGGCGCTGAGTCCAGAGCAGACGTAAGCTTTATAAACTATGTTGAAGGCATCTATGTTGGATATAAGTTTTATGAGACAGCAGCAGTAGAAGGTCTCATCAACTATGACGATATTGTTCAGTATCCATTTGGATATGGACTTTCATACACAACCTTTGAGCAGACAATGGGTGACATTACTGCATCAAACGGCACAATTTCTTTTGACGTAACAGTTACTAATACCGGTTCTGTTGCAGGTAAGGACGTTGTAGAGGTTTATTACAATCCTCCATATGAGAATGGTGGAATCGAGAAGGCTACAGCTAATCTTATTGCTGTTGAGAAGACAGAAAAGCTTGAGCCAGGTGCTTCACAGACAATTACTGTTTCTTTTGCAGAAGAGTTCCTTGCTTCTTATGATTACCAGCACGCTAAGGCATATGTTCTTGAAGCAGGTGATTATGTAATTTCAATCAACAAGGATTCTCACAATGTAATTGATTCTAAGACATATAATGTTGGAACTACAGTTACATATGACGGAAGCAACAAGAGATCTTCAGATGAGATTACAGCTACAAATACATTTGATTTTGCAGCAGGTAATTTAGAATACCTTTCAAGAGCAGACGGATTTGCTAACTATGCATCAGCAACAGCAGCTCCTAAGAGCTATGAGATGTCTGCAGATTCAAAGGCTACATTCTATAACATCAGTAACTACCTCACAGCAGAAGCTACTGCTATGGATGAGGATCCAAATGCAGCAGCTGTAACAACAGGCGCAGCATCAAGCCTTATGCTCAAGGACCTTCGTGGTCTTTCAAAAGACGATGCTAAGTGGGATGAGCTTCTTAATTCCATGACACTTGATGATATGAACGCTCTTATTTCTCTTGGCGGATATCAGACAAACTCAGTTGATTCAATTGGTAAGGTTCGTACAAATGACTGTGACGGTCCTGCTTCAATCAACAACAACTTCACAGGCGTTGGATCACTTGGATTCCCTGTAGGTGTAACAATTGCAGCTACATATAACAAGGAGCTTGCTTATAAGTTTGGTGAGTACATCGGTAAGATGGCTAACGAAATGGATGTATCCGGCTGGTATGCACCTGCTATGAACATTCACAGAACTGCATTTGCAGGACGTAACTTTGAGTACTATTCAGAGGATGGATTCCTTTCAGGTATTATTGCATCAGAGGCTTGTCAGGGTTCATGGTCACAGGGTGTATATGCTTACATGAAGCACTTTGCAATGAACGACCAGGAAGGAAACAGATGTGACATGCTCTGCACATGGTCTAATGAACAGGCAATCCGTGAGATTTATCTTAAACCTTTCGAGATGTGCGTAAAGAATACAGATCTCCTTGCAGTTATGTCATCCTTTAACTACATTGGTAACCGTTGGGCAGGCGGATGTAAAGAACTTCTTAAGACAGTACTTAGAGACGAGTGGGGCTTTGATGGCTTCGTTCTTACAGACTACTTCGGAGTTTATGGCTACATGTCATCTGACCAGGCTATCAGAAATGGTACAGACTGTATGCTTGTTAACTATCCTACACAGACTAACAACGTTCAGTTCAGAGATACAAACGGAGCTCAGCAGGCTATGCGTGAGGCTACCAAGAACATTCTCTACACTGTAGTTAACAGCCGTGCATATGCACCTGAGAACCTCAAAGAGGGTATGGCTTCCTGGAAGGTTCTTATGATCGTAGTTGACTGCGTATTTGCAGTACTTATGGTTTGTCTCATGACTATCTTCTGCAAGAACTTCAAGAAGAACAGAGAAAAAGAGGCAGCAGCTGCAACAGCACAGCAGTAAATAAGCTTACGAGAACTAATTGTTCATAAATATTTATTCAGAGTCTTGGGCAGTACCAAAGGTTTGGTGCTGTCCCAGGATTCTGCAATAAAAAAAGTATTGATATTAAAGTGGGTGCACTTTGGTAAATATAAGTTAACATGCGAGGGAAAAAATGAAATATCAAGATATCATTGAGAAGATGACAATTGAAGAAAAAGCAGCTTTCTTAAGTGGAAAGGGCGAATGGCAGACAAGGGATTTTGCAAGGCTTGGAATTCCTTCTATTTTCTGTTCTGATGGCCCTCACGGTATCAGAAAGCAGGCTGGAGCAGGAGACCATTTGGGACTAAATGAATCTTTACCTGCTACATGCTTCCCTACTGCAGCAACAATCGCTAACAGCTGGAATACTGAGCTTGGCGAGGAACTAGGAAAAACACTTGGTGAAGAGGCCATGGCAGAAGGAGTTAACGTCCTTTTGGGACCTGGTCTGAATATTAAGAGAAGTCCACTTTGTGGAAGAAACTTTGAGTATTTTTCAGAAGACCCATATCTTGCAGGTAAAATGGCAGCATCCTATGTGAAGGGAATTCAGTCACAGGGAGTATATGCTTGCCCTAAGCACTTTGCGGTGAACTCTCAGGAGCTTCGTCGTATGGCTATGAATTCGGTTCTTGATGAACGTACCTTAAGAGAAATCTATCTGACTGGTTTTGAAATTGCTGTTAAAGAGGGTAAGGCTAAGACTATCATGTCAGCGTACAATGAGGTCAACGGCACATATGCTAATGAGAGTAAGCATCTTTTGACTGATATCCTGAGAGATGACTGGGGCTTTGATGGAATCGTAATCACAGACTGGGGCGCTTCCAATGATCATGCCCTTGGCGTTGCTGCCGGATCTAACCTTGAGATGCCTAATCCTGGTCTTGATTCCGCAAGAGAACTTATTGCGGCAGTAGAGAGCGGCAAGATTAAGATTGAAGACGTTGACGCGAGAGTAGATGAGCTTCTTGATGCTGTTATGACTCTTTATGTAAATGCTCAGGGTAAATCTACAGAGTTTGATAAGCCTGCTCACCATGCTGTTGCAAGAAGGGCAGCAGCAGAGAGTACTGTAATGCTCAAGAATGAAGGAAGAATCCTTCCTCTTAAGGGCGGTACTAAGGTTGCTATTATCGGTGATTTTGCATTTGTACCCAGATATCAGGGAGCAGGTTCTTCACTGGTTAATCCTACCAAGATAGAAACTGTTTCAGAACTTATTGGTAATTATGATCTTCAGGTAATTGGTAGTAGCCGTGGCTATTCCAGAAGCGGTGAAGAGGACGCGGCGACCAGAAAAGAAGCCCTTGATATTGCAGCAAGAGCTGATGTGGTTCTTTTCTTCTTTGGACTTAATGAGGATAGTGAGTCTGAGGGTATGGACAGAACTCATATGAGAATTCCTCAGAATCAGATCAATCTCCTTCAGGAGCTGGGACAGGTTAATAAGAACCTTGTTGGTATCATCAGCGCAGGTTCTGCTATAGAGATGCCTTGGCATCACTACTTCAAGGCTCTGCTTCACTGTTACTTAAACGGTCAGGCAGGAGCAGGTGCAGTACTTGATATATTAACAGGTGGTGTTTCACCATCAGGTAAGCTCTCTGAAACTATTCCGAGAAGACTTGAGGATACTCCTGCATACCGTTATTATCCAAGCACAGAGAGAACTTCCGAGTATAGAGAAAGCCTTTATGTTGGATATAGATATTATGACACAGCAGATGTTCCGGTTCTTTACCCATTTGGATTTGGACTTTCTTACACAACATTTGACTATAGTGATATAGCTGTGACAGAATCAGGCGTTTCCTTTAACATCAAGAACACCGGAGAAAAAGAAGGCTCTGAGGTAGCGCAGCTCTATGTATCTCTTCCCGGGGCTAAGGTATTCAGACCTAAGAAGGAACTCAAGGGCTTTGCTAAGGTTTCACTTAAGCCGGGTGAAACAAAGAAAGTAGAGATTCCTTTTGATGACAAGACCTTCCGTTATTGGAATGTCAAGACGAATAAATGGGAAGTTGAAGGCGGAGAATATCAGATCAGGATCGGTGCCAGCAGCGTTGATATAAGGCTTGAAGGCAGCATCCAGAAGAGTGCTACAACTAATGAGCTTCCTTATACAGAAGCTGAGCTTCCAACATATTACACTGGTAAGATCCAGACCATCGAAGATGCTGAGTTTGAAAAGCTTCTTGGAAGAAGTATTCCGGATGGTAAATGGAGTGGCCAGCTTGGTATTAATGACGCGATTTGCCAGCTTTACTATGCTAAGAGTGGTCTTGCCAGATTTGCCTATAATCGTCTCACAGCTATGAAGAAAAAAGCTGATGAAAGCGGTAAGCCTGATCTTAACATACTGTTCATCTACAACATGCCTTTCAGAGCTATGGCTAAGATGACCGGCGGCGCTGTAAGCATGCATATGGTTGATGGAATTGTCGAGATTGTAAATGGTCACTTCTTTGGTGGTCTTGGCAAAGTTATTAGTGGATATTTCCGCAACAGCAAGCTGAACAAGCAGTACGAAAACAAGATTAAGTGATACCGGACGCTAGTTAGTAATACCGGACGCCGGTCGGCAATAAATATATTTCGTAGCTCATAGTTCTGAGCACTACGACAAGTCCAGAGATTGAATCGTTTCGTGCAAGTGCACTCACGATTCATGGTCTTGTCTTCGTAGAACTAAAATCGCTACGAATATATATTCATTTGCCGCCTGGCTGGTA
>JAEEGL016331133.1_pt1 | contig 15394 bp, 6 predicted proteins | sample 9134231 | NCBI WGS metagenome assembly JAEEGL01 (sample SAMN16246548, study PRJNA631951) | gut metagenome | biome: gut microbiome; feature: rumen; material: fiber-attached | host: Bos | place: Iran: Karaj | collected 2018-10 | reverse complement strand
TGACGGGATAAACTATAACCAATACCTGCCGACGTATGCCTATTACAACTACTCCCTCACGCAACAGATCTACACCGCCTCGGAGATAGGCCAGGCTGGAAGCATCACCGCCATCGCCTTCAAGGTTTCCACCTCCCAGTCCACCGCCAGGACTGTCGACGTCTACCTGAAGCACACCAGCAAGGACGCCTTCACGAGCAACAAGGGATGGGAGACCATGGGCAGCGTCGACAAGGTGTACAGCGGCAGCGTCACCTTCCAATCGACGGGTTGGACGACCATCACGCTGAGCGCTCCGTTCGAGTACGACGGCACAAGCAACCTGGTGGTCTGTGTCGACGACAACACGGGATCCTATGTAAGCTCAAGCTCCAACTCGCCCCAGTTCTATGTCTATTCCACGGGCGCCAACAGGGCCTTGAGGTACTATAACGACAACACCGACCCGAATCCCGCCTCGCCGAGTTCCGTGTCAGGCACCTACGTCACCTCCAACAACCAGGTGACCTTCACGATGCAGGTGGGCAGTGCCAGCGCAAGCCTTGCCGTCTCGCCCAACGCCATGGCCGACTTCAGCTATGCCGAGGGCAACGGTCCGTCGGAGGTAAAGAACATCGCCGTGATCGGTGCAGACCTCTCCGAAGACATCACTATCACCGCCCCCGAGCATTATGAGATCAGCGATACAGAGAACGGCACGTATGGCAGCACGGTGACGCTTGCAGCCAACACCAGGAGCAATCGTGAGACATTGACCTATGACTTCGAAGACGGATACCAAGGCTGGACCCTCCTTAAGGGCAATACTGGCGATTCACCGAACAACTGGCACCATAACACCGAGCATGTCTCTTATAGTAGTGGCACCGCTCACGACTGGTCCTCCTTCGGCCACAACAGCTCTTCCGGCTTCATGATTTCCGAATCCTACATCTCCGCCACCTCCTCTAGCGGCACCGCTTATGGCGCTGTCACTCCCGACAACTATCTCGTTTCCCCGCAGATCCAGTTGGGCGGAAGCATCTCCTTCTATGCTGGCGCCAGAAACACTGATTATTGCGCGGAGAAGTTCTCCGTAATGGTTTCAACTACCAACAACACCAGCACTGGCAGCTTCACGACTGTAGGAACTTGGGTATTATCCCTGTCTTCCGTCGGATATACCGAAACACCGTATACAGTCGACTTGAATGCATACGCCGGCCAAACGGGTTATGTCGCCATCCGCCACTGGGATTGCTATGACCAATGGGTCTTATGTGTTGACGACATCACCATCGTGGAAGGCGGTGACGCCCCCGTAGGCCCCACCAACCCTACCACCGACCTGCTCACAGCCAACGTCTACGTCCGCCTCAAGGGCGGCCTCGGCCAAGGCGTCTACAACGAGACACTCTCCGTCGCCACGGCTGACGTCACCAGCAACGTCGGCCTCAACGGCGAGGTCTATCCCACCTTGGCCGCAGGCTGCAACTGGTGGACGCCCACCAAGGCCATGACGCTTGTGCAACTCGAAGAGGCCCTCGGCAACAAAGCCGTCCTCATCAACTCCCAGAACGCCGGCTTCGCACGCTACGAGAACGGCACCTGGAGCGGCACCCTGACGGAGATAGCTCCCGGACAGATGTACAAGATCGAGACCAACGACGCCGTCAGCCTTACTATGAGCGGCACGCCCTCCACGGGCGTCAGCCTGACCATCATGCCAGGCTACAACTGGTTCGGCTACACGGGCAACCAGGCCAAGGCGATCGCCGCTGCCCTCGGCGACTTCACGCCTTCCAACGGCGACACCATCACCGCGCAGGACGGCGCCACCGCCACTTACAACAACGGCTCCTGGAACGGCACCCTGAACACACTGCAACCTGGACATGGATACATCTACAACTCAACTGCCTCCAATTCGAAACAGATGAACCTAGGTAGTAACGAATGACGATAGCTTTTGCATCATCCAAAGAAGGGGAACCGCATGCAGTTCCCCTTCTGTTTTTTCATAAAACTAAAAGGCATCATCGGCTAATTTGAATAATAATCCTATTTTTGTCAAAGAATTCTATTTCCCTAATATGAAAACAAAGATTTACCTCGTAGCACTTCTGCTCGTGCTCAGTTTAGGTGCCATGGCCAACCCCGTTGACAAAGAACGCGCACGCCAAATAGCCACCACCTTCTTGAACAACAATGGTGCCCGATCATCAGAATTGAGCGATGTGTCGGCAGAGGCTGGATTTGGCAACATGTACGTGTTCACTACAGAGAGCAGCTTCGTGTTGGTGGCTGCTGACGACCGCGTGCAACCCATTCTCGGCTACTCGCTGAATGGCAAGTTCGATGTAGAAGGAATGCCAGACAACATGCGTTGGTGGCTACAAGGTTATGAGGAACAGATACAAAACGCTATTGATAACCACCTTACTGCTAATGCCGATATTACCACAGCATGGAATGAATTGAAAAATGGGGGGGGGGGGGGGGGGAGATCGACAATCAAAATTATAGTCAGCCCTTTGCTGACTACCCCTTGGGACCAGAATTATCCATATAATTATTTTTGTCCAACAGCTTCGGGAGGTCCTGGCGGTCATACCTATACAGGTTGCGTGGCTACGGCTATGGCACAAGTGATGAAATATTGGAACTATCCCTCCACAGGACAGGGGGAGCATACGTATACCCATCCGACCTATGGAAATCAGACCGCCAATTTTGGTGAGACCACTTATTATTGGGACAATATGCCAAATGTCATCAACAGCAGTTCTAACCAGACATACATCGATGCTATTGCTACTCTGATGTATCATTGCGGCATTGCTGTGGATATGAATTACGGCTCTAGCGGAAGTGGTGCATCTTCAACACTTGTATCACCTGCTTTGATAGACTATTTTCGTTATGCATCTTGTGCTTCTTATGTGTCGAGGGATACATATCAAGACTCCCAATGGATTGATTTCTTGAAAAGCGAACTTGATGAGGGACGCCCGCTTTATTATTCTGGTAGTAACACAAACAGCGGCCATGCCTTTGTGTGCGATGGCTATCGCTCCGACAACTATTTCCATTTCAACTGGGGCTGGAGTGGCTCTGACGGATATGGGAACAACAATGGGTATTGGCTTATCGGCGCGTTAAACCCCGGCTCAGGAGGTTCTGGATCGGGCGCTGGAACCTATAATCAAAACAATGCAGTCATAGCTTGGGTAGAACCAATTAGCGAACTTACATCCCCTATCCTTTCGGCTGCATTGGAAGATCATAATGTTGTCTTATCATGGGAAGCCGTTGCGGGGGCAAGCGCTTATGACATCTATAAAGACAACGTTAAATTGGCCACTGTTAATACTCTAAACTACACTGACTCAAACCTTTTCTTTGGAGATTATCCTCAATACTACGTAAGATCTGTCGCAGGAACAACCAGGTCTAACCCATCAAATTTTATCTCCGTACGCATCACTTATCATAATCGCATCCCACAAAATTTCCAAGCTGAAATAGATGGCAACAACATCTCCTTAAGCTGGGATGAGGTGACTACAAAATTTATGGACTTACATTATGGAATAGGACAAATCGGAGGTAGTTATGGGACAAATGGCGAAGAAGGTACCTATTGGGGCCAATGCTATCCAGCGAATACCATTGGCAACCTCTCCGGCATGTCAATTGATAAAGTGTCTATTTATTTGGGTTACCCTGGTCAATATTCATTACTATTGTATAAAGGCGTTGTATCGGATGATAACAATTTGATTATGAGTCACAGTTTTACAGGTTCGCAAGGTTGGAATGAAATAAACTTGAATCCTGTTGCATTAGAAGGGGGGAAAGACTTATGGGTTGTGTTTCATACTAGCAATAGCATTCAATACCCAGCTGCCTTTGGATATTACGAATCTGAAGATCAAGAATATGCGCATTATTTATGGAGCAATTTTAACCAAAATAGTGTATTTAATTTGCCTGCTAACATCTCCTGGCCTATTAAGATTCATGTTCAAGATGCTGTGTTTTCATATAATGTATATCGTGACAATACACGCATTGCTGAACAGTTATCTGTCGCCAACTATCAAGATTTCAATCCTGTGACGGGTACGCATGAGTATTATGTCACCGCGGTCGAAAACAGTTGGGAGTCGGAGGCTTCTGAGGTTGTTGAGATCACCTTGACTCCATCCATCGCAGAGCAAATAGTTTCGCTTAACGAAGGTTGGAACTGGTGGGTGCCTACCGTTGAAGCAAGCGTGGAAGCACTTCAAGCCGCTCTCGGAGGCCACTTCCTGCAAATCAAGTCACAGGACGGCACACCAAGCGGCGACATTGTCCCAGGACAGATGTACAAGATTCAGACAGGTGATGCCTGTTCCATTCAACTTACAGGCGTTCCTATCACCTCAACGAGTATCGACATTCAGTCTGGTTTCAACTGGTTTGGCTACCTAGGTCCTGAAATGTCGATTGCGAAGGCACTCAAAGACCAGTCCCCTGTCGAAGGCGACAAGATCCTCTCGCAAGACGAAGGCTTTGCCATCTACAACGGAACGGAATGGGAAGGCACGCTCACGACCATAGTGCCCGGCAAAGGCTATGTGTATTACAGGAACACCAGCGGTAACTAGGCTGCTAATAGGCAAATAGCAAAAGCGGGCGAATGATTATCTGCCCGCTTTCACCATCAACACCTATTCCTATATGGTATATAAACACTACTGAAAACCTATTATGAAAAGATTGTTATTGACAATTGTATTGGGAGCCTGCCTCAACGTCACGGCGCAGAACCTGGACAGCCTTTACAACGTGTTTGAGAACAACAAAGGAGAAACGGCCTACCATGCTGCCTTGGCCATCGATGAAGCCATAGGCCGCGAGCCTAACTTCGATATCGACACCGACAAAGACGAAGTCAAGCTGAAGGTGCTGCGCACGATGATCCTCTACTTCTTCAACAATAACGACTTTCAACATGTGGTGCAATACTCAGAAGTCGGCATCGCGCACTATGACAAGATTGGCGACCCCTTCAACCAAGCCGGCTGTACGATGACCTTGGCCAATGCCTACCAACGCCTCGGACAGTTCGACAAAGCCATCGAATGCTATAACCGTTGTAACGAACTCATGGACCAAATCGGCGGTGAGATGGCGGAGGTCAACAAACGCTATGTCATCAACAACATCGCTGAGATCCACCTCGCCATGGGCGAATACGAGACTGCTGAGGAGATGTACCGCAAATGTATCGAAATGCTGGGCTCGGTTGACGTGAACGACACCGCCTCCAACCTCGACATGGCTACCTATTACCAGAACCTCGCCGAAGTGCGCATCGCCCAAGACAATCCCGAAGCAGTGGGGTTTGCCGAACAGTCGCTGGAACTGTCGCAAAAGTACCAGGACACACCGCATAAGATCATCAACAGGTTGATGGCCTTGTCGAAAGCCTATGGCTTGGTCGGACGTGCCGACCAAAGCGCCGCATTGATGGACGAGGCTCTGCATACCGCTAAAGAAAACGGAGAGACGTTTCTAGAAACCAGCATCTACCTTCAAAAAGGCGATTTCGACAAGGCCATGACCATGGCCGATGCCAACCATTACGACGAGCTCTTACAGGAAGCTCTCGAAGGTGCCTATCGGGTGGAACGTGAGCGCAACCCGAAGCTGGCTTTGGAGTATCTTGAAAGAAGCGTGACAATGAAAGACTCTATCTTCAACGAGACGCAGCAGCAGCTCATCCGAGACTACCAGGTACACTATGCCATGCAGGAAAAAGAGCATGAGTTGGCCATGGAGCAAGAGAAATCGAAACGCATCAAGTTGTATACGATCGTGTTGGCTGTCATAGCGGCATTGCTTCTCATCATCGCTTTTATTTGGTTCCGCTTGGCCAAGACCCGCAAGAAACGCAATGAGGAGCTAACGCATCTCAATGCCACCAAAGACCGCCTGCTTTCCATCGTGTCGCACGACGTGAAGACCCCCGTGGGGGCGATGTGCCAAGTGATGCGCGAGATGACCTCAGACTACGATACCCTCACCGAGACCGACCGCAAGGCTCAACTGGTCATGCTTCGATCCACCACAGAGGCCTTGAACGACCGCATGGAGAACATCATCCACTGGGTGAAAGGCGAGTTGGAAAATAGCCGCATCGAGCCCTTTGACTTCAATCTCTCAGAGCTCGTCGACGAATGCATCAAGTCGCAAGAGATGACCATCGCCGCCAAGGCATTAAAGGTTTGCAACGAAGTGCCGAAAACCTTGGTAGCTCATGAAGATTCCAATGTGGTACGCCTCGTACTGCATAACTTACTTAACAACGCGGTGAAATTCTCCTATCCTAATGGCGACGTCAACGTGAGGGACAAGGATGAAGGAAATCGCATATGGGTCGAGGTGAACGACAACGGAATGGGCATTAGCGAGAAGAAACTGGAGAAGATATTCAAGTTCATGACCTCATCGGCCAGCGGCACAGGCGGCGAGACAGGCACGGGCATCGGCCTCTTCGTCAGCAAACAACTCATGGATAAGATTGGTGGCGAGATTACCATTAAGAGCAAGAAGGATGAAGGGACGGTAGTCCGTTTCAGGGTCAGTGGTCAGGGTTAGAAACGCAATAAAAAAGAAAAAGTCCAATGAACGAAGAAACCCAGAATAGAATAAAGATCCTAATGGTCGAAGACCAACCCATCTGCCGCATGGGCATTCGCACCACTTTGGCCCATTCGGCCCTCGAGCATCAAGTCATGGCCGAAGCCGCCACTGTGGCCGAGGCCGAGAGCTTCCTCGAAGCGCACGGCGACCAGACCGACCTCATCCTCTTGGATTATATGCTCCCCGACGGCACGGGCATGGACGTCATCAAGGCGGCCAAGCGGCTCTGCCCCGAAGCCAAGATCGTCATCTTCTCGGGCGAGGCAGGCGGCGCCACCGTCAAGCAGCTGCTGGAAGCCGGGGTAAACGGCTTCATAAGCAAAAGCATCAACTCAGAGGAGATCGCCCTCGTGCTGCGCTCGGTGATGGAAGGCAACGACTACACCGGCGAGGCCCACATACGTATCGAGCAGGATCTCAAGGCCGACTACGAGATCATGAAGACCCTCACGCGCCGCGAGATGGAACTCATCAGCCTCTGCGCCACGGGGTTGAACACCAAACAGTTGGCCGATGAGATGTGCGTCACGCCCCACAGCATCGAGAACATGAAGAGCAACCTCTTCAGCAAAATCGGGGTGAAGTCGACCAATGAGCTGATCCTTTTCGCCTTCCGCGTCGGTATAGTAAGCTGAGGACTCTCAACGCTTAACTGAAAAAGATAACTCCCTGAAAACAGAGGAGTTTTCTCCTTATTTTTCTTGGTTTTTGTTGTATATTTTTACAGCGGTGAAGCATGTTTTGACTTTACCTTGTATATTATTGAATATCAACAAAATAAAAATTAGCGATGAATAGCAAACGATTACTTTCTATGCTGATAATGGCGTTCTTGACGCCTATTGTGTTGAAGGCGCAAGCCCCCTCACCTATCGTTCCTTACACGGAAACGTTTGAATCTTATAACGCAAATGCCAATCCCGCTAATTGGGCTTTCTCTACCAATGGCATTGCAATTGGCAGTAATCAAAATGTTATTTGGGGCGTTAATACGACGAATGGGTTGAACGATACCAAAAGCTTCAGGATGATTACTCCACCAAGAACTACGAGCGAAGACCCTATATATATTATCGCCAAGCTCCCTGAATTCGATTATCAAGCCAACTTCTTGAAGATATACTTCAATTCAAAATTTACTTCGACCGGTAATAATACTAGGGTAATACTTCAAGTTGGTTACGTGTTGAATAATGAGTTTGTTCAAATTGGATCTAACGTCCCGACCTCCAGTTCTTATGGGACAGAACATCATTTTAGCTTCAATGCTACCTCTGTCCCCAGTAATGCCAGGATTGCATTTCGCCAAGTTTCACTAAGCGGAGCAAATGTTCTTGGAACATGGGATATCGACAATGTCAATGTGATTCTTGATACCAGAACCCCATATCCCCTCACCGCTTCTAATATCACTAACAACTCTGCATACCTGTCGTGGGACATCGTCGGCAATTACTCTGTTTTCGAAGTGGAGTATTCCACCAACAGCGATTTCACTTCGGCAACTAATGTGCCTACCAATAACAATTATCTCTCGCTTACCGACCTTGCGCCCGGCACCACTTATTATACTAGAGTGAGGGCAAAATACATTGACAAAAACCATAGTGGTTTTACTTACGGCAGTTGGGCGAGCAAGACTTTTACCACCACCTGCGATGCGCCTACAGGCTTGGCTGTGAATCCGAGTAACATCACCGAAACCAATATCCGTGTGACTTGGGATGACAACCTAATCAAAGACGTCGACTTGGAATACAAACCATCGAACCAAACCGAGTGGCTGACCTTGGGTAATGCTCAGAACTATAACTATTATCTTATGAGTGTCTCCGGCCTGAACCTTCAGCAAGGCACGCTCTATCAGGTGCGCGCCAAGTTCCCCTGCTCCGACTGGTGCGAACCCGTCGAGTTCCGCACGGCTTTCGGTGGCCTCAACGAACTGATGTACACCTTCGAGAACGGCATGCCTGCCGACTTCACGGTGACAGGTGCCGGGGCGGAAAATGTCAGTGTAAGTACCGAACAATCTTTCGGAGGTGACGAGCATAGCCTGAAATACAGCTTCGTGTCTGGTAATCCTGTGCCTTCTCCGGGAACGACCACAATTGTTGAAGTCGGAACCTATCTGAGAACTTATTCCTTTAACGCATTTTTGGTGTATTTCGATATGTATTGCCACGATGCTCATACATACGAAAATGTTGCGTTGCAATACGATGCCTGGGTAACATCCGGTTCAGGCACATGGCAAGACACTTGGAGAACGGTTGCCACTTGGAGCGCGTTTTACAGTAACCAGGGATGGGTTGAGAAGGCTGGCACATTAAGCCTTCCTAGTGAACTGCAAGGTGGGGTGTCGAAATTGAGGTTCCGCCTTGTCTTCACCGATCAAGGCAGCGGAGAGAACACTTATATCGATAACATCCACATCTTCCCCAAGGGAAGCTGTAATTATATTAGCGGCATTGATACTTATGCACTGGGATCAACATCAGCCACATTCCACTGGAACGATCCCAACTACGAGGCTGGTGCTACCCATTCGACAGGCTTCATCATCCGTTACAGAAACATGACCATCCCGACCAACACCAATACAGGCTGGATAGAAGAATTTGTATATGCTGACAATACAAATCCCCAACAGCAGTATACCTACATGCTGACAGACCTTGACCCTTCAAGCGCCTATTTGCTCAGCATTCGTACCATTTGTCCTGAAGGTGGCTATACGGAATGGTCGTCGCCCAATCACTATTTTGAAACGCAGTGCCAAGCCTATGAGTTGAAAAACATGGAGCCCTTTACCGAGGATTTCGACAACATTGTGCTCAATCCCGCTTGTTGGACTTATACAACGAATTGGAACCGCATCTATGATGGCCATGGTGGCCACAACTGGTGCCTCCGCAGTAATTATAATCCCGTTGCAGGTTGGAACGATTACATCGACACGCCTGAGATCGAGTTGAACAGCAACTATGTGAACAAATCGAGCAACTATCTCGTGCTCCGCTTCTGGACCAAGTGCAGTGGCGTGGATGGCACGGGCAACAAGGTGAAGGTGATGGTTGGTGACCAAGTGACCGAGATTTACGAAATGCCTTCATCCGGCTGCGATGAGTGGCAACTCGTCCACCTCTCGCTGAGCCGTTTCCTCCCCAGCACAGGCAGCAACACCATCAGCGTGAGATTCGACCATGTCGACACGGCAACAGAATGGTTCATCGACGATGTGGTGATCACCTCCTTCGACAACGCAAGCTACGGCATGAGGATCTTTGACGATGCTCTTAGCAACGATAGGGATTGGACCAACGACGACAACTGGTATCCCCATGGCGCGCCCACCTATTCACCCAGCATGAACGTGACCCTAATGAGCCAGGCCTGGGTTCCTGACAACTGCGAATCGACGGTGGATACGATGCGTTTTGGCACGCAAGGCTACCTTGACGTGCAGCCAGGCAGTGATTTGACTGTCACAGAGGTTGACATTCCAGAGAATAAAGTTTTTGTGGAACCGGGAGCCACCCTGCATATCGGCACTGCACATTTTGGCTTCGACAAGGTTTTCACAAATGCAGAGGGAACCTATAATATCACCAACCTCATTGTTGATGGCCAGTGGCTTGCTTTCAACAATGGCACCGTGCTCCTTGGCATAGTCACGCTGAACGCTCCCGGAAGGATTGCCGTGACACATGCGTTGAATGCCACTATGGTCAATTCCTCAGGAATGTTTGAAGTTTATCCTAACGCCACTGTGAACATTGGTACGCTCACCGCCGCTGAAGCATCTCCCTTTAACGTCCTTTTAGAAGGAACCGCCAACATCACCGACCTCAATGCGAATGGCGAAAATTCAGTTTTGGTTAGGGACGGCGCCTTGCTCAACGTCACAGGTTCGATTTCCAGCGTTATCCTTTCCGACAACACCACGAGCCTTGTGATCGAGGACGGTGGCCAGGTGAGATGCACCAGCGATTTCATGGCCACCATCCAAAGGAACATCACTGGATACAGTAACTACGCGGGCTCGCTGAACGGCGGCTATTGCCTGTATGCCACTCCTTTGGCCGTTTCTGCAACCCAGGTTTTGGTGCCCACTGATGCCGACGACGAGTTCCTCTTCGACGAAGTGGACGTGTATTGGTTCAATGGAATAGCAGCGGACGGCTTAGAATGGATCAATGCAAAGGCGGGACTTGACTATATTCACGGTCTGGTGACGCTCTCCCCAACCAAAGGCTATCTCTATGCCAGGGAGAATGACGGTGTAGTCACAGTAAGCGCCGACAACTACAACCTGTTCCCCAAGACCGACGGAGAGGGCAGCGACATTGAAATCAACTATCTGGATTGTTCCCCCGAGATACAGTTGGGCGACCTCAACCTCATCGGCAATCCTTACACCTGCAATGCCTATGTGGTGGATGACGAGGGCATGGGCGTCCCGTTCTATAGGATGAACGCCTCTGGCGATGCCATCGTGCCCGCCGATGCTGACAACGGCGGCTATGCCATCAAGCCTTGCGAAGGCGTATTTGTGAAGTTGGATGGTTTCGTTTCCCCGTTGCACTTCACCACCACGGCTCCCGCCAGCTATGGTGAAGCTCCTTTGGATTGTTTTGCCATGCCTACTCATGGGCTGTACGACAATCAAGAAGCCTATGGCGGCGCCATGCAGGAATTTTCTCTCACCGAAGGTTGGAACTGGTTCGCTCCCACCGTTGGGACAAGCTTGGGCGACCTTCAGGACCAGCTTGGCAGTAATGTTGTGATAGTGACGCACGATGCCACCTCGAGCGGTAATATCATCCCTGGGCAAATGCTCAAGATCTATGTGGACGAAGGAGGTTTGTTCACTTTGTCGGGTTGTGCTACTGATGCCTACATTACCATCGAAGAAGGTATCAACTGGTTCGGCTACACCGGTGCCCCCAACCTTACCCTTTCCGAGGCCTTGGATGGCAGCGTCGTTCCTGCCACAGGTGACAAGATCATCTCGCAAGACGAGGGCTTCGCCATCTACAACGGAACGGTATGGGAAGGCACCATCACGACCCTTGTGCCCGGCAAGGGCTATGTGTACTACAGGAATCCTAGTGGCAACTGAGTTACGAATGGGCGGAGGCATAAATACTCTTGCTCTGCGGCACATGTCATGTCAACCGAGGGGAGGACATCTATGTGCTGGGGAGTTTGGTATGACATGCCTGCTAAGCCCAAAAAGAAGGAGGGTTTTCCTCAATCCTTTTTATTATTTTATTTTTCAAGAAAAATCCTTGCGAGATACAGATTAAAGACTTATTTTTGCTCGTTTAATATAGTATAATCATTAAAATACCTAGAATATGAAAAAGAATGTACTATTTATGGTTGCAGCCCTGTTCCTTTGCGGAGCAGTGAGCGCACAGCAACAGTACGAACCGAATCCTTACGATTACGAAACCAACATGCCCATTGTGGCCCGGGTGACTATCGACGGCGTGGCTCCCACCACAACCGAACTTCTCGAACTTGGCGCTTTTAAAGGCGAAACGGTCCGTGGTACGGCAACACCCCAAACGCTCCTCCAAGACACCTACTGGATTCAGGTGTTCTTCGACGAAAGCGAAGTCGGCCAACCCATTACGTTCAAGCTCTACGACGGCGAAAATGAGCTCACCACCGAACAAACGGTGAACCTCTCAGATGAAGGTGAAGGCACTTTGGCCAACCCAGTGGTAATTGATTTTGCGACAACGCAGACGGCGGAGCAAACGAATAATCTCGCCACTGGTTGGACATGGTGGTCAACACATATAGAGATGGAGAATAACAATGGGTTGCAACAGTTGGAGAATTCAATTAGTCAATACGGTGTCACAATTAAATCTAAGACCGCTTCTGTTGTCAAGAGAGGTAATAATTGGCAGGGAAATCTTACAGCATTGACCAACGAACAAATGTACAAGATAAACGTATCTAATGTTTCTTCATCCTCGATAACAGGTGTTATCGCTAATCCTACTAATCATGTAATAACAATTAATCCTGGTTGGAACTGGATTGGTTATCCTGTAAGTATTTCTCAACCTGTTTCTTCTGCATTATCTGGATTCCAGCCTGCTGCCGGTGATGTTATTAAGAATCTGGGAGGAAGTGCTATGTATAGGGGAACTCAATGGGTACAACCATCATACACCCTTACGCCAGGAAGTGGTTATATGTATTATTCAAATGCAACAGTATCGAAAGAGTTGGTCTTTTCTGTAAATAGAGGAGAGGATGTTAATACTTTTAACAACGAAACATTTTGGATTGCCAATAGCTCTAAATACGAAAATAACATGGTGTTGATTGCTGTTGTTCTTTTAGGAGAGAACGAGCAACGCAATGAAGCATTGGAATTAGGAGCTTTTGTTGATGGAGGATGCACAGGTAGTTCCAAATTGTTTTATGTAGAAGAAGATGACCGTTATTATGCAATAATGACGATTGGAGGCAACGAGAATGATAGGATTACGTTTGGTTTGGTGAATACGTCAAAAGATATTTTTTATTATGAAAGCGACAATAGTCTGACTTTCAGTAATGATGCTATTGTGGGCGACTTTGAGAATCCTTATAAAGTTTGCTTTAATACACTTGGCACTGGGGAGACCACAATGCAAGTTGCCATGTATCCTAACCCTGTTGACAAAGGACAATCATTCAAGCTCAACATTCCTCAAGATGAAGAGGTTTTGGATGTAACTATCATCAATACCTTAGGTTCTGTGTTACGTCACGAAACAGGTGCTTTGAAGTCTACCATTGCCGGCCCTCCTGTGTCAGGAGTCTATACCATAAAGGTTACCTGCCGCTCTGGTAATTCGTATTATGGAAGATTAATTGTAAAATAATAAACCCAATTATTATAAAAATGAAAAAAATAGTATTTATTCTAGCAAGCCTTATTTTAGGCAATATGGCTTGTGTCGCTCAGAGTTTTCCATGGGATGTTCCTGGAGACGATAGCGGTTTTCAATACAATATGAACATTTGTGGTATTGTTACAATCGATGATATTGAGCAATCCTCCCTGTCACTTGCTGTTGGTGCTTTTTATGGAGATGAATGTCGCGGTGCGGTTTATCCATATGAATATGATGGACATGTTGAATATTGGATTACAATACTTGGAGATAATCCTGGAGAAACACTTACATTTAAATTGTATGATGCAGAAAGTAACACTGTATTAGACCTTGATTGTACGTGTAGTGTGGAATTTGAAATTGATGCTTTGATTGGTTTAGATGAGCATTTTATCTTTTCCTTCACCACCCCCACTAATGGTTACACTCTTGAAATCAACGGCTACAACGGTGCAAGCGGCAATTGGTATCTCATCTCCTCTCCCATCGGCGAAGTGGCTCCTACGGAAGTTTCGGGTATGATTAACCCTGAAAGTCCTGATTCTTATGACCTCTTCCGCTTCAACCAAAGCGCCGACGACGAATGGGAAAACTGGAAACTAGAAGGTGACCACTACCACTTCAATCTCGAACCCGGCAAAGGATACCTCTATGCCTCTTATAGTGATGTCACTCTCACCTTCGTAGGTGATGGTTATACTGGCAGCGGTGAAGTCACCCTTGCAAAAGACGACAATGCCAACCTCGCCGGCTGGAACCTCATCGGCAACCCATTCGGAGTAGCGGCTAGCCCCATACGCACGAATGCCGAAACAGGCGATTCGGAGCTTTGCCCATTTTATGTCATGAATAAAAACGGCAACGAAATCACCCCTAGCGATGTCACCTCTGTCGAGCCCATGCAAGGCATCTTCGTCATTGCCGACCACAATAACGAAACTATCTCCTTCGATACAGAGGGAATCGGCAAAGGCCAAGTTTTGACCGTTAACGTGACACAAAACCGCAGCGGTGTCATCGACCGCGCCATGATCCGCTTCGGACAAGGCGGTCAGCTGCCCAAGTTCATGCTGAATGAAGACAACACCAAGATCTACATCCCGCAAGCCGACGACGACTACGCCGTAGTCCGCAGCGACAACGAAGCGGAGATGCCCGTCAGCTTCAAGGCTGCCGAAAACGGCACCTATACCCTTAAAGTTGATGCCAGCAACGTTGAGATGGATTACCTCCACCTCATCGACAATATGACCGGCAACGACGTCGACCTGCTCGAAACCCCGAGCTACACCTTCGAGGCCAACACAACCGACTTCGCCAACCGCTTCAAGCTGGTGTTCAGAAATACCACCGGCATCGACGAGAACGGCGAACCGTTCGCCTTCTTCAACGGCCGCGACTGGACAGTGAACAACAAGGGTAAGGCCATCCTGCAAGTCATCGACATGACCGGTCGCCTCATCAGCACCGAGACCATCGATGGCACTGCCCACGTCAACATTAATGCCGCCACGGGCGTTTACATGCTCCAACTCACCAACGGCAACGATGTGAAAACTCAAAAGGTAATAATCAAATAAAATAGTATAGAATAATGAAAAAGATTGTTTTAACTGTCGCTATCGTTATTGGCTTGGGCCTGACTTCTTTTGCTCAAGGCGGTTTATTCCAACGTGGCAACACGCCTGAAAACTCACAAGAAGGCACCTCCTTGCGCGGCGGAACGCCTGGCCTTCCTGGCCACGGATCAGATCAAGACGAGTCGGCTCCTCTCGGCAGCGGCATCGTTTTGCTCACCGCCCTTGGCGCTGCCT
>JAEEGL014400720.1_pt1 | contig 15394 bp, 7 predicted proteins | sample 9134231 | NCBI WGS metagenome assembly JAEEGL01 (sample SAMN16246548, study PRJNA631951) | gut metagenome | biome: gut microbiome; feature: rumen; material: fiber-attached | host: Bos | place: Iran: Karaj | collected 2018-10 | reverse complement strand
TTTAGGCCGCTAGTACATGTCTTCTATATAAGTCGTGCTGTTGTAAACATTCTCCGGGCAGAACTCTATGTAGTCGAGATGGAACTGATGATGGTCGGAGTCAAGCACGCTCTTGAAACGTAACCAGTATTCGCCCTGGCCGAAGTGCTGGCGAGTAAGAATGCGACGCAGGTCTTTAGGATTGTTGCGTGCATAGTTACCAGAGTTGACACCCACGGTATAGTAGAGCGGTCCGCGCATATATCCCAGATTGCGCATGTTCACATCGCTCTCCACACCCCTGTCGTCAAGTTTGTTCCAGTCGCACCAGCCTGTATACACATCTGGGGTCAGGTCTGAATTGTTCACTGGGACAATACGCATGTCCAGAGGGATGTCGAGTGCCTTCATCGTGGTCAAGTCAGACGATGTACCTAAGTAGAACTGCAACATGCCTCGCTGTTCGTTGCCCTCGGCAGTGTAGCCTATACGCAGTTCGTAGGTTCCCTCGGGGACTGGTGGCAGACGCATGGCGAAGTCATAATGTCCCTTACAGTTGAACTCGTCGCCCTGATAGTTGCTCCATCCGCTGCTCTGGCCAGGCAGATAGTACAGACGGGTTTCGTCGCCATTGTAAATCTTCATGTACTCCAGGAAGCCGGGCGGTATGCGGATGTAGGCTCCACTCAGGTCGCCGTCGGTGCCTCGCTTGCCGCCGTTCAGCGCGTCTACCTCGCTGTCGGTTATACGCCTGAAGGAGTTGGACATCATCTCGCCAAACAGACTGGCATCGTCGAAGCGCAGACGCTCGTTCAGCGCACCTCGTGGCACATCAGCATTATATACCAGCACGCCATTGATGGGGTGGATATAGCCATTGGTAGGAGAAATCTGGCTCTTCTGCCCGGCCAGCTCTATGCCCTTGAACATGACGGTACTCAGGGTGTCGGGCATCAGTTCGGCTACCCTGTTCGTCAGCGACGAATTTTCCACCCAGCGGTTCAGCATCAGGCTCGTGCCATTCTTTGTCACCTTCAGCAGGGTGTAGGGAAGCATCGTTTCGTAATACTCCACTAGCGTAACCTTCGAAATCTCGTTGTGATGGTTCGTCAGCTTCGTGTAGGGAATCTTGTATTTCAGAATATGATAGCGCAAGAACATGCTCAGCACATTCCACGGATTCTTGTAATCCGTACCCACACTGATTTGTATATTGTTGTTGCGCACGTAGTCGTACCAGTCAGCACAGTTCGCATACACCTTCCTTGCATAGTCGGCCATTGACTCTACATCGGTGATGCCTACTGCAGCAAGACTGTCATCGGTCTCCGCAAAAATGGTGTAGCCCATTTCGCATTTATTCGGCAGATAGAAACCCGTCTTAATCGTAATCTTCTCGAAATCGTGGCTCAACGCCGTCAGCGAGTCGGCCAAGCCTGTTGCTTTCAATGCGCTCGAGAATACGGAGAACATGTCCTGATGGGTTTCCATTTCACCAGCAATCAGCAGATTGGAGCGCGTTATCACTTGGCTGATCTCATGCAGCACGCCATTCTCCAAGTCCTTGTCAACGCCCTTGGCAAGTATCAGGGAGTTACGGTTGACAGCCACCTGATTTGATGCAGAGTCGAGAGAGGTAGTGATTTCGCGGCCCAAGATGGTTTTCACCGTCATGCCATTTCCCATATAGACACTCATCACCTCAGTACCCAACAGGTGGAAAAGGGCAATATCGTTACATAGCGAGTCAGTAAGTCCTTCCAGCCCGGGCTTTGTCATACCGTTATGGGGCAGTTCAGGGTTACTCATGTCCTCGTAAAGACTGTCCACATACGCAGCCACAGCCTCATTGTCAGGAGCGAAGCAGGTGTAGGTGCCGTAGGCGGACAGGATTTTGTCATATCCTATACGCGACAAGATATAATTGAAGCTGCTGAACCTTTCGCTGCGATTTACCAGATAGTCTTCAATCGTCTCACCAGTAAATGTGTAGAGGTTAGACTCGTCGATGTCCTCCTTACACGCTACGCTAAAGAATAAAGAACAAACAATAAATAACAAACTCAGTGGCTTAGCAAGTAAAGATAATACTCTTTTGCCGTTTATTCTTGTATCCATATTACTCATTTTTATTTATCATTTCTCATTTTTCATTTAGGCCGTAGGCCGCTAATTCTTTTCCGTTGACTTCTCCTGAATCCATACTGGGTTCTGCATCAGCAACACGTTTGCCTTCGTCTCATTTTCATAGACTGGCCAGTACAAATATGGCTCGGTATCCATTTTATAAGAAACGGCATCACCCTCGCCCGCCTTATATTTGCGGACGATGAAGTCCGTCATCTCCTTACGCAGTTTTGGCCAGTCCGAATAGTTGGCCATCGTGCGGTTAATATCCACGCTCTCCATTCCACGGTAGCAATATCTCATCAAGTCCCACCAGCGCTTACCCTCGAAACACAATTCACGCTCTCTTTCCGTGAGCACCAGCATTTCCATCGACTCCTTCGTGCGGAAGTTTGTCGCTCTCAGCGTGTCTTTCGCAGTCTTGTCCATCGAGCGCAGGTTTACCGTTTGCACCAGGTTGAACGCCTCTTTCAGTTTGTTCTCGTCTGCCTCTGTGTCCTCTGTGTTTCCACATAGTGCAACCAGAGCCTCAGCCTTCATCAGCATCAGATCCGTGATACGATACACAATCCAGTTCTGGCGGAAGTTGTCAAAGTCTCTCGAACTGCTCTTTGACAGACCTGCCGTGGATTTCACAGAAACAACCGATTGGGAACTCTCTGCATACACCATCTTTCGTATGGCCATTTGCTCCGCCTCAGCGTTGTCGGCATCGTAAACGATATTCCAGAAGCGATAGTCATTCTTCGAGAAGAAAAGTTTCTGAGCCCCTTCCTTGTTGGCGTTGGCTTCTATTGAATTAAAGATCTTCGATGCCATCAGACGGCCATGCTGCGCATTGTTGTCTGTCTTATAATAGTATCGCTCCAGTTCCGTATTGGCATTATTAATACCGTTATACTGCCACTCCAGAATACTTTCGCGGCAATTACCATTGTTGAAATGGAAAAGCTCCAACTGAGCAAGCTCAGCGTCATAAAGATGATAAGGGTCTTTCTGGCCAGAACCCACCACCTCGGTGTTATACTTCTCGTAGTAGGCATCCTTCGCCTCAACCACACGGTCAACAAGTTCGACCACCTTCTCGTAATCTGCTGCGTCGTGTGTCATGGAGCCACGCCACAGATAGATGTCTGCCATGATGGCATCTACGGCATCTGTGGTGATATAGCCCCAGTTGCGCCAGTCGTTCTGGCCATAGCCGCCCGACTTCATAATGAAACGACGGGCTTCCTGCAAATCGTCAAGACAATGTTGAAGCACCTCTCCCGGTGGCAACTGAGGAACAGCCTCCACATCATTGTCAGTCTCTACCGAATTGAAATTATAGGGAACATCGCGGAAGGCACGCACCAGATAGAAGTAACACAGGCTGCGCAAAGCCAGCATCTGAGCCCTGACTACCTGATAGTCGCCCTCGGTGAACTCTGGATCAACCTCCATTACTTCTGGTGCATGATTCAACACAACGTTACAATTGTTTATCACCTTGTAGAAACTTGCCCAGGAGCAATAGCTCATCGTAGGCAGCAGGTTTACTGCGTTGATATTGTCGAGCGTCAAGTCGGTATAGTCATCGCGCTTCACCAGTTCATCAGAACGGTAGGCACCCCAGATAATGGCACGTGACTGCACATCCCCATTCAACATACTCAGATAGCAGCCGTCAACCATCTGGTCAACATCCGACTTCGTCTTCCAGAAATCCTCACCTACAATACGGTCGGTAGGATAGATGGTGAGGAAGTCGTTGCAGGAGACTCCCACCCAGCCTCCCCCTGCGAGGGGGAGGAGTATATAGACAACGAAACGAAGCAACTCCCTTGTCCTATTATAAATATATCTTCTCATAATCATTTGATGTTTATTTGTTGAAATTCTAACTTCTCCCCTCCATATAGGGAGGGGCAGGGGTGGGTCTTTAGAATCCTACTTGGATATTCATCGTCACCGACTTGGAGCGCGGGGTTTGCGAAGAGTCGTAGGCAATGCCCCATGAACCAGGAGAGTGTTCAGGATCCGTTCCGCTGTACTTGCTCCAGAAGAAGAGGTTCTGTCCTGAGAGGCTGAAGTTAAGCCTATGCAGCCCAAGTGGTTTAAGAGCCTTGGGATTTACATTATAAGATAGCTGTATGTAGCTCATACGTATAAACGAGGCATCTTCCACATAACGGTCACTGCCCAGGAAGTTATAGCCGGTGTTGAACATGGCACGCGGTATGATGGTGACGTCACCATTCTTACGCCAGCGCCAGTTCACTGCGGAACTTTGGTTATAGGCATTGAACATTTGCTCAAGGTTCATCTTTGCTGAGTTGACCACCTTGATGCCTTGGCGATAGTTGAAGCTTGTCTTCAACGACCAGCCCTTGTACTGCAAGTTGATGCCGAATCCTCCGTTCAGGTGTGGGTTGGAGTTGCCAAGATAGACGATGTCGAGCGAATTGATCTGTCCATCGTGGTTGATGTCTTCGTAGATGGCATCGCCGCCTTGGAACTTATAGGTTGACTGGCCATCGTTGAAGTTATAGACTTGGCGTATGGGGTCTCCGAATGCGTCCATCATCACTTTTCCTTCTGCATCGAGTGCTATTGGTGCTGTCTTTCCCTGTGCGAGGAACTGGTTGTTGATGTAGTCACGCAACTGCTCTCCATCCCATCCATTGCTGGCTTTCATGTTGGTGAGGTATTCGTAGGTATACTGATAAACCCCCTTGTAGCGCAGTCCATAGATGGAGCCGAGCGGGTTGCCTTTCTGTATGCGGTTAAGATATTGTCCTCTTTTGCTGTAATCCCACTTGGAGTTGATGCTCTCGAGAACGCTTTCGTCCATGTCGGTTATCTCGTTGAAATTCTGCGAGATGTTGAAGTTTGCCGATACAGAGAAGTCTCCCCAGCGGATGAAGCGGTTGGCATAGAGGTTCAGCTCCCATCCTTTGTTGGTCATCTCTCCCACATTTGCCCATGACAGTGAGCTGAATCCTGTTGAGGAGGGGATGCCCACGCCACCCATGAGCAGGTCGTTGGTACGCTTGAAATAGTAGTCGAAGCTTGCAGTGATGCGGTCGTTGAGTATGCCGAGGTTTGCTCCGAGGTTATATTGTGCCGTGCGCTCCCATTTGAGCTTGTTGAGCTGTAGTCCGTCGAGGTAGGTGACGCTGTGGGTGTTTCCCAATGCACCGTATACGCCAGATGTGTTATACATGGAATACTGTAGGTATTCGGAGCCTGGTGGGCGACCTACAATTCCCCATGATGCACGGAAGGCAAGCATGGAGAGAGCACCCCTGATGTTATCACCGAAAGAGAGTGAGTTATGGTCATCGATGATGTTCCATCGCAGGGATAGTCCGGGGAAATATCCCCACTTCTTGTCGTCGCCGAACTTGGTGGTGCCGTCGGCACGCAGTGAGGCATCGAGTATGTAGCGCTCTTTGTAGGAGAAGTGGCCTGTGTAGGTCATTGACATGGAGCGCCACTGTCCGTTGCCAGTGCTCATGGAGGTGATGCTGGCATCGACGGTGGGAGAGGTGATGTCCATGGGAGTGTTCCTGTTCTCCACGTTCTGGCTGTTGTCATTGCCTGTCGTCATTTCCCATCGGCCCAGCATGGTGACGTAGAAGTCCTCGTTGTTAAAATGCGGGGTGAAGGTGAGACTGTGACGTGTGGTCACTGCGAGCGAGTTGTAGTCGTACACCTGACTGCGGTTGTAATTGCCGTCTGTCCATCCCTTTGTTTCCAAGGAGCCAGGCCAGTATTTCGGCTCGCTTTTGGAGAAGATGTCAAGATAGACCAGTCCGGTGTATTTCAGGCGTGTATGGCTGTCATCCTTGCCAAGCAGGTCGTAGTCAATCTTGAACTCAGGGGATATGCGGTAGGTCTTTTCCTTTCTCCAGGCCAGGTTGGCAATGGCCACGGGGTTGCCCAGGTCGCGTATGGAACTGAGCTGATTGGAGGAGGTATTTGGCATGGATGAGCCTGCGGCATCGCTGGTGCCCAGAGGCAGCATGGCATAGAACTCGCCGGTGTTGCTGCCGTCGCCGTTCTGGCGGTATACACTCATGTTGGGTGAGATTTTCTGTGCCCGGCCCAGGATGTTGTCGTCGTAGTTGCGGTTGTTAGCTGTGTAGGTGAGCGGGAAGGTGGTGCTGAACTTGATGCGGTCGCTGACGAAGTAGTCGAGCGAGAGCTTCGTGGTGAAGCGGTCGAGTGTCTGCTTGATGATGGTACCGTTCTGGTGGTCATATCCTGCGGATACACGGAAGTTGGCTTTCTCGCCACCGCCAGTGATGGAGAGGGAGTGGTACTGGCTCCAGGCGGTCTGCTGCACCTCGTCTACCCAGTCGGTATTGTTGTTCCAGTTCTCAAACTCGGCCCACTGGTAGTTGTAGTTTATTTCGTTGATGTTGGTGGTGGCGTTGGCGCTCTGCGAGGGGTTGTAGTACATCTCTTTGAGCATCATCGTGTAGTCATCACCGTTCAGGAGGTTATATCCGACAGGCTGCCAGCTGGCTTGCAGACGCAGTGAGTAGTCTACGCGCACGGCTCCGCGTGCACCGCGCTTAGTGCGGATGGCGATGACACCGTTGGCACCGCGTGAGCCCCAGATGGCCGTAGCAGCAGCGTCTTTCAGCACTTGTATGTCTTCGATGTCGGTGGGGTTGACGGAGAGCAGCGAGGCATAGGTCTCCTCATTGGCGTTCTGGAAGTCGAAGTTCGCGTCGGGATTGTCGAAGATGTTGTCATCGACGACGATGAGTGGGTTGGAGTCGCCATTGATGGAGGTGATGCCTCGGAGTCGCATGGTGGTGCCAGAGCCAAGGTTTCCTGAGTTGGACACGATGTCGAGTCCTGCGATTTGTCCCTGCAGTGCTTCGTCAGCCGAGGTGAAGGCGAGTCCCTCTACTTCAGCCATGTTGAAGGTCTGGGCGGCGACAGACACTTCTTTCTCAGGAATGGCAAGGCCTCCCTGGTTGAACTTGCGCTTGGCTACGACCTGGACTTCCTTTATCTGTGTGGCATCCTGCATCTTGACGTTGAATTTATTGCGTGTGCCTATGGGTAGTGTGACGGTCTTATAGCCGACGTAGGATATGCGTAGCTTGTTCTTGGGGTTTTTGACGGTCATGGAGAAATTGCCGTTGATGTCGGTCTGGGCATTGGAGACGATACGGTTGTTGTTGTCAATCTCCACGACGTTACACATCATGATTGGCCCCATCGCATCGGTGACGGTGCCGGAGATTCGCGTGGTCTGCGCCAGCGCCCCTACAGGGCTAAATGATAAATGACAAATGATAAATGATATAGTTATCAGAAGTCGCTTATATGTCTTATTGTTCATGGTCATAGCGGTTATAGTAGTAGTTCTGGAACTTCTGGTAGTAGTCGTCGAGACGTGCTTGTGCATCGCTGCCCGTCCACAACCCGTCGTAGCGCGCTGTCCCGGTCACCCCATCTGTCTCATCAGGCTCATACGTCCTAGAGGTGTGGTAGTTGAGCGGTGTGCTGATTTGGTGTACGACGGCGAAGGAAGAATTGTTGATGACGTGCGACCGCTTGTTCAGCTCATAGTCGCGTGTCATCACGTTTACGTAACGTGTATTGCTGCTGGCATCAATGGTGATGGTGTTTCCTGCGTTGTCGGTTACATAGAGCTTTCCTTTTCCACCTTCGACGGTGAGCTTCTGTCTGACTTTATTGGGGTCATAGCAGGCGGTGGCATATTGACCGTTGGCAACGACGTTGTCGGCATAGATGGAGTTGTCCTGGAAATGATAGCGTATGAAGTTGTTGATGACTTCCACCTTAGCGAGTGCCATCTCGCGCAGTGCCTGTATTTCCGGGCTGATATTGTTGTCGGCCTTTTCGATTTCGTATTGCTCACGCACAGGTTCGTAGATGGCCTTGATGTCGCTCCACTTTGGCAGTCCCAGTTCGTATGCCTTCTTCATGGCCTCGTTGTCTGGCGCATAGACGGTGTAGTTGAATGAGTTGAAGTAGTTCACGTTGTCGGTCAGTCCGTTCTTTGCAGCAAAGGGATGATAGGCTGCCATTCGTTGCTTCTTTGTCACCTCGTTCGTTTCGCTGAGACGGTCGCTGGCAAAGGCCATGAGTTCGTCCATGTCGAAGTCGTTGCAGAGCTTCAGGAACTCCGAGAAACGGCCATCGGGAGCCTCTTCCAATACGCTGAGCACTGAGCGCTGCGGTGCCTGTATGACATGGTCGATGGCGTAGGCCACGCCGTTCTTCTGGTTGTAGGTCTGGGTGATATTCGATACGGGAACGCTGCCTTCTATCTGTGCACCGCTCTTCACGATGCCGTTTTCAAACAATATTTCGCCGCCGTGCTTCGTCTTGTAATACTTGTTCCCATTGTCACCCAGTTTTTCTCCGTCGCCGAGCACGATGGTGTGGTAATTGAGCAGGTCGGTGAACTGTGAGCGGAAGTTGGAAGCGGTTATCCTGCCTATGGAGTCGCCAATCTCCCATTGTCCTTGTGCGTTCTTCAGGCATTTCCATGCCGAGCAATAGACGAATGGCGAGCGGCTCTGATAGTAGAACTTCAAGGCGCGGGGCTCATCGTCGGCCAGCGACGACGGGTCTATGTAATAGCGCTCAAAGGCATCGTCCGTCGGGATGAAGAAGGCGTAGGTGGCACTCATGGCGAGCAGGTAGGCGTAGTAGTTCAGGTTGAGTCCCAGAGGCTTTGTTCCCTTACCGTCGTTCACCGCCACGTTCATGATGCGCATGTCGCTCTTCATCGTCACCGGGGCAGAGACGGCCACCAGCGAAGGTGGTGCAAACATCTTGTCAAGCATGTAGATGACGCCATTATTGGCAATCTTCACATTATATTTATTATCAGCGGTACGTGCCAGTACATCCAGGCTCAGCCCCATTGGGTCGTTGGCCTCGTCCATCACGTGGCTGAACTTCGACGGAACGGTGCCGACGAAAGAAAGCTTCATCAGGTTGTTCACCATCTGCTGTACGTTCTGCAAAGGAATGGAGTCGATGTTCTCGGCCAGATGGGCACGGTCGTTGAGCAGCACGCCCCCTTCTTTCTTTCCGAATTCTTCTATGAGGAACTTTCCTTCTCCTTCGATAAAGAAATGTGAGAGGGCTTCATCTGTGGGAACGAACATGGCGGCAATGTCACGGATGCTGTTGTCGCCCGAGCCATTGTCGTAATTGTTCCATCCTGGGTCATAGAGGAGTCCGTAGCCGACCTCAGTATCATTAGGGTCTGTCATCAAGCTCTTTCCTTGTGAATAGGAGCTAAGGTAACGCATCTGGTAGATACTGTCGATGTGCGTCAGCGTGGTATTATCGCCTAATGACTGAACGTAGTCATTGTAGTTCCTCGTCAGGATAGACGCTTCCGTGTCGAAATAAGGAGCACTGAAGCGGTCGAGCATCCGGCTGAAGAGTGATGATTCGCTGTTGTTACGAATGACCTGGGCCATGTTTCCCGGTGGCACCAGCACATCCTCCATCTGGTGGATATAACCGTTCTTACAGGTGATGTCGGCATTGATAATCTTGTTTCTGAAGATATAGGCAGAGTGCTCATCAGGGTCGAAGACGTTTCCCGTCACCACTTCAAAGTCGCTGTCATTGCCACGGGTCGTGATGCCGTTGGTGGTCATCTGCTCCTCGGTGAAATGCACCATCATCGGACGGGTGGCATCCATCACGATATAGAGTCCCTTGTCATAGTACTTTGCCCAGTAATCATTGTTCACGGGCATGTCCGCCTGACGCTTCATGTGGGTGATGGTGTCTATCACGCTGGCGCTGGTGACGTGCTTCAAGGCCATTCCGTGGATGATGGGGTCATCGGAGGTGCCGGAGATGTTTGACAGCATCTCGACCAGCAGGGCATTGTCGAGCATCGAGGCGTTGAGCAACTGTTTCTTCATGGCCAGTGTCAGGTCTTCGTAACGATGTACCCCCCATTGGTTATTGGCATAGAAGCGGTCGAAGGCCTCGTCGTTGGCAGCAAAGACGGTCTTGGAGCCAGTCTTCGACAGTGTCTCTGCATAGCCAAGGTCGTCAATAAGGCGAAGGTAGTTGGTGAAAGTACCCGACAGCATGACTTTTTCGCCCTCTTGCAGACTGGCGGGATCCTTCAGCGCTCCATAGATGCTGCCTCCCAGCCAGGAGGGGTAATTACCTGGGTCATCAAGGTCGTAGTCGTCTGTACATGCCGTGAATCCTCCACAAATCACAGCAATGGAAAAACAAATCCATTTTTTCCTCACAAATAAGAAAAAGCGGTCATTCATACAGGTTTTAGATATAGTTATTGTTCTTGTTCCTTCTTTATAAGCGACCAATTACGCTTATCAGCGTGCAAAATTACAAAAAATAATCAAAACTTTAAAATTATTTCCAAAAAAGTTTTCCTTAATCTGTCATTTTCCACCTTTTTGAATCACTTTTGCGCATCGGGCTAGCAATAACAGCTGTCAACACGAATAGCCATTGAAATGGCTATAACATGTCAATGAAAAGAATGAAGGTGAATTCCAGTGGAGTTCCTCCGGTTTTTCCGGGTTTTGGTTATTCCATGGAATCCACCTTCATTCTTGGTGGTTTCAGTTTAGAATGTACGTATTAGAAGTTAGCTCTTCTAGTGTTAGCAGCCATGATGGAGATAACATTGGAGATATCTGCCACGTCTACTACACCGTCACCGTTCACATCGGCAGCAGCATATTGAGAAGTACCTGCCATTACGCTGATGATAGCGGAAATGTCGGCCACGTCTACTGCGCCGTCGCCATTGACATCACCTTGCTTACCGAGCGGTCCGGGCCATCCTTCGTTGTCACCAAGCTGGATGAGTGTCAGCGTCCATCCGCCCACACTGTACCAGCTGCCGCCGAATACCTTCTCTGTTCCGAGAGCCTCGCTACCAGTAGCCGTACCGATGAGTAGCTGGTGGTTGGCTACCACTACTGAGAGTTCCTGATGCTGGAATCCACGGCCATTGCCGTTGTTGGCATTATAAATATTGAACCAATACTGGTATTCGGGATCGTTTTCTGCGAGTCCACCTTCAATCTTTGCCTTTGCCTCCTCCCAGATGGGACCGTGTGTGTCGCTGGCAACCTGCTCCACACCCTCGTCATCAATCCAGGTGTTCATAGGAATCTCGGCGAAAGCCTTTTCGCCGTCCTCAGCAGGAGCGGTGAACACGTAGGCACCCTCAGCCGGTGTGCGGGTATAGACACCCACGGTGTAGGATCCGTTGGGCAGGCTGGTGATGAGCTGTGTGGCAATATAGCCTACTAAGCCTCCTGAGTTATAGCTGTCGAAATAGCGTGTGTCACTGCCGTCGAACCACTGTCCACTGGCTGTGTTATTATTTCCGTTGCCCTTGTCAAAGGTCCAGCCGTCCTCAGCCTCTACATTGGGATTCATGATGAAGGCAGTGTAGTCGGTAGCCCCCTGGGTCTCCCAGATGACCTGCTTGTTCACGTCGAAAATATAATTCTTCAACTCTGCGATATAGCCGTTCACGGTTTCAGCGTCCTTCAACTCGCTCATCAGAGCTTCCTTCTGCTTCGCCATCAGTTCCTCAATTTTTTTCTTTGCAGATTCTACGGAGGCTGCTGCCACCTCTGCTGCATTATTATAGACAGGAGCGTAGTTGAGGTAGTTCTTCAAGAGGTTCACGCGGGCGTCAATCTCTGTGTAGGTAGCATCAGGGCCGTCGATCCAGTTCATAGTCTGCTCGTAGGCAAACGCTACGATTTCCTGAGCGGCACCGTATTCCTCACCATTAAGATTGGCGGCCACGGTGGGCAGGGTCTTACCTTCCATCATATACTCCTGGTACTTAGCTTCACTGGCCTCTGCTACTTTCATAGCCTCACTCAGGGCTGTTAGTGACTCGAGGTCAGAGCTGTTGGCAGCATTGGCTGCGCTCAAAAGAGCAGCCTTGTCGCCAGCAAAATGCATGGTAGCTGCAAATTCCTGAGCCTTGGTTTTTGCCTGAGCGACAACCTCCTCCAGAGCATTGGCTCCGGCCTCGCCAAGATACCACAACTTGAAGTTGGTGGCACAGAACCATCCTGCGGAAGCTTGTCCATTACCAGTACCCTCGGCACCGATAGTGAGATTACCGTCGATGACAAGCACCTTATCGCTGGTCAGTGTCTCCCATTCCTCATAATCCCATCCCTCAATGGTCATCACGGGCGACTCTGTCTTCTGTACGGTGCTCTTGGCAAAGGTGTGCTGGTTGGTGATATATCCGGCCTGAGTGATGAGGTCAGCCGACACCTTATAATAGCCATTGGGCAAGTCGGTGAGATCTTGGGCAATGCCAATGGTAGTAGTGAAGTTGTTATTCCATGCGTTCCAGCAACTTCTGCCCTGCTGCCAGTTCAAGCGCTGGTCACCTCCAGAAGCACCACTCTGATACCAGCCCTCGCTGGTCAGGTCAGTGTTAACATCTTCCTTTCCACCTACGGTGTAGCTGTCTGCGTATGGGAACACATAACCTTCGGTGGCGTTGCCTGTGGGCTCGGCTCCTGCTTTAATGAACCAAGGATTCTTCACCAGATAGGTCCAGTCGGCGGGATTGGCCTCGCTTGCCTCCTGTGACTGGCAGTAAGCCAGGATAGCGGCCTCAATCCTTGCAACGAGACCCAGAAGGGTATCTGCATTGCCAGTTTCCTTATCGCCATTGAACCCTTCGTAAGCAGCTGTTAACTCCTCATAACCGGGGAATGAAGTAGTGTTAATCAAGTTTTCCATCTTGGCCAGTGCAGCATCAATAGCTTCTACTTCATCGATGGCCTTCTTGAATTTCTCGATGTCGGCATTGGCCTTCTTCAGCGCCTCGGTCATGCTTTCCACCGTGCCGCTAAATGATTCATAGTCGATTTCAGATGCGTAATTGCTCATCTCAGAGACAAGTCCGGTCAGTCCTAGTTCTGTGGCCTGGGCAATGAGTTCTTCGATGTCTTTAATAGCGTCAGAGAGGTCGCTTCTCAGCAGTTCTTCGGGGTCAGCTTCACCAATCTTGTAGAGTTTGATACCGTCAATCCAAATGACAGGCTGTTTACTCGACACATTATTTTGAGCTTGGAATCCAAACTCCATGGTAAACTCAGCAGTAGGAGTAAATTCAATGGTATGTTTTACCCATTGGTTAATTCCTTCTTCCGACGAAAAATCAGTATTATCCGGGAACACATCTTTACGACATGTAATCTTGCTGAGGTTCTTTGCATCTCCCGTGGCAATACCTGAGTTATAGACCATATACTCCAAACGATAAACAGCGCAAGGAAGCTCTACCACCTGAGAATAGGAGCAGCTATTTGTCCATCCTGCACGCAGCTGAAGCACGCCAGTATTGTCGCTCGTGTCAAAGCCTTCGGGTTTGGCAGGAGGGTCAATAGTGGTGAAAGTGCCATTGCTGGGACGGCCTGTATTAAACAGACCTGCAGGCATGTCATAGCTGAAAGAGCCGAAGTAGACCCATTCCGGCTTTTGTGTCGTAGCGTTCTCAGGAGTTATTACTGTGGCATTGTTTTTACCAGCCTGGAACGTGGTTGTCCAACCTTTGATGTTCGTTACGAAACCGTTAAACGATGCGTGCCCCTCATTATTGCGGGCATAGATGGTGCCATCGGCACAATAGTCCCAAATACTGGCTGCTGAACTGGCTGTAGAGCTGGCTTCCTTTGCAGCTGTTCCGTCAGTGTTGAAACTAATGTCCTCATCGAATCCTGCATTCTTAATGTAGCTGGTCACATCCTCTTCAGTCTGTGCCATCATGGGAAGAGCCATGAGTACACTGACTGCAAACAGTAAGATTTTCTTCATGTTGAAAAAGATTTAAGTTAGTAAATAAATAATTGTTTTAGTTAGTAAATACAAAATCGCGTCAAAATTACTACATTTTTCTTAAAATACAGGGGGTGAAATTCGTATTTCTTGCTGTTCCCTTAAAATATAATCAGTCAGTAGTATTCAAACTTTCTATAAACTCAGTGGGCGACATCCCTGTCTTCCGGCGAAAAAGTGTTCTAAAATGCTTAGGATCGCTGATGCCACAATGCTCGGCAACTGTCCTTACAGTTCTGGCACCTGCACTGAACCTGTCTACAGCCTTGTTTATCTTATAGTCATTGACAAACTCCTGAATGGACATCCCCGTGACCTCACGCAGCCGTTTGTACAGGCTGGAATGGCTCATGGCAAGCGAATAGGCCATCATGCCAACCTTGAAATCAGGATTTGTAAGGTTAGCTTCCACCGCATCGGTGCATCGTTGTAAAAACTCTTCGTCGCTCATTATTAAGTCTTAAGCAAGTGAACAAAATTAGTTTAACCTACATTTTTTATGAGAATTTTTGTTTAACACGAATTTCCATGAATTAGACACGAATTTCTCATTAATTTAATTTTTGAATAATTCATGTTTAATTCGTGGCAATTTGTGTTTAAAGGCAAAGGCATTCTACTGGGTCATGTAACTGCCAGTGTAGGGAATCTAGCTTGTCTAATTCCACAGGAAAGGGCTGCGCAGCAATCTGTGAAATCTGTGGTATCTGTGTGAAATAAGGTTGGCACACGGAGGGTTTATTGTTCTCACAGATTTCACGGATTTCACAGATTTCACAGATTTTCGGCAGCGCGTGGTGGGGCGGAATCAGACGGAATTAGACAAGCTAAATTCCCTACAGCGGTGAGGCAGTCGTAAAGTTGCATGAATAATCCAAGTTAAATTGTGTTTTATTATTTGGTTGCAATATTAGGAATAATAATACTACTATACAAATTATTTTTACATATTTAACAAATCAGGGCTGGTTTTCTATTCAGGCCGTAAGCAGGAGGAGGGGGATTACAAATCCTGACCAATAGTATCCCAGCCAGCGGGCGATTATCTTACGTACTTCCTACTGTCCTTGATATAGATGCCCTTCTTTATTGGACTATTGGACCATTTACTATTTGCCAATTGTCGGCCCTGCAGGTCAAAGCATTTTTCATTTATCATTTCTCCTTTATCATTTAGCGTAGCGTCAATGCCCACGACGATGCCCGTCTCGGGATTCGTGCAGTGGTACGGGTCCTCCACGGCCAGCATGGCTGCCTTATGGGCGATGGGCCTGGTATTGTCGTCGACCGAGATCATGGGCGAGGCGACGGTCATCCACTCTTTCAGGAGCAGTGTCTTGTCTTCGGTCACCGGTATGCCCGTCCTGGGTGCGATGATCGTCTGGTAGTAGCAGCACGAGGCGGCATAGCGGGTGAG
>JAEEGL012602875.1_pt1 | contig 15394 bp, 15 predicted proteins | sample 9134231 | NCBI WGS metagenome assembly JAEEGL01 (sample SAMN16246548, study PRJNA631951) | gut metagenome | biome: gut microbiome; feature: rumen; material: fiber-attached | host: Bos | place: Iran: Karaj | collected 2018-10 | reverse complement strand
TCCCAATGCTGCGCGGCGCGTTCTTCTACGACGGCGGCATCGTCTGGCAGGGCCTCTTCAAGGAAGAGGAGAATCCCGACGTCCCCGTCATCGGCGACGGCTACTGGTGCGACGGCGTGGGCGTGGGCATCCGCCTCGACTTCCCCGGATTCCCCCTCCAGCTCGACTACGGCTGGCCCATCAACCACGACGAACGCCTCCCCGACTCCGGCCGCCTCTCCTTCAACATCGGCTACAACTTCTGACTCATCCCGGCGAAAACCGTTCTAGCCGGACTAGAAAATCTAGAGTCTCTAGTTTCCTAGGTTCCTAGACATCTAAGGTTGCGGATGCCCCCGTGGGATGGTATGGTGGGGACGGAGATGGGAAACGTGAAAACAGAAGCAGAATCGGCGACCGTCGCGCGACGGTGGAAGGTGAATGGGAAAAAGGTGGAGGTGAGCGTCCGGCCCGCGCGGCGGCTGCTGGACGTGCTCCGGGAGGATCTGGGCCTTACGGGCGCGAAGGAGGGCTGCGGCGAAGGCGAATGCGGGGCGTGCACGGTGCTGGTGGATGGCGATCCGATGGTGTCGTGCCTGCTGCTGGCGGGGCAGGTGGCGGACGGCACCGAGATTCTGACCATCGAAGGCGTCGGACGGACCCGGCTGGGGCGCGTCATCCAGCAGGCCTACGTGGATGCGGGCGCGGTTCAGTGCGGCTTCTGCATCCCGGGCATGGTGCTTTCGTCGTACGCGCTGCTGGTGCGGCGGCCGAATCCGAGCGAGTCGGAGATCCGCACCGCGCTTGCCGGAAATCTCTGCCGGTGCACGGGCTATGCCAAGATTGTCGAGGCGGTCCGGCTGGCGGCCCGTCGGATGCGCGAAACCAACAAGGCGAAGGAGGGGCGGAAGTCATGAAACGGCTGATGTCGGACCTGGCGGTTGCTTATCCGAAGACGTTGAAGGAGGCCTGCCGCCTCCAGGCGGACCCGGCCACGCGCGGCAAGCTGCTGGCCGGCGGAACGGACCTCGTCGCCCAGTGGGCGGCCGGCGTTCCGCTCCCGGAGCGGGTGACGAGCCTGCGGATGGTGCGCGGACTCGACGAGATTCGCGTGCTGGCCGACGGGACGGTGCGCGTCGGCGCGATGGTCACCCATGCGTTGCTGCGGGATTGCGATCTGATCCGGCGGCGGCTGCCCGCCCTCTGCGCGGCGGCCGGTTCGGTGGGCGCGACGCAGATCCAGGCCATGGGGACGGTCGGCGGCAACGCCGCGAACGCCTCTCCGGCCGGCGATACCGCCCCAGCGATGCTCGTCACCGGCGGCCGCGTCCTGGCGGTCTCCGTGCGCGGCGAACGGGAGATTCCGCTGGCCAGCTTCTGGACGGGCTATCGCAAGCTGGCTCTCGAGCCGGATGAGATTCTGGCTGCCTTCCTCCTTCCGCCAAAGCCTCGCAACGCCCAGGAAGGCTTCCGCAAGATCGGTACGCGCCGGGCCCAGGCCATCTCCAAGGTCATGGTGGCGTGGCGGATCGCGCTCGACCGCGAAACGGGGCGGATTTCCAATGCCGCCATCTCCCTCGGGTCCGTGGCGGCCACGGCGGTGCGCCTGACGGACGTCGAGCAGCGGCTCGTCGGCCGCAAGCCAACCGCCCGGCTGGCCGGCGAGGCGGCGGAATGGGCCCGCGCCTCGGTCAAGCCCATCGCAGACATCCGCTCGACGGCGGAATACCGCCTTCATCTGGCTGGCGTGCTGGTCCGTGACGCGGTCGCGGAGCTTGCGAAGTAGGCCGCGTTTTCCATGAATCCGCACTTCTCAAAAGGACTTCGGCTCGCCGCCGCTCATGCGTTCCTGATCGGCTTCATCGCCCTGGTGATGTTCCCGCTGGTCATGACCGTCTCGATTTCGTTCCGCAAAGGGAATTTCGCGGCGACAGGGCAGTCTCTGTTCCCCACCCGCGAAACGTTCTCGCTGGAGCACTGGAATCTGGTGTTGGGCCGCCCGGTGGAGCAGGCGGACGGTACGATGGCGCCGGCGAAGACGCCTGTCCTGCGCTGGTTCTGGAACTCCGTGAAGGTGTCGGCCAGCGCGGCGGGGCTGATCCTGCTGCTGTCGGCGACGGCGGCCTACGCCTTTGCGCGGATGCGGTTCTGGGGACGCGGCGGACTGCTGTCGTCGTTGCTCATCCTGCAAATGTTCCCGATGGTGCTGGCGCTGATCGCCATCTACGCCATCCTGCAGCAGATCGGGCGCTTCGTCCCGATGCTGGGGCTCGACTCGCATCCGGGGCTCATCCTCGCCTATCTCGGCGGAATCGCGACGCACATCTGGATCATCAAGGGCTACTTCGACTCCCTGCCCGAATCGCTCGAGGAGTCGGCCTCCATCGACGGCGCAACGCCGTGGCAGACCTTCCTGCACATCATGCTCCCTACGTCGCTCCCCATCTTCGCGGTGGTCTTCATCCTCGCCTTCATCGGCCTCATCGGCGAATATCCGACCGCCTCCATCGTCCTGCAGCGCACCGAGAACTGGACCCTCGCCGTCGGCGCGGCCTCCTTCCTCTACGAGCAGAACTACCTCTGGGGCGATTTCGCCGCCACGGCCATCCTCTCCGGCCTGCCCATTACCATCCTCTTCCTCCTCTGCCAGCGCCTCCTCCTCACCGGCCTGACCGCCGGCGGCGTGAAGGAATAGGCATGTCTGCTTTGGTAACATAGTCTATGATGGCGGTTTTGCTGTTGCGGACGAATCAGAGGGCGAGGCGTGCGGTGGCGGAAAACGTGGGTGTGACGAATGGTCCGGGCAAAGTAGAAAATTTCGGGTTTTTGGGGAGGGTCTTGGCAAGCTGGTGTATATTGCCACTTCTCCACATTGTGTTTGTTTGTTTGGGTGGGGCTATCATTTGCGCCCTGGACAGAATATGCCCGGGATTCGGGAAACACATGGGAATCATGGGAATCTTGGTTGTAACGTGGTGGTTTTTGGGACTGGGTACGGCATTGTGCATACCCTTCGCCGTACTGTTCCAGTTAATTATGAAACGGTGGAAAACGGCATTGGCGACAATGCTGTTTTCAGCCGTGGCGTTGACGCCGCTCGTTTGGTTCTTGTGGGCGTTGTCTTCTTTCCAGTTGCATTGAGGAATTCATCTGGGCGATCAAGACAGCGAAACTCGAAGAACAAATATCTGTCTTCGAGTTTGGGATACGTCATGTTTTGGGGCGCGGGCGGCCCGCTCGCGCAGGGTGCTGATGTGGTAGTAGTGAGACAGCCCCTTGAGGACGGCAACGAGGAGCGTCCCCATAGCGCAGGAGCGGATGGAGGAATCCCGTCACGCCGAGGTATTCGGCGAAGTGGGCGACGCTGCCGAGGACCGTCTGCTTCCCTGCGCCCTTCCACATGGCCCGGAGCATCCCCCACCCGCAACGCAGGACGGCGGCGGTTTCAGTTGCGCGTTGACATCCGACGGGAAGTCGTGCAGAATCCGCGGTGACGGTCGGGTTCATGGCAGCCCTTTGGTTGACGCGAAGAGTCTGCCACGCTCCCACCGCCTTTTCACCCGGAAAGTGAAGGGGCGGATTCCCTTGTCCGTGCGCATCCGCGCTCTCGTGAGAAGATCTCCACTTGCAATTGCCCTTTTCAGGGCAGAATGATGACGAAATAATGGTCATGGAAACAACGAAATCATCTGTTGATTATGCATATGGCAAGCCCGTAATGGAGCTATGTAACCATCCCGAATATCTGACAGATGCTAGTGAGACTTATGGGGGAAATGATGAGAAGGAACCGGGATATCTTGGAACACATTGGCCATCATTTATTACAGTTGATCTTATCGAAAAACCAGAAATAATACGTGCAATTTGTCTCAAATTGTGGGATTGGCAAGATCCTTGCAACAAGGATCCCCAAAAAGAAAACAGCAAAGAGATGCAGTATGCCTATCGGCTTCTGGTTTCCAGCGATCGGATTCTATGGAATGTTTTATTTGATTCTGCAGATTGCTTGCAAAAAGAAGGAAAATTCCGAAAAGGATGGCAGTGTTTCACATTTCCTCCGCAGCGAGATATTCGATTTATTCGGGTTCACTGTCTCAAAAACCGGAAAAATTCCGGGTTTCACATCGTGAAACTCAAAGCATTTGCAAATGCGGAAGGAGACTTCTTCAAGGAGCTGACGAAAAAAGTTCCGTGTATCGAGTGCAAGGGCGTCGTGGCCCAAGAATTGGGAGATGGAACCCCTCTTTCTGTACGGATTATCAATCTTGCGGGCCAGTTGCAAGAAATCCGTTCATTGTCTGCAAATCGGATACAGTTCTTGCGTAAAAGCAATGCTCCTGAAGGCCCTGGAACGGAATATTCTTTCTTGGCGAGTGTCTTGGAGGATTTGGAGAGGCAACGAGTCGGTGGAGGTGACGTGATTGGACGCTTGTTTAAGCGCGGGCACGAAGTCCAGCTTGTTTCATCAAGCATTGAAGAAACAAGAAGTTTAATTGTTGAGCCAGTTCGCAGAACGAGCGAAAAGGATGCTAGAGCAAGCAAAAAGAGTTTCATTCTGGACTATTTTTTTGGTCTTTTCCAGTTCGCCATGGTTACAATTATGTATTTTGTTGGGACGGAAAAAATCGACAAAATTGGTGGGTTGATTTGTGCTGGGGGGCTTGCTGTCGCCATGGGTGTGTTTTGCTGGTCCTATTTTCGGCTTGGAGACCGCATTGCGAAGACATGTGTTCTTTGCTGGTCGTATTTTCGGAAGAGGCAACAAAAACAAACCTGCGGAGCGAAAAAGCACCCAGCTATTCGCCGAATTTGCGATTCGGAAGGAAACTGCTTGGATCAGGCGCAGGTTTCTCCTGGGAGTCGAGGTGGCATTTCCAATCTGTTTTTCCCGAGTTTTTTTGACCGGGAAGGACCAAGAGATGGCAAGGTTTTCTACAATGAAAAAGAAGGCTTCCACGAGGTTCCGATGCCAGGATGGATTGAATTCGATTTCGGCAAAGAAGAGGACGTTCGATATCTTAGGTTTCTTCTTTGGGACAATGCAGGGGAGGGGAAAAAACAACGAAGCCATCGAGCCTACAACTACCGCGTTTTGTTCCGTCCAGAAAACACTTCCGCCTGGACGGTATTGCATGACACCATGGGGCAAGGAAGTTGCGGTTGGCAAGAGTTTGTCAAAGAAGACGGCAAGCCTTGGCCCATCCGTTTTATCCGTATTTATGGCATCAGCAATTCAGGCACAGTTGGCAAAGACGCACTGCGGATTGTACGTCTTGGGATTTCGCGGGAACTCGATGATGTGGACCTCCAACACGTCATACGAACGCGTATTCTCAAATATGACGATGTAACGGGAAAAGAATTTGGGATTCCGGATATCATGAAAGGTGTTTATTGGCTACGACAACGCGAGACGAAGGCAAAAGACGGAACAGACAGGAAAGAAGCGGATGGCGCGCTGGCAACATCTGAAAGAACTAAATCCGCATCACCTGACAAATTTCAAGAAGATCAATTGGTGATCAATCTTTTCAAATCCATTTCCAAGTTTGTGGAACAAATCGTTAATGAGGATTATTCCATTGATTTTGCGGATAATTTTGCAAAGGATATTCAGTCATTGGTTGGCGAAACACTCAAACCGGTCCAGGCGGCAAAACAAGAGCAGGAAAAATTTGAAAACGATATGAGATTGCCCAAAATCATTCTTGTTTTGGCTGCGGTCGGACCTATTGCTTTCGATTGCTTGAAAGAATCAAAAGGAATCATGTTGTCTGTCTTGGCTGGCGCAACACTGGTGATCGGGTGTGCATTGATCTATGCTATTTGGCAAGCTGGTGAAAAAAGAAACAAGCATCAAATATCGGCGAAATAATACATAAAGATTTATGGTCAATGTCATGCCTACATTCAATGTATTGCCAGCTCCTTTGCGTGTTATGGTCTTGATGCCAGAAGGTTTGATTGAGTGCATGCCCATCCAAGATTACCTTGTTGGGGTTGTCGCTGCGGAAATGCCGGCCGTTTTTGAGATGGAAGCTCTCAAAGCACAGGCCGTGGCCGCACGAACCTATACAATGCATTGTGCTTCTTTGTGCAAGCATGGTAAGGCCCATGTTTGTACTGACTATGCCTGTTGTCAGGCTTGGTTACATGAAACACGATTGAGAGACACTTGGAAGAATTCCTATGAACACTACATCCGAAAAATGCATTTTGCCATTGAATCAACTCAAGGTGAGTATTTGTCATCGGGTGGACAACCGATTTTAGCTGTCTTTCATTCGTCTTCTGCTAAAGCCACTGCCAATAGTATTGACGTATGGAGCACCTCTATGCCATATCTGACAAGTGTGTCAAGTCCAGAAACGGAAGAAGATGTTCCTCATTATATTAGCACTGTGATTTGCAGTCCTGATGTTTTTTCTGATACGATTCTTTCGGCTTATCCTGTGGCTACTTTTCTCGGTAGTGAAGCCAACTGGATTGGGAAAACGTTGCGCGATAACAGTGGTCGGGTGGCGTCGGTTGTTCTCGGTGGGGTCGAAATCAAAGGGAAAGAGCTTCGGAGACTGTTTGCTCTTCGTTCTACGGCTTTTGTATTGGAATACACTGATGGGCATTTCATTTTCACTGTCACGGGTTTTGGCCATGGCGTTGGGATGAGTCAGTATGGTGCCAATAAGATGGCTCGCTTAGGCGCGGATTACAGGGATATTCTCGCGCATTATTATCCTCAAACGGTTTTGGTTTGCTAACCCGACCAATTTTCGAGGTCCAAGGAAAAGAAGCAGCCTTGGGGGTGGGATGACATTAGAGCGATTTCAGAAATACTGGGGCCGCTCAGTGCCATTATCCATTGGGCGGGCGAGCACTCCGTGCGAGCCGAACAGACGGGTGGAACGACTCGCTCGGAGAGCTCGCCCCGAAAGACAAATCATAAGCTACACTATTTCTTAATCCGCTCTAGGGTTCTATTGGATTTGCATCCAGAACAGCGGAAATTCTCCATTCATGGTGGTCAAGCAAAGCGATGGCTTTTTCGTGAGAAACAGACAGCAATGTGGCGACAATGCCGACCATGCGCTTGCGGAGCTTTTCATTTGATGGTTGAAGATTGATCATGAGGTTGCTACGAATTCTGCCCGATTTAATCATTGCTCCCGTAGAAATCATGTTCAATACCATTTTCTGGGCATTCCCCGCTTTCATTCGTGTTGAGCCCGCAATGGGCTCGGGCCCGGTTGGGGTGACAACGGCGATTTCAGCGACACCTTCAATAGGTGTGTTCATGTTGCTGCTTACACTGGCAGTCATGGCCCCGCGTTCCCGAGCGAGCGAAAGCGCTCCGACAACATAGCCTGCTCCACCGGAGGCGGAAAGCCCTACGACAAGATCATTGCAACCAACTCCAAGCGATAGCATGTCATCTCTTCCTCTGTCAACAGAGTCTTCGATGGCTGGCGAAGATTTGAAAACGGCCTCCTTGCCTCCAGCGATAAGAGCTATAACTGTAGAATCGTCAACGCCATAGGTTGTCGGACATTCCGAAGCATCCAAAACAGCGATTCGCCCAGATGATCCAGCCCCGACATAAACGATTCGTCCTCCTGCTTTTATTGCACGAGTTGCAGCTTCCACCACGCGAACGATTTGTGGCAATGCGTTGCCGACAGCGGCAACGGATTCTTCGTTGGCCGTTTGAATGAGGCGAAGCATGTCAAAAGTTGTTTCTTTGTCGATGTTCACTGTCGCCGGATTTCTCATCTCAGTATCAAGCATGTCGTGCCTCCGTATGGCGGAAGTATAATTCCTCCTTCCGGTGAGCGCCATTACATTCTGCAACTTGCGGGACGGCTGTGCCTTCAGTTGCGCTTTGACATATGGCGGGAAGGCGGGCAGAATCAGTGGCTGCGGTTGGTCTATGGCAGTCTCCTTCGGTTGACGCGAAGAGTCTACCACGGCTCCGCCGCCTTTTCACCCGGAGAGTGAAGGGACGAACCTTCGATGCCGCTCTTTTCAGGTTGAAATCGGCTGTAGTCGACGGCAATCGAAGGAGTGTGGGGGGAGCGCTACGGATTGGCGGTACCCGCGAGGGTGTCGACCCCGATGAACGGGACGGCCCCCGACGTGACCCGCGGCAGATGTCCATCCCAGCGTTCAAGCGCGCGGAGCTGGAGGATGTTGGGGTTTTGCGCCAGCGATTCGGCTTCGATGCGCATGGCCTCGGCCTTGCCTTTGGCGGTGGCGACGAGCTGCTGCGCCTCGTACTCGCGCTGGGCGAGGATGTTCTTGGCGGCGAGGGCGTTCTGCTCGGCGGTCACCTTGGCTTCGATGGCCTGGTTGAAGGCGAGTCCGAAGGAGAGGTTCATGATGTTGAGCGTCTCGGTGAGGATGCCGTGGGGCTCAAGGCGCTGGGAGAGCAGCTCGCGCATCCGTTCGCGGACGGCCTCGCGCTTCGTGACCAGCTCTTCGGCGGTGTACTGCGCGATGGCGGCCTTCACGCCTTCCTGCATGGCCGGCGAGACCACGGTCTGGAGGTAGGCCATGCCGATGTTCTGGTAGACGTCCGCCACGCGGTCGGCCTCCAGCCGGAAGTTGAGGGCGATGGTCGCGTTGATCGTCTGCAGGTCCTTCGACGAGCATTCGGTCATCACCTCCTCCTTGCGGATGCGGCAGTCCATCAGGCTGACCTTGTCGACGAACGGGAGCTTGACGTAGAAGCCTTCGCCTTTGATTTCGCCGGTCACGCGGTCGAGGCGGGTGACGACCCCGCGGTGGCCCGCCGGGACTGTCCCCAGGCAGTTGAAGGCGATGACGACGACGGCAAAGATGCCGAGGAACCAGAGGGCAGGCTTCGGGGTGATAGGCTTGGGCATGGCGAAACTCCTTTCGGGAGGCGGTGGCGGGTGACGGCGGGGCTACGGCTGAAGGGCGCCGGCGATGGCGGCGGCCAGGACGGACGCCTGGACGGGATCGGCGTAGGGATGCGGCTCCCAGTTCCAGACATGCTGGTCGTCGGGATACTGCGGAATGATGTGGAAATGCAGGTGCGGAACGGTCTGCCCGGCCAGCAGGCCGTCATTCGTGACGATGTTGACGCCCTTGGCGCCGAGGGCGGCCATCTGGGCGCGGGCGACACGCTGCGCGACGCCCAGCAGATAGGACGCAAGCTCCGCCGGGGCTTCCGTGATGGCGCGGCAGTGCTGCTTGGGGACGACCAGCGCATGGCCGTGCGTCAGCGGGCCGATGTCCATGAAGACGAGGCATTTCTCGTCCTCGTAGACCTTCGTGGAAGGGATGGCACCGGACGCGATCTTGCAGAACAGGCAGTTCGGGTCGGTCGTGGGGGCTGGGGCAGGGGATTCGGTCATGGGGTGAACTCCTCGGTGAGCAGCTGGCCGATGTCGGCGTCAAGGCGGGCCTTGGCGTCCGGCGGCACGGCTGCGGGGGCTTTTGCTGGACGGACGGCCTCTGCCGCAGGCGGTTTTTCTGCAAAATCCGATACCCGCGGCGCAAGCCGGTAATACGCGCGCATGGCCAGTCCGAACGCCAGCAGCAGCACGATGCCGCACAGGAAACGCCGCTCCGCAACCGTGACCGGCGCCTCCTGCCACCACCGCCTGATCCAGCCAGGCAGTGCCGCAAACCAAGTGAACAGACCCCAAACGCGCATAACGCAAACAACCATACCCCCGTCCGCCCCCCTTCCGCAACCGCAAATCCTCGACCTCTCCCTGTCGCTATCGCTATCGTGAAGGCCAATGAGCGGAGTCGGGGTTGCTCAGAACCCGAGGGAGTCGTTGACGAGGAGGACCTGGATGCGGCCGGGGTGGTGGGAGAAGCGGGTGACGAGGAACTGGCAGCAGATGGTGTCGGGGGATTTGCAATCCGCGCAGGCCCCGGTTTTTGCGCAGGGGGTGGAGAGGCCGAATCGCTGGGCGTTGATCGGGGCGGCGACGTTGCGGGCGCGCTTGAGGGCGGAGTCGAGGTCGGGACACACCTTGTTCATGCCGACGATGAAAAGCACCTTCCGCGGCCCCTGCGCGATGGCCGAGACGCGGTTGGAGTTGCCATCGATGTTGACGAGGATGCCGTCCTCGGTGATGGCGTTGGCCGAGGAGAGAAACACATCGGCGTCATAGGCGGCGAGCATGGCGGCTCGCTTGTCCTCCATGGCATCCCGGGCGATGAAGCGGTACGGCCCGGCCTTCAAGGCGTCGACGAGCCCGATTTCGTGGGCGCTCATGCATCCGCCCATGGCGACGGCTGCCCCTTCGGGAATCAGGGCCAGTGCTTTTGCGAGAGCCTCCTCGCGCGTGGCCGCATAAATCCCCTCCATGTTCCGGGAGCCGAGTCCCTTGACAACTTTTTGTGCGAGCAGTTCGTTGCGATGTGCGATGTTGGGGTCCATGTTTCTCTCCTTCGGTGGTGCCGTATGGGCGAACCCTACCACGGAGACCGGGTGTTGTCAGGGGAGAAAAATGAAGTACGGGTGTTTCTCTCTTGCGTTTCAAGAGGAGCGCTCGTACGCTTGCTAAGCAATTTCTTTTTCCTACAAAACCATCGAACCATGTCCCCATTGGCATCTCTAGAACGCATGTCTTCCCAAGCGCCAGATGACGTCGTTTTGCCGATGGACGTTCAGTCCCATATTTCGCGAGTTATTGACGTTTTGCGGTTTCCGCTGATTGCCCTGGTGGTCCTCTTCCACGCTTTCATCTGTCTCGTCACATTGCCCGCTGGAGCCTATGACTGGCATCAGCCAGTCACGGATTGGGTCTATTGGCGCTTCCTTCACGATTCCGTGGCTACGGCGGCCGTTCCCTTGTTTTTTGCCATTTCTGGCTTCCTTTATTTCAATAGGGTCGTGTCTTTTGATGGGAAGGTTTGGCGAAAGAAAACGCTGGCCCGTATGTTCCGCCTGGGGATTCCGCTGCTTGCCTGGACGGTGCTTGCCTTGTTGTTTTACGCTACGTTGTATTTCTTGGGCGCCTCAAACACTGCGGCACAATCCATGTTCGAAAGTGCCCATGGGATATGGTGGTGGATCAACGCATTCCTTGGCCTGACCGCGGTCATGGGTCCCCATTTGAATCCAGCGGGTTGGTTTGTCCGCGATCTTTTCTTTGTGGGACTGCTTTCGCCTCTTTGGTATCTTTTGCTGCGACGAAAGTGTTTGATGTTTATTTTGCTTGGTGCCTTGTTTATTCTTTATATGACAGTTTTCGCCCCGCTTCCGTTCCTCGGATCGCGAGCAATGTTCTTTTTCTGCCTAGGAGCATCGTATGCCATCCATCATCGGGATTTTACGGCAGATGCCGAACGGATCATGTGGCCATGCGCGGTTTTGTGGTTGCTGGGTTTCATTGCTGTGCAGTGTTGGGATATTCCTTACTTGCCATCACTCTTGCCTATACTTGTGATTCCGATGCTGCTGGGCGGAGTTTCCCGAGGGGTTCGCAAAGGGTGGTTCCAGCCTGTCCCGTGGCTGGCCGCATCAGCCTTTTTTGTCTATTTTGGCCATGTTTCCATGTGGTTGAGGGTTCCATTGCACTACTTTCTCGTTCATCTGTTCGTTCCGTATTCCGATTGGGCATGTCTGGGATTCATCATGCTGAAATGGGTGCTGGAAACAGTCTTGTGCGTCGCATTTTTCCTTTTGTTGCGACGCTTCATGCCCATCACACTCGTTTTGTTGGCTGGTATCCGACAGACGAAACCACGATCACGTAGTCGGGACTAAGCCAGGGGAGACAAGGCCGTTAGAGGGCTACAGCCATTATCGACATGATGGGAAATCGTATTTCCGGTAGGAGGCGTTTTCCAAAATGGAGGCGAATGTGACATGGAGGGAATGAGCCTTCATGGTTGGTACACTGATGGGGCATTCTGCGATTTTTTCGTGGAAATCTTCGTTTTTGCTCCTCATGCGAAGTTTGGGCTGGTACGCTTGAAGAGGTATGAATAAGGCTTTTCAAACCCCGACTTCGCTTGGGCCCATTCTCGAAGAGATTCGGGGGGCGCATGACGCGCTCGGGGGGGGGGAGGTGCGGATCATGGAGATTTGCGGGGGGCAGACGCATTCCATTCTGCGGTATGGGTTGGACATGCTGCTGCCGGAGGGGATCACGATGTTGCATGGGCCGGGGTGTCCGGTCTGCGTGACGCCGGGGGCCTATCTCGACCATGCCATCGCGATTGCGCGGCGGCCGGAGGTGACGATTTGCGCCTTTGGCGATCTCTGGCGCGTCCCATCCGACCATTCCGGAGACCTTTTCTCGGCCAAGGCGGACGGGGCCGATGTCCGCATGGTCACATCGCCGCTCCAGGCCTTGGAGATTGCCGCGGGGGAACCGGGCCGACAGGTGGTCTTTCTGGCGATTGGATTTGAAACGACGGCCCCCGCCAATGCGCTCACAATCCAGCTCGCGCGGCAGCGTCGGCTGGGGAATGTCTCCTTCCTGGTATCGCAGGTGCTGCTGCCGCCGGCCATCCGCAGGATCGCCGCCGCAGCGTCCTCGCCCGATGCGTTTCTGGCTGCGGGCCACGTCTGCACCGTCACGGGACCCGAACCCTACCGCAGGCTGGCCGCCGAGACCGGACGGCCCATCGCCATCACGGGGTTTACGCCGCAAGAAATATTGCTGGGGGTGGCCGCCGCGCTGCGGCTGCTGGGGCGTTTGAGGGCGTCACCGGGGGAGTCCGCAGGGCTGTTCAACGCCTATCCGTCTTCCGTGCACCCCGACGGGGCGCCAGATGCCTTGCGCCTGATCGGCGAAACATTTGTCCCATGCGACCAGCTTTGGCGAGGACTGGGTGCCATCCCAGACTCCGGGCTCGCCATCCGCCCCGAGCTCGCCGATTTTGATGCCGCCATCCGCTTCCCGCTCGCCGAAACCGAGCCAGGCGACGCATCGGTGGCCAGCAGCGGTTCGGGGTGCATCTCCGACCGCATCCTGCTGGGGCTGGCGCTGCCCTCCGAGTGCCCGCACTTCGCCCGGGACTGCACCCCGCTGACGCCGCTGGGCGCACCCATGGTCTCCGCCGAGGGCGCATGTGCCGCATTCCATCTGCATCGGCATCCGTGAGGCAACGGCAACCCCCGCGTCCGAGGAAGGCGACCAGCAAAGCGCATCAGGGCCGGGGCTGGGCTTGCAATGGGGGGCGAGCGGGGGTAGGATGGGGGGAGCGATGAGAGGCGCCCATAGCTCAGCTGGATAGAGCATCGGATTTCTAATCCGGCGGTCGCAGGTTCGAATCCTGCTGGGCGCGCCATTCTTTTTGCCCCGAAAACGCTAGAAAATGCTAATGTTTTCGGGGTTTTCGTGTCTTGTCGCGTTCGCCCCGGTACGCCCCAAACCCCCTATTTCCGCGCACGAATCATCCCCATATCATCCCCATGCCCTCCCGGAGCCCGTCCCATCCCCTGGCGACGGCCTCGACCTCGCCCCCCTCCGCTGGGATTGGAATCTTTGCCCCTTTCTCCGTCCTCGCCCATCCATGCCCGCCAGCGGCCCCAGCTTCGCGCGTGTTGCGTCCGTCCGTGGTTCGCGGCCAGTTGCCGCCCCCGCCACCGCCGCGCGGTCTACGGGCCAGCCGCCGCGCCTCCCGAACCCGACGGCCACCCACCCCCGACGGCTCCGGCCTCGCCGCTCCGTCTCTCCTCCGGCTCCCCCTCCGCGAACGCACCGCCTGCAACTTCCCGCCTTCGTCGCCGCTGGCGGGGCGAGGAGGACGGGACAAAAAAGACCCCGCCGCCCGACAAACGGGAAGCGGGAGGGGGGGCGGGCTGGCGATTTCAGCGGCCCTACGGTTTCGCCGCCAGCAAGCCCGCGTCTTCGAACACGCGCCTCATCTCCTCCATCCTGGCCTTTTCCAGTTCCGCGTCGCCGTTGGCCTTGTAGTCAGAACAATCCAAGATCGCCGCCGCCAGTTCGCGGGGAGGGTCAAATTCATCGTACAAGCCCCAAGTGACAAATTCCCGGCAAACGGTCTCGGGCGTATCGTCCCCCCCGCACCAATCCAGCTTTCGCAAGGCGTCCGCGATCCGCTGCAAGGTTTCAAACTGCTCGCCGTCAATAGTGATCGTCACCGCGTTCCCGTGTTGTTTCGTTGTGATTGCCATTTCTTCACCTATCAAAAAGCCCTCCCCGCGACGGTAAGAGAGAGGCGCGAAAACGCACCCCGGCATCATGGGAAGGGCATGGTTGTTTTGGTTGTCATGCGGTCTCTTACCTCCGCACGGTCCGCCCTCGGTGAGGACGGACGCCCGCGACCCTACGCGCCAGCCCTCCGGCGGTCAAGCCTGTTTTGCTTTCGGTTGCCCTCCATCCTGCGCGCTTTCCGCCGGGGGCGGATTGGGTGTCAAAAAAGGGCATGGTGTCACACAAAGCCGCAACCATGCCCGCCGCGCCAGCACTTCAACGCCTCCTCCTCCGGCGTTTTCTCGATAGCCTCAAAACATCATTCCAGCCGTGCCCCGCTTGAACTATTCACGCGCCCGGTCCTCCATGAACGTCTAACCATTTTGAAGTTTTGGGCGGGTTGTCGAAAGATAATGTCACAAAATGTTTCAAAGTGTCACCCCGCTAAAAAGCCGGGGACGGGCGCGGGAACGACTGCGGCGGGTGGGGGGGAGAAGGACCCATGCCCTCTCGCCGCCCCCTGTATTTCGGTCATAACATATTTGCATTGAATGAATTATGACTTATAATCCGCTGGCGTTGATTGTCATTCCGGGCGCATCTCCACCCCGGCCTCCTCCACCCGCGCCACCGCCGCCCCCGGCGGGTCATTGCCGGACACTACGGGACACCACCGACCTCCGGGAACGGATTGCACACACGCATTTCCCATATATTTCCACACGTTCCCGGCCCCGCCGGACACTACGGGACACTACGGGACACTACCGACCTCCGCGAACCGCTTGTTGAAGTACAAGCAGATTGTCAACATTTCTGCCCCCTCGTTTTCGGGCCTCCGGGCCGCTCCTCCCACCCCTCCGGCCCCTCCTCCAACGCCCCGCCGCCGCCGCCTTTTTCGTGCGGGACACCCCGTGTCGGGGGACGCGGCCCGCCCTCCACCACCTCCTCCGGCGACTCCTCCCCGACCCCTCCGACACGCCCTCCGACCTCGACGGCCACGCCTCCTTTCTCCGCCTCTCCTCCGACCTCCACTCTCCTCCTCGCCACCTCCCGCCGCTCCGCTCCTCGCCCTGTCCACACCTCCGCCCACCGTAGAGGGACGGATAGAAGGCCCCGGCAATAACCACACCTTGAACGCACCCCCGGCCCCTCCTCCAATGCTCCGCCAAACGGCCCCAGCTTCGCGCGTGTCGCGTCCCTCCGTGGATCGCGGCCCGTTGCCGCACCCGCCGCCGCCGCGCGGCCCACGGGCCAGCCCGCCG
>JAEEGL016758086.1_pt1 | contig 15395 bp, 14 predicted proteins | sample 9134231 | NCBI WGS metagenome assembly JAEEGL01 (sample SAMN16246548, study PRJNA631951) | gut metagenome | biome: gut microbiome; feature: rumen; material: fiber-attached | host: Bos | place: Iran: Karaj | collected 2018-10 | reverse complement strand
TGAGCCGAGGTATAGGGGGTGCTGAACTTCGCTATGATCGAGGACTCCGGCGCGTTTCTTATCTCATTCGGATAGAACAGCATATCGCCGCCGCCGTGGTAGATCACCTTCGTTATCTCCTCGGGCTTTATGTCGTATTCCTTCACGAGGTCGAGCACGCCGTTTATCGAGGCGTGGGTGCCGGCGCAGCTGGGCCAGACCTTGAACTGGAGCCTGTCGCAGATAAACTCCTTGCCGAGGCCGTTGAGGATGACGTCGGGATCGTATTCGCCGTTCTGGAAGGCGAAATAGAAGCCGAGCTTGCCCTCAAAGGGCTCGGGGAAGCCGATGAGGCCTTCTTTGGCCATCTGGCAGGATACGAGGGCAGCTTTTGCCGTAAACGCTTCGCGGATGGAGCGCACGCAGGTCTTCGGGCTGAAGGTGAGCTCGGCGCTGCAGGTGGCCTGGCAGAGGGTGAACGAGAAGGCGTTGAGCACCTGCTCGGCCGTGAGGTCCATCAGGCTGGCAACGGCAGCGCAAGCGCCGTAGGCCGTGTAGATCGTTGGGATGTAAAAGCCCTTCGAGCCGGAAAGATTATAGGGCGCCGACGCAAGGCGGTTTGCCACCTCGCTGCCGACAACGAGCGCAGTAAGGAACTTTTTGCCGCTCACTCCGCCGAGCCATTCGGCCGCGGCCAGAGCGGCGGGCATAGTGGCGGAATTGGAGTGGATGGAGCAGTCGTGCGTATCGCCGTAGTCGAGCGAATGGGCCATGGAGGCGTTTGCAAACGCGGCCCAGGCCGCGGGGAGCTTCTCGTCGAAGCCGATAACGGTAGCCTGGCCCTCGCCGCCGCAGGCGAGCTCCTCCGCGAGGGAGACCATCTGCTGGCAGCCGTCGCCGAGAGTGGCGGCGCCGAAGGTGATGGCAATACCGTCGAGCAGAGATTTTTTCTGCGTGGCTATGACCTTTTCGGGGATATCTTCAAACTTCGTGTTTGCAACGAATTCAGCAAGCTTTAATGAAATACCCATTATACTGCACCTCCAAAATCAAAGCAGCTTCATCAAACCCGTTATGTCCGGAGCGGAGTCGAGAGAGAAAACGGCGTTTCTTATCTCGTCCGCCTCGGCCTCCGTGCGCGGACGGCGGGCCTTGGACATGCAGGAGATGATCTTTTTGCGGAAGTCTTCGTCGGAGAGGGGATTCTGCGGAGAGCCGTAAGGATTGTTTATTATCTCCTGGAATTCGCCTCTGTCCGTATAGATAGTTATTGTTACCTGGCGGGAATCGCCCTCGGAAACGTAGGTGAACTTATGGGTGAGCTCGAGGATGCGCGGATCGTGCAGCTTATCATCGGAGAAGCTGTCAAGATCGACGCCGCCGTAGATTATTGCGTGAGCGCAGGTGTAGGGGATGCTGAATTTGCCTATGATCGAGGACTGCGGATTCTGGCGCATCTCAACCGGGGCAAGAAGCATCTCGTTATTGCGGTTGGTCTGCACGTGGATCCTCTTTATTTCTTCTGGCTTTATATCGTACTTGCGCACGAGATTGAGAACGCCGTTTATGGAGGGATGGGTGCCGGCGCAGCTGGGCCACGCCTTGAACTGCAGCCTGTCTGCCACGAATTCCTTCCCGAGGTCCTTTACGATTATTTCGGGGTCGTATACGCCGCCGCAGTAGGCGTAGTAGAAGCCGGCCTTGCCCTCGAAGGGCTCGGGGAAGCCGATAAGCCCTCTTTTCGCCATACCGCAGGAAACAATGGCTATCTTCGCGGCGAAGGCCTCGCGCACGGAGCGCACGCAGGTCTTCGGGCTGTTTATGAGCTCGGCGCTGCAGGTGGACTGGCAGAGAGTAAAGGACCAGGCGTAGAGTATTTCCTCGGGAGTCAGGTCCATGAGCTTCGCCACGGCGGTAGTCGCCGCGAAGGCGGTGAAAATGGTCGGCATATAAAAGCCGCGGTCGGTGTTTACGCTTATTGCTCCGTAAGCCAGACGGCTTGCCACCTCGCTGCCGAGAACGAGAGCCGCGAGCAGCTTTTTGCCGTCTACGTTGCCGAGCTTCTCGGCCGCGGCGAGAGCCGCCGGGAGTGTGGAGGAGTTGGAGTGGATCGAACTGCTGTGGGTGTCGCCGTAGTCCAGCGAATGAGCCATGGAGGCGTTGGCAAAGGCTGCCCACGCCGCGGGAAGCTTTTCATCAAAGCCTATTACCGTCGCCTCGCCCCTGCCGCCGGCGGCAAGAGTCTCGGCGACCTTCACCATCTGTCTGCAGCCGTCGCCGAGGGTGGCGGCGCCGAAGGTGATGGCGATGCCGTCAAGGACGGATTTTTTCTGAACGTCTATGACCTTCTTGGGAATGTCCTGATAGTTTGTGCCTGCCACAAATTCGGCAAGCGTAAGAGAAATACCCATGTATGTCCCTCCCGAGAAATAATTATAGCTTAGCGTACATAGTATCGGATACTAATATTTATAATAGCATGATGCAAACATGAGGTCAAGAATGAGGAAATACAAACGGTCTTAAGTAGGATAGACTTTTTTACAGTTTGCCGGCGGCAAAAAGCGGCAATTTGCACTAAGCGCAGAGCCCTGTACTTGACAAAATCCGTTAAAAGTGATTCAATATCTGCAACGCATAGTGCCGATTCTCTAATGGGAGGTATATTATGTTTTGTTCAAATTGCGGCAGCTTCGTAGGAGCTGATGAAGCGTTCTGCCCCATGTGCGGAACCGCGGTAGGAAACGCCGCGCCTGAAGCCGGAGCTGTAAATGAAGCGCCCGTAAAGGAACCCGCAGTCGAGCCGGCGCCCGCGCCCGCTCCCGAACCCGCGGCTGTAAAGCCCGCTCCGGTCCCCACCCCCGTTCCCGCAGCTGCGCCCGTTAAACTCACAAAGAAGGAGAAAAAAGCAATGGAATCCAAGCCGCTGAGAGATCCTCCCGGACTCTGGAACAACGTAGGACTCAAGATCAAAGTGCTTGCGAAGATAATCGCCATCATAGGCATGATCTTCTGGGCGATTATTGGCATCGGTCTTATCGTAGCCGGAATAGTGGCCAAGGACCAGAGCTTTGAGATCGCTCTCGGCGAAGCCACCTTCGAGGTAGCCATAGGCGGCCTGAGCATGATAATCGCCGGCGCGATAACTCTCATAGTCGGCTTCCTGGTTTGCTGGATCGGCTCCTGGATGGTCTACGCCTACGGCGACATGGCCGACAAGCTCAATTCCATTGAAAAGAACACAAGAAAGTAAGCCAAACGGAAACGGGGGCCGGCAAACACCGGCCTCCGTTTTTTACTTAGGAGAGGAAAATGGACAGAATGCAGTATGTGTGCCCCAAGTGCGGCTGCATGACCTATGAGCACGACCAGCTCCAGGCCACGGGCGGCACCTTTTCAAAGCTGTTCGACGTGCAGAACAAAAAGTATATAACCATAACCTGCGCGCAGTGCGGCTATACGGAATTTTACAAGGCAAGATCGTCTATGGGCCTTAATATCATAGACTTTCTTATGCGCCGGTAAACGGGGTGGAGGATTTGTTGTTCAACAGAAAGCAGGCTAAGACAGAGGCGAGAGAGCTCATGAGGGCCGAGGGCAGCACGGCTCTCGGCGCGGGCGCGATCTTCGCGCTCGTGACCTTTGCGCTCTTCATGCTTTCGGGCCGCCTGTCGGTGATAATAGTAAAATGGCTGCAGCATATATACGATCTCTACCTTGAGGCGCTCGGCTCCGGCATGACCTTCGCGATAAACCGCGAGATGTCCACGGTGCCGACGAAGGTCATCGAGGCGAATATAGTCTCCGTGTTGATAAACATGGTGGTCTTTGCAATGTGCTTCGGCGCGGCGGCGTACTGCCTGCGGCTCATAAAAGGGAAAAAGCCGGCCTCCGGCGAGGTGCTGGACGCCTTCGGCCGCATTCTCAAGATAATAGGCCTGTATATCTGCATCGGCATACTCGTGGGCCTGCAGCTCCTGCTGCTTGTGATCCCCGGCATAGTGGCGTTTTACCGCTACAGGCTGGCGCCCTTCATCCTTGAGGAGCACCCGGATTACGGCGTTTTCCGCTGCATGAGCGAGAGCAGGCAGATGACCTACGGCTTCAAGATGCAGATATTCGTCTGCGATCTGTCGTTTATACTGTATTTCATAATCCCCGCCGTAGTTTGCGCGCTGATAAGGCGCGTGCTGAAAATAGACTCTTATAACGTCTGGAGCGACGTCTGCGAGCTGCCGCGGTACCTGTTTTATATTTGGCTCATGCCGTATTTCGGCAGCGTCCACGCAAAGCTCTATGAGTTCATCGCCGGCTGCTCTCAGCCGGACGAAATGCCTCCTCTGTAGGAGGGTGCTGTATGGCTGAAAAGGTTACTGGCCGCTTCGCCATGACGCCGAGCGGCAGGATGCACCTCGGGAACGTTTTTTCCGCGCTTATGGCGTGGCTCTCGGCGCGTTCCACGGGCGGGGAGATGGTATTCAGAAACGAGAATCTCGATACCGTCCGCTGTACGGACGAATACGCGCAGCTCGTAAAGGAAGACCTCCTTTGGCTCGGTCTTGACTGGGACAGGGAGACTCCGCGCCAGAGCGAGAGGAGCGAGGCCTACGAGGCGGCGCTCGAGGTGTTTGAAAGCAAGGGACTGGTTTTTCCGTGCTGGTGCACGCGCGGCGAGCTCAACGCCGCCAGCGCGCCGCACGCCTCGGACGGACACAGGATATATCCCGGAACGTGCCGCGGTCTTACCGCGGAGGAAAGGGCTTTGAAAAAGGCGAAGCCTTCGCTGCGGCTGATCGTGCCGGACGAGACGGTGACTTTTACCGACGGTCTCTACGGACCGCGGAGCGAAAACCTGAAAACAGAATGCGGAGATTTCGTGATAAGAAAGGCGGACGGGGTTTTCGCCTACCAGCTCGCGGTCGTCGTAGACGATATCTACGGCGGGATCACCCAGGTGGTACGCGGGAGCGACCTGCTGAGCTCGACCGCCCGGCAGATATACATCTACCGCCTCCTGGGGGCCGAGCCGCCGGCCTTCGCGCACATACCGATGCTGCTCGCGCCGGACGGCAGAAGGCTGAGCAAGCGGGAAAGGGACCTCGACCTCGGCTCGCTGCGCGAGCGCAGAAAGCCGGAGGAGCTGGTGGGCCTGCTGGCCTATACGGCCGGGATCATACCGAAGCCGGAGAGCGTATCCGCCCGGGAGCTTATCAGAGAGTTTGACTGGAAAAAAATAAAGAAAGAGGATATAAAAATAGAGCTCTGACCGCTGCAGAAGCTTGTTTTGATTGACATCGCAGTTATGGCTATCTATAATAAATATACAAATAAAAAAACAAGGAGATATCGTTATGGATCTTGAAGCTTTGATGAATACTTTCCTCAGCGGGGACAGCCTCGCGAATATGAGCCAGCTTGCAGGCACTTCGCAGACAGAGGTCGAAAGCGTGCTTAATTCCGTCCTCCCGTCTCTTATCGACGGCGCGAAGGGTCAGGCCGAAAACGAGAGCACGGCTGCGGGCTTTGCCGGCGCCCTGCAGGATCATGCCAAGGCGGACATTTCCGATCTCTCTTCCTTCCTCACAAACGTCGACCTTGAAGACGGCGGCAAGATCGTGGCGCACCTGCTCGGCAGCGATAAGGAAGCGGCCACCGAGCGCGCTGCGGAGAAATCCGGTCTCGGCATCAACAAGACGGCCCTTATCATCGCGGCGGCGGCTCCGCTGCTCATGAGCCTGCTCGGCAAGCAGAACGCGCAGACTCAGAACGCCGAAGAGACCTCATCTCCGGCAGGCGGACTTCTCGGAAAGCTGAATCTCGGATCGCTGCTCTCCGGGCTGTTCGGCGGAAAGAAATAAATAAACAACGCCAGAGAGCCTCTCCCGCCGAAAGCGGCGGAAGAGGCTCTGCTTTTTTGACGCCATAAATACGGCAAAGCGGCATCTTGCCCTTGCATTAAAGGCCGTAAGTGATATAATATTCATCAAAGTAAAATAGGAGTGGAGCGGCCTGATGGTATTTATCAGCAAGAGCGAAAACGATACCGAGCGTTTCGGGCAGAGCCTTGCCGAGCGCCTGAGTCCCGGCGCGGTGATAGCCCTCAGGGGCGATCTGGGAGCGGGCAAGACGGCGTTCGTGAGAGGCCTTGCGCGCGGCCTCGGGATAGATGCGCGCGTAACGAGCCCTACCTTTGCGGTAGTCAACGAATACCCGGGCGAAACGCCGCTTTTCCATTTCGATCTTTACAGACTCTCGGACGAGGACGAGCTCTACGATATCGGCTGGGACGATTACCTCACGCGCGGCGGCGTCTGCGCCGTGGAGTGGAGCGAGATAGCCCCCGGAGCTTTTCCGGAGGATACGATAACCGTTACGATAGAACGCATAGACGAGAATACGCGCAGGATAACCGAAGGAGGGCCGGAAGATTGAGGATACTTGCAATAGAGTCCTCCGCCAAAGCCGCTTCGGTCGCTCTCTGCGAGGACGGAAAGCTCACCGCCCAGTATTTCCAGAACTGCGGGCTGACTCATTCGCGCACGCTCATGCCCATGGCCGAGGCGCTGCTTAAAAACTGCGATCTGACGAGCGCGGATATAGACCTTTTCGCCGCGGCCGCCGGACCCGGCTCGTTTACCGGCATAAGGATAGGCGTATCGGCCGCCAAGGGGCTTGCCTGGGGCGCCGGGAAGCCCTGCTGCGGGATATCCACTCTCGAGGCGATGGCCTGGCAGGTGCTGTACGCGAAGGACAGCGTCGTCTGCTGCGTCATGGACGCGAGGAGAAACGAAGTTTACAACGCCCTTTTCCGGACCGACGGGCAGAGGCCGGAGCGCATCTGCGAGGACAGGGCGATATCGCTTGAAAAGCTCGCGGAGGAATACACGGGCGAGACCCCGTGGCTCTTCGTGGGGGACGGCGCGGAGCTGTGCCGCGATTATTTCGATAAGAAAGGCCTTCGGGGCGATCTCGCGCCGGGGCATCTTATAATGCAGAGCGCGTGGGGCGTAGCCCGCGCGGCTGAAACCAAAGAACCCGTGACGCCGGAGCTTTTGAAGCCGGTCTATCTGCGGCTTTCGCAGGCGGAACGGGAAAAACTTGAGAAAGAAGGACGAAGCAATGGGTAATGTTTTTGTTATGGACCATCCTCTTGTTCAGCACAAACTCTCGATAATCCGCGATAAGGATACCGGCGTAAAGGAATTCCGCGAGATCATCTCCGAGCTTGCCGCTCTCATGTGCTACGAGGCCACAAGAGATATGCCTACGCAGGAAGTGGAGATAACCACACCGGTGGCAGTGGCAAAGGCACGCCGCCTTGCCGGCAAAAAGATGGCCGTCGTGCCCATACTCCGCGCCGGCCTCGGCATGGTGGACGGCATACTGCAGATGATCCCCTCCGCCAAGGTGGGCCACATAGGCCTTTACCGCGACCCGGAAACTCTCGAGCCGGTGGAGTACTACTGCAAGATGCCTCCCGATATCCAGGAGCGCGACGTCCTTATAGTGGACCCGATGCTCGCCACGGGCGGCTCCGCCGTGGCGGCCGCGCAGTTTATTAAGAACTACGGCGTAAGCCATATAAAGCTCATGTGCATAATTGCCGCGCCCGACGGCGTAAAGGCCATGCAGGAGGCCCATCCGGACGTTGATATCTACGTTGCCGCAGTTGACGAAAAGCTCAACGAACACGGCTATATAGTACCCGGCCTCGGCGACGCGGGCGACCGCATCTTTGGCACCAAGTAAGGAGAGAACCGTTTATGACAAAAATGATACTCACAGGCGACGAAGCCGTTGCCAGAGGCGCATGGGAGGCCGGCTGCAAGGTCGCGGCCGCTTACCCCGGCACTCCGAGCACGGAAATACTGGAGAATATCGCGCTTTATAAGGACGATATCTATTCCCAGTGGGCCTGCAACGAAAAGGTGGCCGTGGAAATAGTCTGCGGCGCGTCCATAGGCGGAGCGAGAGCTCTCGCCGCCATGAAGCACGTGGGCCTCAACGTCGCGGCGGACCCGCTCTTTACGGAGTCCTACGTAGGCGTAACGGGCGGCGTGGTGATAGTCACGTCCGACGATCCCGGCTGCCACAGCAGCCAGAACGAGCAGGATAACCGCCATTACGCGGTGGCGGCGAAGATGCCCATGCTCGAGCCCTCCGACAGCGCGGAGTGCAAGGACTTTACGAAGATCGCTTACGAGATAAGCGAGGAGTTCGATACCCCCGTTCTTCTGCGCATGACGACCCGCGTCTGCCATTCAAAGGGCATAGTTGAGCTCGGCGAGAGAGAAGAAGTCCCCGTAGTTCCCTATAAGCGCAGGGCGGATAAGTACGTCATGCTGCCGGCCTACGCCCGCGTGAGGCACGCCAACAAGGAGCGCCGTCTCGCGGAGATGGAGGACTACGCAAACAAGTGCCACATGAACTATATAGTCGGCGACGAGAGCGCGAAGATAGGCGTCATCTCCAGCGGCATCTCCTATCAGTACGCGCGCGAGGTGTTCGACGAGAAGTTCGGCGATAAAGTGAAATACCTCAAGCTCGGCTTTACCAACCCAATGCCGCGCGACATGATAAAATACTTCGCCTCCGACTGCGACGAGATATACATCGTGGAAGAGGGAGACGGCTTCATCCAGGCGGCCGTCGAGCGCCTCGGAATAAAGTGCATAGGCAAGCAGAAGATAACCCCGCTGGGCGAGCTCAACAGCGAGATAGTTCGCCGCGGCTTCTTCGGCGAAGAGCCGGCGGAAGGGTACAAGGTAGACGTTCAGGCGCCGCCTCGCCCGCCCGTGCTCTGCGCGGGCTGCCCGCACAGAGGCTTCTTCTACGCACTGAAGAAGCATAAAAAGGATATCGTGGTTTTCGGCGATATCGGCTGCTATACTCTCGGCTGCAACGCCCCGCTCGACGGTTTTGACACCACCATCTGCATGGGCGCGGGCTTCTCCGCCGCGCTCGGCGCGTCCCGCGCGTTTGAAATGGCGGGAGACGGAAGGAAGCTCTTCGGTCTCATGGGCGACTCCACGTTCTTCCACTCCGGCATTACCGGGCTTATAGACATAATCCATTCCAGAGCGAACGTCTGCGCCTGCATACTGGATAACTCCATAACCGCCATGACGGGCCATCAGGAAAACCCCGGCACCGAGCGCGACCTCATGGGCAACGAAGTGCCCGCAATGAGCATAGACAAGATCGTTCTCGCCACCGGGCTCGCCCCCGAGCACTTTGTCGTGGTAGACCCCGTCGACCAGAAGGGAATGGACGCCGCGGTGAAGGCGGCTGTCGCGGTAAAGGGGCCGTTCGTCATAATAGCGAGGCGTCCCTGCGCGCTGCTCAAGGAATTCATAGCGGCGAACAAGGGAATACACTGCGAGGTAAATAAAGAGAAGTGCGTCGGCTGTACGGCCTGCATGAGCATAGCCTGCCCCGCCATGGCAATGAAGGACGGGAAGGCCGAGATAGTAGACGTAGATTCCTGCACGGGCTGCACGCTTTGCGCCCAGCTCTGCCCCAAGGGCGCCATAGAAAGGGTGGGTGTGTGAAGATGGTAAAAAGCATACTTCTCGTCGGCGTAGGCGGTCAGGGCACGATACTTACTTCCAAAATACTCGCCGCCGGGCTCGTGGAGCTCGGGTACGACGTCAAGATGTCAGAGATACACGGCATGAGCCAGCGCGGCGGCAGCGTCGTAACGCAGGTGCGCTACGGCGACAAGGTCTACGCGCCCGGCATAGGCGACTCCGAGGCGGACGTAATAGTCGCCTTCGAAAAGGTGGAGGCGCTGCGCATGCTGCCCAACCTCAGGAAGGAGGGCGTGGTAGTCGCCGACGAAAGGGAGATCTATCCCGTTTCGGTACTCGCCGGCGGAGCGCACTATCCCTCCGACGCGCTTGAGAAAATGAAGGAAGCCGGAGTCGACGTGCGCGTTATCCCCGCGAGCAAAAAGGCCGAGGAGCTCGGCAATATGCGCGCGCAGAATATCTGCCTGCTCGGCGCGCTGATAAAGGTGCTCGGGCTCGAGGGAGTGGATTGGCGTTCTCTCGTGGCGCAGTACGTGCCGGCAAAGGCGAAGGAGCTCAATCTCAAGGCCTTCGACGCCGGATTCGCAATGGTATAATGTCCGATCAAAGCGGCGCGGGGGCTCCCGCGCCGCTTTTTTATGCTTTAATTATTCCTCGCTTTGTGGTAAAATAAAATGTCATCAAATGAAGTTCCGGAGAATGGATATGGCGGTCTTATCTGTCAACAACATAGTCAAGGCTTTCGAGCTGAACAATAATATTCTCGACGGCCTGAGCTTTACGGTTCACGACGGCGAGCGCGTGGGCATACTCGGCAAAAACGGCGCCGGTAAGACCACGCTTTTCCGCATCATAACCGGCGAAATAGAGAGCGACGAGGGCACTGTCGCCGTCTCCTCCGGCGCGCGGCTGGGGCTCATTTCGCAGGTGCCGGTGTTCCCGCGCGGCTTTACCACCGAGGACGTGCTCGACTCCGCATTTGAGCGCCTGGCAAAGATAAAAAGCAGGATGGATGAGCTGACCGCTCTGATGGCGGAGGACAATTCGCCTGCTGTCATGCACGAATACGATTCGCTTTCGACGGCGTTCGAGACCGCCGGCGGCTACGATACCGAAACGGTCAAAAACAAGGTCGCAAACGGCCTTATGATATCCGCAAAAATGCGCGCGCAGAGCTTTGAATCGCTCTCCGGAGGCGAAAAGACCCGCGTGAACCTCGGCCGGCTGATCCTTGAGGATACGGATATACTCCTTCTCGACGAGCCCACGAACTATCTCGACATGCGGGCGGTGGAGTGGCTGGAGGAGTACCTGCGCACGTTCAAGGGCACGGTGCTCGCCATCTCGCACGACAGATACTTCCTCGAAAACGCCGTAAACCGCATCGTGGAGATAGTGGACGGCAAGGCCGAGCTCTACAGCGGCAGCTATAATTTCTACGTTGAGGAAAAGCAGCGCCGCTTCGACGAGAAGATGAAGGCCTACGAAAAGAGCCGCAAGCAGATAGAGCAGCTGCAGAGAGCGGCGGACGACCTGCATCTCTGGGCCTTTATGGGAAACGACAAGCTCCATAAGAGGGCGTTTTCCATAGAAAAGCGCATAGAACGCCTTAAAAAGCACGAGCGCCCGGCCGTGGAGCGGGCGATGAAGGCGCGCTTCGGCGAAAAGGAGCTTTTGAGCGACGAGGCGCTCGTGATAAAAGACCTTAAAAAGAGCTTCGGTGAGCGCACTCTTTTTGAAGGCTTCAGCGCAGAGGTGGCGCCGGGAGAAAGGATCGCCATAATAGGCGACAACGGCGCCGGCAAGACAACTCTCCTGCGCATGATACTCGGCGAGGAGACCCCGGACGGCGGATATATCCGCTTCGGTCCGGCCGTTAAGAGAGCATACCTGCCGCAGATAGTGAGCTTCAAGCATCCCGAACTCTCGCTTCTCGATACTCTGATAGTTGACGAAAACCTGCCCCCGCAGACCGCGAGGGACAGGCTGGGGGCATTCAAGTTCAGCGGAGAGGACGTTTTCAAAAGCGTGTCCATGCTTTCCGGCGGCGAAAAGAGCCGTCTGCGCCTCTGCGCGCTGATGAAGGACGATATAAACTTCCTCATCCTCGACGAGCCCACGAACCATCTCGACATCGCCTCGCGCGAATGGATAGAGGACGCACTTGCCGATTACGGCGAGGCGCTGCTGTTCGTATCGCACGACAGATTCTTTATTAACGCCTTCGCCACGCGCATCTGGGAGATACGCGACGGGAAGATAACCGATTTCAAGGGCGACTACGAAAGATACAAGCGGGTAACGGCGCTGACCGAGGCCGCCAAGCCCGAAAAGAGCCCTAAAAGCCCGGAAAAGAAGAAAAAAGAGAGATCTCCGGCCAATACTGAAAAGCTCCTCAGGAGCGCCGAGAAGGAGATAGCCGCAATAGAGCAGAGGCTCGGCGAGCTTGTTAAGGAAGAGGAAGCGGCGGCGAGCGATTACGTGCGCCTCTCGGAGATATACGAGGAGCGCGAAGGGCTCTCGAAACAGCTCGACGAAGCCTATGCAAAATGGGATAATCTGAGCGAGTGATGTTTACTTTTAGCCCCGGCTATGGTAATATCAATCGGATAAAAATGATTTGAGGATAGCTATGCTTGAGAAACTTAAGCTCATAGTCGCAAGGTATGACGAGATAGAGTCCCGAATGGCTCTGCCCGAGGTCTATAACGACCCTCAGGCCGTGGCGAAGCTCATGCGCGAGCAGAAGGAGCTCGCGCCGGTAGCAGCGGCCTGCAGGCGGTATATAAAGGCGGAAAACGATATAGCCGAGGCAAAAGAGCTGCTCGACGGCCATCTTGAGCCGGATTTCCGCGAGATGGTGCAGGAGGAGTTCGACAAGGCCAGAGAGGAAAAGCAGAGGCTCGAGCAGGAGATAAAAGTATTGCTTCTGCCGAAGGACCCGAACGACGAAAAGAACGTCATCATGGAGATCCGCGGCGGAGTCGGCGGCGAGGAAGCGGCGCTTTTCGCGCACTCTCTTTTCCGCATGTATTCCATGTACGCCGAAATGAAAAAGTGGAAGATCGAGGTAGTCAACCTCAATGAAACGGAGCTCGGCGGCATCAAGGAAATAAGCTTTCTCATAGAAGGCGCCGGGGCCTATTCGAGGCTCAAGTTCGAAAGCGGAGTGCACAGGGTGCAGCGCGTGCCGGATACCGAGTCCTCCGGGCGCATACACACCTCGGCCGTAACGGTGGCGGTGCTGCCCGAGGCGGAAGAGGTGGAGCTTGAGATAAACCCGAACGACCTGCAGATAGATACCTACCGCAGCAGCGGCGCCGGCGGGCAGCACGTAAACAAGACCGAGAGCGCAATAAGGATAACGCACATTCCCTCCGGCATAGTGGTGGAGTGCCAGGACGAGCGAAGCCAGTATAAGAACCGCGACAGGGCCATGAAGATACTGCGCTCCAAGCTCTACGATATGGAGCGGCAGAAGCAGGATTCCGCCATAGCCGCCGAGAGAAGGAGCCAGGTGGGCAGCGGCGACAGAAGCGAGAGGATAAGGACTTATAACTTCCCGCAGGGCCGGGTGACGGACCACAGGATAGGCCTTACGCTTTATAAGATAGACCAGATAATGGACGGAGCTCTCGACGAGATAATAGACGCGCTCATAACCGCCGAGCAGGCGGAAAAGCTGCGCGCGAGCGAGGAGCAGTAATGAAGACCGAGGTATTGAAGACCGGCGTTGACGACGCCGCGCTCGTAAAGGCGGCGGCGGAAGTGATAAAGGCGGGCGGACTTGTGGCCATACCTACGGAAACGGTCTACGGTCTGGCGGCCAGCGCGCTCGATACCGCGGCTGTGGCAAGGATATTCGAGGTAAAGGGGAGACCGCAGGACAACCCGCTCATAATCCACGTTTCCGGAGCGGACGAGATAGCGCGCTGGTGCGTGAACGTGCCGGAGGCGGCCTATGCGCTCACGGAAAGATTCTGGCCCGGCCCGCTCACGATGGTCCTCCCCAAGGGAGATATAATACCGGAAAGCGTCTGCGCGGGGCTGCCGAGCGTTGCGGTGCGCTGCCCGGAAAACGGCATTACGCGCGCCATAATAGCCGGAGCGGGAGTGCCGCTGGCGGCGCCCTCGGCCAATCTTTCCGGAAAGCCGAGCACGACGTCCGCGGAGCACGTGAAGGCGGATCTCGACGGGAAAATAGAAATGATAGTGGACGACGGGCCCTGCCGCATTGGGCTCGAATCCACGATAATAGACCTTACTCTGACCCCGCCGCGCATACTGCGCCCCGGCGGGATAACCCCGGAGCAGCTTGAGGAAGTCCTCGGCAGGGTAGAGCTCGACAAGGCGGTGTATTCGCTGCTTTCCGCAGAGGAAAAGCCGCGCGCGCCGGGCATGAAATACAGGCACTACGCGCCGAAGGCGGCCGTTACCATAGTAAAGGGCGAAAGCGCGGCCGCGGCGGAATATATAAACGCGCGCACCGATGAAAAAACGGCGGTACTGTGCTTTACCGGCGAGGGAAAGCTCTTTACAGCCGGCACTGTGCTGGAATACGGCGGCGAGGAAGACGGCCCGGCGCTTGCCGGCAATCTTTTCGCCGCGCTCAGAAAGCTCGATACGCCCGAGGTGGGCAGGATATACGCGCGCTGCCCGCAGGGGCCGGGCGTGGCGCTCGCCGTAAGGAACCGGCTGCAGAAGGCCGCCGCGTACGACATTGTTTCTGTTTGAGGAGGCGAGGCCTTTGCTGAGGATAGGCATAACCGGAGGCACCGGCTCCGGAAAAACGACTCTCCTGCGCGAGCTGGAGCGGCGCGGCGCCGCTCTGTTCGACTGCGACGAGGTGTACCACACTCTTCTTAAGGAAAACCGGCAGATGCTCGGCGAGCTGGAGAGCAGCTTCCCGGAGGCCTTCAGAAACGGCGAGCTCGAGCGCAAGGAGCTCGGGAAGATAGTTTTCAGCGATTCCGAAAAGCTTGAGAGACTTAATAACATAACCCATCGCTTTGTCGACGAATACGTCGACAGAGAGATAGAGCAGGCCGCCGGCCGGGGAGTGACCCTCGCGGCGGTAGACGCCATCGCCCTTTTCGAATCCGGCATGGCCGCCAAGTGCGACGCCACAATAGCCGTGCTGGCCGAGCCGGAAACTCGGGCAAAGAGACTGGTGGCCAGGGACGGTATAAGCTATGAATACGCGCTTTTGAGGATAAAGGCGCAGCAGCCGGACAGCTTCTTCGAGCAGAGATGCGACTACGTGCTGCATAACGACGGTGGAAAAGAGCAGTTCCGTGCGGAATGTATCCGCGTTATCGATAAAATAATGGAGATGAGATCTGTGAGCATTTACGAAGAAATGGAATCTGAGGTCCGCTCTTATTCCAGAAGCTTTCCCACGGTATTCACAAGAGCAAAAATGAGCAAGCTCTCCGACGAAAACGGCAAAGAGTATATAGACTTTTTCGCCGGCGCCGGCGCGCTCAACTACGGTCACAACAACGAATACATCAAAGCGAAGATAATCGACTACCTCGAGAACGACGGCGTTATCCATTCGCTCGATATGTTCACGAGCGCGAAGACCCGCTTCCTCGAGACCTTCCGCGACAAGATCCTCATCCCGCGCGGAATGGACTATAAGGTGATGTTCTGCGGGCCGACGGGCACGAACGCCGTAGAGGCGGCGCTCAAGCTCTGCCGCAAGATAAAAAAGCGCGATAACATCTTCGCCTTCATGGGCGCTGTCCACGGTATGACGCTCGGCAGCCTCGCGCTCACGAGCAACAGGGAGAGCCGCGAGGGCGCGGGCACAAGGCTCGACGGCGTGACCTTCGTGCCGTATCCGGGAGTTTTCGGAGACGATTTCGATACGCTCGGCTATAT